>Ga0310345_10000348_pt1 | contig 76076 bp, 67 predicted proteins | sample HC15DNA20500_MG_FD_204667 | JGI IMG/M metagenome (GOLD analysis project Ga0310345, IMG submission 204667) | Marine microbial communities from station ALOHA, North Pacific Subtropical Gyre - HC15-DNA-20-500_MG | ecosystem: Environmental > Aquatic > Marine > Oceanic | place: Pacific Ocean: North...
GCGGCATTGCTGGATCAGGCTTTCGCCCATTGTCCAATATTCCCCACTGCTGCCTCCCGTAGGAGTCTGGGCCGTGTCTCAGTCCCAGTGTGGCTGATCATCCTCTCAGACCAGCTAAGGATCGTCGCCTTGGTGCGCCTTTACCACACCAACTAGCTAATCCTACGCGGGCTCATCCCTTGGCGATAAATCTTTGGACTTACGTCATTATCCGGTATTAGCAGCAATTTCTCGCTGTTATTCCGAACCAAGGGGCAGATTCCCACGCGTTACGCACCCGTGCGCCACTAGACCCGAAGGTCTCGTTCGACTTGCATGTGTTAGGCATGCCGCCAGCGTTCGTTCTGAGCCAGGATCAAACTCTCAAGTTTGATGTTCCACACCGGCGCGGCGGAATAACCACGTCGATGCAGCTCATTTCAAGGAGCCGTTCCTGCACAATACATTTCACTGTGGATATGTATCAGGACATTATGGAACGGCTTGGTTTTTACCGAGCACCCGGCACCTTGAATGCCGGACCCGGAGCCGCCGCCCACATGTCCCTTCATCTAGACCAACAATGTCAAAGAGCGCAAAAGACCGACGCCATTCCGATCCCCTTTTTTGTGAGGGGCGGACCAGCGCCGAAATTTCGGTGACCGCGTCGGCGAACCGTGTGGCTCATCGCTGCGGTGGAGTGGCTTATATGGCTGGCTCCAACCGCCGTCAACGCCTTTTTGCAATTTTCTTACACGCGGCACGCAGGCCGCAGAAAACCTAGGGTTTACGGCTCCGTAAGTACCTGCATGCGATGGCGGCACGCTATGGAATCACGGCCCGACTCACCCCTGCGCGATTCGAAATCCTTCGCCGATCAGGTGCGGAGCGCCGTGATCTGGCGCTCCGGCAGCCAGATTCTCGCGCAGATCGTCCAATGGGGCGCCACCTTCCTCGTGATTCGCCTGCTCGCACCGGCCGATTATGGCCTGTTCGCGATGACGCAGGTGATTCTCTTCCTGCTCAACATGCTCAATGGCTATGGACTGGCGAGCGGCCTCATCCAGGCGAAAGAGATCGACGAGCGCCAGATCCGCCAGTTGCTCGGCATGCTGATTCTGGTGAACCTGGCACTGGCCGCGATCCAGCTCGGCCTCGCGCCGCTGGCCGCAGCCTATTACCGCCAGCCGCTGGTCGCGACGATGCTTCGCGTCCAGGCGCTCATTTACCTCACCACGCCGATGATCGCGCTATCCTACGCGCTGCTATCGCGGCAGATGGAGTATCGGCGGCAAGCGCGCGTCAACATCCTTGCCTCGATCGCCGGCGCAGGCGTCGCGCTGGGCGGCGCGCTGGCCGGGTTCGGAGTGTGGACGCTGGTCGCCGCGCCGATCGCGCTGTTCACGGTGCGCGCGGTCGGCATGACGATCGCGGCCCGCGCCTATTACTGGCCAAGCTTCGATTTCCGGGGCGCCGGCACGCTCGCGCGCTATGGCGGTGTGATGGCGATCGGCCAGCTGTTCTGGTTCTTCGAAAGTCAGGCCGACGTGTTCATCGCGGGCCGCCAGTTCGACCCGCACTGGCTGGGCATCTACACCGAAAGCCTGTTCCTTGCGCAGGTCTTCGTGACCAAGATCGTGCCGCCGCTCAACGAAGTCGCCTTCTCGGCCTATGCGCGGCTCCAGCACCAGGACGGCGCGGTCGGGCGCGCGTTCCTGCGCGGGGTGCGCATCGTGATGGTCGCTGCCCTCCCCTTCTACATCGGTCTCGCGGCCACTGCCGAACCGCTGGTGCTGACGATGCTCGGGCCGAAATGGGCTGAAGGCGTGCCGGTCGTCCGGCTGCTGGCTTTTGCCATGCCGTTCATGACGCTGCAGGTGCTGCTGTCGCCGGCCTGCGACGCCATCGGCCGGCCGGGGATCAGCGTCCGCAACGGCGCGACCGGCGCGGTGCTGTTGACCAGCGCGTATCTGGTCGGCGTGCATTGGGGCGTAATGGGCCTCGCCTGCGCGTGGTTGGCGGCCTATCCGGTCTATGTCGCGATCAGCCTGTCGCGCTCACTGCCGGTGATCGGCGCCGCACCCGGGGCGCTCGCCAACGCCATCCTGCCACCGCTGCTCGCCGCCACTTGCATGGGCATCGTCGTGACGCTGGTCGCGCGCGCGCTGCCACCGTTGCCTGCGCCGCTGACGCTCGCGCTGCTCGTCGGCGTCGGCGCGCTCGCCTATGTCGGCTGGCTGATGGCCTTCGCGCGCGATGTCATCGGCGAGCTGAACGACACGATCCGCCGCCGCCCCGCCGCGGCCTGAGGCGCCCGACCTATACCGACTGGATGTAATCGCGCATCGCCGCGGCATCGGCCTCGATCCGGTCGATGCGATATTTGACCAAGTCGCCGATCGAGACGAAGCCGATCAGCCCGCAGTCGTCGATCACCGGGAGATGCCGGATTCGCCGCCGCGTCATCAGCGACAGCGCGCCGAGCACCGAGTCCTGCGGGCCGACGGTGATCGCGGGCGATGTCATCGCTGCGCCCACCGATCCCTGCAGCGCCTCGACCCCGCCGTTGTTGAGCGCGTGGATCACGTCGCGTTCGGAAAAAATGCCGACGACCATGTCGCCTTCGACCACCGGCACGGCGCCAATCCGACGCTCGGCGAGCATCGCTGCCGCCTCCATCACCGACCGGGTGGGTTCGATCGAGATCACGTCGCGGCCCTTGCCGGACAGAATGGCGGCGATCGTCATGGCGCTCTCCTCGGCTCGCCGGAGGCTTGGCGCGGCCCCCGAGTCGTTCAGGCACTTGAGATTCGCACTTTTCACGGTCAATGGGAAGCGATGGACGATTTGCACCTCGGGCTGGACGATCCCGACTATGCCGCCTTTGCCTGGGGCCGCTATCGCGCGATCCTGCGCTGGATGATGCTGGCGACATGCGTGGTCGTGGCGGGCGGCGTGGCCGCGCTCGACTATCTCTACGGCCCGCTGTCGTGGGTCGCGATCGCGGCGGCGATCGGCGGGTTCGGCGGCACCGCGATGATGACGGCGGCATTGATGGGGCTGGTGTTCCTCAGCTCGGGCACCGGCCATGACGAGCGCGTCAAGGATATCGACTAGGCCTAGTAGACCGCGCGAATCGTGTAATCGAGCGATACGCTGCCATTCGCTGGCACCGTCACCGGCCAGAACGGCTGACCGTCCTTGGTCGCCAGCCGTGCGCTGGGGTTTTCGAGACGGTAGCTGTCGCCGCCTGGGTTGATCCGGGCTTCATACTGCACCGGCCACGCATTGGCGTTGGTGACGGTTAGGCGATAGCGATTCCGCCGCCCGTCTCGCGGCGTGACCGGAATGGGCTTGGTCGATACGCGCACATTCGGCGACGGCCCCAGCTTGAATTCCACCTGCTCGCCGACGGCCTTGTCGGCGGTCGAGCTTTCGCCGATCAGGATCGGGCGCCCGCCATTCGCTGCGAACACCACCGCGTGCCCGGCAGGCAGCGGCTCGCCAAGACCCGCAACCGCCTTGTTCTGGGCACGGACGATCAACTGCGTCTGCGCCACATCGCCCTGATAGATGCGGCTCTCATAGATCATCGCGACGGCGACGCGCGGCTTGGCGAGAAAGCCGACCTGCTTCTGTGCGCGCGAGGCGACGGTGACCGGGCCGCTCAGTCGGTAGAGCTTCAGATCGGCCAGATCCTCTCGCCGGGCGAGTGATCCGGTGACGACGATGTCCTCGGCCTTGTTGGCGCGCATCGCCTCCATCGGCGCGGCCATTACCATCGGCGGAGGCGGCGGAGGCGGCGGTGGATAGGGCCGACCATCGCGATAAGGCAGCAGCGGCGGCACCGGGAAGCAACGCAGCTCCAGCGGTCGCGCGGTCGGTGGTGTGGGCGACTCCGCGTCACGGTTGACCCGCCCCGCAATCACCGCCGCGCCGCCGCGAAACGAGGTCGGATCGCTCGACGCGAGCGTCACCCAGGCGAACAGCTCGGCGGTCCGGCGATCGGGCGCCAGCTGCACGACATAATCGGCCTGCCAGTCGAACCCGCCCGCCAGATAGGCAAGCGTGATTTTCGCGGTGACCGGCCGGTCGCTCTCGGTCTCGATCGACAGCGTCGGTTTCGCCGACAGCCCGGGCGGTACATCGGGATAGACGATCGTCTCGTTCATCCCGGTGCATTTCAGCGCCTCGACCCCGCCACCGATCGACACCAGCGCGGCGCCGTCCGCCGATGAGCGGATCACCGCCTGTTCCTCGGTCACCTTGCCGGTCGCCTTGTCGGTCCGCCGCACCATCACCCGCCGCCCGAGCGCACGATCATAGAGGCTGCGCGGGGAGAGCAGATCGGCATCGAGGTTCTTCTCGCGCACGCCCGACGGCAGTCCCTCGATGATCGCGGTTTCGGGAAAGATGTTGCCCGCAACGCCTTCGAACCGCACCACCGCGCGCCCGGCCGGGATCGTCACGGTGCGCGTTTCGGTGATCAGCGCAAAACCCTGAGGCTCGCCACGGCTGATCGGCGTGTCGGCGCTGCGATACGGCGCGCGATAGACCGAGACCGCGACCGATTCAGGAGCCGCCGAGGTCACGACCGTCGACACAGGCGGCAGCGTCTGCGCCGCAAGCGGGGCGGAGAGCACGACCGCGAGGATCACTCCCAACACGCGCGACAACGCCACGCCAAGCGCTGCCGCCAATCCGAGCGCGACCGACAAGGCCGCCGCCAGCGACAACGCAACCGCCGCTGCCGCCGACCGCAACGGCGCGGGACGGGGCGGGCCAGCCAGGCTCGGATCGCGGCGCACGGCCCGCGCGCTCAATAGCGCGTGTCGAAGCTGACGGTCAGCACCGTCGTGCCGTTCGCGGGGACGGGCACATGCCAGACGCGCTCGTCGAGCGAACGCTGCTCGCCCGGCAGGCTCTCGCTCGGCACGCGGGTGTCGCCCCAGTAATTGTCGAGGCCCGCCTGCGTGACATCGACCGTCACCGCCTCGGGCTTGGCATTGGTGATCGTGTAGCGCATCGTCGTGCGGTAATAGTCGCGCGCGCGCTCGACCGTCACGACCTGCGGCTTCTGTCCTTCGCGGGTGATGCGATAGCGCAGGGTGCGATCCCATTCGTCGCTGGTGATCTTCTCGCGCTTGACGACTTCTGGCTTAACTTTGACGTCGAATGCGTCGCCGGTCTTGATCGACAGCGTCGACCCCATCGGCGTGTGATCGATGCTGTTCTCGCCGATGAACTGCGGCTGCCCCTTGGCGTCGCGAACGTAGACCCGGACGGCGCCTGCCGGCAGCGCATCGCCCAGCCCGCCCTCGCGCGAACTCGAAAAGCCATAGGCGGTCTCCGCGCTCTGGGGATCGTCCGACGCACCGAGCCAGTCGTTGCGGAACTGATAGACCTTGCGCGCGGCAACGCCGCCGACCGACAGGAAGCTGACCTGCTTCTGCTGGTTCGCCGCCACGGTGGTGCGATGACCGAGCGAATAGAGGTAGAAATCGCCGATTCGCGCGCGGTCCGACGTCTCGGTGCCCGGCTTCACCAGCCCGCCGCTCGGCCGACCATAGCGGACAAGGCGGCTTGGCTGGCCGCCGGGCTCACCCGCCACCAGCACGACATCGGCATTGGCGAAGGGCGTCTCGCCGCCATTGTTGAGCGTGATCCACCCCTGCATGTCGATCGTGCTTTTCGCCTCATCGTACAGCACGACATAATCGGCACGCCAGCTTAGGCCACCAGTCAGATAGCTGAGCGTCAGCGGGCGCGTGCCGCTGCGCTTGCTGTCGAGCGTGATCGACAGCGTCGGGCGCGCGCGCAGATTGGGCGGGATCGAATCGAAGATCACCCGCACTGGCAGCCCGTCGTCGCGCAGCACCTCGATCCGGTCGCCGATCTTGAGCACGACGCCGCCGTTGACCGCGAGCACCTGCGCCCGTTCGCGCGTTTCGGCGCCGGTCGCCGGATTGGTGCGCAGCAGGGTCACGGTCTGGCCGACCGCCTTTTCGATCAGCGCGTTGGGGCTGAGCAGGTCGTAATCGTAATTCTGCTCGACGACGCCGACATCGCCGCCGCTCAGCCGCACCGTCTCCGGGCGGATCTGGCTCGACACGTCGGGAAATTCCTGGCGCGACACGCCCGACGGTATCGACAACTGGCGCACGTCCTGCACCAGCGCGACCCCGTTCGAATAGATGGTGACCGCGACGTCGCCCTGCGCGCTGCGCCCGCATCGGGCACCGACTGGCCGATCGCCGCCGCCGGAAGGATCGCCAAAACCGTCGCCAGCCCGTGCCGCATGCCTGCTCTCCCGATCACGCCCCGCTTACGAATCCTAAGCGGCGGAGCAGACGGGTTCAACCGCAGATCGGCTGTCGCGACGCTGAACGAGGCCCCGTTCGCCTCAGTCGGCGGGCGTGGTCTCGGCAGCGGGCGCGCGGCGGCGGCGGCGCGGCTTGGCGTCGTCGGCCGGTTCGGCGTCGGTCACGGTCGCCGACAGGCTCAAGGCAGGCGGCAGGCGGTCGATCTCGATCGCGGCGGGTTCGTCGGCAGCCGTGTCGGCGACCGGTGCCGCCGCGCGCCGGGGACGACCGCGGCGGGGGCGCTGCGCATCGGCGTCGGCCATCGGCGCGGCCATCGGATTGCCGGCAGCCGCCGCTTCAGCGTCGCGCGTCGGCGCGGCGTGGCCGGAGTCGTCGCCGCTACGCGGCTCGCCGTCGACATCGCGTGGATCGCTGCTGCGTCCCTGATTGCGGAAACCGTCGCGCCCCGCGCCGCGCGGTTCGCCGCGGCCCTGGTCGCGCCCATCGCGATTGGCATCGCGATAGCCATCGGCGGACTCGCGGCGGCCACCGTCGCGGCTGCCCTGATCTCGGCCACCCTGATCGCGCCCGCCCTGCTCACGATTGCCATAATCGCGGCGATTGCCGTTCGCCTGCTGCGCACGCTCGCCATCGACGCGGTCTTCGGCGAAGCCGTCACCGTCGAAATCCTCGTCGGCTTCCTCGTCGAAAGCCTCATTGGCGCCGCCGCGCCGCTGCTGGCTTTCTTCGAAGCGCGAGCGGCTTTCGTTGAGCACGCGGAAATAATGATCGGCGAACTGGAGGTAATATTCGGTGTTGACCCGGTCGCCCTGCATCTGCGCGTCGCGTGCGAGCGATTTATATTTCTCCAGCAGCTGGGCGGCATTGCCGCGCGCGCGATTGTCGATGCGGTTGCCATTGTCGGGGCGCCCCGAATTGCCACCCTGCGCGCGCTGCCCACCACGACCGCGACGGCGGCCGGCCTGACGATTATTGATCAAGTCCTGTTGTCCTCGTGCCCTAAACCAACCTTGGCGTAATCAACTTCGGCGATGCTCCGGATTGCGGATGCAAGCCCCTCGGCGCCGGCCGTCCCGAATGCTCGGAGCGGGCAACGCATGCCACGGCCACCGGACGACAGCGGCTTCATGACGAAGGATTGGGCAACGGCCCATTTTCAACAACTTGTGCTGAAAATACGTGCCCCGCACCCTTCAATAGCGACTGGCAGGCCAATCTCCAAGCGGAATTATGTGACGATTGTCTTGCACTCTGTGATCTGCGCGAGCAGCGCACGCGGTCGGTTGCCCAGGTCACGCCGCATCGCCACCCGCAGGCCAGTCGCCGTCAGCATCGCCGTAACCGCATCGGCCTGGCTCGCGCCGATCTCGATCACCGCAATGCCGTCCGGCGTCAACAGGCGCGGCAGGTCGGGTGCAATCACGCGGTAATCGTCGAGCCCATCCTCGCCGCCGAACAGCGCTTCGGCGGGATCATAGTCGAGCACTTCGCGCGGCAACGGGTCGCGCATCGCGACATAGGGCGGGTTGGCGAGGACAAGGTCGAAGCGCGCGTCGATCGCCTGCGCCCAGACGCCCGCGACGATCGCCGCGCGATCGGCGAGCCCCAGCCGCGCCACATTGCGCCGCGCATAGGCCCGCGCCGCCGCCGAACGCTCGACGCCGATGCCCCGCGCTTGCGGCCATTGATCGAGCGCCGCCAGCAGCAGCGTGCCCGGCCCGGTGCCGAGATCGAGGACGGTTTCAGGCGCGCGGTCGCCGAAATGCGCGACCGCTGCCTCGATCAGCGTTTCGCTGTCGGCGCGCGGGATGAAGGCGCCGGGGCCGACTTCAAGGTCGATCGTCCAGAACCCGCGCAGGCCGGTCAGGTGCGCGACCGGTTCATGCTGCATCCGCCGCTCGACCAGCGACGCAAAACCGTCGGGCACGCGATCGTCGAGATGCGCGAGCAGCATCCGGTTGCGCGGCAGCCCGAGCGCATGCGCCATCAGCAGCTCGGCATCGAGCCGCGGCGTCTCGGAGATGCGCGCGATGCGGGCAGCGGCTTCGGCCAGCGCAAGCCGCACCGGGTACAGCGGCTCAGCCGTCAAGCGACGCCAGCCGTTCCGCTTCATCCTCGGCGATCAGCGCGCCGATCAGCTCGTCCATCTCGCCCTGCATGATTTCGGGCAGGCGGTGCAGCGTCAGGTTGATGCGGTGGTCGGTCACCCGGCCTTGCGGATAGTTGTAGGTGCGGATGCGCTCGCTGCGATCGCCCGATCCGACCATCGACTTGCGCGCGCCCGCACGCTCGGCATGCAGCCGCTCGCGTTCGGCCTCGTACAGCCGGGTACGCAGCACCTTCAGCGCCTTGGCCTTGTTCTTGTGCTGCGACTTTTCGTCCTGCTGGATCACCGTGAGGCCGGTCGGGATATGCACGATCCGCACGGCGGAGTCGGTGGTGTTGACCGACTGGCCGCCCGGCCCCGAAGAGCGGTAGATGTCGATCCGCAAGTCCTTCGCCTCGTCGATCTTGACGTCGACTTCCTCGGCCTCGGGCAGCACCGCGACGGTCGCGGCGCTGGTGTGGATGCGCCCGCCGGCTTCGGTCGCGGGCACGCGCTGAACACGGTGGACGCCGCTTTCGAACTTCAGCCGCGCGAACACGCCCTTGCCCTCGACCGAGGCGACGACTTCCTTGTAGCCGCCGAGTTCGGCGGGGCTGGCCGAGATCAGCTCGACCCGCCAGCCCTGATTGTCGGCATAACGCTGGTACATCCGCAGCAGGTCGCCTGCGAAAAGGGCGGCTTCATCGCCGCCGGTCCCGGCCCGGATTTCGAGCATCGCCGCGCGTTCGTCGGCGGCGTCGCGCGGCAGCAGAGCGAGCGCGAGCGCGCGCTCGGCATCGGGCAGCCGCGTCTTGATGTCGGCGATTTCCTCGCGCGCCATCTCGCGAATGTCGCCATCGCTGTCGGGCGCCTCGGCAAGCCCGCCGAGCACGTCGAGCTCGGCGCGCAGGCGACGGACTTCGGACGCCGCGGTGACGACAGGTTCGAGCTCGGCATATTCCTTCGACACCGCGACGAACTTTTCCGACGGCAGGTCGCCCGTCGCCATCAACGCCTGGAGCTCATCCCGGCGCGCGGCAATCTGCGCGATGCGTTCGGGGGAAATGGTGGTCATTAGACTGTCCCCTCCATCGCTCCAGCTTTCGCCGGGGTGACGCAGGAGGACGGTTGATTTCGACGCTGCAGGAGCATCGCCGTCATGCGAGCACGCCCGACCGCTGGATAATGTGCCAGCCGCCCAGAGGGCCGCGACCAAGCTGGAAAAGACGGCCTGTGAGCGCGTCCGAAATCGATTCGAGTGGGGTTTCGAACTGGGTACCATCTGCAAGAACTTTTACCGCAGCGACCCCCTTCGAAAGCTCGTCTTCCCCGATGATAATCGCAAAGGTGGCACCGACAGCATCAGCCTTAGCAAGTCGCCGCTTGGTATTGCCCTTATACGCCATATCGACAGTTAACCCCCATTGTCGAAGGCTGGCGAGCAACTCGACCGCACGGTCCTGCACAGCGTCACTGAGCGGAACGATCACCGCATCTACTTCGGGTGCCTCCGGCTCATCGATCAACATCCCCAGCCGCTCGATCCCCGCCGCCCAGCCGACGCCTGGCGTCGGGTTCCCGCCAAGGCTTTCGATCAACCCATCGTAACGTCCGCCCGCGAGCACCGTCCCCTGTGCGCCGAGCCGGTCGGTGACGAACTCGAACGCGGTGTGGCGGTAATAGTCTAACCCGCGCACCAGCGTGTCGTTGCGCGTCCACGCAACGCCCGCCGCATCGAGTCCCTTCGTCACGCTCTCGAAAAACGCCCCCGCCTCGGCAGTAAGAAACCCGTCGATCCCCGGTGCTGCATCGGCGATCGGTCGGTCGCGCGGGTCCTTCGAATCCAAAATCCGCAACGGATTCTTGTCGAGCCGCGCGAGGCTGTCCTCGCTCAGCTCGCCGCGATGCTTCTCGAAATGCGCGACCAGCGCGGTGCGCCACGCGTCGCGCGTCTCGGCATCGCCCAGCGTGTTGAGCTGGAGCGTCACCCCGTCCGCAATCCCCAGCTCGCGGATCAGTTGGTCCGCCATCACCAGCAGCTCGACATCGGCCATCGGCTCGGGCGCGCCGATGATCTCGGCATCGACCTGGTGGAACTGGCGATAGCGCCCCTTTTGCGGGCGTTCGTAACGGAACACCGGGCCGCTCGCCACGAGCTTCAGCGGCGCATATTGCTGCCACCCCTCGGTCAGGAACGCGCGCGCGATCCCGGCAGTGAATTCGGGCCGCAGCGTGATCGAATCGCCGCCGCGATCCTCGAACGTGTACATTTCCTTCGACACGACATCGGTCGTCTCACCGAGTGACCGCGCGAAGACGGCGGTCACTTCGAACACCGGCAATTCAACCCGCTGGAAACAATAAAGCTTGCGCACGCGCTCGAACGCTTCGACGACGCGGGCGAAGCGTCGCTGATCGTCTCCGAAGATATCTTGTGTCCCGCGAATGCGGTTGGGCGTGGTGGTCCGGCTCATTAAGCGCGCTTCTCTAGGCGAATATGTCGCGATTTGCCAATCCACCAAATCGGGTGAAACGGGCTTGTCGAAGGCGTCGATCGGCGTAAGCCGGTGCGATGTTTCGCGCGTTTCTCTCCGGCCTTGGCGCCCATATCGCGCCGCCGCGTTTCCTGCTGTTCGCCGCCGCCCTCGCCGTCGGACTCGCCCTGCTCATTCCCGCGATTGGCTGGTCGCGCGGCACGCTCGCCGCGTTCGATATCGCCAGTGCGCTCTTCCTTGTCGCGATCGCCCCGCTTCTGCGCAGCGAAACCGGCCAGATGCGTGAGCACGCCCGCCGCAACGACGCCAACCGCACGCTGCTGCTGGCGATCACCGGCCTTGTCTCGCTCGTGATCCTGGTCGCCATCTTCAGCGAGCTGCAGGGCAAGCCAAGTGCGGCAACGGTGGCGCTGGTGGTCGGCACGCTGGCGCTGTCGTGGCTGTTTTCAAACACCGTCTACACGCTGCATTACGCCCATCTCTATTACTCGCAGGATGACGGCGAAGATCGCGGTGGCATCGATTTTCCGGGTGATGACGATCCGAACTACTGGGACTTCGCCTATTTCAGCTTCACGCTCGGCATGACCTTCCAGACCTCCGACGTCGAAATCAGCCACAGCGCGATCCGCCAAACGGTGATCGGCCATTGCCTCGCCGCCTTCGTGTTCAACATCGGCGTGCTGGCGTTTTCCATCAACGTCCTGGGCAGCGGCGGCGGATAGCCGAGCGGGGCTGGACGCCGCGCCACCGTCCTGCCTAAACAGGCGCACCTTCCATGCTCGACCGAAAGCGCTCCATGATCCGCCCTTTGTCGCTCGCCGCGCTCCTCCTCGCCTCGACCGCCGCCGTCGCAGAAAATTCGAAGCCGCAGCCGGTGCCCTATGTCGATACCATCCCGGCGGCGAAGGACGTGCCCTATCCCGGCACGATCACGCTGGCGATCGATGCGACCGACACGCGCCGCGCGATCTTCAAGGTGAAGGAAGTCGTGCCGGTCGCCAAGGCGGGCCATATGGTGCTGCTGTTCCCCAAATGGCTGCCCGGCAACCACTCGCCGACCGGCCAGATCGAAAAGCTCGCGGGGCTGAAGATCAGCGCAGGTGGCAAGCCAGTCGCCTGGACGCGCGACCCGGTCGATGTCTTCGCCTTCCACGTCAACGTGCCTGCCGGCGCGAAAGCGCTCGACATCGACCTGCAGTTCCTGTCGGCGACCGCCGGCAACCAGGGCCGTGTGGTGATGACGCCGACGATGCTGAGCCTGCAGTGGAATTCGATGAGCCTCTATCCGGCGGGCTATTTCACCCGGCAGATCCCGGTTGAAGCGACGGTCACCTATCCCGAGGGCTGGACTGCCGCCTCTGCCCTGCCGTCGAAGGCGACCGGCAGCACCTATCGCTATGATCGGACGAATTACGAAGTCCTGGTCGATTCGCCCGTCATCGCCGGGCGTCATTACAAGGCTTTCCCGCTCAGCCCGCGCGTGACGCTCGACGTCGTCGCCGATACTGCGGCGGAACTCGCCGCCAAGCCCGAACAGATCGAGGCGCACAAGGCGCTGGTCGATCAGGCAGTGAAGGCTTTCGGCTCGCAGCATTACGACAATTACCATTTCCTGCTGTCGATCTCCGACGAGCTCGGCGGGATCGGCCTCGAACATCACCGCAGTTCCGAAAACGGCGTGCGGCCCGGTTATTTCGTCGACTGGGACTCAAGCACCCCGGCCCGCGACCTGCTGCCGCACGAATTCAGCCACAGCTGGGACGGCAAGTTCCGCCGCGGCGCCGATCTGTGGACGCCCGATTACCGCACGCCGATGCGCGATTCGCTGCTGTGGGTCTATGAAGGCCAGACGCAATTCTGGGGCTATGTGCTCGCCGCGCGCTCGGGCCTCGTCTCGAAGCAGGATACGCTCGATGCCTATGCGCTGGTGCTGGCGAGCCTTGGCAATACCAAGGGGCGCGACTGGCGCCCGATGATCGACACGACCAACGACCCGACGATGTCGATGCGGCGGCCCAAGGGCTGGACGAGCTGGCAGCGCAGCGAGGATTATTACAACGAAGGCCTGCTCGTGTGGATGGAAGTCGATTCGATCATCCGCCGCCAGACCAATGGCGCGAAGTCGATCGATGATTTCGCCAAGGCCTTTTTCGGCATCAACGACGGCGACTGGGGCGAAGTGACGTATACTTTCGACGATGTCGTCGCGACGCTGCATCAGCTGGTGCCGGTCTATGACTGGCGCCAGATGCTGACCCAGCGGCTGACCGAAACGGGCCAGCCAGCGCCGTTCGCGGGGTTCGTCGCCAATGGCTATCGGCTGGTGTTCACCGACACGCCGACACCCTATTTCAAGCTTAACGAAAAGGACCGCAAGATCACCGATCTCAGTTATTCGCTGGGCGTGATCGTCACCAAGGATGGCGCGCTGGCATCGGTGATCTGGGACAGCCCGGCGTTTGCGGCTGGCCTCGACAACGGCGACACGATCACCGGCGTCAACGGTTTCGCCTACAGCCCTGAAAAGCTGAAGGAAGCGATCACGGCGGCCAAGGACGGCGCGCCGATCACCCTGCTCGTCAAGAAGGGCGAACGGATCGAACCGAGAGTGATCGACTACAAGGGCGGCTTGCGCTATCCGCGCCTCGCCAAGATCGGGACCGGCGACACCGGGCTCGATCGCCTTCTGGCACCGAAGTAACGCATCCAACCACGGGAATTAATCCATGCGCATCGACATGGTGCCGGTCGGCGACGACCCGCCCAGCAGCCTCAACGTCATCATCGAAGTGCCGACCGGCGGCGAGCCGGTGAAATATGAATTCGACAAGGCGTCGGGCGCGCTGTTCGTCGATCGCATCCTGCACACGCCGATGCGCTATCCGGCCAATTACGGCTTCGTACCGCACACGCTATCGCCCGATGGCGATCCGCTCGATGCACTGGTGATCTCGCGCTCGCCGTTCATCCCGGGCTGTGTCGTGCGCGCGCGGCCGATCGGCGTGCTCAACCTCGAAGACGAGCATGGCGGCGACGAGAAGCTGATCTGCGTGCCGGTCGACTCGACGTTCCCCTATTACACCGACGTCGGCGAACGGACCGACCTGCCCTCGATCGTGCTGCAGCAGATCGAGCATTTCTTCACGCACTATAAGGACCTGGAAAAGGAAAAGTGGGTGCGCGTTGGCAAATGGGGCGACGCCGCCGAGGCGCGGCAGATCGTGCTCGAAGCGATCGAGCGCGCGAAGGGCGCGAAGGCCGCGTAACGTCAGTCGGGGCGCTCGCCTGCCAGCGCGGCGAGCGCCTCGCCCTCCAGCCGCCACAGGCGCCATTCGGGCTGTGCCCGCGCGCCGATCCGGTCATAGAAGCGCTGGCCGCCCAGATTGTCGGTCAGCACGATCCAGTCCATCCAGGCACAGTCCCGCGCGCGCGCCTCGGCCGCCAGCGCCTTCATCAGCGCTTCGCCCGCGCCAGCCCCGCGCGCTTCGGCATCGACGAACAGATCCTCGAGATAGAGGATCGGCCGCGCCATCCAGAAATTGAACGTCAGGAACCACAGCGCCACGCCGACCACACTGTCGCCGATCGTCGCGACATGCGCATGGCCCTTGGGCGCCGCGCCGAACAGCACCTCGGCCAGCTGCCCGGGTGTCGCCGACACCCATTCGGGATGGCCGATATGCGCGCCGAAATGCCGCAGACGCTGGTGGATCGCATCGATATCGGCCAGCCCCGCCGGGCGCACGACGACGGTCGTCATCCGGCCGCAAACGCTGTCAGCGCATCGCCCGACATGCGGCAGATCCGCCAGTCGTCCATGATGCTGGCGCCCATCGCCTTGTAGAAATCCTGCGCGGGCGTGTTCCAGTCGAGTACCGCCCATTCGAATCGCTGGCACCCGCGCGCGACCGCGATCTGTGCGAGCCGCTTGAGCAGCGCCTTGCCGACTCCGCTGCCGCGCGCTTCCGGTGTCACGTACAGGTCCTCGAGATAAAGCCCGCGCCACCCGGTCCAGGTCGAAAAATTGTGGAAGAACAGCGCAAGGCCCACCGGCTCGCCGTCCACTGCGGCGATCAACGCCTCGGCGGCAGGCGGCGATGAAAACAGCGCCTCGTGCAGCATCGGCTCGGTCGCGACCACCTTGTCGAGTTCGCGCTCATACTCGGCCAGTTCGCGCACGAAGCGCAGGACCGTGCCGACATCGTCGGGGGTGGCGAAACGGATCAGCGTCATGCGGCGGCCTCGGTTTGGGGGGCAGGGGCGATGCTGCCGCGGACGGCGACGAGGCAGCCGATGATGATCAGCAGCGCGCCCGCGACGGTATAGCCCGACACCCGCTCGTCAAAGACAAGGTAGCCCAGAATCGCCGCCCAGATGAAGGCGGTGTATTCGACCATCGACAGCAATTGCGCTTCGGCGCGACCATAGGCCCAGGCGAGCGCGAATGCCGATGCCGAACCGATCACCGCCGATGCCGCCACCCAGGGCAGTTGCGCGACGCTGGGCCAGGTCGCCAGCCACGGCGCCCCCGCCAGCATCAGCGCGCCGATGACCAGGCTGGTGAACAGCGTCACTTCAAGCGGGCTCGCAAGCTGCGCCTGTTGCCGCAGCAGGATCAGGCTGGCGGCATAAAGCACCGAGGCGAGGACCACCGCCCCCGACCCCATCAACAGGTCGGGCGAACTTTCGCCGCGCGACTGGCCGAGCGCGATCACGAGTACGCCCAGACTCGCGATCAGCGAGCCGAACACCGCGCCGCGCCCGATCCGCTCCTTCAGAAACAGCCCCGCCAGAAACAGCGCGATCAGCGGCGCGAGAAAGGTGAGCGCGACCGCCTGCGCCATCGGCACGCGCACCAGCCCCCAGAAGAACAGCAGCACCGATAGCCCAGCCGCGAGCCCGCGCAGGACATGCAGCTTCAGCGCTGCCCCACCCGGCCAGCGATGGCCCCGCGCCACGAAAACCGCGCCGGTCAGCGCCACGCCTGCGATTGATCGCCACAGCACCGCGCTATAGGCGCCGCTCTGGAGCGACAGATATTTCATCAGCGCATCCATGATCGAATAGCTGAAAATGCCGAGGCAGGCGACGGCGAAAGCGGTCAGGGGGGTGGTTTTGGTCGTCACACGGCTGCGCTACACCGCCCAATTGGCGGGCGCTAGCGCAGCCGCATCTGGTCGCCCTCGATGCTCACGCTCTGCAGCTGGCGCAGATAGGTGTGGCCGAGCAGCGAGATGTCCGCGCCTTCGATCACCACGGCGTGGACGTTGTTCGCGCGCTTGCCGTCGAGCACGATCGTGTCGATGTAAACTTCCTGCCCGCGCAGATCGCCGCCCGCCCCCTTGCCGATCACCTGATATTGCGACGGGTCGAAATTGACATTGGCCTGGCGCGCATCGGCTTCGGTCAGCGCAACGGTGTCGGCGCCGGTGTCGACCACGAAATGCAGCGGCATGCCGTTGACTTCGGCGATCGCGATGAAGTGCCCGCCGGGAGAGCGATCGAGCACCGTCTCGGTCGGATGATCGATCGGCGGCGCCACCGTGACCGGCGACGACGAACTGCTGCCGGAAAGCGGCGGCGGTGCGGCGGTCGGCGCCCGACGGGCGCCGCTCGGGACCATCAGGCCGAAAGCAGTACCGACCAGGACGACAAGGACGAGGGCGAAGCGCATGCCCGCAGCATTAGCCTACGCCGCGTTCAAACGCGCCTAACGCCCGTCCCTAACGCACGCTTAAAACGGCTTACTCGGCGGCGACCGCGCGTTCGGTGTCGGCGGCTTCGAGTTCCTCGGCTTTGGCCTCGACCAGCTTGACGATGTGATCGATCATGTCGGCGCTTTCGACGGTATGGTCGGTGACCCCCGACAGATAGACCATATGCTTGCCGTTGCCGCCGCCGGTCAGGCCGATATCGGTCTCGCGCGCTTCGCCGGGGCCATTCACGACGCAGCCGAGCACCGACAGTGACATCGGCACGCGGATATGCTGCAACCGGTCTTCGAGCGCCTGGACGGTGCGGATGACGTCGAAGCCCTGGCGCGCGCACGACGGGCAGCTGACGACGCGCACGCCGCGATTGCGGATGCCGAGCGCCTTCAGGATTTCGAAGCCGACGCGGACTTCCTCCTCGGGCTCGGCCGACAGCGACACGCGGATCGTGTCGCCGATGCCGAACCATAGCAGCGAGCCGATGCCGATCGCGCTCTTGACCGTCCCGCCGACGAAGCCGCCCGCTTCGGTGATGCCCAGGTGCAGCGGGCAATCGACGATCTCGGCAAGCTGCTGATAGGCGGCCACGGCCAGGAACAGGTCGGACGCTTTCACCGCGACCTTGAATTCGTGGAAGTCGTGGTCCTGCAGCAGCTTGATGTGGTCGAGCGCGCTTTCCACCAGCGCCTCGGGGCACGGTTCGCCATATTTCTCGAGCAGATCCTTTTCCAGGCTGCCGGCATTCACGCCGATACGGATCGCGCAGCCATTGGCCTTGGCAGCATTGACGACTTCGCGCACGCGGTCCGCCGAGCCGATGTTGCCCGGGTTGATGCGCAGGCACGCGGCGCCCGCGTCCGCCGCTTCCAGCGCGCGCTTGTAGTGGAAATGGATGTCGGCGACGATCGGCACCCGCGCAGCGCGGGTAATCTGCCGCAGCGCCGTGGTGCTTTCGACATCCGGGCAGCTGACGCGGATGATGTCGGCGCCGGCATCCTCGCAGCGGCGGATCTGATTGATCGTCGCGACCGGATCGGAAGTCGGCGTGTTGGTCATCGTCTGCACGGTCACCGGCGCACCGCCGCCAACGGGGACGTTGCCCACCATGATCTGGCGACATTGGCGCCGGGTGATGTCGCGCCACGGACGAAGAGACATGCGAAGAGTTCCTTGATCTGGTTGAGCGCGATATAGCGTTGCCAGCACGGCGCGTCGATATGATAGCGGTGCCGGCAGTTATGGCGGCGACAATCGGTGCCTGCCCGGTGGAGAGTGATTTGGGTCGGCACTACGGCATGGACTGGCTGCGCATCGGCGCATTCGGTCTGCTCATCTTCTACCACATCGGCATGGTGTTCGTTCCCTGGGCTTTCCATGCCAAGATCGCCCAGCCGATCGAATGGGTGACGATTCCGATGCAGGCGCTGAATGCGTGGCGCCTGCCGCTGCTGTTCGTGGTGTCGGGCTACGCCAGCCGCGCGATCTTCGCTGGAAAACCGGACCCTGGCACCTTCGCCTGGGGCCGCACCAAGCGACTGATCCCGCCGTTGCTGTTCGGAATCGTGCTGATCGTGCCGCCGCAGCCCTGGGTCGAATTGACGACGCAGCACGGCTATGCTGCCAGCCTGTGGACCTTCTGGACGCACGATTACTGGCAATTCGGCAAGCTCGGCGGCATCGTGCTGCCGACGTGGCAGCATCTGTGGTTCGTCGCCTATCTGTGGGCCTATACGGTCGTGCTGGCGCTGGCGCTCGTACTGCTGCCTGCGAAAGCGCAGGCGGCGATCGCGCGGGGGGCGGCGTGGCTGCTGCAAGGGCCGCTGATGCTGATCGTGCCGATCGCGCTGCTGATCGCGCAGATGGCGTGGATTTTTCCGGGCGCGCCCGAAACCCATGCCTTCGTCGACGATCTGCCGATCCACCGTGTCTATTTCGGCATGTTCCTGTTCGGCTTCCTGCTGCGCGGCAGCGAACCAGTCTGGGCGGCGATCCGACGCTGGTGGCCTGCCGGGCTGGTGCTCGGCATTATCGGCTACGGCTTTGTCGCCTGGGTCGAAATCAGTTATCCGGGCGACACCCGCGTATCGGACGAGCTGTGGTTTGCATTCGGTGTAGCGCGCGCGGTGCAATGCTGGGGCACGATCGTCGCGCTGATCGGCATTGCCGACCGCTGGCTGAACGTCGATCACCCCTGGCGGACGATTCTCAACGAAGCCGTTTTCCCTTTTTACATCATCCATCAGACCGTGATCGTGCTGGTCGCGGGCGCGCTGTTCGGTGCAGCGATCGGGCCGCTCGCGGAGTTCGCCGTATTGCTGACGGCGACCGTCGCGGGCTGCTGGCTGTTCTACCGGATCGGGCGCGAGATCGCCTGGCTGCGCCCGCTGATCGGCCTGCGGGCGCGCAAGACGCGTGCTCCCGGCGCGCAACCGGCATAGGAGCTTGGCGATGACCCAATGGACGCTGATGATCCACGGCGGTGCCGGCATCCTGCGCCCCGACACGCTCCCCGCCGATCAGGCCGAAGGTGCACGCGCCGGACTGAACGCCGCGCTCGACGCCGGGTCAGCTGTGTTGGCGAAGGGCGGTAGCGCACTCGACGCGGTCGAGGCTGCGGTGCGCGTGCTGGAGGACGACCCGCATTTCAACGCCGGCCGCGGCGCGGTGCTCAGCTATGACGGCTGTGTCTGTCTTGACGCCGCGATCATGGACGGTCGCGATCGAAAAGCAGGCGCGATCGCGGGGGTCGGTATCGCCCGCAATCCCGTCAGCCTTGCCCGCCGGGTGATGACCGCAACCCCGCATGTGCTGCTCAGCGGCGCCGGTGCCGATCAGTTCGCGCGCGAACAGGGCGTCGATCTCGCCGACGAAAGCTGGTTCGCAACGCCCGAGCGCCGCCGCCAGCTCGAAGAACTGCGCGCGCGCGTCGACGGCTGGTTCGATGCCGAGATGAAATACGGTACCGTCGGCGCGGTCGCCTGCGACGCCCACGGCCATGTCGCCGCCGCGACCTCGACTGGCGGGGTCACCGGCAAGCGCTGGGGACGGATCGGCGACACGCCACTGGTGGGCGCCGGGACCTATGCCGATGATCGCGCCTGCGCAGTGTCGGCGACAGGGTCGGGTGAATATTTCATCAGGGCCGGCGTCGGCCATGAGATCGCCGCGCGCATGCGGCTTGGCGGGGACGACATGGCGACAGCAGTCGCAGCGGTGCTGGGCGATGTGCAGGCGCTGGGCGGCACCGGCGGGGTAATCGTCGCCAGCCCCGACGGCCATGCCCATTGGGCGTTCACCACGCCCGGCATGTTTCGTGGCCGCTGCGACGCGTCGGGCACGCGCGCGGTCGCCATTTTCGGCGACGAACAGCCCGCGACCCGCTAAACGACGCGCCATGATTCGCGCCTTCGCCCTCGCCGCTGTCGCCACGGTAAGCCTCGCCGCTCAGCCCGCCCTTGCCTACGGCCAGTTCGGTCATGGCACGATCGCCCGGATCGCGATGGCGAACGTCAAGCCGACCACCGCCGCGCAGGTTCGCGCGCTGCTCGCCCGGTCGAGCGCGCTCGCGACCCCGCAGTGCCCCGCGCGCAGCGTGGAGGACGCCAGCGTCTGGGCCGACTGCGTCCGCGCCAGATATCCGCTGCGCTTCGGCTATGCGTCGAGCTGGCATTACCAGACGCTCGACATCTGCGGGTCGTTCGACCTGAAGGCGGCGTGCCGCGACGGCAATTGCGTGTCGGCGCAGGTCGACCGCGACGTGAAGCTGCTGCAGGCGAAGGACACGCCGCTGCCCGAACGGGTGCAGGCGCTCGCCTTCCTCATCCATTTCACCGGCGACATGCACATGCCGTTGCATTCGGGATCGCACAACGACTCGGGCGGCAACGCGATCAAGGCCGCTTACGGCATTTACGCACCCGAACGGCTCAATCTGCACGGGATCTGGGACGGGCAGCTTGCCGAGCGCGCGATCACCGACGGCCCCGATCTGGTCCGCCGTTACACGCCCGTCGAGGCAGCGCCGCTCCAGGCAGGCACCACGGAGGACTGGAGCCGCGAAAGCTATGACATCGCACGGACTGTCGCCTATCCGAGCGCAACTGGCGACAAGCCCTGCGTCACCCCGACCACACGGCTGACACTCGACGACGCGACCGTTGCGCGGCTGGTGCCGGTGCAGCGCCTTCAGATCCAGCGCGCAGGGCTGCGGCTCGCGCGGCTGCTCGATGAGGCGTTCGCGGGCTGAGGGCGACTGATCCTGTACTCCCTTCATTCCCGCGCAGGCGGGAATCCATAGTCACCGAGCACCGCCCGATCCATTACCGCCAACCAATATGGATCCCCGCATTCGCGGGAATGACGACCCGGTTCGAAGCCAACAGCCCCTAACGCTTCTTCGTCACAAACCCCGCCACCGCGTCGACCACGCCCGGATCGACCGGCAGGTCGGGATTGCCATAGCTTGCCAGATTGGCGGCGCGGTTGCCGTCGGCGCCGATGTTCTTGAGCACATGGTTGACCCCGGGCACGATCGCGAGCGTCGCATCGGGCCGCGCCGCCGCCAGCGCACGGGCATCGCCTTCGCCGATCTGCAGGTCCCTGCTCCCCTGCACGATCAGCATCGGCGTCCTCAGCTTGGCGGCGAGCTCGACCGGCTTGTAGGCGAACAGGTCGATCAGATAGTCCTGCACCGCCGGCGCGAACAGATTGGCGAGTGCAGGATGCAGTCCGCTCACATCGACACGCTGGCCCTTTTCGAGGCTGTCGAGCGCGCCTTCCGCCTGCGCCAGCACCGGCGCATTGGCGGGATTGGCGCGGAGCTGATCGCGAATAACCGTGCCGAGCGGGCGGCCGGATGCGGAGACCAGGATGTGACCGCAGATGCCTGGCCCGTGGCCCGCCGCCAGCACCACCAACCCGCCTTCGCTGTGACCGAGCAGCCAGACACACGAGGCCCCGGTCGCCGTGCGCGCCGCGACCACCCACGAGCGGATATCGTCGGCATAGCCCGCGATCGTGACCGCATTGGGATCGGCGACTGCGCCCTTGCTGCCGAACAGGCCGCGCTTGTCGATGCGGACACTGGCGATGCCCCTCGCGGCCAGCGCTTCGGCGAGCAGTTTATAGGGTTGTGCCTTGACGCCGAGCGGATTGTTGCCGTCGCGGTCGGTCGGGCCCGACCCGGGGACGATCAGCACCACCGGCCCCGGCGCAGCGGGCTTGAGCAACGTGCCGTGGAGCGCACCGATCGGCCCCCGCGCGGTCAATTCGCTGCCGGTCTGGGCCAGCACGGGCACCGGCAGCGCGGCGAGCACCGCGGCGGTCAGCGCTTTCAGCATGTCATTTCTCCCGAGGGGCCGGCACCGAATGGCGCCAGGCAGTAAGGACAAAGGTGATGGTGGCCGCGCCCAATATGGCGCCCCAGGCCAGCCATTCGCCCCGGCTGGCGAGCGGGGTGATGATCACCGCGACGATTACATAGGCCATGGTTACGGCCCATCCCTGCCAGCGATTGGGATTGATCGTATAGCTCGTCGGCGTGCGTCGACGAATGAACCAGGCATCGTCATCCATCGCCATGCTCCTTTCTGGGCGGCCGCCCGCGCTTTGCGGCGACCGGCGCTGCCAGCTTCACGCCGCGCCGCGCCAGCGCCTCGCGCAGCAGGCATTCGACCTGCGCGTTGACGCTGCGCAGGTCGCCCGCCGCACTCCGCTCGATCGCTGCATGGAGTGCAGGATCGAGACGGAGCGCAAAGGCCTTTTTGGGCGGCGGCTCAGCCATGGTTACTGATAGAGCGATCCGGCGTTGACCACCGGCTGCGTCTCACGCTCGCCGCACAGCACGACCATCAGGTTCGACACCATCGCCGCGCGGCGTTCGTCGTCCAGCTCAACAACGTTTTTCGCCGACAGCTGCTCGAGCGCCATCTCGACCATGCCGACCGCGCCTTCGACCAGGGTCTTGCGCGCAGCGACCACCGCTTCGGCCTGCTGGCGCCGCAGCATCGCGCCGGCGATTTCCTGCGCATAGGCCAGATGGGTGAAGCCGCATTCGTCGACGCTGATGCCCGCAACCGCCAGCCGCGCCATCAGTTCGGCGCGCAGTTCGGCCCCGACCTGATCATGGTTGCCGCGCAGCGTGATTTCCTGATGCGCGAAGTCGTCATAGGGGTAGCGCGATCCGATCGTGCGCACCGCCGCTTCGATCTGGACCATCACAAACGCCTTGTAATCGTCGACGTCGAACAGCGCCTGTGCGGTGTCGGTCACGCGCCACACCACTTGCGCGGCGATCTCGATCGGGTTGCCGCGCAGATCGTTGACCTTGATCCGTTCCGAAATCAGGTTGTTCGCGCGCAACGACACTTTCTTCTTGCCCATCCACGGCAGGATCCAGCGCAGGCCGGTCACGCGGTCGCTGCCCTTGTACGACCCGAACAGGGTGATCGCCGCCGCCTGATTGGGCTGGAGCATGTAGAACCCCGGGGTCACCAGTAGGAAAACGATCGTGCCGATGATGATCATCGCAAGGCCGGTGGCGCGATCGCGCTCGATCCAGGTTGCGCCGCCGACGATCGCCGCCAGCGCGACCAGCATGACAAACAGCATCGCATAGCCGCTCGACGCGCCCGCCGCCACTTCGCGGCTGCGTGTCAGGTCACCCCGTTCAATCGACTCACTCATATTTGCCTCCCGCAAACTATGATATCATATTTATATTATTTTGCAGGGTCGGCAAGCGGATTCGGCAAGCCGTTGGCGGGGCATGGAAAAGGGGCGGCGCAGCCGTGCCGCACCGCCCCCTTGCCAGTCCCCGACGATCAAGCGTGTTCAGCTCAGCACGATCGTCACTGCGCGACGGTTCTGCGCCCAGCTCGCCTCGTCCGAGCCGAGCGCGATCGGGCGTTCCTTGCCATAGGAAATCGTCATCAGCCGCGAGGGATCGACGCCCTTGGCCGCGAGATAGTTCTTGGCCGCGGTCGCGCGCCGATCGCCGAGCGCGAGATTGTATTCGCGCGTGCCGCGTTCGTCACAATGGCCCTCGATCGTTGCGCGCGCATTCGGATATTTCAGCAGCCACGCCGCCTGGGTGTCGAGGATCGCGCGCGCTTCCGGGTCGATATCGTACATGTCGAGCGCGAAATGGATCGTGTCGCTCGCGACCGAGCGCCTGAAGTCGGCGGCCGAGCCGGGAACGACGGTGTCGGTCACGGTTGACCCCGTCCCGCTGCTGGTCTGCGGCGGCGCTTCGGTGCTCGGCCCCAGCGTCGCGATATCCTTGGGCTTGCTGGCGCAACCGGCAACAGCCAGCAGTGCGGCGGTGAACATCAACTTGGTGGTCAGCTTGGCCATGCTACGTCTCCTTCGAGCAATATCCCCGCATTGGTATACCGCAATGTCGCTGCGGCTTGTGGTGATTTCGTGACCGTTCAGGGGCGCAGCGGCCCCCAGCCCGGATCGGAGCCGTCGAGCGGCGTCGGGATGCGGCGCAGGTTGACGCCGGTCAGATCGACCGACCACAGATCGGCCTTGCCCGACGACCCCTGCGACGCACGGAAGAACATCAGCACGCGGCCGTTGGGCGACCAGCTCGGTCCTTCGTCCTGCCAGTCATCGGTCAGCAATTTCTCGCCGCTGCCGTTGGGGCTCATGATGCCGATCCGGAAATTGCCGCTGACGCGCGTGAAGGCGATCAGGTCGCCGCGCGGGCTCCACACCGGCGTCGCATAGCGCCCGCCGCCGAAGCTGATCCGGCGCTGGTTCGATCCGTCGGCGTCCATCACATAGAGCTGCTGCCCGCCCGACCGGTCGCTTTCGAACACGATTCGACTGCCGTCGGGAGAATAGCTGCCGCCGGTGTCGATGCCGGGCGCATTGGTCAGCCGCTGCGGTGTCCCGCCCGCGCTCGACACGCGGTAGATGTCGGTGTTGCCGCCGGTCGCCATCGAAAACAGAATCCAGCGGCCGTCAGGCGAAAAGCGCGGCGCGAAGGTGGTCCCGACATTGTTGACCACCAGCCGCTGACGCCCGCTGCCGACATCATAGACATAGACGGCGGGCTTGTCGCCGATGAAGCTCATGTAGACGATCGACTGCTGGTTAGGCGCGAAGCGCGGCGTCAGCACGATCGACTGGCCGTTGGTGAGGAAGCGGTGGTTGGCACCGTCCTGGTCCATGATCGCCAGCCGCTTGATCCGTCGCCCCTTGCTGCCGGTTTCGGAAACATAGGCAACCCGGCTGTCGAAATAGGGGCCTTCGCCGGTCAATCGCGCATAGATGGTGTCGGCGCATTTATGGGCGGCGCGGCGCCAGTCGGCGGGCGTCACCACAAAGCCCTGCCGCACCAGCTCGCTGCGGGCCGCGACGTCATAGAGGTAACAGCCGACGGTCAGCGTGCCGTCGCCGTTCGCGCGCACGAACCCCTGCACCAGTGCCTGCGCGCCGGTGCCGCCCCAATAGTCGAACTGCGGCGCCGTCACTTCGCCATAGGCAACCGGCTTCAGCCGATCGGGACCGAGCGGGTTGAACAGTCCCGAATTCTTGAGGTCCGCCGTCATCACATCGGCAAGCTGGCGGCCGAGCGCATCGGTGCTGCCCGCGGGCGTCGCCACCGCCGCATTGGTCGGCATCGCGGGAATGGCGATCGGCAGCGGCGCCGAAATGCCCCCCGTCACCGAAACTTCGAGCGGCGGCGGCGTCTGGTCCTGCGGTACCGCCTGGCCGGCAGCGGGCGCGGGCACGGGTGCGGCGGGCGGCGCCGTCTGGGCGAACAGCGGCGCGGCGCCGAGCGCGGCGGCAGCGGTCCAGCAGAATATCGTTCGTCGAGTCATGCGCATCCTCACCGGAGTTGCCAGTTGTAATTGATGTTGCTCCAGCCGCCATTCGCCGTCTGGTAATATTCGGCGGGCAGCTTCAGCGGCGTACATTGCCGGAATGCGGCAATCCCCAGATCGGCGATCTGCTGGGCATAGCGTTCGGTTTCGGAATCGGTGTTCGACCGGCTGACAACCGTCGGCTTGGTGGCAAGGTTCCCGTCGGGGTTCAACCGCAGGTTGAACTTGATGACAATCCGCTTGGCTTCCTGCGGAATGCCCGCGTTCGACAATCGATCGGCGCAGGGTTGAATCTGGCGGCGGATCGCGTCCTGGATGCCGGCAAGCGCCTTCGCATCGATGACGACGCCGACCGGCGCGACCACCTTGCTCGGGCTCGGCTTGTCGGTAAGGCCCGCAACGATATCGTCCGACAGCCGCGACCCGCGCGGGCGCGGTTTGGTCGCCGCCACTTGCGTGCCGGTGCCGGGTCTGGCGGCGGGCTTGGCCGGGGTAGTCGGCGCGGTGACCGGCTTGGCCTCGGGCTTGCTTGGCTTGGCCGGGGCCGCCGTCGCGACCTCACGCGGCTTGGACGGTGCAGGCTTGGCGACCGCGACCGGCGCAGGCTTGGGTTCCGGAGGCTTTGGCGCAGGAAGCTCGGGCGCGGCCTTTTGCGGCTGGGGCGGCGGCGGCGCGGCATCCTCGGGCGGGCCAAGGTCGGGCGCCTGGGACGGCGCAGGCTCGGCGACCGGCCTGGGCGCGCTCGATTGCAGGCCGATATCCTCGACCAGCGATACATCGACCGACGGCGGCGGGGGCGGAGTCGGCGTGCGGCGGCTGAGCAGGCTCAGCGACAAGGCGCCGACCAGCCCGACGTGAAGCAGAAGCGCGGCCCCAAGGCCGATCCGGTCGCTGCGGTCCATCGCCCGCTCACCGCGCCCGCAGGCCAAGAGGCAGCGCGGCGATCACTGGCCCTTCGCCACCGTCACCAGCGCGACCTTGTTGAGCCCCGCGCGGTTGAGTTCGCCCATCACCGCAATCACCTTGCTGTAGGGCAGCTCGCGGTCGGCGCGCAGATACACCTGCGGCGGCTCGCCGGGCGATTTCGCGACCAGCTGCGCGAGCGCATCGGGCAGCAGCGCGTCGCTGACTTCGACATCGTCGACGAACACGGTCCCGCGCGCATCGATCGCGATCCGCGTGGGCTTGGCCTGCTGGTTGAGCGGCTTGGCGCGGCTGTCGGGCAGGTTGACCGGCACCCCCGCCGTCATCAGCGGCGCCGTGACCATGAAGATGATCAACAAGACCAGCATCACGTCGACCATCGGCGTGACGTTGATCTCCGCCATCGGCGCGCGCCGTCCGCGCCCCCGCTGCGAAGGGAGCATACCCGCCATCAGCGCCGCGCCACCGGCGTTTCGAGCTGACGCGACAGCGTCGCGTGAAAGCTGTCGGCAAAGCGGTTCAATCGCGCCTCGATCCGGTTGATGCGGTGGCTGAAGCGATTGTAGGCGATCACTGCCGGGATCGCCGCGAACAGACCGATCGCGGTCGCGAACAGCGCCTCGGCAATGCCCGGCGCCACCACCGCGAGCGAGGTGCTCTGCGCCTGCGCGATGCCGCTGAAGCTGCGCATGATGCCCCACACGGTGCCGAACAGCCCGACGAACGGCGCGACCGCACCAACGGTCGCCAGGATGTTCAACCGATCGGCGAGCTTGTCGACTTCGGTCGCGACCGCCGCGCCCATACTCGTCGCCAGCCGCTCGCGCGTGCCCTCGCGGTCGATCGCGCCGCCCGCCGTCGATCGCCGCCACTCAGCGACTCCGGCGGCGAACACCCGCGCGACCGGCACGTCGTCGTCGCCGCGCAGCCGGTGGAAGGCATCGACATCCTCGGCCTTGGTGAAATCGCGCTCGAACGCCGCACCGCGCCGTGCGACGCTGCCAAGCTTGAATGTCGCCGACAAGATGATCCCCCAGGTCCACACGCTGGCGATCAGCAGCCCGACCATCACCACCTTCACGACCGGATCGGCCTGCAGGAACAGCGCGATCGGCGACAGCGTCGTGGCATCGGTGTTGAGTGCGAAGTTCATGCGGCTCCCTTAAATCCCGTCTTCAGTTTCCGGCGCCCAGATGAGCGGTTGAAAAGCGTCGATCCATGCCCGGGGTTGCCGCCGTGGCCGCCCGTCGGGAGCGACGAAGGCAGCGGTGACCTCCGCGTCGGCCAATATCAACCCGCCGCGTATGACTCGTTGATGAATGCGGCATGACGCGGGCCGAACCGTCATCAACCGGCTCGCGACGACCACCGCATCGTCGAGCCGGGCCGGCGCGCGGTACCGGATCGCGATTTCGGTGACGGCATAGGCGCCCTCGCCGGCATCGTGCGCGGCGCGCTGGTCGATGCCGGCCAGCCGCAGCATGTCCGACCGCGCCCGCTCCATCCAGCGCAGGTAATTGGCGTGATAGACCACGCCCGACAGGTCGGTGTCCTCGAAATAGACGCGCAAGGCGAGGCGATGCTCCCGACCGTCGAAGCGGCCGCCTGCGGGCTGATCGATCGGCTGGTCGGTTGGGGGCGCGGCCATCGCGCAGGCTGTTAACCGACTATTTCCGACATTAGAACCCCGCGCGCGGTGCATTACATCGACTAGACACTCCGGCAGAGGCGGCTAGTGTCGCTGCCATGACCGATCTCGCGCTTCGTATCCGCGGCCTGAAAAAGGCGTTCGACAAACCCGTCATTACCGGGCTCGACCTCGATGTCGCGGCGGGGCAGCTCTATGCGCTGCTCGGCCCCAATGGCGCGGGCAAGACGACCACCCTGCGGATGGTCACCGGCCTCACCCGCCCCGACGCGGGGTCGATCGAGATCTACGGCATCGACGCGGCGCGCGATCCGCTCGGCGCCAAGGCGATCACGGCCTGGCTGCCCGACGATCCCATGCTCTACGACAAGCTGACGCCGACCGAATATCTGGCGTTCGTCGCCGGGTTGTGGCGCGTGCCGCCCGCGCAAGCCGTGCCCGAAGCCGAACGGCTGCTGAAATGGCTCGAGCTGTGGGACCAGCGCGACACCCGCTGCGAAGGCTTTTCGCGCGGCATGAAGCAGAAGGTCGCGCTTGCGGGCGCGCTGATCCATCAGCCCCGCCTGCTGATCCTCGACGAGCCGCTGACCGGGCTCGACGCGACGATGGCGCGATCGGTGAAGGATGCGCTGCGCGCGCAAGTCGATGCCGGCGCGACGGTGATCGTCACGACCCATATCCTCGAAGTCGCCGAACGGCTCGCCGACCGCATCGGCATCATCGCGCACGGCCGGATGCTGGTCGAAGGGACGATGGCGGAGCTTAGGGAGCGCGTCGGCGGTGAGGATGCGACGCTGGAGGATGCCTTCATCCGCCTGACCAGCGAAGCCGCCTGATGGCGCGCACCAGCCTGTTGCCGCCGGGGTCTTTCCCCTGGCTCGTCGCGCACGAGATCCGCCAGACGATGCGCGGGATGCGCGCCCGCACTCGCACGCGAACGCGCTGGCTCGGCTATGCCTTGCTGGCAGGCTATGTCGCGATCGGCTGCTTTGTCGGCTGGGGATTGAGTTTCGTCCCCATCCGGTTCTCCGGGCTAGCGAGCACGATCATCCTCGCGGTGTCGATCGGTGCCTTTGCCTTCATGGTCGCGCAGGCGGTGCTGGGGAGCCAGCATACGCTTTACGAAGCGGGCGATCTCGACCTGCTGCTGTCGGCGCCGATGCCCGAACGGACCGTGCTTGCCGCCAAGCTGACCGGCATCGCCGGGGCGATCGTCGCGACCTATCTGGTCCTGTTGCTGCCGATGCTGGTGCCGATTGCGGTGCTCGGCCATCCTGCACTGCTGGGCGCGGTCGGGCTGCTGCTGGCGCTTGCGCTGGTCGCGGCCTGTCTGGGCCTGGCGATCACGCTCGCGCTTGCCAAGCTCGCCGGGCCGCGCGCGGCGCGCACCGTCGGCCAGATCGCCGCCGCCGTGCTGGGCGGCGCGCTGTTCCTGTTTGGCCAATACACCTCGAACGGCCCGCGCAGCGGCCGCGCGGCGATCTTCGACTGGCTGCGCCACCGCCATCTTGGCGAAAGCGGCATCGGCGCGCTGCCGGGCAAGGCCGCATTCGGCGATCCGCTGGCGATCCTGCTGCTGTGCGGCGGTGCGCTGCTGGTGTTCGCGGCCACCGGCTTCGCGTTCCAGCGCTGGTTCCTGACCAGCTACCAGATGGCGAGCGTCCGCCTGTCGCGCGCCGCGCCGACCGGCAAGGCGATCGGGCGGACGTTCCGCACCGGCCTGTTCGCGACGATCGTTGCCAAGGAAGTGCGACTGCTGCTGCGCGATCCCGCGCTCGCCTTCCAGATCGTGCTCCGCGTTGTCTATCTCGCGCCGCTGCTGTTCCTCGCGCTCGGGCGCAACAATGCGGTGCCGGTCGCGCCGACGCTGGCGTTCGCAAGCGTGGTGGTGATCGGCCAGCTCGCAGGCAGCTTTGCCTGGCTGGCGATTTCGGCCGAGGACACGCCCGACCTGCTGACAGTGGCGCCGGTCGACAAGCGCGACGTCGATCGCGCCAAGCTTGCCGCCGCGCTGGCGATGGCCGCGCCGCTGGGTGTGATCCTGCCGCTGGCGGTCGCGACCGAGACACCGGTCGGCGGGCTGGTGACGCTGGCGCTGACGGCGGCGGCGGGCGTGGCGGCCGGCTATATCGAACTCAGGCTCGCCAAGCCGATGCCGCGCAAGTCTTTCAACCAGCGGCGCGGCGGCGGCGCAGTCGCGGGCATTTTGGCGATGCTGGTCACGGTGGTGTTCGGCGGGCTCGCGGCGGGCGCGGTCTATTTGCTCGGCTGATCGAACAGCCCGTCCTGCGTCCCCGCCGGCGGCGTGAGGCCGAGATGCGTCCACGCCAGCCCGTTCAGGCAGCGCCCGCGCGCCGTCCGCGCGACCAGGCCCAGCTGGATCAGATAGGGCTCGATCACTTCCTCGATCGTGTCGCGCGGTTCGCTGAGGCCCGCCGCGAGCGTTTCCACCCCGACCGGACCGCCGCGATAGATGTCGGCGATCATCGTCAGGTAACGCCGGTCCATTGCGTCGAGCCCGAGCCGGTCGACTTCGAGCCGGTTGAGCGCGGCATCGGCAGCGCGCGCATCGACGATGTCGTGCCCGGCGGCATGCGCGAAATCGCGCACCCGGCGCAGCAGCCGCCCGGCAATCCGCGGCGTGCCGCGCGCGCGCCCGGCGATCTCACGCGCGCCGTCGGGCGCGACGGCGAGGCCGAGCAGCCCCGCCGCGCGTGTGACGACACGCTCCAGCTCGGCGACGGTGTAGAAATTCAGCCGCACCGGAATGCCGAAGCGATCGCGCAACGGCGTCGTGAGCAGCCCCTGCCGCGTCGTTGCGCCGACGAGGGTGAAGCGCGGCAAGTCGATCCGCACGCTGCGCGCCGATGGCCCCTCGCCGATCATCAGGTCGAGCGCGCGGTCCTCCATCGCCGGATAGAGGATTTCCTCGACCTGCGGCTGGAGCCGGTGGATCTCGTCGATGAACAGCACGTCGCCATCCTCGAGATTGGTGAGCAGCGCCGCGAGATCGCCCGACTTGGCGATGACGGGGCCGGAGGTGGCGCGGAACCCCACCCCCATCTCGCGCGCGATGATCTGCGCAAGCGTGGTCTTGCCCAGGCCCGGCGGGCCGAAGAACAGCACATGGTCGAGCGCCTCGCCCCGCGCCTTGGCGGCTGCGATGAACACCCGGAGGTTATCGCGCGCCGCCTGCTGCCCGACGAACTCGTCGAGCGATTTCGGGCGCAGCGCTGCATCGGCGTCGTCGGGCTGACGCAATGCGGCGAGGAGACGGTCGTCGGTCATCGGCTTATCTCAACAGGTCAAGAGCTTGCCGCTCGCCGGAGAGTTCGATGAAGGCGCGCGCCACCTCCAGCAAGGCGGGAGGTGCAGTGCACTGGGCGTTGGCTTCCGAAAAACGATAGCCCAGCGTATCGACGCGTTCGAAAACAAGCTGTTCACCGTCCAGACAGATATCGACTTCATCCTTCGACGCCCAATGTTCCTGCGGAGCGACCTTCCACAACTGGGCCGCAGCGATGCGCGTCCGCAATGCTGCCAGCTGCGCCGCCGATACCCTGAAACTTCGGTCCACATCTGCTATCAGATCAAGACCTTCGCGGGTTCGCTGCGCCAGCACAACGCGGCCCGTAGCACGACCGCTGCGATGCTCGTCGATCCTGATCAACACCTTGAGTTTCGCAATTCCGGCAATCGTCAGCCGAAGACGGCTGGTGAAGCCGCGCAAATCACCCGGTCTCCACAAGGTCGGTTCATCATCGATCAGGTCGGACCACCAAACCGAATCGATCATTTCGGGCGGGAACTTATTGGGTTGCGCATAGGCAACCGGCGTCGACAACAGCGACGCGACTAACGCAAAGGCGGCCCAACGCCTCACTTCGCCGCCTTCCGCAGCGCCAGCCGGACCAGAGCGTCGAGGCCCGCGCCCGCGCCCAGCTCTTCCTCCGCCGCCGCGACTGCCGCGCTTGCCTCGGCAGGGCGGAAGCCGAGGTTGAGCAGCGCCGATACCGCGTCCGCCATCGCGCCTTTCGACGCCGCCACCGCGCCCGGCACGCCCACCACGACGCCGCCTGCCGCATCCTTCAACTCGCGCACGATCCGCTCGGCGAGCTTGGGGCCCACGCCGTTCGCGCGCGCGACCATCGCCTTGTCCTGCGCGGCGATCGCGCGGCTCAGCTCCGACGGGTCAAGCGTCGACAGGATCGCGAGCGCCACCCGCGCGCCTACCCCCTGCACGCCGGTCAGCAACCGGAACCAGTCGCGCTCGGCAGCGGTCGCGAACCCTGCGAGCCGGATGAAATCCTCGCCCACCAGCATTTCGGTGTGGAGCATCACCGCCTCGCCCACGGGGCCGATGCTCGCGAGCGTCTTCGCCGACGCGCCGACCAGATAGCCTACGCCGCCGACATCGATCACCGCGCTGTCGATGCCGGTCGAATGCAGCCGTCCTTTCAGATGCGCGATCATCGGCTCTTGCTAGGGCGCGCCCGCTCGCCTGTCACCTGACTTGTCGCACGCGCGCAGAACGGGCAGTGCTCGGCAAAAGCACCCGAGGGAGTCCGATGCCGACCGATATCGAAATAGCCCGCCAGGTCACGCTGCGCCCGATCGCGGATGTCGCCGCCCAAGCGGGAATCCCCGAAACGGCCATCGAACCCTATGGCCGCGCCAAGGCCAAGATCGACATCGGCCAACTCCCCGCACCCAAGGCCCAGGGCAAGCTGATCCTCGTCACCGCGATCAACCCGACCCCGGCGGGCGAGGGCAAGACGACGACCTCGATCGGCCTCGCCGATGCGCTCAACCTCACCGGGCGCCGGACGATCCTCGCCCTGCGCGAACCCTCGCTCGGCCCCTGTTTCGGCACCAAGGGCGGCGCGACCGGCGGCGGCCGCGCGCAGGTGGCGCCGATGGTCGACATCAACCTGCATTTCACCGGCGATTTCCACGCGATCACCGCCGCGCACAATCTGCTCGCCGCGATGATCGACAACCATATCCACTGGGGCAACGCGCTCGATATCGACGTACGGCGGGTCACCTGGCGGCGCGTGCTCGACATGAACGACCGGGCCCTGCGCGACATCGCCCAGTCGCTCGGCGGGGTGGCCAATGGTTACCCGCGCGAATCGGGCTTCGACATCACCGTCGCGTCCGAAGTGATGGCGGTGCTGTGCCTCGCCGAGAATATGGCCGACCTCCAAGCGCGTCTGGGGCGGATCATCGTCGCCGAAACGCGGGGCCGCCAGCCCGTCACTGCGCGCGACCTGAAGGCCGACGGCGCGATGGCGGTGCTGTTGGCCGAGGCGATCAAGCCCAATCTCGTCCAGACACTGGAGGGCAATCCGACGATCATCCATGGCGGGCCGTTCGCCAACATCGCGCATGGCTGCAATTCGGTGATCGCGACGCGGGCCGCGCTGGGGCTGGCCGATTATGTCGTCACCGAAGCCGGGTTCGGTGCGGATCTGGGTGCCGAGAAATTCTTCGACATCAAATGCCGCCAGGCGGGCCTTGCCCCCGCTGCCGCCGTTATCGTCGCGACGGTGCGCGCGCTCAAGATGAACGGGGGTGTCGCCAAGGGTGATCTTGCGGCGGAGGATGTCGCGGCGGTCGAGCGCGGCGTCGTCAACCTCGTCCGCCATATCGAGAATGTCCGCCAGTTCGGCGTGCCCGCCGTCGTCGCGGTTAACCATTTCGGCGGCGACAGCGCCGCCGAGATCGCGGTGATCGAGGCCGCCTGCGCCGCGCACGGCGTCCGCGCGCTGCTGTGTCGCCACTGGGCGGAGGGCGGCGCGGGCGCGACCGATCTTGCCGATGCGGTGGCCGCGCTTGCCGAACGCGGCAATAATTTCGCCCCGCTCTATGGCGACGAGCTCTCGCTGCTCGACAAGATCCGCACCGTCGCGACCCGGCTCTACCGCGCCGCCGACATCGCTCCAGCCGCCAGCGTCACCGCGCAGCTGAAGCGCTGGGAAGCGGCGGGCTTTGCCCATCTGCCAGTGTGCATGGCGAAGACGCAGTATAGCTTCTCCGCCGATCCCGCGCTGCTCGGCGCGCCCGAAGGCCACATATTGCCGATCCGCGAAGTGCGGCTGGCGGCAGGCGCGGGCTTCGTCGTCGCGATCTGCGGCGAGCTGATGACGATGCCGGGCCTCCCGCGCGTCCCCGCCGCCGAGGCGATCGGGCTGGACCCGAATGGCGAGGTCAAAGGGCTGTTCTGACGATGGTTGTCCCGCCCTCGCGGGCCGCCGCGCTGGACCGGCTGGCGGCATTCGCGCCGCACGCCGGCGCCGCCTATGCCGTTGGCCGCAATCATGATCCCGGCCCGGACGCGCCCGGCGCGGTGTCGCGGTTGTCGCCCTATGTCCGCTACCGGATGCTGACCGAGGCCGAGATCGTCGCCGCTGTGCTCGCACGCCACCGTTTCGAAGACGCCGAGAAATTCGTACAGGAAGTGCTGTGGCGCAGCTATTGGAAGGGCTGGCTCGAAATGCGCCCCGCGGTCTGGTTGCGCTTCGTCGAGGAACGCGACCGCCAGCGCGAAACCTTCCCCGCGGCGCGTGCACTGGCGCAGGCGGAAAGCGGCACGACCGGCATCGACGGGTTCGACGACTGGGCGCGCGAGCTGGTCGAGACCGGCTATCTTCACAATCACGCGCGGATGTGGTTCGCGTCGATCTGGATCTTCACGCTGCGGCTGCCCTGGGCGCTCGGCGCCGATTTCTTCCTGCGCCACCTGATCGATGCCGATGCCGCCAGCAACACGCTGTCGTGGCGGTGGGTGGCGGGGCTGCAGACGATCGGCAAGACCTATCTCGCGACCGCCGACAATATCGCGCGCTACACCGGCGGCCGCTTCGCGCCAAAGGGTCTGGCGCAGGAGGCGGTGGCATTGACCGAAGCTCCGGTGCCGGCCCCCGCTGCGCTGCCGGTGCGCCTGCGCCTCGATCCGGCGCAGCCCGCGCTGTTGCTGGTCACGCCCGACGATCTGGCGCCCGAAAGCCTGTTCGGCGATCGGACGCGGATCGCGGGCGCGGTGGTCGCCGCCGATCCACGCCTGCTGTGGGGCGATCGGGCGCGTGCCTTCGTGGCAGCGGCCGCCGCCGATGCCGCCACGCGACTGTCGGCGGCGGTCGTCGACCGGCTCGACATGGCTACGCTGGTCGACGCCGCCCGCGCCGCCAACGTCCGCCAGATTGTCACGCCCTATGCCCCGGTCGGCCCGACGGCGGACGCGCTTGCCCGGCTGACGCCCGAGCTGGCGCGCGAGGGGATCACCCTTGCCCAGCCGCGCCGCGAATGGGACAGTCGGTTCTGGCCGCACGCGACGAAAGGGTTTTTCGCGTTCAAGGAGCGCATCCCGAGCGAACTGCGCGCCATGGGGCTGATGTAGGCGCGTGCTGCCGGCACCGCTGTCGCCAGGTCAAAGGATCGATTGATGTACCTTGTTCGCCCGCTCGCCGCGCTTGCCCTGCTTGCGACGCTCGGCGCGGCACCCTCGCCCGATCAGACACCTGCGCCGGTCTACATGGGCGGCGATCTGTCGTTCGCCAATGAAATGCGCGATTGCGGCGCGGTTTACAGGGTCGGTGGCAAGCCGGTCGATCCGTTCGTGCTGATGAAGGCGCGCGGCGGCAATCTGGCGCGCATCCGCCTCTGGAACGATCCCAAATGGACGCGCTACAGCACGCTCGCCGACGTGAAGGTGTCGATCGCCCGCGCGCACAAGGCGGGGCTGCAGGTGCTGCTCGACTTCCACTATTCCGACGACTGGGCCGATGGCGACAAGCAGAGTCCGCCCGCCGCCTGGGTCGGCCTCACCGACACGCAGCAGGCGCAGGCGCTCCACGATTATACCCGGCAGGTGCTCGACACGCTCGCGCGCGACGGGCTCTGGCCCGAACTGGTGCAGGTCGGCAACGAGACCAATCCCGAACTAGCGGCGGGACCGAAGAAGGACATCGACTGGACGCGAAACGCCCGGCTGTTCAACGCCGGACTGAAGGCCGTGCGCGAATCGGCCAAGGCCGCCGGCAAACCGGTGCAGACGATGCTCCACATCGCCCAGCCCGAAAATGCCGAACCCTGGTTCGCCGCCGCGCGCCAGGCAGGCGTGACTGATTATGACATGATCGGTCTCAGCTATTACCGCAAATGGTCGAAGGAAAGCGTCGACGGCCTTGCCGCCACGATCACCCGGCTCCGCGCGGCCTATGCCAAGCCGGTGATGGTGGTCGAAACTGCCTATCCCTTCACCACCGACAATGCCGACGAGTCGGCCAATCTGCTCGGTGCCGACTCGCTCGATCCCGCTTATCCGGCGACGCCCGCAGGCCAGCGCGCCTATATGATCGATCTGACACGCGCGGTTTTCAAGGCGGGCGGCAACGGCGTCAATTACTGGGCGCCCGACTGGGTGTCGACGCGCTGCGGCACGCGCTGGGGCAAGGGATCGGGCTGGGAAAACGCAGCCTGGTTCGATTTCCACAACCGGCTGGAGGCGCTGCCGGTGATGGATTTCCTGCGCGAGGGACCTGCGGACGCGCGCCGGTAACTGCCCACTCAGTCGATCGGCGTGGCCGGCTTGGGCAGCTTGCCGCCAAGGTCCATCACGATTTTGGCATACCAAGCGCGCTTGGCGATGATCAGCGCGTTCCAGCGATCATAATCCTCGGGCGCGGGCAGCCGCTTGAGCGCGGTCTGATACGCGCGCGCGATCACCGTGCGGCGATTGGCGGCTTCGGCGGGTGTCGCAAGCCGTGCGCGAAATAGCGTCACCGCCTCGCTGAAGCTGATGCCGTCCGCGACCCGGCGAAAGCCGCCGGGCCCACGCGCAATGTCGTCAGCTGTCGTCTTGGCCGCAGAAGGCGTGAGATTGCCGCCGTACACAACGCGATAGGCCGCAAGGATGGCCTCCAGGCTCGCCGCATCATGCCCCGGCCGGTTCGTCGTGAGGTCGAAGGCCGCAGCCGGTACGACCGCGACCGCCAGCGGCATGGCGCATGCGGCGGCGATGATCCTGAAAAGACCCGGCATGGCTGCTCTCCCCCTTGCAGACGTCGACATTGGCTGCCGCCGTCAGCTTAGGCTGCGGGAGGCGGACCGGCAACGCCTCAGACCGCCGCCAGCGCCTGGTCGAAATCGGCGATCAGGTCGTCCGCATCCTCGACGCCGATCGAGATGCGCACCAGATTGTCGGTAATGCCGAGCGCCTTCTTGCGCGCTTCGGGGACCGACAGATGCGTCATTCCTGCCGGATGGCTCGCGAGCGTTTCGGTCCCGCCGAGCGACACCGCGAGCTTGGCAATCTTGAGCGCGTCGAGAAAGGCAAAGCTCTCGGCCTCGCCGCCCTTCAGGAACAGCGAGAAGGTGCTGCCCGCGCCGGTGCAGTGACGGCGATAGATATCGGCCTGCCGCTCTTCACCGGGCGTCGATTCGAGGAAGCCGAGATAGCCGACGCGCTCGACCTTGGCATGCCCGCGCAGGAATTCGCACACCTTCGCCGCGTTCTCGCCCGCGCGGCTCATTCGCAGCTCGAGCGTCTCGAGGCTGCGCAGCAACATCCACGCGGTGTTGGGGTCGGTGATCGTGCCGATCGTGTTGCGCATCAGCCGGATCGTGTTGATGTGCGCCTTCGATCCTAGCACGCCACCCGCCACCAGATCCGAATGGCCGCCGGCATATTTGGTCAGGCTGTAGACGACCAGATCGGCACCGTGCTTCAGCGGCTGATGCCACAGCGGCCCGAGGAAAGTGTTGTCGATCGCGATCGGCGGCTTGTCGTCGCTGTTCCCCCAGATCGCGTCGCGCGCCGCCGCCACCGCTTCGACATCGACCAGCGCGTTGGTCGGATTGGCGGGGCTTTCGAGGTAGATCAGCGCGACCCGGCCAGTTGCCGCCTTGGCCAGCACGGTGTCGATCTCCTCGCGCGTGGCGCCGGCCGGAAAGTCGAGGAAATGCACGCCGAAGCGGCCGAGCACACGCGCGATCAGCGTTTCGGTCGCGGCATAGAGCGGCCCCGAATGCACGATCGTGTCGCCGGGCTTGACCATCGACAGGAACAGCGTTGCGATTGCCGACATGCCCGAGCTGAACGTCAGCGCATCTTCGGCCTCTTCCCACACGCCAAGCCGGTCTTCGAGGATTTCCTGATTCGGGCCGTTGAAGCGCGAATAGACCAGGCCCTCGGCGCCGCCGGGGCGTTTGCCGGTCACGCCTTCGAAATGGCGCTTGCCCGCCGCCGCATTCGGAAACACGAAGGTTGAAGTCAGGAAGATCGGCGGTTTCAGCGACCCTTCGGACAGGGTGGGGTCAAAACCATGCCCCATCATCAGCGTCGACGGCTTCAGCTTGCGGCCGCCGATCTCGTCGATATCGGCCTTGGGACGGCGGCGGTGCTCGACGCCGGTCAGGCTGGCTTCGGTTTCGTCGGTCATGAAAACGCTCCTTGGGGCGGGATGACGCGCTTCTAGCGAGCCGATAGCCGGGCGGATAGCTCAGCCGAGCCCGATCAGCGAAATCTGCCGACCATAATCGCTTTCGCCACGATGGGTTGCGCGGCGATAGCTGAAGAAACGCGCAGGGTCGGCGTAGGTGTCGAGTCCGGTCAGTTCGACGCGCTCGACCCCGGCAGCGGCGAGGCGCGCGGCGACATAGGCGGCAAGGTCGAACTGCTGATGGCCGGGCCGCCCCGGCGTGAAGAAGCGCTCGTTCGCGGGGTCGTGCTCTTCGAAGCGGCGCGCGAAACCGTCGTCGACTTCGTAGCTGACGCGCGCGATGCAGGGCCCGACCGCGGCGGCGATGCGCGATGGCTCGGCGCCGAGCGCAACCATCGCGTCGATCGTCCGGTCGGTAACGCCCGCCAGCGCGCCCTTCCACCCGGCATGCGCCGCGCCGATCACCCCCGCTTCGCGGTCGGCAAGCAGCACCGGCGCGCAATCGGCGGTAAGGATGCCGAGCAGCAGCCCCGGGCGATCGGTGACCACCGCATCGGCGCGCGGCCGCTCCTCGAAATCGATCGGCGCAACGACGGTGACGACCTCTGCAGAATGCACCTGAAACAGCGTTACGAGCGCAGCCCCTGGCAGCACGGCGGCAGCGGCGCGGGCGCGATTCTCGGCAATCGCTGCGCCTTCGTCGTCGGAGCCGGCACCGACGTTCAGCCCTTCGTGCACACCGGTCGATACGCCGCCGCGCCGCCCCAGAAAGCCGTGGGCGACATCTCCGAGCGCCGCAGCGTGGATAACCTCGACGTCGCTCACAGCGTCAGTTGCATGATGAGATCGCGATCGATCTGGTTGCCGGTGGGGAACGCATAGTCGCCGATATGGACGAAGCCATAGCGATCGTAAAAGGCTTTCGCGCGGTCATTTTCCTCCCATACGGTCAACACCAGCGCCGGCGCGCCCCGCGCGCGCGCTTCACCGATCGCCCAGTCCATCAGCGCTTGCGCCACGCCCTTTCCGTGCCACGGCCTCGCCACATAGAGCTGGCTGAGCTGTACCGCCCCCGGCGCGATCGCCGGATCGGCGAGCCACAGCGGCGACAGTTTGGCAAAGCCCGCGATCGCCGCATCGGCGCAGGCGAGGCGGACATGATGCGCGGGGTCGGCCAGCGACGCGATCAGCCGTCCCTGCGGGCCGAACGCGTCAGCCACGAAGAGCGCAATGTCCTCGGCACTGGCCGAATGGCCGAAGGTCTCGAGCCAGGTCTGCCGGGCCATCGCATCGAGTGCCGAGCCATCGGCGGGAATGGCATCGCGATAGTCGATCATGCGAATCCTGCCGGTTGCGGCCAGCCGGCGGCAGTCACCGCCAGCGCCTTGAACAGATCGCCCATCTGGTCGGGCGCCACCAGCCGGTCGCGATCGGGCGCGACCCTTGGCCCAAGCGCCGCTGCGCGCGCATCGATGCCGAGCGCGGTCAGCAACGCCCCCTGCGTCACCGGGCCATGCGGCACCGCGCGCCCGCTGGCGGCGGCGGCGGCGAGCGTCGCGAAATCGACATGCGCGGTCAGGTCCTGCGCGCCCGGCGCCTCGAACGGATTGGTGAAGCCATGCGCGCGCACCGCCTGCAAGGTTTCGCCGATCGCGGGACCTTCATAACCGTAATCGATCGTCAGCATCGCCCCGCCCTGCCGCGCGAGACGCCCGCCCAGGTCGCGCATGATCGCAACCGACGTCGGCGACGTTTCGATCACCGATCCAGGCGGCGCATCGGCGAGATGGGAAGGGATGATCGCATCGGGCACGCGACGCCCCGCGATCGGCAGGAACAGCAGATCCTGGCATGCGACCAACCGCTCGTGCCAGCCTTCCCCGCTACGGACGAGCTGGCGAATCGGCAACGCGTCGAAAAACTCATTGGCAACGACGATCAGCGCGACGTCGTCCGGCAAGGTCGTGGTGTCGTCGTGCCAGGTCGCGTCCGCGAGCCGTTCGCGTTGCGCCGCGCGCAGCACCGGGCTGGTTTCGACCAGATGCACCGGCGGCGTCAGACCCGCCCGCGCCATCACCCGCAGCGCATCGACCGCCAGCGTGCCCCGACCCGGGCCCAGCTCGACATAGGCCACCGGCGGGCGTCCGGCGCGGTCCCAGAGATCGGCCGCCCAGGCGCCGATCAGCTCGCCAAACATCTGGCTGATTTCGGGCGCGGTCGTGAAATCGCCGCCCGCCCCCAGCGGGTCGCGCGTCGCATAATAATGCGCGTTCGCCGCCGCCATATACTGCGCAATCGGGATCGGCCCGGCGAGCGTGATCGCCCGCGCCAGCCGCTCGGGTAACAAAGCCTCGGACCGGACGTCCTCGCTCACCTCAGGCCACGCTCTCCGCGCCCGCAATGCTTTCGATCCGGTTGCGGCGACTCTTTGCGGTCAGGATCAGATAGGCGCCGCCCGCGATCATCGGCACGCACAGCCATTGGCCCATGTGGATGCCGGTCGTTTCGATGAAGGTACCGCGAAACTGCGCGTCGGGTTCGCGGAAATATTCGACGAAGAAGCGCGCAAGGCCGTAGCCGGCCAGGAAAATCCCGACGAGGCGACCCGGTTCATAGCGCGCCTTGGTCCGCCAGAAGGCCCACCACAGCACTGCGAACAGCAGCAGGCCTTCGAGCGCGGCTTCGTAAAGCTGGCTCGGGTGCCGCGCGAGCGGTCCTGCGTGCGGAAAGATGATCGCCCAGGGCAGATCGGCGGGCTTGCCCCACAATTCGCCGTTCACGAAATTGGCGAGGCGGCCGAAGAACAGGCCGAACGGCACCGTGCAGGCGACATAGTCGTGCACCCGCAGCCAGTCGAGCTGGTTGTTGCGCGCGAACAGGATGATGCCGATCGAGGTGCCGATCGTGCCGCCGTGGAACGACATGCCGCCGTCCCACAACCGCAAAATCCGCCACGGCTCCCACAGCATTTCAGGCGCGTAGAAGATCACATAGCCCAGCCGCCCACCCAGGATGACCCCCAGCGTTGCGTAGAATACCAGATCCTCGGCGTGGCGCCGCGCCATCGGCGCGCCCGGTTGCGCGATCAGCTTCAGCAGATACCACCAGCCGACGATGATGCCGGTGATATAGGCGATCGAATACCATTTCAGGCTGAACCACCCGATCGTGAAGATCGACGGGTTCAGCCCCAGCTGCTCGAAGCGGATATGCTGGCCGGTATCGGCAGCGGCAGTGACAAGAGACAGGATCAAGGCTTTTCCCCGAGCTTTGACGCCTCCATAAGGGGGCAAGGGTCGAAGACCAAGGGGAGAGACGCATGCCGAGCGAGTTGGACCAGCGTATCGATGCAGCGATGGCGGGGCTGACCGGGCCGGGCGGCCCGATGCCGCTTACCACCGTGACGCGCGATGGACTCGACTATCCCGCGATCGCCGTCGCGCCGCCCGCGCTCCCCTATTATTTCGCGCATTTCTGTACCGAACATGCCGACAAGCCCTTTCTGGTGGCGGGTGACGAGCGGCTGACCTTCGCCGAGGTCCACGCCGCCGCGACCGATGTCGCGCGCGCGCTCGTCGACGGTTTCCACGTCGCGCGCGGCGACCGGGTCGGCATTGCGATGCGCAATTCGCCGTCGTGGATCGTGCTCTACATGGGCATCCTGATGGCGGGCGGCGTCGCGACCCTGCTCAACGGCTGGTGGCAGACCGGCGAGCTCGCCGACGCGATTGCCGAGGTCGAGTGCAGGTTGGTATTCGCCGACGCCCCACGGGCGCAGCGACTCGACGAGGCGACCGGGCTCGGCGCCGAGATCGTGCCGATCGACGACCGGTTGCCGCTCGCCCAGGCAATCGCGCCGCTTACCGGACGTGGCGGCTCGGCCACGACGGCGCTGCCGATGCTGACCGGCGACGACAATGCCACGATCCTGTTCACCAGCGGATCGACCGGCCAGTCGAAGGGCGCGCTCAGCGATCACCGCGCGATCACGCAGGCCGTCTTCAATTATCTGGCGAGCGCGCTGACGATGCTGGCACTGGCGACGCAGGACGGCACGCCGCCACCCGCACAGCACGCGACCTTGCTCAACGTGCCGCTGTTCCACGTCACTGCCGAAGTGCCGGTGTTCCTGCAAAGCTTTGCGATGGGCCGCAAACTCGTGCTGATGCCCAAATGGGATGCCGAAGAGGCGATGCGGCTGATCGAGAAGGAGCGAATCACCTATTTCGTCGGGGTGCCGTTGATGAGCTTCGAGATCCTCACCCACCCCAATCGCTCGAAATACGACCTGTCGAGCTGCACCGACTTCGCCGCCGGCGGCGCGCCGCGCCCGGTCGAGCATGTCCGCCGGCTCGCCGAGGAAATGGGCGGCGCCAAGCCGCTGCTCGGCTATGGCCTGACCGAGACAAACGGCGTCGGCTGCGGCAATTTCCGCGAAAATTACCTCGCCAAGCCCAATTCGACCGGGCGCGCCTCGCCGCCGCTGGTCGATCTCGCGATCCTCGACACCAAGGAGCAGCCGGTGCCTGCCGGCGAACGCGGCGAAGTCGCGATCCGGTCGATCTGCAACTTCAAGGAATATTACAACCGCCCCGAAGCGACGCGCAGCGCCTTTACCGAGGATCGCTACTTCTTGACCGGCGATATCGGCTATCTCGACGACGACGGCTATCTGTTCATCGTCGATCGCAAGAAGGACATCATCATCCGCGGCGGCGAGAATATATCGTGCCAGGAAGTCGAGGCCGCGATCTACGAAAACCCGTGCGTCGCCGAAGTCGCGGTGTTCGGCCTGCCCGACGAACGCTTCGGCGAAGTGCCGGGCGCCGTCGTGCATGTCCGCCCCGGCGCCGTACTCGATGCCGAGGCGCTGACCGAGTTCCTGGAGGCACGGATCGCCGCGTTCAAGGTGCCGCGCGCGATCTGGCTGTCGGATACACCGCTGCCCCGGCTCGGCACCGAAAAGATCGACAAGGTGACGATCCGCGCCACCTACCGCGCGCGCTATGCCGAGGAAGCTCGGGCAGCGTGACGCTGGCGCTGCCGCCGGTCGGGCCCTAGAGGTCGCGCTATGGCATTGGGCGTGAGCATCGACAGGCGTCGCCTGCTGATCGGCGGGGGCGCTGGGCTGGGTCTGCTCGTCGCCTGGAGCGTTTGGCCGCGCCATTATGCCCCGAACCTGACAGCCGCGCCCGGCGAGACGATCCTGGGCGCGTGGCTCAAGATCGGCGCCGACGGCCATGTCGCGGTCGCCATCCCGCAGACCGAACATGGCCAGGGCGTCTACACCGCGCTGCCGCAAATCCTGGCCGACGAACTCGGCGCCGACTGGCGCACCGTGTCGGTCGAGCCGGCACCGCTCAACCCGCTCTACGCCAATCCGCTCGGCGCCGAGGAAATGTTCGAGGGCGAGTTCGCCGGCCTGCCGCCCGAGCTGACGCGGGGCTATGCGACGCGGCTCACGCTGATGCTGACCGCGGGGTCGAGCTCGGTACGCGCCTTCGAAGGCGACCTGCGCCACGCTGGGGCCGCCGCCCGCGTCCTGCTCTGCAAGGCCGCCGCCGCACGCTGGGGCATCGATTGGCGCCAGTGCAGCACGGCCGATGGTTTTGTGACCCACGGCAAGGATCGGCTGCGCTTCGGCCCGCTTGCCGCAGAGGCTGCCGCCTTCGACCCGCCCGACCCGCTGCCGCTGCGCACCGGCGATACCGGGCGGCTGACCGGCCAGTCACTGCCCCGGCTCGACGTGCCCGCCAAGGTCGATGGCTCGGCCAGTTTCGCCGGCGACATCCGCCTGCCCGACATGGTCTATGCCGCGATCCGCCAGGCGCCCGGCGACAGCGGCCGGGTGAAGCGATTCGATCGCAAGCGCGCCGATGGCGTGCGCGGGCTGGTCGATGTGGTGGCGACCGATCGCTGGGTCGCTGCCGTCGCCAGCAGCTGGTGGAGCGCCAACCAGGCGCTCGACCTGATGAAGCCGCAATTCGAGACGAGCGGCCCGCGCGCTTCGACCGCCAGCATCGACAAGGCGCTGACCGCCGCGCTGAACGGCCCCGGCGAGCGGATGGCGTCGCGCGGCGATCTGCGGAGCGTGTTCAAGGGCGCGCGCGTCGTGACCGCCGATTACCGCGTCGGGCTCGCCGTCCATGCCTCGATGGAAACCATGACCGCCACGGCGCGCTTCGCCCGTGGTCAGCTCGACCTGTGGCTGCCGACGCTGGCACCGGCCCGCGCGCGGGCGGCGGCAGCGGCAGCGATCGGCATTGCCGAAAGCGCAGTCGTGCTGCACCCGACAATGGCGGGCGGCTCGTTCGGCGCCAATCTGGAGCATGAGGTCGCCGCGCAAGCCGCCGTGATCGCTGAAAAGCTGAAGCGGCCGGTGCAGCTCGTCTGGTCGCGGCGCGAGGATCTGGCGCATGATCGCTATCGCCCGCCCGCCGCCGCCCGGCTGACCGCGCGGGTCGGGCTGAACGGCAGCATCATGGGCTGGCTGACCAAGATCGCCGCCCCCGCAACCGGTCGCGAGATCGCCGCGCGGCTGTTTGCAGGCGAGACCGGCGTGCAGGCCGCGATCGGCCTCCATGGCACCGGCGATCCTTATGCGGTGGCAGGCGCGCTGCCCTTTTACCGCTTTCCCAGTTTCGCGATCGATCACCACCCGGTCGATATCGGCGTGCCGACCGGCCACTGGCGCTCGGGCGCGCACAGCTACACCGCGTTCTTCACCGAATGCTTTCTCGACGAACTCGCCCATGTCGCGGGCACCGAGCCGCTGTCGTTCCGGGTCGCGATCACCGGCGAGCCGCGGCTGGTGCGATGCCTGTCGACGGCGGCAGCGCTCGGCGGCTGGGAAGGCGGCGTCGCGGGCAGCGGCCAGGGCATCGCCTGCCACTCGTTTCGCGGCAGCCACATCGCCGTGCTCGCCGAAGCGCATTTCGATGCGGGGCGGCCGCGCATCGACCGGCTCGTCGCCGCCGTCGATTGCGGGCGCCAGATCAATCCCGACCTGGTGCTGCAGCAGATCGAAGGCGGGCTGCTGTTCGGCATGGCGGCGGCGCTCGGCGGCGCGACCGGTTTCCAGAACGGCCGGCCGACCGCGCATCATCTGGGCCAGCTCAACCTGCCGCTGCTGGCCGACGCCCCCGACATCACCGTCGAGCTGATCCGCAGCGAGGCCGAACCCGGCGGCGCCAGCGAACTGGCGGTGCCACCAGTCGCGCCGGCGATTGCCAATGCACTTCAAGCAGCTGCGGGCTTTCGCTTGCGCACGTTGCCGTTTACGGCGCCGTTATGAGCCGCCCCGCCGACCATCCGCCCGTCAAGCCGCGCAAGATCGGGGTGATGCTGACCAACTTGGGCACGCCCGACGGCCCCGATGTCAAATCGGTCAAAAACTATCTGCGCGAATTCCTGTCGGACCGGCGCGTCGTCGAGCTGCCCGCCATCATCTGGCAGCCGGTGCTGCGCGGGATCATCCTCAACACCCGCCCGCAGAAATCCGCCGAAGCCTATCGCGCGGTCTGGACCGACGACGGCTCGCCGCTCGCGGCCAACACGATGCGGCAGGCAGCGGCGCTGAAAGACGCGTTCGGCCCCGACGTGATCGTCGACTGGGCCATGCGCTACGGCAATCCGTCGATCGAGACGGTGCTGCAGCGGCTGCGCGAGGCCGGCTGCGACCGCATTCTGCTGGCCCCGCTCTATCCGCAATATTGCGGCGCGACGACCGCCACGGCCAATGACAAGGCGTTCGAGCTGCTGCGCGCGATGCGCTGGCAGCCGGCGCTGCGCACACTGCCGCCCTATTATGACGATCCGGTCCATATCGAGGCGTTGCGCGCGTCGATCGCGGAAGGGCTCGCGCGTCTCGATTTCGAGCCCGATGCGCTCGTCGTCAGCTTCCACGGCATGCCCGCGCGCACGCTGGACCTTGGCGATCCCTATCACTGCCAGTGCCAGAAGACCGCGCGGCTGCTGGGGGAAGCGCTGGGTCGCGAGGTGACGGTCACTTTCCAGTCGCGGTTCGGCTCGGCGATCTGGCTTGAGCCTGCCACCGATGTAACGCTCGAGGCGCTGCCGACCAAGGGAGTCAGGAAAGTCGTCGTGGTGGCCCCGGGCTTTTCGTCCGACTGTCTTGAGACGCTTGAGGAACTGGCGATCCGTGGGCGCGAGCAATTCGAGGAAGCGGGCGGGACGCACTTCGCCTATCTGCCCTGCCTCAATGATTCGCCGATCGGCATCGACATGCTGCGCACCCTGCTCGCGCGCGAGCTTGAAGGATGGCGCGCCGCAGACTAGCCTTTCTGCCACAATAAAGAGGAGAGGTTCATGGCACGCGTTGCGATCGTCACCGGCGGCACACGGGGTATCGGCGAGGCGATCAGCCTCGGCCTGAAGGAGCAGGGCGTCACTGTCGCTGCCAATTATGCGGGCAACGACGAGCGCGCGCGCGCCTTCACCGAACGCACCGGCATCAAGGCGTACAAGTGGGACGTCGCCGATTTCGACGCATGTCAGGCGGGCGCGGCCGAGGTCGCCGAGGAGCTGGGTCCGGTCGACATCCTGATCAACAACGCCGGCATCACCCGCGACGGTACCATCCTGAAGCTCACTTATCAGGCATGGAAGGAAGTGATCGACACCAATCTGGGGGGCTGCTTCAACATGGCGAAGGCGGTTTTTCCCGGGATGCGCGAGCGCAAATGGGGCCGCATCGTCAATATCGGGTCGATCAACGGTCAGGCGGGTCAATATGGCCAGGTCAATTACGCCGCCGCCAAATCGGGCATTCACGGCTTTACCAAGGCGCTGGCGCAGGAAGGAGCGAAGTTCAACGTGACGGTGAACGCAATCGCGCCCGGCTATATCGACACCGACATGGTGGCGGCAGTACCGGGCGAAGTGCTCGAAAAGATCGTCGCCAAAATCCCCGTCGGGCGGCTGGGCCAGGCCGAGGAAATCGCGCGCGCGGTGACGTTCCTGTGCTGCGACGGCGGCGCCTTCATCACCGGATCGACGCTCAGCATCAACGGCGGCCAGCACATGTACTGACGGGCGCAGGCACGCGTGCCGCGGGCCGGTGCGCGCCAAGCGCGCAGCGCCCGGCACGGCCGGCGGGTCGGCCCTGGCCGAACCCGGCCGACGGCTTTGCCGGCGGCGAGCGTCGTCCCGCCTGTCGCACGAATTTCCCATTTGCAGACGTTCGCTGATTATATGATGATCAACGGATGAAAGGTCTGTTTCTTCTTCCGATATTGTTCTCAGCTAGCTCCGTCCCGGTCGATCGTGCCAAGATTTATCTTGTCTCAATAAAAGGCATCGCGTTGAAGCCCGGCGAACGCATCGACAGCTTCAGTATCGCTACATGGGGCGTCGAGTTCAAAGCGATTTGCAAAATTCCTTCGGACTGGGAAGTTACAGCGGGAAGTTTTGGTCCGGGCGGTAGGCTTGCAGGAGAGGCCGGTCACGGCGCTTCCCAAATAGATGCTTTCCGAATGTCCGAACTTAACGGGTTAGTGTTGGTCACTTTGATCGGACCTATTCAACGCTATGAAAAGCGGAATTCTACCGGCGTCGTGCCGCCAACTTTTTCGGGAACTGTCAGTATTCAGTTGCCGAACAATAGCTCAAAAAAGGTCGCTGCGACGTATCGCACTTTTGAAATGAAGCCTGCCAGCCGCTGTCCGGCACCCCGTTGAGAATGGCCGGCGAAGCGGCAGTCCTGCACCGCCGCGCAGCGGTGGCTGCCTGTCCCAAATCCACCGTTTCGATCGTTCGCGAATAAGAGTTTGCGTTTTGGCTCACGCGTCACGGGCTAGGCTCGAACAATGCTAAGTCAGCCGCCAGACAACAAGGGGCGGGTCCCATCGGAACCCGCCCCCGCCCTCGATACGCTACGCGAGGGAAGCTTAACGGCGGCAGCCGTCCTTGGCGATCGCATTGCCGGCGAGACCGCCGACCGCGCCGCCGACGATGGTGCCCGCAGCACGGTCACCGCGCCCCGCAATGCCGTTGCCGAGCAGCCCGCCGACGATCGCACCGAGGATCGTGCCGGTGGTCGCGTCGCAGCGATTGCGGCGGTAGTTGTTGCGATAGTCGTAACGATAGTCCTGGCGGTAATCGCGCCGATCGTCCCAGCGACTGTCGCGGTAATCGCGATAGTCACGGCGGTCGTAACCGCGCGAATCATAGCCGCGGTAGCCGTCGTTCTGATAATAGCCGTCGCCGCGGTATTGCGCGACTGCCGGAGCTGCCGGAATAAGTGCCGAGGCCGACAGGGCAATCGCGACACTGGCGAGCGTGAACTTCTTCATCATCGCTGTCTCCATTTCTACTCTTCGGACCCTGGCACTATTGCCGTCGTTCGATGATGCGGATTTAGCTGAACGCTTTTGATCGCAGCCTGAATGCGATCGTTATCGCGCGTTCAGGCAATCTGGCCCCTTTCATGCGGCGCCGGGCCTTCTATGAGCGTGCCGATGCGTCTGTGGCATTCGATTCTGATCACCTTTCTGTTCGTGCCACCGTGGACCGGTGCTCCGCGGGCGCCCGAGCCCAATCCGGAGGTGCCGTTCGCCGCCGAACCTGTCGCGCTGTTTCCACAGGACGCCGGCAGGCGGCGGCTTGGCGACCTGGTCTTCGTCCGCGGCTACCGGCTGGTCAGCGCTGATCCGGCCTTTGGCGGCTATTCATCGCTCGCGACCGACGGGCGCCGCTTCACGCTGCTCAGCGATGGTGGCCAAGGCATACGATTCACGCTCGACGACAAGGGGAGGCTCAGCGGCAGAAGCGCTTTCGTGCTGCCCGACGGTCCCGGCAGCGGCTGGGAAAAAAGCGATCGCGATTCCGAATCGATGGCAGTCGACGCCACCACCGGCAAAATCTGGGTCGCATTCGAAACCAGCAACCAGATCTGGCGCTATGACCGCCGATTCCTGCGTGCCGAAGCCTTCAGCGCCCCGCGCGCGATGCAAAGCTGGCCGCGCAACCGTGGCGCCGAAGCCATGATGCGGCTTCGCGACGGGCGCTTCGTGGTGATCGACGAATCGGAGAGCTGGCCTGGCAAGCCAGGGGTGGGCGGCATCGTATTCGCAAGCGACCCAGTGCGCGATCCGGGTCGCGGATTTCGTTTCAGCTATGTGGCACCCGCAGGCTTTCGCCCGACCGATATTGCCGAATTGCCCGACGGCCGCTGGGTGGCCGTCAACCGCCGATTTTCCGCCCTGTCAGGGTTTATCGCCTGCATAACGATCATCGATCCGCGTGGGCTGAAGCCCGACGGCATTGTGCGTGGTCGGGACATCGCCCGTTTCGCGCCCCCGGCGCAGCACGATAATTTTGAGGGAATCGCCGTCGTCCGCAACGGCGGCGAGACGCGGCTGTGGATTGTGGCGGACGACAACCAGACGCGCCCGTGGCAGCAGAGCCTGCTCCTCGAATTCCGCCTGGACGGCCCAACATCGAGCGGAGCAACGCCCCGCCCGCGCCGTAGCCGCGCGCCTTAGGCGGCGGGCTGCAGCTTCTTCTTGATCTGACGCTTCAGGCGGCGCGCGCGCAGCGACAGTTCGTCGTCACCGGCCTTGACCAGCCAGTTGTCGAGCCCGCCGACATGCTCGACCGAGCGCAGCCCGTGCGTCGAGACGCGAAGCCGCACGCTGGTGCCGAGCGCGTCGGAAATCAGCGTGACATTCTGCAGATTCGGCAGAAAGGTGCGCTTGGTCTTGTTATTGGCGTGGGAAACATTGTGACCCACTTGCCGACCCTTGCCGGTCAGCTCGCAAATGCGCGACATCGCTATGATTCCTGAAAACACGTGAGCGTGGAAAGCGCGGGCCGATAGCGTGCGAGGTCCGATCCGTCAACCTGTTCCTGCCGAAAGCCGTGCAACCCCGCCCCGCCCCGCGCGTTATTACGCAGGTGATTTGATGGCTGACGGGAGACAATGATGCGATTTCTGTTTGCTTTGGTGGGCATTGCCGCGCTGCTGTTCCTGGGTGCATGGGCGCTGGGGCTGGTGACGCTCAACCAGACGCAGGTCGCCCGCGCGCCCGAAGTGAAGGTCGAAGGCGGCCAGGCGCCGGCCTTTGCCGTCAACGTCGCGACGGTCGAGATTGGCGCCGAGAACAAGACCGTCGCCGTGCCGACGGTCCGCACCGAGAACCGCACCGTTGCCGTGCCGACCGTACGCATCAACAAGCCGACCGAGCGAAACGAGGCGGCCCCCGCGAACTGAACGTCGCGGCTGGCGTCGTCCGGCTGACGCGCGCATAAGCGGGCGATGTTCCCGCTGCCCGATCCGATGCGCCAAGCCTTGGCCGCCGCGATGGAGGCCGCCGACGCGGGCGAAGTGCCGGTCGGCGCGGTCATTACCCGCGGCAGCCGCGTGATCGCGCGTGCGGCCAATGCGCCGCGTCGCCTGAACGACCCCACCGCGCATGCCGAAGTGCTCGCGATCCGCGCCGCCGCTGCGCTGCTCGACCGCGACCGGCTGGATGGGTGCGATCTGTGGGTCACGCTTGAACCCTGCGCGATGTGCGCCGGCGCGATCGCGCACGCCCGGATCGACCGCCTGTATTACGGCGCCGATGATCCCAAGGGCGGCGCGGTCGCGCACGGCCCGCGCTTCTTCGCGCAGCCGACCTGCCACCACCGCCCCGAAGTCTACCCGCATATCGGCGAACGCGATTCGGCCGATCTGATGCGCGCGTTCTTCGCCGCCCGCCGCTGAGCGATCGCCAAGGTTGTCGCGCGGGCCGAAAACCGGCAAAGGGTGCGGCAGGCCATGCAAGCTTTTCCCTGGATCGACGTCGCGATCATTTTCGCGCTGGTGCTCGTCAACGGCATCTTCGCCATGTCGGAACTGGCGATCGTGTCGGCGCGGCGCGCCCGGCTGGAGGCTATGGCGCGCGCGAAGGTGCGCGGCGCCCGCACCGCGCTCGCGCTGGCGGCCGATCCCGGCAAGCTGCTCTCGACCAGCCAGATCGGCATCACGCTGATCGGCATCCTGGCCGGTGCCTATTCGGGGGCGAGCCTGGGCGGGCCGGTGAGCGAGCGGCTGCACTGGCTGGGCATGAGCAGCGATCTGGCGGAAACGCTCGGCTTCGGGCTGGTGATCGGCCTGACCACCTATGCCTCGCTGGTGATCGGCGAACTGGTGCCGAAGCAGGTCGCGCTCCAGCGGCCCGAAGCGATCGCCGTCATTGCCGCCGCGCCGATGCAGTGGCTGGCGCGGGCCGCGGCCCCGCTCGTCTGGCTGCTCGATTCGTCAAGCGCGTTTCTGTTCTGGCTGCTGCGGCTGCGTCGCGGCACCGACGACAATGTCACCGCCGAAGAACTCCACATGATCGTCGCCGAGGCCAGCAAATCGGGCATCATCGAGGAGCATGAGCGCTCGATCATCTCGGGCGTCGTCCGCCTCGCCGACCGGCCGGTGCGTGAAGTGATGACGCCGCGCACCGACATCGAGTGGATCGACGCGACGCTGGATGAAGACGGCATCCGCGCCGCGCTGATGGCGGCGGGCCACAGCCGCCTGCCGGTGGCTGAAGGATCGGTCGATGCGGTGATCGGGGTTGTCCAGGCGCGCGACATCGCCCAGGCGCTGTTTCGCGGCGAGCCGATCGACCTGCGCGCGCTGATGCGGCAGGCACCGGTGGTGCTCGACCAGATCGACGCGATGGACGCGCTCGACGCGCTCCGCGCCGCCGAAGTGCCGATGGCCCTGATCCACGACGAATATGGCCATTTCGAAGGGATCGTGACGCCCGCCAACCTGCTCGCCGCGATCGCCGGCGAATTCGCGTCGGATACCGATCCGGATCTCGAGCCGTCGGTGGTCGAGCGCGACGACGGCTCGCTGCTCGTCGCCGGGCAGATGGCGGCCGATGCACTCGCCGAACGGCTCGGCATCACCCTGCCCGAGGACCGCGATTATGCGACGGTGGCGGGCCTGGCGCTCAGCGTGTTCCGCCACTTGCCCGGCGAAGGCGAACATTTCACCGAACAGGGCTGGAAATTCGAAGTGGTCGATCTCGACGGCCGTCGCATCGACAAGCTGCTCGTCAGCCTGGTCGGCAACCCTCCGGCGAGCTAGAGTCTGTTTCAGTTATACTGAAAGAGGTTCGGCACCGGCCCGCTCCCCCTCCCGGCCGCCCATTCAGGATACGCTGTGGGTGGCCGGGAGGGGGAGCGGGCCGGTGCCGATTCAGCAAAGCTGAAAACGACTCTAGCGTCAGCCACCGAGCTTGCCGAAGCCGGCTTCGAACCCCGCGACATCGCCCGCTGCCAGCAGCTTCGCCTGTTCGACCCAGCGGTCGCGCGCGAGCCGCCCTGCCAGCGATCCCAGTCCCGCATCGAGTGCGTCGGCCTGGGCCGCATCAAGCGCCGCGAGATCGCCGATGCTGGTTATGCCGTGCGCCGCCAGCGCCGCCGCTGCGCGCGGGCCCAGGCCCTTGAGCGTCGTCAGCGGATAGGGGTCGGTCGGTCCCACATCAGCGGGCGCCTCGGCCAGTTCCGCGACCGGCACCGCCGCCGGGGCGAGCGGAATCGCGGCCGGTTCCAGCGGCGGTTCGGCGGCGGCTGGCAAGTCGGCCGCGGGTTCTGCGATCGCATCATCGCGAATCGCCGCCTCGTGCCGTTCCGAATCGGCGATCGCCGCCGCCTTCGCGCGCCGGCGCATCGTCCCCCAGATCATCGCGAGCACGGTGACCACAGCGCCGATCGCGATCAGCACCAGTGTGCCGATGTTGAGCGGCATGAAATTGATCGCGGAATTGCCGGTCATGCCCCTTGCTCCCTGCGCGCCAGCTCGCGCCAGCCGATGTCCTGGCGGCAGAAACCGCTCGGAAAGTCGATTTGCTCCACGCCACGATAGGCGTTCGCCCGTGCCTCGGCGATCCCGTCGCCCCGCGCGGTCACCGCGAGCACCCGCCCGCCCGCTGCGCGCAGTGCGCCATCATCGATCCGCGTTCCTGCCTGAAACACCACGGCGCCCTTGGCCTCGGCTGCGGCGATCCCGGTGATGGCCCCGCCGAGCTCGGGCATTCCGGGGTAACCGCGCGCCGCGAGCACGACCGTCAGCGCCACCCGATCGCTGAAAATTGGCGCGGGCGCTTCGCTAAGCCTGCCGTGCGCCGTCGTCAGCATCAGTTCGAGCAGATCGCTTTCGAGCCGCGGCATCAGCACCTGGCATTCGGGATCGCCGAAGCGGACATTGTATTCGATCAGCTTCGGTCCCTCGGCGGTCAGCATGAGCCCGGCATAGAGAATGCCCGAAAAGGGCGTGCCCTCGTCCCGCATCGCAGCCAGCGTGGGAGCGACGATCTCATCGATCGCGCGCTGTTCGAGCGCGGGCGTCAGCACCGTCGCCGGACTGTAGGCGCCCATGCCGCCGGTATTCGGACCGGTATCGCCGTCGCCGACGCGCTTGTGATCCTGCGCCGAGCCGAACGGGACGAGCGCGGTGCCGTCAGTCAGGATGAACAGGCTGGCTTCCTCGCCTTCCAGAAATTCCTCGATCACCGCGCTGCCGGGTCCGGTGAAGATCGCCGCCAGCGCTGCCTCGGCCTCGGCGCGGGTGGCGGCGACCGTTACGCCCTTGCCTGCCGCGAGCCCGTCGGCCTTGATCACCACCGGCAGGCCGAACCCGTCGAGCGCAACCAGCCCTTCGGCGCGCGAGCCGACCGAGACGAAACGCGCGGTCGGAATCCCCGCGCGGGCGCACAGCCGCTTGGTGAACCCCTTCGACCCTTCGAGCTGCGCCGCCGCCGCGCTCGGTCCGAACACCGCGATGCCGCCTGCGCGCAGCCTGTCGGCGAGTCCGGCGACCAGCGGCGCTTCGGGGCCGATCACCACCAGGCCGATCGCCTGTTCGGCGCAGAAAATCGCGACGCCGGCATGATCGCCCACGTCGAGCGCGACGCATGTCGCATGGCGGGCTATCCCCGGATTGCCGGGTGCGGCATAAAGCCGCGTCAGATGCGGCGATTGCGCGAGCTTCCATGCCAGCGCATGTTCGCGCCCGCCCGATCCGATCAGCAGGACGTTCATGAATTACCCTTCTTCCGACCCCGTCTCCGGCACCGCACGGCTGGTAGCCGAGACCCCGCCCGGCGACAACGCAGCGCCGCTCAGCGTGTCGGAACTGTCGCAGGCACTGAAGCGCCGGGTCGAAAGCGAATTTGGCCATGTCCGCCTGCGCGGCGAGATTTCGGGTTATAAGCGCGTCGCCTCGGGCCATGCCTATCTGGCGCTGAAGGACGACGCGGCGGTGATCGACGGGGTCATCTGGAAAGGCAGTTTCGGCGGCATCGCTTTTGCGCCGCAGGACGGGATCGAAGTGATCGCGACCGGGCGGCTGACGACCTATCCGGGCCGATCCAAATACCAGATCGTCATCGAACGGCTGGAGCTGGCGGGCGAAGGCGCGCTGATGGCGCTGCTCGAAAGGCTGAAGGCGAAATTGGCGGGCGAAGGGCTGTTCGATGCCGATCGCAAGCGCCCGCTGCCGTTCCTGCCGCGCACGATCGGCATCGTCACCTCGCCCACCGGCGCCGTCATCCGCGACATTTTGCACCGGCTCGCCGATCGTTTCCCCAGCCATGTGATCGTCTGGCCGGTCGCGGTGCAGGGCGACGGCGCGGCAGCGCAGGTGGCGCGCGCGGTCGCCGGGTTCGACGCGCTGCCCCCAGGCGGACCGATCGCGCGGCCCGACCTGATCATCGTCGCGCGCGGCGGCGGCTCGATCGAGGATCTGTGGGCATTCAACGAAGAAGTCGTGGTGCGCGCGATTGCCGCCTGCTCGATCCCGGTGATCGCGGCGGTGGGTCACGAAACCGACACCAGCCTTGCGGATTATGCTGCCGACCGGCGCGCGCCGACGCCGACGGCAGCGGCCGAATATGCGGTGCCCGTGCGCGCCGACCTGATCGCCGCGGTCGCGAGCCTCGCCGCGCGGACCGAGCGCTGCGCACGCCGCTATCACGAACGTGGGCGCGAGCGGCTCGACGCGCTTGCCCGCCTGCTGCCCAGGCGCGACGCGCTGCTGGGGCCGCAGCGCCAGAAGGCCGATGATCTGGGCGCCCGCCTCGACCGCGCGCTCGCGGCGCGCATCGCCCGCGCGCGGCAACCGCTCGACCGCGCCAGCGCCGTGCTGCGCCCCGCGATGCTCGAACGCCAGCTGAGCGTCGCGCGCGATCGGCTTGCGCGGACCGAGCGGCTGCTGGCGGCGGTCAATCCCGATGCGCTGCTCCAAAAGGGCTATGTCCGCGTTTCGACGCGCAGCGGCGCGCTGATCGCGAGCGCAGCGGCAGCGCGGGCGGCCGGCACGGTGACGCTGCATTTTGCCGACGGCACAGTCGATGCGCGGCTTGAGCGCGCGGGCGGCAAGCCCTATGACAAGGGCAAGCCCGACCAGCCCGTCCTGCTCTAGCTGCCGCATGGCTTGCGGCCTTTGGTGACCCGACCCGATGCTCGTTTCGAACAGCGACCGCACTGCCCGTCTCCACTATATGGCCAATGGCTTTCGGGTGCTCTCGCCGGGTGACCATGTTCTGTGCGCCGTCACCGGCGATCGGATCGCGCTCGACACGCTGCGCTACTGGAGCGTCGCCCGTCAGGAAGCCTATGCCGATGCTCAATCGGCGATGAAGGCGATGGCACCGCGGTGACGGGATCGGCCGGATGACGCCACGCGCCATACCGGCAAGCGCCTCCAGACGCGTCCGCTTTACCCTGGGCGTAACGATCCTACTGCTGCAGGGCAGCTGCCTGGCGCCGGCCGCCGGCCGTCCGCAAACCGTGCCCGCGCCGCAAGATACAGCCCGTCCGGTGGGTCTGGCGCCGCCGTCAGCGCACCCTGATGCGAATGATTTCGCGCTCGACGGCCCGACAATCCAGGGCGGCGCGATCATCGGCCGGGTGCCGCGCGGCACAACGGCGCTGATGCTCGACGGCGAGATGATCGCGATCGATCGCGATGGACGGTTCCTGATCGGCTTTGACCGCGATGCCAAGCCGACGGCGCAGCTGGTCGCGACGCTCGCCGACGGTCGCCGGGTCGCGCGGGCGCTGGCGATCGCGCCGCGCGCCTGGAATATCTCGCGGCTGTCGACGCTGCCAAAATATCCGGTGCCCGAGGTCGAGTTCGAACGCGTGCGCCCCGCCGAGCTCGCCCAGATCAACGCCGCGCGTGCCATGGTCACCGATGCGGCGGGCTGGGACCGCGGTTTCGGCTGGCCTGCCGTCGGTCGCATCTCGACGCTGTTCGGGTCGCAGCGCATCTACGCGAATGGCGAGGCAGGGAGCTACCACTCCGGGATCGACATCGCCCTGCCGCAGGGGACGCCGGTCTATGCGCCGGCCGACGGTGTTGTGATCTTCACGGCCGATCATCCCTTCACGCTCGAAGGCAATCTGCTGATGATCGATCATGGCATGGGGCTCAACAGCGCTTTTCTGCACCTGTCGCGGATCGACGTGCATGTTGGCGAGCACATCCGGCGCGGCGAAATGATCGGCGCGGTCGGCATGACCGGTCGCGCGACCGGGCCGCATCTGCACTGGAGCCTGCGGTGGCGGGACCGGCGCATCGATCCGCTGCTGATTGCCGGGCCGATGCCGAAAACGGAAACCAGATAACATAGTTTATTTAATTAGGTTGGCGCAGCAATTGTTACGTTAGCGTCCCCTGTGGCACAGATGTGACAGGCGGATCAGCAAAAACATAATCGTTCGCTTCTGCTCATTTACAGACGGCATCATTTCCCTAATCGGGTGATTATCGACACATGCCTGCCGGGCATGGTGTTGCGGTTCGTAAATATGCGAACTTAATCTTCGCGAGAGGGGCCCTCTATGTTTAACTTGCGTAACGATAGTTTCCGGAACAACCTTCGTGGTGGCATCGCGCCCGCCGCATTCCTGCTGTCGATGGTCGCCACGCCGGCCTTTGCCCAGACCACGCCTGCCACGCCCGCGCCAAACGCGCCGCAGGCCGGCGACCAGACCACCGACAATGATCAGGGCACTGAAGTCGTTGTCACCGGCACGCTGCTGCGCGGCGAGAAGACGCCGACCCCGACCACGATCGTGACCGCTGCCGATCTCGACCGCCGCGGCCTCGCCACGACGCAGGACGCGATCCAGCAGCTGTCGGCGAACAACGGCCCGGCGCTGACCAACAGCTTCACCGCCAACGGCGCTTTTGCGGCCGGTGCGTCGGCAGTGTCGCTGCGCGGCCTGTCGACCAACTCGACGCTCGTCCTGTTCGATGGCCTCCGCGCGGCTTATTACCCGCTCGCTGACGACGGTTCGCGCAACTTCGTCGATCTCAACACGATCCCCGACGACATCGTCGACCGTATCGAAGTCGTTCGCGACGGCGCGTCCTCGCTCTATGGCGCCGATGCGATCGCAGGCGTGGTCAACATCATCACCAAGAAACAGTTTCGCGGCCTTCAGGCGCGCGGCTCGACCGGCATTTCGCAGCGCGGATCGGGCGCCGAATATCGCGCGAGCGTGACGGCAGGCTTCGGCGACCTGAACGACAAGGGATTCAACGCTTATATCAGCGGCTTTTATTACCAAAGCAGCCTGGTCAAGAATTCGGAAGTCGATGCGCCCTACAGCACCGACGATCACCGAGGCCTGATTCTCGGCGGTGAGGCCGATGGCAATTTCACCGTCAACGGTCGCGACGCGAACGGCGTGCTGCGCACGGTCAGCCTTACCGGCGGCAGCTTCTCGGTCCGCCCCTATGACGCGACGAACACCACGCCGCTGGGCAATTCCCAACTGCTCAACCCGACCTGCGCGGTGGGAACGCTCACCGTGTTGACGGCGGCGGACCGCGCGGCATCGCCGGGCAACGCGACCGCGCCCAACGCGGTGTGCAACGTCGATCGCACCAACAGCTATGGCGTGATCGCGCCCAGCATCCAGCGCTTTGGCGTGTCGGGCCGGGTGACCGCACGGGTGAACGATTCGACGGAAGCCTATGCCGAAGTCAATTTCGTCCAGAACAAGTCGTTCTACACTGGCTTCCCGGCGACCTTCGTCGGCACGGCCAACACCGGCATCTTCTTCCCGCAATTCTCGACGTCGAGCACGGCGGGTCGCGCGCCCGGATCGGTGATCCTCGCGCTGCCGGTGTTCGTCTGCCCCGAGCGTGTCAACTGCGCCACCTCGCCCAACCGTCGCCTGAACCCGAACAACCCGTTCGCGGCGCAGGGGCAAGTTGCGCGGCTCAACGGGCTCGACCTGACGCAGACCACGTCGAACGAGACGCTCAACCGCAGCTATCGCATCGCGCTGGGCGTCAATGGCAACATCACCGACGCGATCGCCTTTGATGTCGGCGCGGTGGCGATGCATTCGGATCTGCGGCTGCGCACCGACGGCTACAATTACATCCAGCGCCTGCTCGATGTCGTCGCCGACGGCACCTATAACTTCGTCAATCCGTCTGCCACGCCGCAGTCGGTGATCGACTATCTGACGCCCGTCAACACCACCAACGCCACCTCGGATCAGTATCAGGTGCAGGGTTCTTTGACCGGTTCCTTCTTCGATCTGCCGGGCGGCAAGGTGAAGGTCGCGGTCGGCGGCTCGATCCGTTACGAGGCGGTTGACGCCCCGAGCGCCAACAGCGACGCCAACGGTCCGTCGCAGCGTTACTTCACCCTGAACGCGTTCGGCACCAAGGGCAACCGCACGATCTACTCGGCGTTCGGCGAAATCAACGCGCCGATCTTCAGCTTGCTGACGGTCAATGCCTCGGGTCGGTACGACAGCTATTCGAGCGGCCAGTCGGCGTTCTCGCCGAAGGTCGCGGCGCTGTTCACGCCGTTCCGGCAACTCACTATCCGGGGCAGCTGGTCGCGAGGCTTCCGCATCCCGTCGTTCGGTGAAGCCAATGCGCTGCCGACCACCGGTTTCGTGACCAATAACGCGTCGCTGTTCAACAACACCTATCTCGCGCAGTATGGCTGCACGACGGCGACGTTCAATACCTGCCCGACCTATATCCGGACCGGTTCCTATGGCCAGACCACGCTGGCCAGCCCGAACCTGCAGCCCGAAAAGTCGCGCAGCTTCAACGTCGGTTTCGACTTCACGCCGATCCGCAATGTCACCATCTCGCTCGATTACTACAACATCCGTAAGACGGGCGTGATCACCCAGCCGAGCAATGCCCCGGCCCTGCTCGCCTATTACACCGGCCAGCCGATCCCGGCGGGCTACACCGTCATCGCCGACGCGCCCGACCCGAATTTCCCCAACGCCACGCCGCGCGTCGCCTTCGTGCAGTCGCAGCTGATCAACGCGACCAGCTACCAGACCGATGGTCTCGACCTGACCGTCAGCACGAAGTTCAACGTATTCGGCGTGACCTGGCGGTCGCTGCTCGATGCGTCGTACATCCTGAAGCTCGAGCAGGTCTTCCCCGACGGCACGCGCGAGCGTTATGATGGCACACTCGGCAACTTCAACCTGACCGCCGGCAGCGGCACGTCGAAGCTGCACGGCACGTGGCAGAACACGTTCGAGTTCGGCAAGGATTTCTCGCTGACTGGCACCGCCAACTATTATGGCGGCTATAATCTGTCGGCGCAGGATCAGGGCACCGGCTATCGGGATTGCGGTCTGTCGCCGTTCACCAACTACTGCAACGTCAGCGCATTCGTGACCTTCGACCTGAACGCCACGGTCAATGTCAACGACCGCTTCACCTTCGCGATCACTGCGCTGAACCTGTTCGATGCCAAACCGCCGATCGACCCGGTGACTTACGGCGCGAATTACTACAACCCGGTTCAGGGTGGCGGCTCCAGCGGCGCCGGCATTCTCGGCCGCTATTTCAAAGCCAGCGTGACGACGAAATTCTGATCGTCAGCCGAGACGGCTCTTGATGGGGTGGCCATTCGAACCGAATGGCCACCCTTTTTATTGCACTGTCACTTCGGCCGACATGCGAAGCGATCGATCGCATTACATTGAGAAAATACAATCTCGGTCTCGGATCGCGTACCAGCGCACGATCGCCCGCCATTCCATGCTTCTGAAAATTTATGGCTGTTTTTAAGGTATTTGCGAAGTTTTATTAGTCCCGGTGGGCTGCTGTGGCCCAATAGTTACAACGGTAAATGGAAAGTTTCGCCGTTGAAATGGGACCTTCCCGCCAGCGCAACGCTTCATTACACCTGTGACCATCGACGGGTTCCTCCGAACAGGCGGGGGCATTCGCTGCGGCACACCCACAAAGGTGGCCAATGGATCAACACTAGAGGGGCACTCTATGACTTACCAAGCTCAAGATAAATTCCGGGCCGGGCTGCGCGCGGGCATCGCGCCTGCCGCGCTGCTGCTCGCCATGATGGCGTCGCCTGCCTTCGCCCAGACGGCACCAGCGCCCGCGCAGACTCCGGCCGCCGCCGACGACACCGCCGCCAAGGACGACGTCGTCGTCACCGGCACGCTGTTCAAGGGCGCCGATCCGATCACGCCGATCACTACCGTGACCGCTGCCGATCTCGACCGCCGTGGTCTCGCCACGACGCAGGACGCGATCCAGCAGCTGGCGTCGAACGGCGGTCCGGCGCTGACCAACAACTTCACCGCCAACGGCGCGTTCGCAGCCGGTGCTTCGGCGGTGTCGCTGCGCGGCCTGTCGACCAACTCGACGCTCGTCCTGTTCGACGGCCTGCGCGCCGCTTATTACCCGCTCGCCGACGACGGTTCGCGCAACTTCGTCGACCTCAACACCATCCCCGACGACATCGTCGAAAAGATCGAAGTCGTGCGCGACGGTGCATCGTCGACCTACGGCGCCGACGCGATTGCGGGCGTGGTCAACATCATCACCAAGAAGCAGTTCAAGGGCATTCAGGCGCGCGGCTCGGCCGGTGTCTCGCAGACCGGTTCGGGCGCCGAGTATCGCGCCAGCCTGACCGCCGGTTTCGGCGACCTGAAGAGTCAGGGTTTCAACGCCTATATCAGCGGCTTCTATTACCAGAGCACGGCCGTCCGGAATTCGGAAGTCGGCTTTCCGTACAATACCGACGATCACCGGGGCCTCATTCTCGGCGGCCAAGCCGACGTGAACTCGACCGTTAACGGCCGCGACGCCAATGGCCTGTTGCAGGCGGTCAGCCTGACCGCGGGCAGCTTCTCGGTCCGCCCCTATGACGCGACCAACACCACGCCGCAGGGCAATTCGGTGCTCCTCAACCCGACCTGCGCCGCCGGCACGCTGACCCAGGTTTCGGCAGCCGATCGCGCCGTGGCCGGTAACGCGACCGTCCCCAATGCTGTCTGCAACGTCGACTACACCAACACCTATGGCACCATTTCGCCGAACATTCAGCGCTTCGGCGTGTCGGGCAGGTTCACGGCGCAGGTGAATGATTCGATCGAAGCCTATGCCGAGGTTAACTTCGTTCAGAACAAGACGTTCTACAACGGTTTCCCGGCGGTCGTCGTCGGCGTGGCGCCGACCGGCATCTTCTTCCCGCAGTTCGCGACCTCGTCGAACGCCGCCAACCGCGCGGCGGGCTCGGTAATCCTCGCGCTGCCGGTGTTCGTCTGCCCCGAACGCGTCAACTGCGCGACCTCGCCCAACCGTCGTCTGAACCCGAATAACCCGTTCGCGGCACAAGGGTTCGTCGCGCGCCTCAACGGCCGCGATCTGTCGCAGGTGACCTATAACGAAAATACCAACCGCACCTATCGCATCGCCATTGGCGCCAACGGCAACATCACCGACAACATCTCTTTCGACTTTGCGGCAACCGCGATGCACGTCGACCTGCGCCGCCTGACCGACGGCTACACGCGCATCAACCGCCTGCTCGATGTCGTCGCCGACGGCACCTACAATTTCGTCAACCCCTCGGCGACGCCGCAGTCCGTGGTCGATTATCTGACCCCGGTGAACCGCACCTACGCGACGTCGGACCAGTATCAGGTCCAGGGATCGTTCCAGGGATCATTCTTCGATCTGCCGGGTGGCAAGGCAAAGGTCGCCGTCGGCGGCTCGATCCGGTACGAAGCGGTGGATTCGCCCAGCGCCAACAGCGACGAGAACGGGCCGACGCAGCGCTACTTCACCTTGAATGCCTTCGGCACCAAGGGCAATCGCACCGTCTATTCGGCGTTCGGCGAAGTGAAGCTGCCGGTGCTGCGCATCCTCGAAGTCAATGCTTCGGGTCGCTATGACAGCTATTCGAGCGGCCAGTCGGCCTTCTCGCCGAAGGTCGCGGCGCTGTTCACCCCGTTCCGCCAGCTGAACATCCGCGGCAGCTGGTCGCGCGGTTTCCGCATCCCGGCCTTTGCAGAAGCCAACGCGCTGCCGACCACGGGCTTTGTCAGCAACAACGTATCGCTGTTCAACAACGCCTATCTTGCGCAGTACGGCTGCACCACGGCGACGTTCAACACCTGTCCGACCTACATCCGCAGCGGTTCATATGGTCAGACCACGCTGGCCAGCCCGAACCTGCAGCCCGAAAAGTCGCGCAGCTTCAACTTCGGCTTCGATTTCACGCCGATCAAGAACATCACGATCTCGCTCGATTACTATAACATCCGCAAGACGGGCGTGATCACCCAGCCGAGCAATGCGCCGGCGCTGACGGCCTATTACAACAACCAGCCGATTCCGGCCGGCTACACCGTCATTGCCGACGCGCCCGAGCCGAACTTCCCGAATGCGCGCCCGCGCGTCGCCTTCGTGCAGTCGCAGCTGATCAACGCGACCAGCTACCAGACTGATGGTCTCGATCTGACCGTCAGCGGCAAGTTCGACATCTTCGGCTTCACCTGGCGCTCGGTGTTCGATGCCAACTATATCCTGACGCTCGAGCAGGTCTTCCCCGACGGCACGCGCGAGCGTTACGACGGGACGCTGGGCAACTTCAACCTGACCGCAGGCAACGGCACGTCGAAGCTGCGCGGCAGCTGGCAGAACACCTTCGACTTCGGCAACAACCTGTCAGTGACGGGGACCGCCAACTATTATGGCGGCTACAACCTGTCGGCGCAGGACCAGGGCACCGGCTATAACGACTGCGGCCTGTCGCCGTTCCCGAACTACTGCAACGTCAGCGCTTACGTGACCTTCGACCTGAACGCCCAGGTCAAGATCGCCGACCGTTTCACGCTTGGCATCACGGCGCTCAACCTGTTCGATGCGGCACCGCCGATCGATCCGGTGACCTATGGCGCCCATTACTACAACGCCGTGCAGGGCAGCGGCTCGGGCGGCGCCGGCATTCTCGGCCGGTACTTCAAGGTCAATGTGACGACCAAGTTCTGATCGTCGCGTCAGCCTGAAACAAAGCGGGGCGGCCATTCCCGGGTGAATGGCCGCCCCTTTTTGTGCCGCGACGACGGCCGTCAGGCCACGGTCAGCTTCAGCGCGCCTTCGCCGTCCTCGACCCGCACCGTCTGCCCATCCTTGACGCCGCCCGACAGGATCAGGTCGGCGAGCGGGTCCTGCAGATAGCGCTGCACCGCACGCTTCAGCGGCCGCGCGCCATAGACAGGGTCATAGCCGACCCGCCCCAGCCAGTTCCGCGCGCCTTCGGTCAGGTCGACGCTGATCTTGCGATCGACAAGCAGCTTCGCAACCCGCGCAACCTGCAAGTCGACGATCGGCGCCATTTCGTTCTGTCCAAGCCGGTGGAACAGCACGATCTCGTCGAGCCGGTTCAGGAATTCGGGCCGGAAATGCGCGCGCACGACTTCCATCACCTGCGGCTCGACGCTCGCCACATCGTCGCCATCGGCGACCGCCGTCAGATATTGACTGCCAAGGTTCGAAGTCAGCACGATGATCGTGTTGGTAAAATCGACCGTGCGCCCCTGCCCGTCGGTCAGGCGCCCGTCGTCGAGCACTTGCAGCAGCACGTTGAAGACATCGCTGTGCGCCTTTTCGACCTCGTCGAACAGCACCACCTGATAAGGGCGCCTGCGAACCGCTTCGGTAAGAACACCGCCCTCTTCATAACCGACATAGCCCGGTGGCGCGCCGATCAGCCGCGCGACCGCATGCTTTTCCATGAACTCGCTCATGTCGATCCGCACCATTGCCGTGGGATCGTCGAACAGGAATTCGGCGAGCGCCTTGGTCAGCTCGGTCTTGCCGACGCCGGTCGGCCCCAGGAACAGGAACGAGCCGAGCGGCCGGTTGGGGTCCTGCAGCCCGGCGCGGGCGCGGCGCACGGCCGTCGACACTGCGCGCACGGCCTCCTTCTGGCCGATCACCCGGCGCCCCAGCGATTCCTCCATCGCCAGCAGCTTCTCGCGCTCGCCCGACAGCATTCGCTCGACCGGAATGCCGGTCCAGCGCGCGACGACGCTGGCGATATCGTCCGCGGTCACTTCTTCGCGCAGCATGGCGCCCCGGGTCGCCCCCGCCGCCTCGTCGAGCTTGCGCTGCAGTTCGGGAATGCGGCCATAGGAAAGCTCGCCCGCGCGTGCGAGATCGCCCGCCCGCTGCGCCTGTTCGAGTTCGAGCCGCGCGGCGTCGAGCTGCTCCTTCAGCTTGGCCTCAGCCGAAATCTTGTCCTTCTCGGCCTGCCAGCGCTGGGTTAGTTCGAGCGACTGCTGTTCGAGATTGGCGAGCTCGCCTTCCAGATTGGCCAGCCGGTCGCGCGACGCGGCATCGGTCTCCCGCTTCAGCGCCTCGCGCTCGATCTTCAGCTGGATGATCCGCCGGTCGAGGCTTTCGATCTCCTCGGGCTTGCTTTCGACCTCCATGCGGATGCGGCTCGCGGCCTCATCCATCAGGTCGATCGCCTTGTCGGGCAGGAAGCGATCGGTGATGTAGCGGTTCGACAGCGTCGCCGCCGCGACGATCGCCGCATCCGTGATCCGCACGCCGTGGTGCAGCTCATATTTCTCCTTCAGCCCGCGCAGGATGCTGATCGTGTCGGGGACGGTCGGCTCGCCGACGAATACCGGCTGGAAGCGCCGCTGGAGCGCAGGGTCCTTCTCGACATATTTGCGATATTCATCGAGCGTTGTCGCGCCGATGCAATGCAGCTCGCCGCGCGCGAGCGCGGGCTTGAGCAGATTGCCCGCGTCCATCGCACCTTCGGTCTTTCCCGCGCCGATCAGCTGGTGCATCTCGTCGATGAACAGCACGATTTGCCCCTCGGCGGCCTTCACTTCGTCGAGCACGCCTTTCAGCCGCTCCTCGAATTCGCCGCGATACTTCGCGCCCGCAATCAGCGACCCCATGTCAAGCGCCATCAGCCGCCGGTCCTTGAGCGTATCGGGCACGTCGCCATTGGCAATGCGCAAGGCAAGCCCCTCGGCAATCGCGGTCTTGCCGACCCCGGGTTCGCCGATCAGCACCGGGTTGTTCTTGGTGCGGCGCGCCAGGATCTGAATCGTGCGGCGGATTTCCTCGTCGCGGCCAATGACGGGGTCGAGCTTGCCATCGCGCGCCGCCTGGGTCAGATCGCGGGCGAATTTCTTGAGCGCGTCATATTGGCTTTCGGCACCCACGCTGTCGGCGGTGCGGCCGCCACGCAGTTGGCCGATCGCTGCATTGAGCGCCTCCGCCTTCACGCCTGCCGCCGCCAGCGCCTTGCCCGCCGCCGTCGTTGACGACAGCGCGAGCGCCAGCAGCAGCCGTTCGACGGTGACGAAGCTGTCACCCGCCTTGGCGGCGACCTGTTCGGCCTGGTCGAGCACGCGCACGCTGTCGTTGTCGAGTCCGGGCTGCGCCTGCGCGCCCGACCCCGACACGGCGGGAATCTTCGCCAGAGCGGCGTCGGTCTCGGCCACTGCGCGCGCGGCATCGCCGCCGGCGGCGTTGATCAGCCCCGCCGCCATGCCCTCGCTGTCTTCGAGCAGCGCCTTCAAGATATGTTCGGGCGCGATCCGCTGATGGTTCAGGCGGATTGCGACGGTGAGCGCCGATTGGAGGAAGCCCTTGGCGCGATCGGTGTATTTGTCGATGTTCATGGACGGTCCCTGCCTTGCTGTCGTCGATATAGTGTTGCTCAATTGCAACACAAGATCGCCGTCCGCTCCCCAATCGATCGCCCATCCATGATCGGGCCGTGGCGCTCGCCCCCTGTGCCCGCTAGACGATCAGCCAAAATATCGGGGAGAGCGGTGTGGGCAGGATCTGGGCGCGGGTCGGGATAGTGTTTGCCGGGCTGATGATCGCAGTGGCGATCGGCCTTGCCGTCTGGGAACCGCTGGCCGCCACCAGCGCCGAAGCGCCGCCCCCGCGTCGTTACGACACCCGCATCGTCCGCGACACTTATGGCGTGCCGCATGTCTTCGGGACGACGGACCCCGATGTCGCCTACGGCATTGCCTATGCTCATGCCGAGGATGATTTCGAGACGCTCCAGCAAGTCGTCGCGATGACGCGCGGTCGCTTCGGCGCGATTGCCGGGGCCGATGGCGCGGCGGTCGATTTCGCGCTTCATTTCGTCGATGCCCGCGCGACGGTCGACCGCGATTACATGAAGCAGCCCGCCGATGTCCGCGCGCTGCTCGATGCCTATGCGGCCGGGCTCAATCATTACGCCGATCAGCATCCCGAGGAAGTCGCGCTCAGGAAGCTTTTCCCGGTCAACGGGCGGGACATCGCCACCGGTTTCGTGCTCCGCTCGCCGTTCTTTTTCGGCCTCGATGCCGTGCTCGGCGCGCTCGCCAAGGATGCACCGCTGCCGCCGCAATGGGCAGGCCCCAAGCCCGATGCGGAAGATCCGCCCGCGCTTGCCCCCGGATCGCCCGAGCCCCGCGCCACCACCGAAAATGGATCGAACGCCTTCGCCGTCGCTCCCAAGCGCTCGGCCGACGGTTTCACCCGGCTGATCTCGAACTCGCACCAGCCGTGGCGCGGCCCGGTCGCCTGGTATGAGCTGGTGGTGCATTCGAAAGCGGGCTGGGATTTTGCCGGTGCCACCTTTCCCGGCGCGCCCTATCCGCTGCTCGGGCACAACAAGACGCTGGGCTGGACCAATACCGTCAACCGCCCCGACCTGATCGATATCTACAAGCTCAAGCTGAACGCCGCCGGCACCCAGTATCGCTACGACGGTCATTGGCTCGATCTGCGCGCGACGCGGGTGTGGCTGCCGGTCAGGCTGTTCGGGCCATTCGTGCTGCCGGTGCCGCGCACCGTCTATCGCGCGGTGCAGGGGCCGGTGTTCGTCAACCAGAGCGGCGCCTTTGCGATCCGCTATGGCGGCGCCGACCAGCTGAAGATGGTCGAGGAATATTACCGGCTCAACAAGGCGCGCGACTTCGCCGAGTGGCAAAGGGCGCTCAGCCAGCAGGGCGTGCCGGCGACCAATTTCATCTATGCCGATGCGGCGGGCAACATTGCCCACATCTACAATGCGTCCTTCCCGAACCGGCGGCCGGGGTTCGACTATCACAAGGTGCTGCCGGGTGACACCTCGCGCGATATCGTGCCGGGTACCGTCCCGTGGGGCGAGGTGCCGAAGAACATCAATCCCGGATCGGGATTCGTCATCAATGCGAACAACACGCCCTTCCAGGCCTCGGGCGCGGGCTATGAGCTCGATCCTAAGGCCTTTTCGCCGCTGCTTGGTATCGAAACCTACACCACCAATCGCGGCACCCGCGCGGTCGAGCTGATGGGCGCCGATCCGTCGATCAGCGCGCAGGATCTGTACAACATCAAGTTCGACACCACAGTCAGCCGCCGCAGCTGGGCGGCGCGGTGGTTCGCAACGCTGGCGGCGGTCGATGCCAAGGGCGATCGCTCGATTGCCGAGGCGCAGGCGCTGCTGGCGAAATGGGACTGGAATTTCGATGGCAAGGGGCCCGCCGACGCGCTCGCCGGACTGCTGTTGCGCGTGGGCAACCGCTGGCATTACGCGGCACGCGCGCAGACCGATCCGCGCACCGAGCTGGCGAAGGCCGCCGCCTATCTGAAGCGCTATTACGGGCGGCTGGATCCGCCGCTTGGTGAGATGTTGCGGCTGCGTCAGGGAAAGGTCGATCTGCCGCTCGACGGCGGCGCCGACGTCTTGCGCGCTGCTGCCAACTGGGACGAGGACGTCGACGGGCGGCTCGCCGTCAAGCACGGCGACAGCTTCATCATGTTCATGACCTGGGACAAGGCGGGGCGCGTCACCTCGCAATCGATCCAGCCCTTTGGCGCCGCGACCACCCGGCCCAAGTCGCAGCATTATGCCGACCAGGCGCCGCTGTTCGTCAGCCACCGGCTGAAGCCCGTGTGGTTCGATCCCGCCGAACTTCAGGCACATAAGGAGCGGGACTACCGCCCCTGAGCCCCGTTGCCAGCAACCGAATTGCCGATATACCTCGGCACGTCACCCAGACCAGAGGATAGCCCATGACCTTCAAGACGATCGCCCGCGCCGGTGTCGCGCTCGCTGCCCTCGCGCTGCCCTGTGCCGCCACCCAGGCGCAGGACGCCAAGCCAGCCCCGGTCGGCTCGCTGATCGCCAAGGTCGATATTCCCTATCAGAAATTCACGCTGCCCAACGGCCTTCGCGTCATCGTCCATACCGACCGCAAGGCACCGGTCGTCGCGGTCAGTGTCTGGTACAATATCGGGTCGAAGTTCGAGCCCAAGGGCCGCACCGGCTTTGCCCATCTGTTCGAACATCTGATGTTCAATGGCAGCGAGAACGCGCCGGGCGATTTCTTCGAGCCGCTGAAGCAGGTCGGTGCGACCGACCTGAACGGCACCACCAATTATGATCGGACCAATTATTTCGAAACGGTGCCGACGTCGGCGCTCGAAAAGACGCTGTTCCTCGAAAGCGACCGTATGGGCTATCTGCTCGGCGCGGTGACGCAGGAAGTGCTCGACGAGCAGCGCGGCGTCGTCCAGAACGAAAAGCGCCAGGGCGACAACCAGCCCTATGGCCTGCGCCAGTACAAGCAGCTCGAGGGGCTGTTTCCCGCCGATCACCCCTATGGCCACACGGTGATCGGCTCGCTCGCCGATCTCGATGCCGCGAGCCTCGACGATGTAAAGGGCTGGTTCCGCGATCATTACGGCCCGAACAACGCCGTGCTGGTGCTGGCGGGCGATATCGACCTTGCGACCGCCAAGGCGCTGGTCACGAAATATTTCGGCAAGATCAAGGCTGGTCCCACCACCAAGCTGCCCGACGCACCGATCCCGACGCTGGCGGCGCCCAAAAGCGATGTCATCCACGACCGCGTCGGCGCGGCCCTCGTCACACGGCAATGGGTGGTGCCGGGCCTGAACGACAAGGATGCCGCCGCGCTCCAGGCAGGCGCTTCGGTGCTCGGCGGGCTGTCGAGCTCGCGGCTGTCGAACGCGCTGGTGCGCAAGGAAAAGCTCGCGATCCAGGTCAATGCAGGCGTCCAGTCGCTGGCGCAGGTCGGCATTTTCCAGGTCATCATGGTCGTGCGCCCGGGCGTCGATGTCGATGCCGCAAGCAAGCGGCTCGACGAACTGGTTGCCGACTATATCAAGACCGGCCCGACCGGCGACGAGCTGCAGCGTACGGTCACAAGCAGCGTGTCGCGGCGGATCGCGGGTCTCGAATCGGTCGGCGGCTTCGGCGGCAAGGCAGTCGCGCTCGCGCAGGGCGAACTCTATTCGGCCGATCCGGGCTATTACAAGAAACAGCTGGCTGCGCTCGCCGCGCAGACGCCCGCGAGCGTCACCACCGCCATGCAGAAATGGCTGACGCGGCCCGTTTACAATCTGTCGGTGCTGCCCGGACCGCGCGAGCCGGGAACCGATGTCGCGGCGGCGCCCAAGCCCCTCGTCAGCCCGCCCGAGCTGAAGCCCGCCAATTCGCGCGCGGAAAAGAACCCCGATGTCGGCGCCGTCGCCAATCTGGTGTTTCCCAAGGTCGAGCGCGCCAAGCTCTCAAACGGCATCGAAGTCGTCTATGCCCAGCGCAGCGCGGTGCCGATCACGCGCGCGTTGATCAGCTTCGATGCCGGCGCGGTCGCCAACCCCTCCGACAAGCTCGGGGTCCAGCAGCTCACCCTGTCGATGCTCGACGAAGGCTCGACGACGCGCGATTCGATCGCGATTGCCGAAGCGACCGAGCGGCTGGGGCTGTCGTTCGGTACCGGCGCGAGTGCCGATCGCACTTATCTCAGCGTGCAGGCACCGACCGCCAATGCGGCGGGCGCGTTCGATCTGTTCGCCGACATCGTCCGCAATCCCGCCTTCAAGCCCGAGGAAGTCGCACGGCTGCGCAATGCCCAGCTCGCCGGCATCCAGCAGGAACTCACCAATCCGGGTGGCCTCGCCGGGCGCGTGCTGCCCAAGCTGATCTATGGCCCCTCGGCCTATGCCAAGACGGCGGGCCAGGGCGGTGATCCGGCGGCGGTGGCGAAGCTGACCCGCGATGATCTGGTCGCTTTCCAGCAGGCGTGGATCCGGCCCGAAAAGGCCAAGATGTTCGTCGTCTCCGACCAGCCGCTGGCGCAGCTGCTGCCGCTGCTCGACCGCGAATTCGGCGACTGGAAGGGCGTGGGCGCGCCGGGCACCAAGGACCTGAGCACGGCTGCCGTCCAGTCGGGGCCGAAGATCGTGCTGATCGACCGCCCCGATTCGCCGCAGTCACTGATCACAGCCGGGCAGCTGACGCCGCTCAAGGGCAGTGACGACCTACTCGTGTACCAGACCGCCAATGACGTTCTCGGCGGTGATTTCCTGTCGCGCATCAACATGGACCTGCGCGAGACCAAGCACTGGTCCTATGGCGCGGGCGGTGGTTTCGGCCAGACCGAGCAGCTGGTCACCTATCGGATCAACGCGCCGGTCCAGGCCGATCGCACCGGTGATGCGATCAAGTCGCTCCAGGCCGACCTGAAGGACTTCCTGGGCGGCAAGGGCATTACGCCCGCCGAGTTCACCCGCACGATCAACGGCGCGACTCGCGAGCTGGCAGGCAATTTCGAAACCGCCGACGCGGTGCTCTCGGCGATGCTCGACAACGACCAGTACAAGCGCCCCGACGATTACTACGCGACGATCAGCCAAAAATATCGCGCGATGACGCGCGAGCAGCTTGACGCTGCGGCACGCAAGGCGCTCGACCCCGACAAGTTTGTCTGGGTTGTCGTCGGCGACGCCAAAGTCGTGCGACCGCAGCTTGACTCGATCGGCTTGCCGGTTGAGGTGATCCCCGCCGCGTCCGTGGCGGGCGCGAAGTAATCTGGGAGAGACGCACATGTCCGCAGTGGATGGCACCTGGGAAACCGTCGTCAAATCGCCGCTCGGCGATCAGAAGTCGACGATCGTCGTCAAGAGCGACGGCAATAGCTGGACCGGCACGAGCACGGGCCAGATGGGCACGACCGAAATCACCGACGGCACGCTGGAGGGCAACACCATCAAGTGGACGATGCAGATGACCGTCCCGATGCCGATGACGCTGACCTGCGAAGCGACCGTCGACGGTGACAGCATCACCGGTTCGATCGGCGCCGGCGCCTTTGGCAGCTTCCCGATGACGGGACATCGCATCGGCTGATTGCCGCTGACATTGTATTTCCGCAACGGCCCGCTTTCCTGATGGAAGGCGGGCCGTTCGCTGTTGCGCATGCCCCATCGCCGCGCCATCCTCCGCCCCCAGCGATCAAGTGCCCTTCCCCTCTCCCGTTTGTTTCGAGCGCAGTCGAGAAACAGGCCACGGGCGATGGGCAAGGTGTCTCGACTTCGCTCGACACAAAACGGGGTAGGGACTCGGTCAAACGGGGGCCGTCCACCGCCAAAGCGACAAAAGGGGACAATCGATGATCGGCAAGATGCTCGGCGGCGTGGCGGCAGGGGCGTTGATGGCCGGGGTAGCGATCGCGCAGAGCTATACCGAACGGCCCGCCAACCCGGTCGTCGTCAACGAAGGCGCCAATTACGACCGGCTGAGCGTCGATATCCCGATGCGCGACGGGGTGACGCTCCACACCGTCATCCTGACGCCGAAGGGTGCGAAGGACGCGCCGATCTTGCTGACCCGCACGCCCTATAATGCCGAAGCACTGAGCATGAACAGCAAGGCGGGTGACCTAGCCACCGCGCTCGAAGGCTATGACAATGCCTATGATGTGATCGCCGAGGGCGGCTATATCCGCGTGATCCAGGACATTCGCGGGAAATACGGGTCGAAGGGCGACTATGTCATGAACCGGCCGCTGGTCGGCTCGTCACTCAACCCGACCAAGGTCGACGATTCGACCGATTGCTACGACACCATCGACTGGCTGGTGAAGAATCTGAAGGCGTCGAACGGGAAGGTCGGCATCCTCGGCATCAGCTATGACGGCTATGAGCCGCTCGTCGCGCTGATCAATCCGCACCCGGCGCTGAAGGTCTCGGTGCCGATGAACCCGATGGTCGATGGCTGGCGCGGCGACGACTGGTTCCACAACGGCGCCTTCCGCCAGATGGGCGCCGCCTATATCTGGGAACAGGTCGCCACCGCCGACAACAGCGCGCCGTGGTTCAACAACCACGCCGACCAATATGCCGAGCTGCTAAGCGCCGGCAGCGCTGGTGAATACGGCCGCCGCCATGGGCTCGATCAGATCGGTTTCTGGAAGAAGATTACCGAACATCCGGCCTATGACAGCTATTGGCAGGAACAGGCGATGGACCAGATCCTCGCCAAGGCACCGCTGAAGGTCCCGGTGATGGTGGTGCATTCGCTTTGGGACCAGGAGGATATTTACGGCGCGCCGAAAGTCTATGCAGCGCTGGAAGCCAAGGACGGTGCCAACGACATGGTCTATCTGTCGATGGGTCCCTGGTATCACGGCCAGGAAATCGGCAAGGCGAGCAATCTCGGCAATATCGATTGGGACGCCGACACCGGCAAGTGGTGGCGGCACCATGTGCTTGCGCCCTTCCTGGCGCATTTCCTGAAAGGCACGCCGATGGACGTGGCGCCGGTGACGGTGTTCCAGTCGGGCACCAATCAGTGGCAGCGATTGAACAGCTGGCCCGCCGCCCCTTCGACGACGCCGCTTTACTTAAAGCCCGGCGGCGCGCTCGGCTTCACCCGCGCCGACGGGCCGACCGCAACCGAGGATTATGTGAGCGACCCTGCGCACCCGATCCCGTTCGTCCCGCGCCCGGTCGACACCGTCAACTATGTCGGCGATCACTGGACGGCGTGGCTGACGACCGACCAGCGGAACGCCGCGTCGCGCCCCGACGTGCTGACCTTCACCAGCGACGTGCTGACCGCGCCGGTGACGATCGCCGGCCAGCCCGAGGTTCACCTGAACGCCGCGACCAGCGGCACCGACAGCGACTGGGTGGTGAAGCTGATCGACGTCTATCCCGATCAGGTCGGCGGCGACCAGAAGATGGGCGGATACCAGCTGGCGGTGGCGATGGACATCTTCCGCGGCCGATATCGCGAAGGCTTCGACAGACCAAAGGCGATCGCCGCGAACACCCCGCTGACCTATAGCTTCGCACTGCCCAACGCGAACCATGTGTTCCGGCCCGGCCACCGCATCATGGTGCAGGTCCAGTCGAGCTGGTTCCCGCTCTACGACCGCAACCCGCAGAAATTCGTGCCCAACATCTTCTTCGCCAAGCCGGGGGACTATCAAGAGGCGACCCAGCGCGTGACGGTGGCGGGCGCCGACGCGAGCTATATCGCACTGCCGGTGGTGAAATAGGGTTGGCGCGAGGGGAGGTGTTGCGAGCCGGGCTGCGCAATCTTGCGCCCTCAAGCGGCAACGCTGGATTGCTTCGCTGCGCTCGCAATGACGAGGTTTGGTGGGTTACGGACCGTCCGCTTTTAGAGGCGGAAGGTGACAGCGGCCTTCCTTCGACGGCTCCACACCGTATGGACGATCAGGATAAGACCGCCAACTGCGCCAGAGGCATAACTCGCCATGTGCGCCCAAGCGTCTGCCGAAAACGCGACATGCTTGGCCGGTGGAATGACCTCGCTCCAGCCACCCGGCACCGCCGCTTCACCCGTTGCCACTAAAGCGGCACCCAAAAGCCCGGCGAGTAAGGCAAGCGCTCCGCTCGTAAGCATCAGTGCGATTATCGGGCGGCGCAGTTCGGCAAGCGTCAGGCGTGGTGCCCGGCCTGCCCTAGCAGCAAGAGCAAGGCCGATGCCCAATGGTAGCCCAACCCACCAGGTCGCGATTATCCCCCAGCCTATTGCCAGCAGGAAAGGTGAGTCAGTGGGGAACACCGGCGGATGCGCAATGGTGAAATACTCGACACACACATGCGCTGTGACCTGATCGTGTAAGACCCCGTAAGTGATAGCCGCGAAGGTTGCGAAAGCTACTATTCGAGCCGCTTCGAAACTCCGCGCTTTCGGGTTTGGGCTGTCTTTCATCCGCTTACTATAGTCCCTAGCTCGCCATGTGGCGATGACTGCTTTCCGGGATAGGTTCGCTACGGCTCAATGTCTGCGTCTAGGGCGAAAGCCGACCGACAGCTTGATCCGCCGCCATCCTACCGCACCAGCCGGGTCACATGCCCCATCTTGCGGCCCGGGCGCTGCGTCTTGCCGTAGAGGTGGAGGTGTGTGTCGGGCGCCGACAGCGCGGCCGCCCAGCCCTCGGCCTCCGCCCCGATCAGATTGTCCATCACCACTTCGCGCGCCGTAAGCCCGGTGTCGCCGAGCGGCAGGCCGCAGATTGCGCGAACGTGGTTTTCGAATTGCGAGGTCACCGCGCCTTCGATCGTCCAATGCCCCGAATTATGGACGCGCGGCGCCATTTCGTTGAACACCGGCCCGTCGCGCCCCACGAAGAATTCGCAGGCGAGCACGCCGACATAATCGAGCGTGTCGGCCACCCGTCCGGCGAGCACCGCTGCCTCGCTCCATTGTCGCGCGATCTCGGCAGGCGCGGGCAGCGTCGAGCGCGCGAGGATGCCTTCGCGATGCTCGTTCCACGGCGGCGGATAACTCACCATCGCCCCGTCGATACCCCGTGCGACAATGATCGAAAATTCATGCGAGAAATCGACGAAGCCTTCGAGAATCGACGGTCGCTTGCCAATCGCGCTCCACGCCGCCGCCGCGCCGCCCGCATCGGCGATCCGCGCCTGCCCCTTGCCGTCATAGCCGAGCCGCAGCGTCTTCAGGATTGCGGGTGCGCCGATATCGGCGAGCGCAGCCTCCACATCGGCCAGCGTCGACACCTTCGCCCAGGGCGCCGTGCGGCCGCCGAGCGCACCGACGAAGCTCTTTTCGTTGACCCGGTCCTGCGCGATCGCCAGTGCTGCCGGCGCGGGATGGACAGGCACTTTTTCCGCCAGGTAATCGATCGGATCGAGCTCGATATTCTCGAACTCATAAGTCACGACGTCGCAGGCGGCGGCGAAATCGTCGAGCACGATACGGTTCTGGTAATCGGCGCGTATGAAGCTCGACGCGGTCTGCGCGGCGACTGCTTCCTCGTCGGGGGCCAGGACCAGGGTCCGATAGCCGAGCTGCGCCGCCGCCGCGCCGAGCATCCGCCCGAGCTGACCGCCGCCGAGGATGCCGATCGTGCTGCCGGGCGGGATGAGGGTCACCGCCCGACTCCCGAAACCGTTAGTGTCGAGCGAAGGCGAGACACCCGCCCCGGGCGCCACCCGTCTGGCCGGGGTCTCGACGTACCTCGACACCCACCGGCGCGTGGGGGCG
>Ga0310345_10000349_pt1 | contig 75886 bp, 57 predicted proteins | sample HC15DNA20500_MG_FD_204667 | JGI IMG/M metagenome (GOLD analysis project Ga0310345, IMG submission 204667) | Marine microbial communities from station ALOHA, North Pacific Subtropical Gyre - HC15-DNA-20-500_MG | ecosystem: Environmental > Aquatic > Marine > Oceanic | place: Pacific Ocean: North...
GGGCAAAGAAAAAGGGCCTACCCGATGGGTAGGCCCTTTCTATTTGGCTCCGCCTGCTGGGCTCGAACCAGCGACCCAATGATTAACAGTCATTTGCTCTACCAACTGAGCTAAGGCGGAATGTCTTGAGGCGCGTATATTAGTGACGCGCCCCGGGGTCGTCAACACCCCGGGGGTGCGTTTGTTGCTTATTTAGCCAGTGCCTTCTCAATTCGGCTGATGGCTTCCTTCAGGGTGTCCATGCCAACGGCAAAAGACAGACGCATGCAGCCGGGTGCGCCGAAGGCGGAACCGGGTACCAGTGCCACTTCTGCGGTCTCCAGCAGCAGGGCGGCCAGATCGGTATCGGTTTCGATGCCGTCCATGTTGGCGATTGCCTCAGAGAAGTCCGGGAACGCATAGAAGGTGCCGTCGCCTTGGGCGCATTTCACGCCGGGCAGGGCATCCAGCGCTGCGGTCAGGTAGTCATGGCGCTCCTTGAATGCCTTGACCATCTCGTCGACACAGCCTTGGTCGCCAGCCAGCGCGGCTTCTGCGGCGGCCTGGCTGATGGAGGCCGGGTTGGAGGTGGACTGGGACTGCACTTTCTTCATGGCCGCAATCAGTTTCTGCGGGCCAGCGGCATAGCCGATGCGCCAGCCGGTCATGGAGTAGGCCTTGGAGACCCCATTCATGACTACGGTGCGGTCGTACAGCTCCGGGGTGGCGTTGACGATGTTCACGAACGGCTTGCCAGTCCACAGGATGTGCTCGTACATGTCGTCGGTGGCGACGATGATGTCCGGGTGTTTCTTCAGCACGTCACCCAGGGCAGCCAGCTCTTCGATGGAATAGGCCATGCCGGAGGGGTTGGACGGGCTGTTGATCACGAACAGGCGGGTTTTCGGGGTGATCGCAGCTTCCAGTTGCTCCGGGGTGATCTTGAAGCGACTGTTTACGTCGGTTTCGATGATCTTCGGTACGCCGCCAGCGACCAGCACCATGTCCGGGTAGCTGACCCAGTAAGGGGCGGGGATGATGGCTTCGTCGCCGTCGTTCAGCAGGGCCAGAGCCATGTTGAAGAAGGACTGCTTGCCACCGCTGGAGACCAGAATCTGGTTGGCTTCATAGTCCAGGCCGTTATCGCGCTTGTACTTGTCGATAATGGCTTTTTTCAGACCGGGAGTGCCGTCGACCGGGGTGTATTTGGTCTTGCCGGCGTTAATCGCTTCAATAGCGGCTTGCTTGATATGTTCCGGGGTATCGAAATCCGGCTCACCGGCACCCAGCCCAATAATGTCTTTGCCCTGAGCGCGCAGCTCACCGGCTTTTGCGGTGATGGCCAGGGTGGGAGAGGGCTTGATGCGTTGTACGCGGTCGGAAAGGCTGATATCGGACATGCACTCCTCGTTCGTCTGAGTAGTCGCTCGGCGGCGCTTTTGACGCAGCGTCGGACGTAGAAAGGGGCGTGCATTTTACCGGACTTGGTAGCTAATGTCCCGTATTTCCTGTGGGGGCGGGGAGGCTTCGCGGTCGAACGACCGCTCCCACGTCGGGCAGGAGGTGTTTTCTGTGGGGGCGGTCGTTCGAGCGTGATTGACTGGCTCATCAGAATCATCGAGGTGCCGCCGCCCCCACAGAGGGGTTGCTGTCATCACGCCTTTGCCATGCCAGCTCTGCTACACTAGGTGCCGATTTTGCCACTGTGATTTTGCTGCCCTTTGGGTGGCGGCCATCAGGAAGCCCTCATGTCTGAAAGCCTGTTCAAGCTCCATTCCGATTACCAGCCTGCGGGCGATCAGCCCACTGCGATTGCCCAGCTGATCGAGGGGATCAACGATGGTTTGGGGCATCAGACCCTGCTGGGGGTAACCGGGTCGGGCAAGACGTTCACCATGGCCAATGTGATCCAGCAGACCGGGCGTCCGACGATCATCATGGCACCCAACAAGACGCTGGCGGCGCAGTTGTACGGGGAGTTCAAGGAGTTCTTCCCGGAAAACGCAGTGGAGTATTTCGTCTCGTACTACGATTACTACCAGCCGGAAGCCTATGTGCCGAGCTCCGATACCTTTATCGAGAAAGATGCGTCGGTGAACGAGCAGATTGAGCAGATGCGCCTGTCGGCCACCAAGGCGATTCTGGAGCGACAGGACACCATCATCGTGGCCACGGTATCAGCCATTTATGGTCTGGGTGATCCGGCCAGTTACCACGCGATGGTATTGCACCTGGTGCGTGGCGACAGCATCGATCAGCGTGATCTGCTGCGCCGTCTGGCGGAGTTGCAGTACACCCGTAACGAAATGGATTTTCGCCGGGCCACGTATCGAGTGCGCGGCGATGTGATCGATATCTTTCCGGCGGAAGAAGAAAAGGAAGCGGTGCGCATTGAGTTGTTCGACGATGAGGTGGAGTCCATCAGCATTTTCGATCCGCTCACCGGCGAGGTGATCAAGCGGGTCAGTCGCATCACGGTGTACCCCAAGAGCCACTACGTCACCCCACGAGAGGTGGTGTTGAAAGCGGTGGACATGATCAAGGAAGAGCTGGATGAGCGGCTCAAGGAATTGAAAGAGCAAAACAAGCTGGTGGAAGCCCAGCGACTGGAGCAGCGCACCCGGTTCGATATCGAAATGCTGCAGGAGCTGGGTTACTGCAACGGGGTGGAAAACTATTCCCGCTTGTTTTCCGGTCGCGCCCCTGGCGAAGCGCCGCCGACCCTGTTCGATTATCTGCCCGAGAATGCGTTGCTGATTGCGGACGAGTCCCATGTGACCATCCCGCAGTTGGGAGCCATGTATAAAGGTGACCGCTCCCGAAAGGAAACGCTGGTCAACTTCGGCTTCCGGCTGCCTTCCGCCATGGATAACCGTCCGTTGAAATTCGAGGAGTGGGAGCAGCTGGCACCCCAGATGGTGTTTGTGTCGGCGACCCCCGGCCCCTATGAGGAGAAGTACGCGGGCCAGGTGGTGGAACAGGTGGTGCGCCCCACCGGCCTGGTGGACCCACAAATCGAGATTCGCCCGGCTACCACCCAGGTGGACGATTTGCTGGGGGAGGCCAAAGAGGCCATCGAGAAGGGCGAGCGGGTGCTGGTGACCACGCTCACCAAGCGCATGGCAGAAGACCTGACCGAGTATCTGGGCGAGCATGGGATCAGTGTGCGTTATCTGCACTCCGACATTGATACCGTGGAGCGGGTAGAAATCATCCGTGACCTGCGGCTGGGCAAGTTCGACGTGTTGGTGGGGATCAACCTGTTGCGAGAAGGTCTGGATATGCCGGAAGTTGCACTGGTGGCGATTCTGGATGCCGACAAGGAAGGCTTCCTGCGGGCGGAGCGCTCGCTGATCCAGACGATTGGCCGTGCTGCGCGGAATGTGAAGGGTCGCGCCATTCTTTATGCCGACAAGATGACCGGCTCCATGGAGCGGGCCATCGACGAAACCAACCGTCGCCGGGAGAAGCAGGAAGCCTTCAACAAGGCGAATGGCATCACCCCGCAGGCCCTCAACAAGAAAGTCCGTGACATCATGGACGACAGTGGCGGCAGCCAGTTTGACCGCAAGGCGGGCAAGGGCCCGCAGAAGAAAGTGGCCGAGCAAGCCTCACCCTACGAGTCCATGTCACCCGCTCAGCTGGCCAAGGAAATCGAAAAGCTGGAAGCGAAGATGATGGCGCACGCCAAGAACCTGGAATTCGAAGATGCGGCGGCGACAAGGGACCAGATTCATCAGCTGCGTGAGTTGGGTTTTATGCGCTAGAAAGCAGTTAACAGTGAATAGTTAACAGTGAACAGTGCGCGTTAAGCCTTTTAGGTTCCTGGAACCATGAGGCCGCGCCCATGGGTTGGGTGCGGCCTCATTGCTTGAAGACAAAAACAAACGCGGCTCGCGCCGCTGTTAACTGTTAACTGTTCCTTGTTCACTCAGCTGCTCCACCCAAATCAGCGTCCCCGCAATTACCGCCACCGGCATGATGAACAGGTTAACCAGCGGGATCATGGTAAGCGCCATGACTACGGCGCCGAAGGTGAGTACCAGCCAGCGTCGGGTTTTCAGTCGCTCGAGCATTACCTCGAAGGGGACCTGGCGGTTATCGGCGCCGAAATCGATGTACTGCATGCCCAGCAGCCAGCCGGACCACAAGAACCAGATGGCGGAGGCGAACACATTGATGACCGGGATGAAGTAAATGACCCCGACCACCAGCAGAACCAGCAGGGCACGCCACAGCCAGTACCAGGTTTTGCGCAGTTCGCGCTTGAAGGTCCGCACGATCATGGCGGGGATGGATTCTTCCGGCATGGGGTGCCCGGTCACCTGGAAATCCACTTTTTCTGCCAGGAACCCCATGAACGGCGCCGCGATCAGCTGCACGCCGATAGAGAAGATGCTGGCGAACAGCGCCAATAACAGGATCCACACCAGAATGATGGCGGCATCGAGGATGAAGTCGATGGCACCGTTCAGGAAGCTCCAGGTGCCGGTGAGGGCCCAGTCGGCGGTGCTGGCGGTGATCCAGCCGGCAATCCAGCTGCCGCTGGCCCAATACAGGCCACCGAACACCAGGATGTTGAAAATCAGCGGTACAATGACATACGGCCGCAGTTCCCGGGTGCGGGCCAGCTGCAGGCTGCGTTTGAGGTAGCTGATAGCGTCGGCAATCTGGGACACAGGCAATCCTTGGGTAAGAGCAGCTGCGAGCGATGAGCTGTCAGCTGCGAGGAAAAGACAGGTTGTGGAAATGGTACCTGTCGCGCCCCCTGCTGCACAGGGTGGGGGAGAGCGGCTGCAAGCCTCAAGCTACAAGCTACAAGGAAAGGCTCCATCCTTTTCTGTGGGAGCGGTCGTTCGACCGCGATTGGGGGGCAGGCTTTCGGTGGAATTGCCGCTGCTCAATCATCAAATTCGGTAAAAGCTGAACCACCTTGGGCATGCAGTGTGCTGAGTAAGGCGTGTAGCGGCCTTTATCGGTATCTCGCCTGATGAATTCACTGCCGGTTGTCGCTAGACTTAGTCCTTTTAATGCCCACGGTGCGCCGTTACGGCTTAAGGGGGCGGCGAAACACAGATTTTCGCCCATTATTTGGCCTGCTGGCCCGAGTTAAGCAGACACTATGCGACTGAAATCCATAAAACTGGCCGGGTTCAAGTCCTTTGTGGACCCTACCACCACCAATTTCCCGGAAAATCTCACCGCTGTGGTGGGGCCCAACGGGTGTGGGAAGTCCAATATCATTGATGCGGTTCGCTGGGTGATGGGGGAATCCTCCGCCAAGCACTTGCGCGGCGAGTCCATGGCCGACGTGATTTTCAACGGCTCCAACGCCCGCAAACCGGTGGCCCAGGCCTCTATCGAGCTGATCTTCGATAACTCCGATGCCACCGTCACCGGTGAATACGGCAAGTTCAACGAGATTTCCGTCAAGCGCCAGGTGACCCGGGATGGCCAATCCAATTATTTCTTGAATGGCACTAAATGCCGTCGCAAGGACATTGCCGATATCTTCCTGGGCACGGGCCTGGGACCGCGCAGTTACGCGATTATCGAGCAGGGCATGATTTCCCGCCTGATCGAGGCGAAACCGGAAGAGCTGCGGGTTTACATCGAAGAAGCCGCCGGGATCTCCAAGTACAAGGCGCGTCGTCGTGAGACGGAAAACCGCATCCGCCGTACCCGCGAGAACCTGGAGCGCCTGACCGACATCCGCGAAGAACTGGAGCGCCAGCTGGAGCGCTTGAGCCGTCAGGCCAGTGCGGCGGAAAAGTACAAGCAATACAAGGAAGAAGAGCGTCTCAAGGGCGCTCAGCTCAAGGCATTGCGCTGGAAAGGCCTGGATACCCAGGTGCAGCAACTCGACCATGTGATTGGCGAGCTGGACGTCTCCATCGAAGCCAAGGTGGCGGAGCAGCGCCATGTGGATGCCGAGGTGGAGCGGCTCCGAGAGCAGCACCACGAGGTGCAGGAGCGGTTTAACGAAGTGCAGCAGCACTTCTACGCCCTGGGTGCCGAGGTGGCACGGCTGGAGCAGAACATCCAGAACCAGCGCGAGCGCAAGCAGCAGCTTTATGAAGAGCTGGATCAGATCAATGCCAGCTTCCGGGAGTCCGACGAGCACCTGACGATGGACACGGAAAAAGTGGCCGAGCTGGATGCCATTCTGGCCGAGCGTGAGCCCGAGCTGGAAATGATCAGCGAGCAGCAGGAGGTCTCCAGCGAGGCGCTGGCGCTGGCCGAAGAGGCCATGCAGAACTGGCAGCAGGAATGGGAAGAATTCAACGGCAAATCTGGCGAATCGCGCCGGCAGGCCGAGGTAGAACAGTCCCGCATCCAGCACCTGGAGAAATCCCAGGAGCGCCTGCAGGACCGCATTGAGCGGCTCAAGAAAGAGCAGGAGTCTCTGGACGCCGGCCCGCTGGCGCAGGAAATGCGTCAGCTGGAAGAGCAGGTGGAGCAGTTCCGTGCCCAGACCGAGGAAAGCGAGCTGCGCAGTGAGAGCCTGCAGGAAGAGATTAACCAGATGCGCCGCGAAAACGGCGACCGGGGCCGCCAGCTGGAAGACGCCCGCGAGAAGCTGCAGGCGCTGAAAGGCCGTCGCACCTCGCTGGAAGCCTTGCAGAAAGCGGCCATGGGCGATGACGGTGCGGTCAGTGACTGGCTCAATCGCCACGAGCTCGACGCCGAGCCGCGGTTGGCAGATCAGGTCCAGGTGGCGGAAGGTTGGGAGAAGGCCCTCGAAGCGGTGCTGGGCGACGCCCTGCAGGCCGTGGCGGTCAGCGGGCTGGATCAGGTCAGCGATTGGCTGGGCGATCTGGATCATGGTCGTCTTGCGTTGGTGAGCCTAGCCGGTGTCAAAGGCGAGGGCAGTGCGGGCGACTTGCTCCGTGACAAGGTTGACGGTCAGGTCCCGGAAGGGCTGCTGGCTGGGGTGTATGTGGCCGATAACCTGGATGCAGCCCTGACCCTGCGCGGGCAGCTGGCGGCGCACGAGTCGGTGGTGACCCGTGACGGTATCTGGCTCGGGCCGGACTGGCTGAAAGTGGCCAAAGAGGAAGACCAGGAAGCAGGCATTCTGGAGCGGCGCCGCGAACTGGAAAGCCTGGAAGACGAGATTGAAACCCTGCAGGTCACCGTGGATGAGCTCAAGGAGCAGCTGGAAAGCACTCGTGAGCAAATCGGTGAGCTGGAGGAAGAGCGTGAGGACGTTCAGCGCCAGGCGGCGCGCCTGAACCGCGATCTGGGCGAGATCAATGCCCAGGTCAGTGCCCGTCAGGTGCGTCTGGAGCAGATCACCATGCGCCGCGAGCGCCTTGGCAAGGAAATGGACGAAGCCAACGAGCAGCTCGAGCAGGAACAGGAACAGATGAAAGAGGGCCGGGCGGTGCTGGCGGAAGCGCTGGACGCCATGGAGGCGGACAGTGGCCAGCGCGAAGCGCTGTTGTCACGCCGTGACGAACTGCGTCTGAAGCTCGACGAGGCCCGCCAGAAGGCCCGTCATGACCGGGATCAATCCCACCAGGTCGCTATGGAAGTGCAGGGGGCCAAGACCCAGGCCGATTCCCTGCGCCAGAACCTGTCTCGCCTGGAAGCGCAGGTGCAGGCCATGGCCGAGCGCAAGGCCCTGCTGGAAGAGCAGACCCGGGAGGGCGACGACCCGGGCGCCGAGCTGCAGCAACAGCTGGAAGAAAAGCTGGCCGTGCGCCTGGAGGCAGAGCACAAGCTCACCGAAGCCCGCCGTGAGCTGGAAACCGTGGACCACGAGATGCGCAATCTGGAAGGCCAGCGTGGGCAGTACGAGCGCCAGGCCCAGGAAATCCGCAGCACCATGGACCAGAAGCGCATGCAGTGGCAGGACCTGAGCACCCGTCGCCAGACGGTGGCGGAGCAGCTGTCCGAGCAGAACTTCGACCTGAAGACGATTCTCGACAACCTGCCCGAGGAAGCCAACGAACAGGAGTGGGCGCAGGAGATGGACCTGATCGGGCAGCGCATTTCCCGTTTGGGCCAGATTAACCTGGCGGCCATTGATGAGTATCAGCAGCAGTCTGAGCGCAAGAACTACCTGGACAGCCAGAATGACGATCTGGAAGACGCCCTCAAGACCCTGGAAAACGCCATTCGCAAGATCGACCGCGAAACCCGGGCGCGCTTCAAGGAGTACTTCGACCGGATCAACCGCGGCTTGCAGGAGCTGTTCCCGAAGGTATTTGGCGGTGGCCATGCCTACCTGGAACTGACCGGCGAAGACCTGCTGGATACCGGTGTGGCGATCATGGCGCGGCCGCCCGGCAAGCGGAACAGCACGATTCACCTGTTGTCCGGTGGTGAGAAGGCGCTCACCGCATTGTCACTGGTGTTCAGTATCTTCCAGCTCAACCCGGCACCGTTCTGTCTGCTGGATGAGGTAGACGCCCCGCTGGATGACGCCAACGTGGGCCGTTTCTGTAACCTGGTGTCGGAAATGTCTGCAAAAGTCCAATTCATCTACATCACACACAACAAGATTGCGATGGAGATGGCTGCTACCCTGATGGGGGTGACCATGCACGAGCCTGGGGTCTCCCGTCTGGTATCGGTGGATGTGGAAGAAGCTGCCGAAATGGCAGCAATGTGAGGAATACGTGTCGCCTTCGGGCGGCATAATCAGCGTAAGCAAGGAAGACGAGGCAATGGGCCTGAACCTGGAAACACTGATTGGCATTCTGGTAATTCTGATTCTGCTGATTCTCGCCGACGGTGTGCGGCGCATGATTCGTGAGCGGCATGGCCGGTTGCGCATGCGTATCGACCCCCGTTACCGGGATGCGCAGGAGGAAGAGCAGGACGGTTATAACCCGGAGGTGATAGGTACTGCCCGGGTTGTGCGTGAGGCCATCAAGCAGGACAGTATTTTTCCGCAGGACACGGCCGAGCAGGAAGCAACCCCGCCCACGGTCATGGAACCGGATGAAGCGGTTAGCGAGGCCCGTGCCGCCGAGCAGCAAAGCCTGTTCGCCGGCGATGAACCGGCAGAGCCCGAGGTTGCGCAGGAGCCGGCCTACGAGGCCGCCCCTGAGCCTGAGCCCGTGCCAGAGCCCACCCCGGAACCTGAACCGGCTCCGGCACCGAAGGCCCAGAAGCCAGCAGCACGCAAGCCCGAGGCCCCCCGTGAACCCCAGCCCGTGCTGGAAGTGATCGTGGTGCACCTGATTGCCCGTCGTGGCGCGCCGTTTGACGGCGGAGAGTTGCTGCGGATGTTGCTGGAGTCCGGTCTGCGCTATGGTCAGATGAATATCTTCCATCGCCATGTCAGTGTGGATGGCCGTGATCAATTGCAGTTTTCCATGGCCAATGCGGTGGAGCCGGGTACCTTCGACCTGGATACCATGGAAGAAAAAACCTTTGCCGGGGTTACCTTTTTCATGAAGCTGCCAGGCCCGACCGATGCCATCGGTTCGCTGGATCGCATGTTGTCTATCTGCCAACGCCTGGCCACAGAACTGGACGGCGAACTGAAGGACGAACAACACAGCGTGCTGACCCCGCAGATGATGGAACACCTGCGTCAGAAGGTGCAGGAATTCGAGCGTCGCCAGCGGGTGCCGAGCGCGTAACAGCCGCTGTGAGCTACGAGCTGTCAGCTATGAGTAAAATCAAAACCGTAGGGCGGAAATTGCTGAAGGCAATCTCCGCCGTTTTTTTGGCAGAGATCGGCCGTCGCCGATTTCTGCCCTACGGGCGAAGCCTCGGGTTTTCGCTGTTAACTATTCACTATTAACTGTTCACTGCCTTTAACGTGCCCAATAACAACGACCTTTCCCAACAAGCCCAATCCCTTCGCGACCAGCTCAACGACTGGTCCTACCGTTACTACGTTCTCGACGATCCGGCGGTGCCGGATGCGGAATATGACCGCCTGTATCGTGAATTGAAGGCGTTGGAAGACGCACATCCGGAACTGATAACGGTGGATTCGCCGACCCAGCGGGTGGGTGATGTGCCGCTGGATGCCTTTGATCAGGTTCAGCATGAAGTGCCCATGCTCAGCCTCGACAATGTGTTTGACGACGACGAACTGCGGGCGTTTGATCAGCGGGTACGTGAGCGCCTGGATGTTGATGGCGAGGTGGCTTATGTCGCCGAACCCAAGCTGGATGGTCTGGCCATTTCCCTGCTCTATGAAAACGGTGAACTGGTGCGAGCCGCCACCCGTGGTGACGGTCAGACCGGCGAGAACATTACTACCAATGCGCGCACTATTCGTTCAGTGCCACTGACGTTGCGTGGAGAGAAACTGCCTGAGCGGCTGGAAGTGCGCGGCGAGGTGGTGATGCCCCATGCCGGCTTTGCCAAATTAAATGAGCGCCAGGAAGCCGCCGGGCAGAAGGTCTTCGCCAACCCGCGTAATGCGGCGGCAGGGAGTCTGCGTCAGCTGGATTCTCGCATCACTGCCGAGCGTCCGCTGGAATTCTATGCCTATTCCATGGCGCAGCTGGAAGGCGTGGATGAGCCGGCCACCCACTCCGGCATGCTCGACATGCTGCGTGACTGGGGCCTGCGGGTGAACCCGGAAGTGCGGGTCTGCCAGGGCGTGGACCAGTTGCTGACCTTTTATCATGGAATTCTCGACAAGCGTGATCGGCTCGATTACGACATCGATGGTGTGGTGTACAAGGTGGACCGCTTTGATTGGCAGCGGGATCTGGGCTTTGTCAGCCGCGCGCCGCGCTGGGCCACCGCCCACAAATTCCCGGCTCAGGAAGAGCTGACCACGCTCAACGGCGTCGACTGGCAGGTCGGTCGTACCGGCGCGTTGACGCCGGTGGCGCGGTTGGAGCCGGTGTCGGTGGGGGGCGTCACGGTCAGTAATGCCACCCTGCACAATATGGATGAGATCCAGCGGCTGGATATTCGTATCGGCGATACCGTGGTGGTGTACCGGGCCGGGGACGTGATTCCCAAAGTGGTTCGCCCGATCCCGGAGCGGCGCCCGGCGGAGGCTCAAATCATCACCTTGCCCAGCCATTGTCCGGTTTGTGGCAGCGATATTCTCCGCGGCGATGGCGAGGTGGTGGCTCGCTGTACCGGCGGTTTGATCTGTGGTGCCCAGCAACGCGAGGCGATCAAGCATTTCGCGTCGCGGCGAGCCATGGATATTGATGGGTTGGGCGACAAGCTGGTGGACGCCCTGGTGGATCAGGAACTGATTGCCACGGTGGCCGACCTGTACCGTCTCAAGCCCGAGCAAGTGGCCGGGCTGGAAAGGATGGGCGACAAGTCCGCCGAGAACCTGATTGCTGCCCTCGAGGTCTCGAAGACAGTGAGTCTGGGGCGCTTCCTGTTTTCCCTGGGCATCCTGCAGATTGGCGAGGAAACGGCCAAGAACCTGGCCGATTGCTTCGGTGATCTGCAAACCATTCGCCGGGCGCCGCCGTTGTTGCTGCTGGCGGTGCCCGATGTGGGCATGGAAGTGGCCAAGGCCATTGGCGCTTTCTTTGCCGAAGCTGACAACGAAGCGGTGATCGATGGACTGCTGTCGGCAGGGGTGTCGCCCCAATCCGATGGCCAACCCTCGGCAGCCTTTACTGCCTCCCTGACGCTGGCACACCTGCTGAAATCTGCCAAGCGCCTGGGCATGGATCTGGAAGGCATTGGTGACAAGTCGCTGGAAACCCTGGCCAGCCATTACACCACCGTGGCCGGGCTGGTGGCAGGGGCGGCGGAAGGCGTGGGAGCAGAACCCAAGGGCGTGCGCTCTGGTGTCATGCTGCAACTGCGCAAGGCGCTGGCGGAGAACCAGTGGCAGGCACGGCTAGAAGATGCCGAAGCCATGGCCAGCGAACTGCAGGCACGGGCACCGGCCCAGGCGGAGAGCCGCCCACTGGATGGCCAGACCTGGGTGTTGACCGGCACGCTGGAAGCCTTTACCCGGGATCAGGCCAAGAAAGGGCTGCAGCAGCTGGGGGCAAAAGTGGCCGGCTCGGTGTCGAAGAACACGTCCATGGTCGCCGCAGGTGCCTCGGCGGGCTCCAAACTGGCCAAGGCCGAGGCGCTGGGGGTTGAGGTGTGTGACGAGGCCGCGCTACTGTCCTTGTTCAACGAGCACGGTATCGACCCGGGAGCATTATGAAACACTGGCTGACCCTGTTGCTGATGGCATTGGTCTTGAGTGGCTGTGCCGGCACGCCCACTAACACAGACAATGTGTGTGCGGTGTTCGATCAACGGGGGGGCTGGTTTAACAACTGGTACAAGTACGCCAGGAACACCGAAAAGGAATACGGCGTACCGGTACCGGTGCTGATGGCGACCATCTACAAGGAATCCGGTTTCAACGCCAAGGCCAAACCGCCGCGAACCAAGCTGCTGGGTTTCATCCCCTGGAAACGTCCGTCGACGGCCTATGGCTACCCCCAGGCGCTGGACAGCACCTGGGACTGGTACAAACAGGAAACGGGGCGTCGTGGTGCCGACCGTGATGATTTCAAGGACGCTATCCAGTTTGTGGGCTGGTATCACTACCAGAGCTACAAGAAGAATGGCGTGCCCCGCAACGACACCTACAGTCTGTATCTCAATTATTATGCCGGCCACGGAGGCTATGCCCGTGGTACCTGGAAGAACAATAAATGGATGAAAGGTGCCGCCCAGCGCACCGCGCAGATGGCCAACCGTTATGAGCAGCAGATGAAGGGCTGCGGTCGCTAGTTGTTACGTTTCGGGTGGTCCGGCAGTGATTGTGTGCCCGGTGTTATCTCTCTTCTATTTCTTTTTATTTGTTGTGGCGGGTTTGCCTCGCTGGGGCTCGGATCGCCATGCGAGCATGGCTCCTACAGCGATTGCGGGACGGCGACTGGCGGGAATAAAAAAGGTTCATCGCGGATTGCCGGGAATCGTCTCCCTCCGTAGGAGCGTCGCTCGCGGCGCGATCCCAGACCAGGATCAAAAGCATTTTCACCACAGAGGATACAGGGTTCACAGAGGAAAACCGTCTTCCTCAGTGAACCCTGTGTCCTCTGTGGTAAATCAGTCTTTAACGACGTGGGTTATCGCGCCGCGAGCGACGCTCCTACGGAAAGGGAGGGGATTAAATTCGGGTTTTCCCGGGAATTCGCGATGAACCAAAAAAAAGCCCACCGAGGTGGGCCAGGAAGGTGGAGACAATGGAGTTGCTGTTTTACGGGTAAATGCCGGCCTCCGAAATGGCATCGGTGATGGTCTTGGCGTAGTGTGAGGCACCTTTCTCCAGTCCTTTGAAACCGCCCGTGTTGAAGCTCACGGTGCGTCCGGTCCAGACAATGGCCTTCTGGTCTACGTCCCACAGTTCCAGCCGTGCGGTGTAGATGTCTTCGTTCACGTAGAAGTCAGGGCTGTAAACCTGGGGTGTCATGGTCATGCCGGCACTGGCCGGTACGCTGACGCCAGGGTCACCTTTGACTTCAGTGGTCTTGGTGGTCTGGTCTTCAAGGTGAATGGCCAGAGCACTGTCGAAGCCGTTTTCCTTCATGCGTTTTGCCAGGTAATCCAGGCTTTTGCCTTCAACGCCCTTGTCCCCAAAGACGGTGTAGGCCGCTGTGGCTTTGACACCCATTTCGGCGAAGCGGGCAACGATGGCGTCTTCCAGGTGACCGCGTAGTTCATGATCCACAAGCACACCCACCACAAGGGATTGGTATGGCCCTTTCGGAGCGGCCTGGGTGCCCGTGTCGGAATTGATTACCTTGGTGTCGTGGTAGCCGCTGACGCAGGCTGACAGTACGACAGCGAGCAGGGCAGTAAGAGCAATTTTCAGTTGTTTCATAGTCGCATCCTCGTTGGCCTGCCGGCGCCTGCCGACAGGTCGCTATCCGTTTCAGAAGTTGTAGGCAGTGCTGAAGGACAGGTAGTCACGGTCTTCAACAACACTGTAGCTGGCGTCGTTGTAGGTGGTGTACGACAGGTCAGCCGTCAGCTTCTTGTAGGCCATGCCCAGGCTGATGCCGACGCTGCGTGAGTCTTCCTGCATGGCATCGTCGCTGGAAAAGCCTTCTACGCCATGTTGCAAGGTGATGGCCGGTGTCAGGGTCATGGCACCAATGGCATTGGCGTAGGTGGACTTGAGGGTCAGCTGGTAGCCCCAGCTGAAGTCCGTGACATAGCCATCCTCGCCCAGATCACCCACACCATAGTTGGTATGACGACGGAAGCGCATCTCTTCCTGGTCCGGCAGGTCCGGAATGTACTCGGAACCGACTTGCATGGAGACGATGGTCTTCTGCGCGCCCAGGACTTGCGGGATCACGGTGGTGAAGGCCAGCTCGGCACGCTGAATGTCGAACTCCTGATACCCATGGACCTGGCTGCCGGAGTCGTAGACATAATCAATGGTGCCTTGCGGGATGGAGTAGCCGGCCCCTTGTACGGCTGCCGCTGGCAGGCCATTGGCCTCCAGTACACGGGAGGTTGTCAGATCCGGTGTGTTGATCTGGATCGGCATGTCCGGCAGGTAGCTCAGGTTCAATGCGAGGTTGCCCACGCCTTCGAAGGTCTTGTCGGCGGTCAGGCCAAACACCTGGATGTCTTCGGGATACTCGTAGAAGTAGGCCACGTCGTTACCCGGGGTGATGCCCTGCGGTAACGCGCTGGTTTCCTTGGTCACAGAGTAATAGGGCAAGCGGCTGTGGTAATTCAGGAAGTACGTGCCCACCTTGGCCTTGGCATCGGGGAAGGCATAGTCAAACTTGAAGCCGAACTGGCCGCCGTCTTCCGGTTCGTTCTCGTCAACACGGGGGATATACACCCCGGCGTTGTAGGCGTCCTGATTGGGCAGGATCACCGAGCTGGAAAAGGTGGCATCACAACCCAGAGCGGTGTTGTCCAGCGTCGAGAAGAAGGTACCACAGCCATCCAGATTCGCCGGGCGCCATTCATACTGGTAGAAAGACTTCATGCTCAGGTTGTCGGTGAACTTGTAGTCCAGGGTCAGCATGCCAGAGGGGGTCAGGAACTCTGTGTATTCCGCGCCTGGGCGATGCAGCGCGGCCAGGTCGATGGCGTTAAGTGAGCCCAGAGAGCCGCGGGAGTAGAGGCTACGGCCCCACAGCAGCAGTTGGCGCCCTGCGGCGATTCGCAGCGGCTGACCATTCAGCTCGAATTTGCCGTGGGCATAAACTTCCTGGAAGGTTGCACCCTGGAATTGCGAGTTACGGTGGAAACCGTCATCACTCAGCGGTTCGTCAGGAATAAAGCCGTTTGGATAGTTACCATGCGGTACGTCTTTTTCCTTCTGGGTGTAGTCGTACCAGGTCTTGGCACGGGCAAACAGGCCGAAATTGCGGAATTGCAGATTCACATCGCCCACGGCCTTGGCTACGGAGGAGACGATGTCTCCAGCCTGATAATTCAGATTGCCGTCGTCAGACACTGCGGATCCTGCGGTGCCGCCAGGAGTGTCGCCGGCAAACAGGTTGTCCTTGCTGGCAGACTCCATTCTTGCGGTGGCACCGACCGAAGCCTTGAGGTTCCATTTGGCACTGAAATCGTCGCTGAATTTGATTTCACCGCCGGCCAAGGCCGGCGCTGAGGCTGTCAGCAGGCCCAGCGCAAGGGCACTGCTGTAGCCAACAGCGATTGCTTTGCTTCGCATTATTTTGCTCTCCCACTGCCCGGTGATGATCCTGGGCAGACTGTCCGTTTTTGTTTTAAAAGTGTTGTAGCGCACGTCTTGCTTCACCCGACCTCCCGGTAATGCCTGGGCATTGCGGGAGGGTCCCTGCGGGTGATGAAACTGGCAGTTTCATTTTTATGGATCACAATTCCGAAAAAATGATCTGTCGAGGTCAATTCATACATACTGGCTGGTATGTGGTCAATACGACGAGAGACCAATACGGTGACTTTGAAGGGGGTCATGTCACCCTGTTATGGAGAAAAAATAGGACGTTTGAACCAGGTTTCGATCCGATTGCGACAGAGAAATATACTATTTATCGATATATGTATATTTTCGGGGCGCGTTCGTTACTGTGGGTAACAGGTGAAAGGTAGTTCCATTTTTGTGACATTTTTGGGGGTTTAGCCGATTTTTTTTAAAAAAAACGGGCTTGTGATTTTTGGCCTCACCGTGTTTTCCTCGTGCCCTGAACGCTTTCTGTGCGGTTTCTCTGGCAAGCAACATTTATGGGGTGCCTGTGGGGGCGGCTTGCACGCGAAATGCCTTGTAAGAGCGGGGAATGGCTCACAACAAAGACTATCCCGTAGGAGCGTCGCTGGCGGCGCGATTTAGGGCGTTGGGGATCGCGCCGCGAGCGACGCTCCTACGGCAAGCTGGGAGAAGTCAGTCGGGGTTTTCCCTCAAATCTGCGAAGAACCAAAAAAAGGGGGCGCCAGGCGGCGCCCCGAAGGGGAAGTCTTTCCGGATCAGGCGGAAAGGAATGAATTAGAACACTTCAAACAGGCCAGCAGCGCCCATGCCACCGCCGATACACATGGTGACGACCACGTACTTCACGCCACGACGCTTGCCTTCGATCAGGGCGTGGCCGGTCATCCGTGCCCCAGACATGCCGTAGGGGTGACCAATGGAAATGGCGCCGCCGTTGACGTTGTATTTTTCGGGGTCGATACCAAGACGGTCGCGGCTGTACAGGCACTGGCTGGCAAAGGCTTCGTTCAGCTCCCACAGGCCGATATCGTCCACGGTAAGACCAAACCGTTTGAGCAGTTTCGGCACCGCGAAGACAGGACCGATGCCCATTTCATCGGGATCACACCCGGCCACCGCCATGCCGCGGTAGGCGCCAAGGGGTTGCAGACCGAGACGCTCGGCTTCGCTCGCTTCCATCAGGACACAGGCACTGGCACCGTCCGACAGCTGGGAGGCGTTACCGGCAGTGATAAAGCCGCCTTCCTGAACCTGCTGGCCGCCCTTGAACACGGGCTGCAGGCTTTGCAGGCCTTCCAGAGTGGTCTGCGGGCGGTTGCCTTCGTCCTTATCCAGGGTCACTTCCACATCGGAAATTTCCTTGGTCTCCTTGTTCATCACTTTCATGATGCTGGTCATGGGGACGATTTCATCATCGAACTTGCCGGCCTGCTGGGCCGCGGCGGTGCGCATCTGTGATTGGTAGGCGTACTCATCCTGGGCGTCGCGGGATACCTTGTAGCGGTCAGCCACGATCTCGGCTGTTTCCAGCATGGACATATAGATGTCCGGACGGTGCTGTTTGAGCCAGGGGTCGCCGGCACGGAAGGTATTCATTTTGTCGTTCTGGACCAGGGAAATGGACTCCAGGCCGCCGGCCACGGCCACGTCCATGTTGTCGACGATGATTTCCTTGGCGGCGGTGGCAATGGCCATCAGACCGGAGGCGCACTGACGGTCCATGCTCATCCCGGACACGCTGGTGGGCAGGCCTGCACGCAGGGCGCATTGGCGAGCCACGTTGCCGCCGGTGCTGCCTTGTTGCAGGGCGGCGCCCATGATCACGTCCTGAATGGTTTCCGGATCAATGCCGGCGCGCTCGACAGCGTGCTTGATGGCATGGCCACCCAATGCCTGGGCTTGAGTGTCGTTGAACGCGCCCCGGTAGGCCTTGCCAATGGGGGTGCGAGCGGTGGATACGATAACGGCTTCTCTCATGATGCCTCTCCAATCAGTTTAAAGCTTGATGCCCTTGGCGTGGGCGGCCTTGGTTAGGATCTTGGTGACGTGGTCGCCGCCAGCGAGAATTTCCCGGGCGTTGTCCATGTTGCCAATGCGTTCGAAGTGGGCGGCTACGCCGTCCACGTTGCGTTCGTTTTCTTCCAGGTAGACGCCTTCGCTTTCCATCAGGCGAACCATGGCATAGCAACCGGCCCCAGCCAGAACGATGCGATGGGTGGGGGCCTGCTGGCTGCACAGGAACAACACGGCCGGAGTGATTGCTTTGGGTTCCAGCATGGCCAGCACTTCCGGGGGCATCAGATCCTCTGTCATGCGGGTAGCGGCAGTGGGTGCAATGCAGTTGATCTTGATGTCGTATTTCTCGCCTTCCAGGCAAAGCGTATTCATCAGTCCGGCCACTGCCATTTTGGCGGCGCCGTAGTTGGCCTGGCCAAAGTTGCCATAGAGCCCTGATGTGGAGGTGGTCATGACGATGCGACCATAGCCTTGTTCGCGCATGATCGGCCATACCGCCCGGGAGCAAATTTCAGAGCCGGTAAGATGTACGGCCACTACTTTGTCCCAGTCGTCCTGGGTCATTTTGGCAAAGCTCTTGTCGCGCAAAATCCCGGCATTGTTGATCAGCACATCGACCCGTCCCCAGGTGTCCATGGCCTGCTTGACCATGGCCTCCACCTGCTCGGGGCTGGACACGTCGGCGCCGTTGGCAATGGCTTCACCGCCGGCCGCCTGAATCTCTGCCACGACTTTTTCCGCCGCTTCGCTGGAACCGCCACTGCCGTCACGGGCGCCACCAAAATCGTTGACCACCACCTTCGCGCCCAGACGGGCCAGTTCCAGTGCGTGGGATTTCCCCAGGCCGTTTCCGGCACCGGTGACGATCGCCACCTGGTTATCAAATCGAATGGTCATGCTTGCTTCTCCAAGGGTTTATGCCGCTGGCCGTCACTAAAGGCAGGCGCGACACGTGAGACGCGAATGGGGCGCCAGATCAAATTCGTCACAGAGGCTGAGAAAAGCTTTTCTCGATGCACCCTGTGATCTCTGTGATAAAAACCTGCTTCGTATTCTGTGGCCTGACAGGCTCTCCTACAGGTGTGCGGTTATGCCGGTACGATCACCAGACTCAACCATTCGGCGATCAGAGCAGGTTTTTCCTGGCCTTCAATTTCCACCTGCACACCATGGCGCAGTTGCCACTCGTTATCTGAGCGACGTTTCACTTCCATCAGGGTGAACTGGCCACGCACCTTGCTGCCCTCGCGGACCGGGTTCATGAAACGCACTTTGTCGAACCCGTAATTGATGCCCATCACCTGGCCCTCAATGGCGGGGAGAACATCCATGGCCATGGCCGACAGCAGTGACAGGGAGAGAAACCCGTGGGCAATGGTGGCGCCAAAGGGGCTTTCCTTTGCCGCGCGCGCGGGATCGGTGTGAATCCATTGCGGATCTTCCGTCAGATCGGCAAAGCCATCGATGCGCTGCTGATCCACGGTGCGCCAGGTGGATTGACCCAGGCTTTCACCGATTCGGGTTTGCAGGTCCTCGATCCGGACTGTCTCTCTGCTCATTGTGCTCTCCCTGATTGTGCTTGTGACATGGCACAAACGCATAATTTCAGAATTATATTTTGAAAACGGCAGTATGCAGGGCGGCGTAAATGACCGTAAAGGGTGAAAAGCGGCATGAAGGGCGAGATTTCCGACACCGGGCGCGTCAAGGTCAATGGTGGTGGGTGGGGGCTGTGCCAAACTTCAAGAAAACAACCGGGGCCCGGCCGGGATGCTGGCGGCCCATTAGAGGATACAGAGGACCGAGGACCCATGGCGGATCAAAGCGAAGCACTGGCCTGTGAACCCCGTAATGCCATTCTGGACGCGGCGGCCTTGTGTTTTATGGAGCGAGGATTCAACGCAACCAGTATTGATGATATTGCCCGCCGACTATCGGCCACCAAGGGCATGGTCTATCACTACTTTGGTTCCAAGGCAGAGCTGTTTTTCGAGATTCACCATCGCGCCATGGACGCGCTGTTCGCCGAGGTGGAACCGGTTGCCGAGCAGTCCTTGCCTGCACCGCAACGTTTCACGGAAATGGCGCGTCGCTATGTGCGTACCCTGATCGAGACCCAGCCCTATCAGCGGGCGGTGTCCGAGGCGGTGCAAATGGTGCTGCGCAACAGTACTACCGAAGACCAGCGCAGCCAGCTCACCAGGCTCCAGGAGCGTCGCAACCGCTGCGAAGCCCTGTTCATGACTGTCCTTGAAGAAGGTATGGCCGAAGGCACCATGTGTGCCTTGCGCCCACGGGTGTCCATCAAGCCAGTGTTTGGCGCCATGAACTCGGTGATTAACTGGTATCACCATCGCGATGGCGAAACCGAAGAAGAGATCCAGGCGTTGGTGGACGAAGTGGTGGGCGTGGCGCTGCGGGGAATCATTAAAGGCAGTTAACAGGGAATAGTGAACAGTTAACAGCGGCGCGATTGCGCGTTATGTGATCTGAAAGGCATGAGGCCGCGCCCAGAATTTGGACGCGGCCTCATGCCGTTACACAAAAAGAAAAAGCCTAATAAAGCTTGACAGGGTATGCCGGTCGGGCAGCCTTGTTCACTGTTCACTGTTCACTGTTCACTGTTCACTGCCTTTCAAAAATCCCGCAAAAATCGCTCGCGTTTCCTCGCTGAACATTCTGTCTGCAAACATCACGCTTTCTTTTTCGATCTGCGCCTTGAGGGCATCGTGACCTTGGCGCATGAGTTGTTTGGTCATGGCCATGGCGGTGGGAGATTTGCTGGCCAGTTTTTGGGCCAGTGCCATGGCGTCGGCTTCCAGGGCATCGGGCTGGGTGCGGTAGGCAATCAGTCCGCAGCGTTCGGCGTCTTCGGCGCTCAGGGTATCGCCTGCCATTAGCAGGCGGGCCGCGTTCTGGCGACCGATCAGCATGGGGAGCAGCAGACTTGAAGAGGCCTCAGGTACCAGACCCAGGTCGATAAAGGCGGTTTTGAAGCGCGCGTTATCGGCGGCGATGACCAGATCACAATGCATCAGCAGGGTCGTGCCAATACCGGTGGCATTGCCATGCACGGCCACCACAGTGGGTTTGTCCAGGGCCATGAGGGCATGGACAAGGATCATGGCCGGGCTGAGCTTGCCCCCCTCACGGCTGGCGGGATCGGCATTGAGGAAATCACCGATGTCGTTCCCCGCACACCAGGCGCGCCCCTTGCCGCTAAACAGCAGGGCGCGCACCGCCGCATTGCCGGCGGCATGCTCTACCGCCCGGGTCAGATCCTCATACATGGCCTTGGTCAGGGCATTGAGCTTGTCGGCACGGTCCAGAGTCAGGTGCAAGACCCCGTCCTGCAGCTGAGCGGTGATGTGGCGGCTTTCAAGACCGATCTGCTGTTCCATTTCCTGTGGGGGGGTTGCCATTGGGTCTCCGGTTTAATCCGTGGTCATAACATTCGAGATAATCAAAATAACGAAATGCTATTCCAAATAAAACACCATTGCCCATGCATGAGACTTATTGGTCAGGATTCAAAATATCAATTTCACTAACTATACTGGCTGCTCTACGCTGGGGAACCTCTGAATTTGCCCAAGGAGGCCGGCATGGCCGAGTTTTACCTTGTTCGTCACGGACAAGCGTCGTTCGGTAGCGACAACTACGATCAGCTTTCCCCGCTGGGGCACCAGCAGGCCCGTTGGCTGGGGGAGTACTTTGCCGAGCGTGATATGGGCTTTGATGCACTGATTACTGGCGATCTGGTTCGGCATCAGGAAACCGGTGCCGGGATCTGCGAGGGGCTTGGCGTGCAGTTGCCCGTGGATATTCAGCCGGGCCTGAACGAATTCGATTTCCACTCCATTGTCGATGCCTACCTGGCTCAGCACCCCGATCAGGCGCCGCCGGAAGGGGCGTCAGCGGCGGCCTTCTACAAGGCGCTGAAAACAGCCATGACCCACTGGCGCGATGACTCACTGACCGGTGACCTGCCGGAAACCTGGCAGATGTTTGCCGACCGGGTCGCTGCCGCACGGGCACATATTCAGTCGCACTACAGTGAGCGGGACAGGGTCGTGATTGTCAGTTCCGGTGGGGCCATGGCCATGTTCATGAAACAGGTACTGCAAGCCGCCGACGAAACAGTGGTGGAGCTGAACCTGCAAATTCGCAATACCAGCGTGGCTCACGGGTTCTTCAACCGTAAGGTGGTTCGCCTGGCCGGTTTCAACAATGTGCCGCATCTGGATCGCACAGATCGTCTGGATGCCATTACCTATTTTTGATCTCAGCAGGGGCCGCTCAGAAGCAGCATAAGACTGCACCCGGCGGCCACGATATAACCAAGGGAGAGCTTCATGGAATTTCAGTACAGTGAAAAAACCCGGGATCTGATTACCCGTGTCCGTCATTTCATCGACACCGAAATCCGCCCGGTGGAAGAGCTGTTTCACGAGCAACTGGACAAAAGCCCGTGGGAAACCCCGCCGGTGATGGAAGAGCTGAAAGCCAAGGCCCGGGAGCAGGGGTTGTGGAACCTGTTCCTGCCGAAAGAGTACGGTGAATACAGCGCCGGGCTGAGCAATCTGGAATATGCACCGCTGGCCGAAGAAATGGGCCGCAGCCGTATTGCCTCGGAAGCGTTTAACTGTGCGGCGCCCGATACCGGCAATATGGAAGTACTGGCCAAGTACGGTAACGATGCCCAGAAAAAGCAATGGCTGGAGCCGTTGCTGGAAGGCAAGATCCGCAGTGCCTTTGCCATGACCGAGCCGGAAGTGGCGTCTTCCGATGCTACCAATATCGAGACGCGTATCGAGCGCGATGGTGACGACTACGTTATCAATGGCCGCAAGTTCTACATCAGCGGGGCCATGCGCAAGACCTGCGAGATCATGATCGTGATGGGCAAGACCGACCCGGATAACCCCAACCGTCATGAGCAGCAGTCCCAGATTCTGGTCCCCACCAACACCCCGGGCGTGAAGATCGTGCGTCCCATGAAGGTGTTTGGTTACGATGATGCGCCGGAAGGGCACGCAGAAGTGATTTTCGACAACGTGCGCGTACCGAGGGAAAACATGATCCTGGGTGAAGGCCGTGGCTTCGAGATCGCCCAGGGCCGCCTGGGGCCAGGCCGGATTCACCACTGCATGCGTTTGATTGGTGCCGCACAGGAAGCCTTCGAGCTGATGGCCAAGCGCGTGAACCAGCGCGTGGTCTTCGGCCAGCCCATGAGCAAGCAGGGCTCTGTACGCGAAGATTTGGCCAAATCCTGGTGTGAAATCGAGCAGGCTCGCCTGCTGACGCTGAAAGCAGCGGCCACCATGGACAACGAAGGTAACAAAGTCGCCAAGGATTTGATCGCTATGATCAAGGTGGTGGCGCCCAATATGGCGTTAAATGTCATCGATCGGGCGATCCAGGTCCACGGTGCGGTGGGCTTGAGCCAGGATACCCCGCTGGTCAACTTCTTCAGTTATGCACGTACCCTGCGTCTGGCCGATGGGCCGGATCAGGTGCACATGATGCAGCTGGGCCGCAATCTGGCCAAACGTTTCGCCTGAGACGAGGGCGCTTGCCCGGTGTGATCCGTCACACCGGGCTTTGCCATTTGCGCAGCACAGACAGAACAACAGGAGAGCTCCATGTCCCAGGTGGATACGCTGGATACCGAAAAACTGGCCCGTTACCTCGAACAGCATATTGACGGCTTCAAGGGCCCGATCCAGGCCGACAAGTTCGAGGGGGGGCAGTCCAACCCCACCTTCAAGATTACTTCCCCCTCCGGTGCCTATGTGCTGCGTCGCCAGCCGCCGGGCAAGCTGCTCAAGTCTGCCCACGCTGTCGATCGCGAGTACCGTGTCATGGCGGCGCTGAAAGACACCGATGTGCCTGTCCCTACGGTGCTCCACTTGTGTGAAGACCGTGACGTCATCGGCTCCATGTTCTACGTGATGGAGTTTTGTGAAGGTCGCATCCTGTGGGGCGCGGCGCTTCCGGAAGCGGGCGACGGCGATGCCGGTAATGCCTTGCGTGCGACCATGTACGACGAGATGAACCGTGTCCTGGCTGCCATGCACAGTGTGGATCTGGAGGCCGTCGGCTTGAGCGATTACGGCAAGCCTGGCAGCTATTTCGAGCGTCAGCTGGGTCGCTGGAGCAAGCAGTATGAAGCCTCCAAGCTGGAAGAGATTCCAGCCATGGATGAGCTCATTGCCTGGCTGGAAAAACACCTGCCGGAAGACGATGGGCAGGTGGCGCTGGTGCACGGGGACTTCCGTCTCGACAACATGATGTGGCACCCCTCCGAGCCGAAAGTGATTGCGGTGCTGGACTGGGAGCTGTCGACGCTGGGCCACCCGCTGGCGGATCTGGCGTACCAGTGTATGGGGATGCGTATGCCCCAGCGTGGCGCCAAGATGGCCGGCATGCAGGGGGTAGACCGCAAGGCACTGGGTATTCCCACCGAGCAGGAGTACGTCGACATGTACTGCCAGCGTCGGGGTATCGACAAAATCGACAATTGGGAATTCTATCTGGCCTTCAGTTTCTTCCGCCTAGCGGCCATTTGTCAGGGTGTCGCCAAGCGGGCGGTGGATGGCAATGCTTCCAGTAAGGAAGCGTCACAGGTCGGTGCGCTGGTGAAACCGCTGGCCGAAATGGCGGTGGACATTATTCACAACGGCGCCTGAGAAAAGGCGCCCATAAGGGCGCCGTGGGTCACAACACTGGCGGCACGCTGAAGACTGCAGACAGATCATAAAAGTGCTCAAAGAAGCGCAAGGGCACCTCTGAACAACTCCTTGCGTGCTCAGTCTTTCAGGCTGGTTCGCAATCTAGGCGCGATTTTGAAGGTGTATGTCCATCCATCGAAAAAGCGCAACAACGAGTGCGGGCTAGCCTGAAAGACCCGAAGGGCGCGGCCTGAAGCGCACATCTGCTGCGCCTTGCCTCTAGGAAAGGGAACCACCCTTACCGTCGAGGCAAGACACAACAGCTGCGCGCTTCAGGACACGCTGAGCATGCAAGGAGTTGTTCAGAGGTACCCTGAACGTGGTGGTGGAGATGCCGGGCACACGGCACAGACGAAAAACCGCGTTGCCATCTGTTGTTCAGGGCGTGCCGCTTTTCATTTCAACCGGGAGAGAAGTATGAGTACCAACCTGTTTAACCTTGAGGGCAAGATTGCCCTGGTCACTGGTGCCAGCCGTGGTATTGGCGAAGAAATTGCCAGGCTGCTGGCCGAGCAGGGGGCACATGTCATTGTGTCCAGTCGCAAGATCGATGACTGTCAGGTGGTCGCCGATGCCATCAAGGCGGCGGGGGGCAAGGCGGAGGCCTATGCCTGTCACGTGGGTGAGCTGGCACAGATTCAGGCCATCTTTTCCCACATCCGTGAGGTGCACGGCAAGCTGGATATTCTGGTCAACAATGCGGCGGCCAATCCTTTCTTCGGGCATATCCTGGATACCCCGGTCGATGCCTTCGACAAGACTGTGGATGTGAACCTGCGTGGTTATTTCTACATGTCCGTGGAAGGGGCCAAGTTGATGCGCGAACACGGTGGTGGTGCCATCGTGAACACAGCCTCGATCAATGGCATCAGCCCTGGCGACATGCAGGGTGTGTATTCCATTTCGAAAGCGGCGGTGATCAGCATGACCAAGTCCTTTGCCCAGGAATGTGCCCAGTTCAACGTTCGCGTCAACGCGCTGTTGCCGGGCCTGACCAAGACCAAATTTGCCGGTGCCCTGTTCACCAACGACGACATTTACCAAACCGCCATTTCCCAGATTCCCATGCGTCGCCATGCGGAGCCAAAAGAAATGGCCGGTACTGTGCTGTATCTGGTGTCCGATGCCAGCAGCTACGTGACGGGTGAATGTGTGGTGGTTGATGGTGGGTTCACTATCTGAGTTATCAGTTATGAGCTAACAGCTGTGAGCTATGAACTACAAGCTAAGAGCTAAGAGCTAAGAACTGACAGCTGACAGCTGACAGCTCATGGCTCATAGCTGATGGCTGATAGCTGCCGTTTGGAGAACATAATGGATCCGATTCTCGATTTTACCGGCAAGACTGTCTTGATCACTGGCGCGGCCAGCGGGTTTGGCAAGTTGCTGGCGCAGGAGCTGGGCAAGCGCGGCGCGGCGCTGGTGCTGGGTGACATCAACATGGATGCCCTGAATGCCCAGGCAGATGCCCTGGCCGGGCAAGGCGTGAAAGTGGCGGCGCTGCGTTGTGATGTTTCCCGCGAAGCCGACTGCAAGGCCATGGTCGATACCGCGCTGGCCCAGTTCGGGCACCTGGATATGGCGGTGAACAATGCCGGCATCGCACACGGTTTTATTCCCTTTGATCAACTCACCGAAGATGTGCTGGATCAGCAGGTCAGCGTCAACGTCAAAGGCGTGATGTACGGCATGAAACACCAGATCGCGGCCATGAAGGAAAACGGGGGCAGCATCGTCAACGTGAGCTCCATGGCGGGCCTCGGTGGGGCACCCAAGATTGGTGCCTACTCAGCGGCCAAGCATGCGGTGATCGGCCTGACCCGCACTGCAGCGGTGGAATTTGCCAAGCGCAACATCCGCGTGAATGCGGTGTGCCCGTTCTACACCCATACGCCCATGGTGGACGAAGGCAACCTGTCCGAGAACAAGGATACGGTGCATGCCATGTTGGCGGCGGGTTGCCCCATGAAGCGTCTCGGCCAGCCGGAAGAAATTGTCACGGTAATGCTGATGATGTTGTCGCCGGCGAACAGCTACATGAATGGCCAGGCGATTGCCGTGGATGGCGGGGTGTCAGCGTTCTGATCGTTGTTCCGGGTTCCTGTCCCGGCCGTATGCGCCGGGGTGGGAGCGTTTGAGTTCTACCAGTTCAGGGTGACGCCAGCATAGTAACCCAGACCCGGACCGGGTTCGAAGTAGCCACGCTCGCTAACCGGTCGGTCGCTGTTGGCGTTGATTCGCAGGTTGCTGTAATACCCGCGGTCGAGCAGGTTGTTAATGCCCGCAAACAGACTCCACCGTTGTTTCCCCAGGCGCCATTGCTTGCCGCCTTTCAGATTGATCAGCAGCTCACTTCCCACTCGGGTGACATTGGTATTTTCGGCATAGCGATGCGAGCTGAATATCCCTTCCAGAGCGGCAAACAGGCCGCTTTCGTTTTGCCAGTATGCTTCGGCGTAGAGATGATGCTCTGGTAAGCCGGGTAGCCGTTTCCCGCTCACATCGGCCTGTTGCTGGTTGTCCTGAAACTCCACAAAACGAAAATCGGACCAGGTCCATGACAGCGCCAGCGTGAGCTGGTCGGTAGTGGCATGCTCCAGAGACAGCTCAATACCATCACGGCGGGTTTTGCCCGCATTTTGGTAGAAGGTGCGCCCATTCAGATCGTAGGGGGTGATTTCATCGTCAACGTCTACCCGAAACAGGGCGGCCTCCAGGTAGAGCCGGTCCAGCAAGCTGCTGCGTACGCCAAGCTCCATGTTTACGGCGGTCTGTGAGGTAAGCGCTGGATTAAAGCCGCCCGCACCGGAGGGATTGGCCAGTTCGGTGAAGGTCGGGCTTTCAAACGCGGTGCCGGTGTTGGCGTAAAGGGTGTGGTGGCGTGAAAGCTGCCAGGCTAGGCCAGCGCTGTAGCTGGTTTCGTCAAACGCCCGTTCGCCACTGTTATCGCCGTCACCCAACAGGTGATCGTCGATGGTCATGCGTAACCGGTCGGTTCGGGCCCCAACGGTGAGCATCAGGTTGTCGGTCACATGGCTGTCCAGTTGCATGAAAACCCCGCTGGCCGTGGCGTACTGATCCTCATCAGCGGTGACCGAGGTAATCGCCCCGTTGGCATTGACCGCATGGCGTCCCCGGGCATCTTGTTGGCGGTCTGCATCCAGTCCGACCAGAAGTCGGTGAGGCCGATCCCGCACAGTGAAGGGCAGGGTGGCATCCAGGCGGGCGCCGTAGAAAAGACGGTGGTAATCAATCAGGCTGCTGCCAGGAAACGGAAGTTGCTGTTGAAAGTCCCGCTGGCTGACAAACAGCCGGGCGTTGATCACCGCATTGCCCAGGGCGTCATCGCGATAGTGCAGGCCAAGACGCTGCTGATCGACCGTCTGGCCGGCGTCCAGCGTGTTCGAAAAGCGGGTGGCCATGTGACGGTCCTGATGAGCCTGTTGGCGGGTGAGTCCGCCCGGGTCGTTGGCATAGGGCGTATCCATGGCCGTCAGAAAAACGGTGAAAGCACGATCCTCATCAGGTTGCCAACCGGCTTGTCCTGTTAACTGATACTTGCGTACCTCGCTCTGCTCTCGGTGGCCGGCATAGTCCAGTGCTGTCAGGCTGAAGGCCTGGTGGCTTCGCTGATGCTGACTACTGGCCTGAACGTTGGCCTGGCGCAGGGCATCGTTGCCGCCGATCACTGTGGCACTGGCGGATTCTGTTACTGGCTGGGCCGCGGTGCGGATATCCACCACGCCACCGGTAGCATTGCCGTACAGCAGACTGCTGGGGCCTCGAAGTATGGTGAGTTGTTCCACCGCGAAGAGATCAATGCTGTCCAGCTGCGACTGACCGTCTGGCAGTGTCTCCGGGAACCCATCCACGTTCACCCGCAGTCCGCGTACCCCAAACGGCGAGCGAGCACCGAAGCCCCGGGACGATAGGAGCAGGCCCTGGGCAAAATTGTAGCGGTTCTGCAGATACAGCCCGGGCACCCGGTTAAGGCTTTCATCCAGTTGCAGGCGAGGTTGGGCTTGCTGCCGCCGATCCGCCTCTATCACTGTGATGGCGGCAGGGGTATCGGCCAGAGGGCGTTCCATGCGGGTGCTGGTGACGGACACCGGTTCCAGTATCGGTGTTTCGTTCCCTTCAGCCTGGGACGCCAGCACCAGCAGCGCAAAAAAAGACGGAGATTTCATGTACAGCATTCCATGGTGGGTAATGTTGTACAGGACACGCGAGTCAAAGAAAACGGTAACGTTCGGCGGGCGTTGCTCTCTCAAACGTTAGCGGCCCTCTCCCGCTTGCGGGAGAGGGCGACAGTGAGAGGGAAAGGGGCGGATGACGGATGTCCGTCGTCAGTGAAGCTTTTTACGCGTCTTCTTGCGCTGGCTGGCCTGCTCATGTTGTTCGGTCAGCATGCCGTCCTTGCCAAAGAGGCGCTCACGCCATTCGTCCAGCAACGCATCGGTGTCGTGCTGGGATGGGTGGAAACCCGGCTTGAAGAAATCCAGGTATTGCGGCCAGAGCTTGGTAAACAGGCCTTTGCGCCCAAACAGGAATTTTAGCCCTTTCCAGTTGTTGCGCAGGTCCAGCAATTTGCCATCGGAGGCCAGCATCTGCGCCTGAAAAATCCCGATGACGGCAAAGAAAACAACGGTCACCGGAATCATGGTGCCGGCCCGCAGCAAGTAGTTGCCGCTGACTTTTTCATACACATCGTAGGCAACCGTCTTGTGCTCGTTTTCTTCCAGCGCATGCCACAGCCACAGTTTCAGTGTCTCCGGGTCGGCCAGTTCGCGGTGGGACTCATCGCGCAGCAGCTGCTCGGCGATGATGGCGGTGTAATGCTCCAGGCTCACGGTGGCAGACAGCTGGAAAATCTTGGGGGTGAATTTTTTGACCCCTCCCAGCAATTTGCCCAGGGTCTTGTCCAGCTTTTCGGTGGGATAGCCGAATTTCTGGCCCAGTTCGTTCCAGGCTTCGTGCTCCTTGCTGTGCATGGCTTCCTGACCGATAAAGCCGGCCACCTGCGCTTTAAGCGTCGGATCAGTAATGTCCTTGCGGTAGTGCCGAACGGCCTGCACAAAGAAATCTTCCCCTTCCGGGAAGAGGGTGGACAGGGTGATCCAGAATGCGCTCAGGAACGGGTCGTCCGCATAGAAATAGCGTTTGGCGGTGGTGGCATCAAACTCAAAGTCCAGCCGACGTGGGGGGATGTTCACGGTGGCGCCCAATGGTACCTTTTCTGCGGTCTTGGTCTGGGTCTTGTTGATGCTGTCGGAAGCTGTTGTTGTCATAAATCCTCCTGGTCCCGGTCTGTCTGACCGTTATATGTCACACTGTGACATTTATCAATGTAATGATGATCAGGGGTGGACGCGGAGGGGTAAATGGCACTTCGGCGCCCGGGGGAGGGCGCCAGTGCCAGTACACAAAACAAGGGGTTTTGTGTCCGTTAATGACTGACCGATGGGCTCAGGAGTCAGCCGGGCAGGAACAGTGACTTGATTTCCAGGAACTCATCGAACCCGAAACGTCCCCATTCGCGGCCGATCCCGGATTGCTTGTAGCCACCAAAGGCGGCCTGGAAATCCGGGCCGGCGCCGTTCAGGTGCACATTGCCCGTACGCAGGCGATTGGCAATCTGCCGGGCCTGATCGTTATCCCCGAACACATAGCCAGACAGGCCGTAATCGGTGTCGTTGGCGATGGCGACGGCTTCTTCAAGGTCCTGGTACGGGATCATGGTCAGTACCGGGCCGAAGATTTCCTCGCGAGCGATGGTCATCTGGTTGTTGGCACGGCTGAACACCGTGGGCTGGACAAAGTAGCCGGTGTCCAGGCCCTCGGGCATGGCGGTGCCTCCGCATACCAGGGTGGCGCCTTCCTCGATGCCTTTCTCGATCAGTGCCTTTACCCGCTGATGCTGGCGGCCATTGGCGATTGGTCCCATGACGGTGGCGTTGTCGGCCGGGTTGCCTACGGCAATGCTGGCACAGACGCGGGCGGCAATCTGTTCTGCTGCGTCGAGCTGGTCGGCGGGAACCAGCATGCGTGACGGCGCATTACAGCTTTGGCCGGTGTTGTTCATCATTGCCCGCACCCCGTGGGTCACGGCCTGTTCCAGATCACAACCGGGCAACAGGATGTTGGCGGATTTGCCGCCCAGTTCCAGTGACACTCGTTTGATGGTGTCGGCGGCTTCCTTGCTCACCGAGGCGCCAGCCCGGGTGGAGCCTGTCAGCGAGACCACATCAATGCGCGGGTCGGACGAGAGCTGAGGACCGACTTTGGCGCCATCGCCGTACACCATGTTGAACACGCCGGCAGGCAGGCCAATCTCGTCGATCATTTGCCCCAGCAGGTTGGCGGACAGGGCCGCGAATTCACTGGGCTTGAGTACCACTGTGCAGCCCACGGCGAGGGCCGGAGCCAGCTTGCACATGATCTGGTTCATGGGCCAGTTCCATGGCGTGATCAGTGCACAGACACCTGCGGGCTCGTGACGAATCACCGAGCCGCCCTGGGTTTCCTCAAAGGGGAAGTCGCGGGCGATTTCGATGGCGTTGTTGAGGTGTGCCATACCAGCGGGGGCTTGGGCCTTGCTGGCCAGTCCGATGGGGGCGCCCATCTCTCGGCTGATGGCGTCGGCAATTTCGGGCAGGCGTTGTTGGTACAGCGCCAGCAGCTTTTCCAGGTACTCGAGTCGGGTGGCCAGCGGCGTTTCACTCCAGCCAGTAAAGGCGGCAGTGGCCGCGGCGATGGCGCTGTCGATGTCTGCCGCTTCGCCAAGCGGAATCTGTGCTTCAGGTTGTTCCGTGGCGGGGTTGATCACGGCGTGAGTCTGGCAGCCGGAAGAAGGGGTGACCCAGCGACCATTGATATAGAACTGTTGCAGCGTATCCATGGAAACGTCCTTTGATCGGTTAGCGTGTCCAGTGTAGGTGACTGAATGGCTCATGCCCACAATAATGAAATGATATTTTGAAATATTGACCGGCGCTGGCCTGACATGACATGGTTAGAGCCTGAGCCATTGTGGGTCAAAGGCAACAGGGCCGCCATGGCAAGGCTTATGCATGAAAAACGTGTTTTGTTATATTGGCGCCCCTTGGGAGCCTCTGGATAACTCCTTGCGTGCTCAGTCTTTCAGGCTGGCTCACAATCTAGGCGCGGTTTTGAAGGTGTATGTCCATCCACCGAGAAAGCGCAACAACGAGTGTGGGCCAGCCTGGAAGACCCGAAGGGCGCGGCCTGGAGCGCACATCTGCTGCGCCTTGCCTCTAGGAAAGGGAACCACCCTTACCGTCGAGTCAAGACGCAACAGCTGCACGCTCCAGGTCACGCTGAGCATGCAAGGAGTTATTCAGAGGCTCCCTAAGCCTAATACACAACTATAAAAGGTATCGATGGCCCGCACGGAAGACGGGACCGACGAACCGGCACACTCCCGAAGCCTGAAGGAATGACAAGAATGCGTAGAGCGGTCGCAGAAGTGGGAAGTAACGACAAGGATCGAAATTTTGTCACAGCGTTGGCCCGGGGGCTGGATATCCTGCGCTGTTTCGGACCTTCCGATGAATATCTTGGCAATGCGGAGCTGGCCAAACGGACCAGTATTCCGCGGCCGACGGTGTCGCGAATGACAGCGACCCTGACTCAGCTGGGCTACCTGCGTTATGTCCCGCAGCTCGAAAAGTACCGGCTGGGGCCGGGGGTGCTCGATCTCGGGTATCGCTATCTGGCCAGCGAAGGGGTGCGCGATCTGGCGCGTCCCTATATGCAGGAGCTGGCCGATGCCACCGATTGCATGGTGGCGATTGGTGCCCCGGACGGCGCGCAGGTGACTTACATCCAGGTGTGCCAGGGCAATGGTCCTCTGGTGCTGCGTCTGGATATTGGTTCACGGGTCCCGATGGCCACATCGGCACTGGGCCGAGCCTTTCTGGCGGCCACTCCGGCGTCAGAGCGGGAAATGTATTACGAACAGATTCGCAGCCAGGATCCGGCAAACTGGCCGGCCATAGAACGCAGCCTGCAAGAGGCCTACAAGGAATACGAGGAGTTTGGCTTCTGTACTTCCGATGGCGAATGGAACCGGGATGTGAGTGGCGTGGCTGTGCCGCTGATTCTGGATGGGGGTGCCCAGGTGGTGCCTTTCAATTGTGGTGGCTCTTCGCTGCGGTTGAGCCGTCGTACCCTGATCGAAAATCTGGGCCCGCGCCTGAAAGATGTGGTGGGGCAGGTGGCGCAGATGGTTCAGGGGCGTAGCCAGGCCTGATACACCAATAGAAGGATTGCCGATGGATGCTGTTTCTCCGCACAACGGAGTTTTCCTGGACGCTGCCAATGCCCGTTTTTCCACGGGCTTTCCCGCCGAAGTCGGTTTTCACTTTCTCGAATGGCAGGAAGGCCGGGCGGTGTTGGGTCTCAATATTGATGCCCGACATCTCAATCTGGCCAATGTCATTCATGGTGGGGTGCTGGCGACATTGATGGATGTGGCGGGGGCCTGTGCGGGGACATGGAACGCGGACCCTCGCAGTATTCGCAAGGCCGTCACCCTGTCCATGACGACCACCTTTACCGGCCAGGCCAGCGACGGGTTGATTCGTTGCATCGGTACCCGGCGCGCAGGGGGCTCGCGCATCTATAACAGCACCATGGAAGTGTTTGACGAACACGACAATCTGCTCGCCATGGGCGAGGCGACTTTCCGGCTTCGCAGTACCTGATTTGGACAGGGCGGGGGATGACCCCGCGCCCTGTTGTTGTTTCCTTAGGGAGCCTCTGAATAACTCCTTGCGTGCTCAGCGTGACCTGGAGCGTGCAGCTGTTGTGTCTTGTCTCGATGGTCAGGGTGGTTCCCTTTCCAAGAGGCAAGGCGCAGCAGATGTGCGCTCCAGGCCGCGCCCTTCGGGTCTTCCAGGCTGGCCCACACTCGTTGTTGCGCTTTCTCGATGGATGGACATACACCTTCAAAAACGCGCCTAGATTGTGAGCCAGCCTGAAAGACTGAGCATGCAAGGAGTTATTCAGAGGCTCCCTAGCGGCCTGCCACCAGATGGGTGGCTTGTTGTGCTTCCCAGCCACCGCCCAGTGCCCGATACAGATCGGTTTCATTGCTCAGTTGCTGGCGCTGCAGGCTGACCCGTTGCTGGCGGGCGGACAGCAGGGTGCGCTGGGCATCCAGAACCGCCAGATAATCGTCGGCACCTTGTTCATAACGCTGTTGTGCCAGTGTCAGGGTTTGGCGAGTGGCTTCCACCAGCGCCTGCTGTGCCTGTGCCTGACGGCTCAGACTGTCTCGGGCTTCCAATGCATCCGCTACTTCCTGAAATGCCACCTGCACCGCTTTTTCATAGCTCGCCACCGCCTGGTCACGGCGCACCCAGGCAAGATCCAGGTTGGCCTTGTTGCTGCCACCGGTGAAGATCGGCAGGGAAATGGCGGGGCTGAATGACCAGGCTTTGGAGCCGCTCTCGAACAGCCCGGACAGCTCGCTGCTCATGGAGCCGTAGGCGCCGGTCAGGGTGATGCTCGGGAAGAACGCGGCACGTGCCGCACCAATGTTGGCATCGGCGGCGCGCAGTTGACGTTCTGCCTGACGAATATCCGGTCGCTGGGTCAGCAGGTCCGATGACAGACCCGAGGGCACCGGTGCCACCAGATCCAGCGCGTCGTCGCTGAGCGACACCGGTTGCAGCTCGGGCAGAGGGCCGCCTACCAGCACGGCAAGGGCGTTGTAGTCCTGGCTGACCTGCCGCTCGAAGCTGGCCTGATTGGCGAGGGCGCCCTGCAGGGCGATCTGCGCCTGACGGACATCCAGCTCGGTGCCGAGCCCGCCTTCATAACGGCGCTGGATCAGATCCAGTGAGGATTGCTGGGCGGCCACGGTCTCGCGACTGATCGCCAGATTCTGCTGGTCTGCCATCAGGGTCAGATAGCTTTGCGCGACCTGGGCGACCAGCGCCAGGTGGCTGCTGCGCTGGGTTTCTTCGCTGGCCAGATAGTTTTCCAGGGCGGCGTCCTTGAGGCTGCGCACCCGGCCGAAGAGATCCAGTTCCCAGGCGGTTACCCCCACTTGCGCACCGTATTGGCTGCTAAGGGTGGACTGACCGGTGCTGGACAGGTCGCCGGGGAGGCGCTGGCGGGTACCAGTGCCCTGTGCCGTGACTGACGGGAACAGGTCGGCACGCTGGATCTGGTATTGGGCACGCAGGGCGGCCACGTCCAGTGTCGCCAGCCGCAGGTCCCGGTTGTTTTCCAGAGCGGTACGTATCAGCTGTTGCAACTCTTCCGACCGATACAGGTTTTCCCAGCCGGGCAGGGTGAGTTCGCTGGCCGGCTGACTGTCGCCCAACTGGGCGGCGACCGGGGAATCCGGGGCGTCATAGCTGGGGGCGAGGGTGCAGCCACCCAGCATCAGCCCGCCCAAAAGGGCGAGCGTCAGCGGGGAACGTTGCATTTAGGTCTCCGACGTTTTGCTCTTGCCGTTGAGCGGCACGCCGGACAGCTTGCGTACCGCCACATAGAACAGCGGGATAAAGAAGATCGCCAACACGGTGGCGGTGAGCATGCCTCCGAACACGCCGGTGCCGATGGCGTTACGGGCGCCCGCGCCAGCACCGGTGCTGATCATCAGCGGGGTGACGCCGAGCATGAAGGCCAGTGAGGTCATCAGGATCGGGCGCAGCCGCATGCGGACGGCTTCCAGTGTTGCCTTGAGCAGGTGTTCGCCTTTCTGTTCCAGTTCCAGGGCAAATTCTGCAATCAGGATCGCGTTTTTCGCCGATAGCCCGATAGTGGTCAGCAGGCCCACCTGGAAGAACACATCGTTGTCCAGTCCGCGGAAGGTGGCGGCCAGAACCGCACCCAGTACCCCCAGCGGAACCACCAGCATCACCGCAAACGGGATCGACCAGCTTTCATAGAGGGCGGCGAGACACAGGAACACCACCAGCAGCGACAGGGCGTAAAGTGCTGGCGCCTGATCGCCGGACTGGCGTTCCTGATAGGACAGGCCGGTCCATTCAAACCCAAAGCCAGCAGGCAGCTTGGCGGCCAGTTCTTCCATGGCGTCCATGGCGTCACCGGTACTGTAGCCGGGGGCCGCGTTCCCCTGGATGTTCACCGAAGACACCCCGTTGTAGCGTTCCAGCTTGGGCGAGCCGTAGGTCCAGTGCCCGGTGGCAAAGGCCGAGAACGGCACCATTTCTCCCTGGGCATTGCGCACGAACCAGTCGTTGATGTTTTCCGGCAGCATCCGGTACGGCGCATCAGCCTGTACGTACACCCGTTTTACCCGGCCACGGTCGACGAAGTTGTTGACGTAGCTTGAGCCCCAGGCAATTTGCAGGGTGTTGTTGATGTCACTGATCGACAGGCCCAGGGCCTTGGCTTTCTGTTGGTCGATATCGATCTGGTACTGCGGGCTGTCTTCCAGACCATTGGGCCGTACTGCGGTCAGACGCGGGTCCTGGCTCGCCATACCGAGCATCATGTTGCGGGCATTGATCAGGGCTTCGTGGCCCTGGCCGGATTGATCGAGCAGCTGGAAGTCGAAGCCACTGGCATTGCCCAGCGCCGGAATTGACGGCGGACTGAGGGCGAACATCATGGCTTCACGAATGGTAGAGAAGTAGCCCATGGCGCGCCCGACCACATCATTGGCGCCGTCTACCGACAGATCCCGCTCGGACCAGTCTTTCAGGTTAACGAACGCCATGCCGGCGTTCTGGCCGCGGCCGGTGAAGCTGAAGCCCGCCACAGTGAACAGACCATCCACTGCATCGGATTCTTCGGTGAGGTAGTAGTTCTCCATTTTCTTGAGCACGTCTACGGTCTGCTCCTGGGTGGAGCCTGCGGGCAAGGTCACCAGCGTGAACAGGATCCCCTGGTCTTCTTCCGGCAGGAAGCTGGACGGCATGCGCATGAAGCTGAAGCCCAATACCCCGACGATGACCACGTAGATAAACAGGTAGCGACCACGACGACCGAGGATCTTCTCCACGCTGCCTTGATAGGAGCGGCTGCTCTTGTCAAAGCTGCGGTTAAACCAGCCGAAGAAGCCCTTGTTGGTCTGGTGCTCCCCGTCCTTGGCCTTGAGCATGGTGGCACACAGGGCCGGGGTCAGGATCATGGCTACCAGTACCGACAGCACCATGGCAGACACGATGGTGATGGAGAATTGGCGATAGATGGCACCGGTGGAACCGGGGAAGAAGGCCATGGGAATAAAGACCGCCGATAGCACCAGGGCAATCCCCACCAGCGCGCCGGTGATCTGGCCCATGGATTTGCGGGTGGCTTCCTTGGGCGGCAAGCCGTCCTCGTGCATCACCCGTTCCACGTTTTCCACCACCACGATGGCATCGTCCACCAGCAAACCAATGGCCAGCACCATGCCGAACATGGTCAGGGTATTGATGGAGAAACCGAAAGCAGCCAATACCGCGAAGGTGCCCAGCAATACCACCGGCACTGCCAGAGTGGGAATCAGGGTGGCACGGAAGTTTTGCAGGAAAAGGTACATCACCAGGAAAACCAGGATGATGGCTTCGAACAGGGTGTGGACCACTTCCTCGATGGAGATGCTCACGAAGGGAGTGGTGTCGTAGGGGAACACCATCTGCATCTTGTCGGGGAAGAACGGCTCCAGCTCTGCCAGACGGGCGCGCAGCGCTTCGGCGGTATCCAGCGCGTTGGCACCGGTGGCCAGGTTAATCGCCAGGCCGGCGGCGGGTTGGCCATTGTATCGCCCGGCGATGTCATAGCTTTGTGCCGCCAGTTCCACGCGTGCCACATCTTCAAGGAACACCTGGGAGCCATCCGGGTTCACCTTGAGCAGAATGTTGCGAAACTCTTCGGTATCTTCCAGGCGAGTCTGGGCGATGATGGTGGCGTTGAGCTGTTGTCCTTCCACGGCAGGCGCCCCCCCCAGCTGACCACTGGCCACCTGGTTGTTCTGCACCTGGATGGTCTGGGTCACATCCTGAGGGGTCAGGTCGTACTTGTTCAGCTTGTTCGGGTCCAGCCAGATACGCATGGCATAGGGTGAACCGAACAGCTGGATCTGGCCGACGCCGGCAACCCGGCTGATCGGGTCCTGAACGTTGGAAGCCACATAGTCGGCCAGGTCGGCACGGGTCAGGCTGCCGTCCTCTGAGGTGAAACCCACTACCATCAGGAATGAGTCGGAGGACTTGGTTACCTGCATCCCTTGTTGCTGCACTTCCTGCGGCAGCAATGGGGTGGCCAGTTGCAGCTTGTTCTGTACCTGAACCTGGGCGATGTCCGGGTCGGTACCGGGGGCGAATGTCAGGCTGATCTGGGCATTCCCGAATGAGTCACTGCTGGAACTCATATACATCAGGTTGTCGATGCCGTTCATTTGCTGCTCGATCACCTGGGTGACCGAGTCTTCCACGGTTTTTGCCGATGCACCGGGGTAGTTACCCGAGATGGAGACCTCGGGTGGTGCGACGGTGGGGTACTGCTCAATGGGCAGGGTGTAAATCGCCAGCGCACCGGCCATCATCATGATGATGGCGATCACCCAGGCGAAAATCGGTCGGTCGATAAAGAATCTGGCCATGAAAATCCCGCTTGTGGTTAGGCTGCGTTATTACTGTGCTGCGTTTTGATCCCCGCCGTTGGCGGGGGCCTGGGGTGCGGCATCTTGCTGGGCATCCGCCTGCTCGGTATTGACCGGATTCACCGGCATGCCGGGCTGGATCATCTGCAGTCCATCAATCGCCAGACGGTCGCCATCGTTGAGACCGCGGGAAATCAGCCACTGACTTTTCACCGCACGCTCCGTTTCCACTTTCACTTTCTGCACGGTGTTGTTGCTGTCGATGACCATGGCAAAGGCTTGCCCGGTGGGGTCGCGGGTGATGCCTTTTTGCGGTACCAGAATGGCATTTTCGCGCTGGCCTTCCGGCAGGCGGCCACGCACAAACATGCCGGGTAGCAGCTCGCCGTCCGGGTTGGGGAACAGGGCACGCAGGGTGACAGAACCGGTGCTTTCATCCACGGCATACTCGGAAAACTGCAAGGCGCCGGGTTTGTTGTAGGCCGATCCGTCTTCCAGAATCAGGGTGATACGCGCTTCATCTTCACTCACTTGCTGCAGTTCGCCGGCGGCCATGGCCTGACGAAGCTGGCGCAAGTCATTACTGGACTGGGTCAGGTCTACATAGATCGGATCGAGTTGACGAATGGTCGCCAGCGCCTGGGCCTGGTTGGCGGTGACCAGGGCGCCTGCGGTCACACTGGAGCGGCCGATGCGACCACTAATCGGCGCCTTGATGATGGCGTAATCCAGGTTGATCTGGGCGCTTTGCAGGTTGGCTCGGGCCGCGGCCACCGCAGCCTTGTTTTCGTCCAGCTGGGCTTGGGCTTCGTCGTATTCCTGTTGGCTTACGGCTTTGTAGTCCAGCAGTTTCTTGAATCGCTTGGCGCGCAGCTCGTTGGATTTCAGCGTGGCCTGAGCCCGCGAGAGCTCGGCGCGAGCGGTGGCCACCGTGGCTTCATAGGTGCGGTCATCAATCTGGTAGAGCGGTTGACCCGCTTTCACTTCCTGGCCTTCCTCGAACAGCCGCTTTTCAATGACGCCGCTCACCTGTGGGCGTACTTCAGCGATCTGGTGCGCGGTGGTGCGGCCCGGGAGTTCGCGATTAAGGGTGACGGTCTTGGCTTTGACGGTCACAAAGCCCACTTCCGGGGCTTGTTGTTGCTGTTGTTGGGCTGGACCGCTGTCGCCGCAGGCTGCCAGCTGGAACGCCAGAAGTCCTGTCACGATGGAATAAAGGATACCGCTGCGCATAGTTTTCTGTCCTTGCAAACACCCCAGTACCGCTGCACGGAATGCAGATCGACGGGCTTGAAAAAAGAGTGAATCGCGTTCATTATATATACATTCTCGCGTGTATGTATATATGCAGCAACGCGGTTTGTTCGATTTTTTTGATTTGTCACTGCGGATCTCACCATGGTCAGACGCACCAAAAGCGAAGCAATGGAAACCCGGGCAGAGATTCTGGATGCTGCCGAGCGGGTATTTCACCGCAAGGGTGTGTTGTCGGCCACGCTCAATGATATTGCCAAGGAAGCCGGGGTGACTCGAGGGGCAATCTATTGGCATTTTGAAAACAAGCATGACGTGTTCATGGCCATGGTCGAACGAAACCGCCTGCTTTTCGACACCCTGTCAGAAAAGGCAGAGGATCCCGCGGAGCCGGACCCGCTGGGCCGCCTCGGTGACTTTATGTGTACCTTGCTCCGGCAAGTGGTGGAAGACCAGCACCAGCGCCGTATTTTCGAGATCATGTTTCACAAGTGCGAATTCAGCGGCGAGAACCTGCAGTTGCTGGGCAAGCAGCGGGACAAGTGCCGTGAGTCTTCCACGCGCATGGGCCGGGTGTTGAGCAATGCGGTGGCCCGGCAGCAACTGCCGGCCACCCTGCATATCGCCCGGGCCGTCAACTGGCTACACAGCCAGCTCACCGGCGTCATCATGTTCTGGCTGCTGGACCCGGAAAGCATGGATCTCGGTCATGATGCGGAGGGCTTTGTCCAAACCTGCTTGTTTTCCCTGGCTAGCGCGCCCTATCTGCATGCCTCCAGCGAGACGCCTTCGGTCTGAAGGGTGGGGCGTTTGCGTTGATCACGCCTCAAGGAAACAATTTCTAACGTTTTATTCTGAGTGAAATCAGGATCCGATAATCGGTATGGGCACCCGGCATACTCAGTGGTATGTTGGGTAAATAGCCTGTTTTTCCGCCGTTAACTGCCTTCTCTGATTTCGTTTCAAAAAATGAAATCACATTCCAAAATAGTATTGACCTCCCTCTAAAGCCGTGTCAGATTGACTGCCGAGTCAGATTTTTCCGCCGCTGTTTGCCGGCGGTTTGCGCTACAGCATCAACAATAAAAGGCCCCCAAACCTCAGGGTTTGACGGGAGCCGACCGGGAGAGCACAACATGTTTGATCGGCATCATGCGGTCTGGCCGGAGAATATGCCGCGCCACCTCAGCCTGCCGCAGACCAGCCTCTATACCAATCTGGAGGTGTCTGCCCTGCGTTACCCTCAGCGGGACGCGATTAACTATTACGACAGCCCCATCACCTTTGCGCAGCTCAAGCAGCAGGTGGATGCCCTGGCCGGGTATCTGCAGGCGCTGGGCGTGGAGAAGGGTGACCGGGTGTTGCTGTTCATGCAGAACGCCCCTCAATTCATTATCGGCTACTACGCGATTCTCCGTGCCAACGCCATTGTCGTGCCGGTGAACCCGATGAATCGGGCGGCGGAGCTGGAGCATTACCTGGAAGACACCGAAGCTGCTGTCGCGATCTGTGGACAGGAGCTGTTGCCGGCCATCGCACCGGTGGTAGGTAAGGTCAATCTCAAGCATGTGATCGTGGCGGCCTACAACGACTACATCACCCGTGACACCGATCTGCCATTGCCTCCAGAAGTGCAGGCCCCGGCGGTGACGCTGGATAACGCAGCGCATATCAGCTGGAAAACCGTGATGGACGCCGACAAGCAGCCCAGTGAGTTGCTGGTGGGCCCGGACGATCTGGCGGTGTTCCCCTATAGCTCCGGAACCACCGGCGCGCCGAAGGGATGCATGCATACCCATGCTTCTGTGATGGCGACCTGCGTGCAGGGTGCGGTGTGGAGCCACGGCACGACGGAATCGGTCACCCTGGCGACACTGCCGTATTTCCATGTGACCGGTATGCAGGGTTCCATGAACTCTCCGATCTATGGCGGCTCGCTGATTGTGTTGATGACGCGCTGGGATCGTCAGGTCGCGGCAAAACTGATCGAGCGCTACAGAGTGAGTCGCTGGGTGAACATCGTCACCATGGCCATCGATCTGCTGTCCGACCCAGAGGTGGAAAGTTATGACCTGTCGTCACTGGAGAATATCGGTGGTGGCGGGGCGGCCATGCCGGCAGCGGTGGCCGACAAGCTCTTTCACCTGACGGGCCTGCGTTACATGGAAGGCTATGGTCTGTCCGAGACCATTGCCGGCACCCATATCAACCCGACGGATCGTCCCAAGTCCCAGTGTCTGGGTATCCCGGTTTTCGATATCGACTCGCGCATCATCGATGTGGAGAGCGGCAAGGAGCTGGGTCCGGGCGAAGTGGGCGAGATCGTGACTCACGGTCCGCAGGTCTTCCAGGGTTACTGGAAGCGTCCCCAGGAAACCCAAAAGGTGTTTCTGGAACTGGAAGGCAAGCGTTTCTTTCGCACCGGCGATCTCGGTTACTACGACGAAGAAGGGTATTTCTTCATCGTCGATCGGGTGAAACGCATGATCAACGCTTCTGGCTTCAAGGTCTGGCCGGCAGAAGTGGAGAGCCTGATGTACCGACATCCGGCGATTCAGGAGAGCTGTGTCATATCCACGCCACACGAGCGCCGTGGAGAATCGGTAAAAGCGTGTGTGGTGTTGCGCGACGACATGAAAGGCACGCTCACCGAGCAGGCCGTCATCGACTGGTGCAAGGAAGAAATGGCGGCCTACAAGGTGCCCCAGGTGGTGGAGTTCCGCGATGAGCTGCCCCGTTCGCCCACCGGCAAGGTGATGTGGCGAGCCCTGCAGGAGCAGGAGTGGGCAGGGCATCAACAACAGGCGTCCTGACAGGACGTAGCGGTTTGTCGGATAGCCGACGAATCTGGACAGTCTCACACTAACAATACCGCGGTCGCGCTACACCGCAGAGGCTGGATAACAACAGAGAAACGGGATGCAGGACCACGCCAATAGCGTGGCCGCATCCCAGTACAGAGGAGGCATTGCCTTGGATCTGTTTCTGCAACAAGTGCTCAATGGCCTGACCCTGGGCAGCATCTACGGGCTGGTCGCCCTGGGGCTGACCCTGGTCTACGGCATTCTGCACGTACCGAACTTTGCTCATGGGGCGCTGTATATGGTCGGCGCCTATGTCTCTTACATCACCATGGTGGATTTTGGTGCCAACTACTGGATCGCCATGATCGCCTCTGCCATTTCCGTGGCGGTGCTGGCGGTACTGTGTGAAAGGCTGGTATTCAATCCGCTTCGCGAAGCGCCGCCAATCCACGACAAGATTGCGGCCATTGGCATCATGTTGTTCCTGGAAGCCATGGTGCAGATGAAATTCGGCGCGGAGTTCCGCCGTATGCCGACGCCGTACACCGATATTCTCGATGTGGCCGGCATGACCATCCCGGCCCAGCGGGTACTGATCATCATCGGCGCCTTTGCCCTGATGGCAGTGCTGCACCTGTTCCTCAAGAAAACCATGACCGGCTCCACCATTGTGGCCATGGCCCAGAATCGGGAAGGTGCGTTCCTGGTCGGCATCGATGCCAACCGGGTAGCGATGATGACCTTTGCCATTTCCGGTGTGCTGGCGGCAGTGGGCGCCACGCTGTTTGCGCCGATCAATCTGGTGTACCCGGCCATGGGGCATCTGCTGATCATGAAAGCCTTCGTGATCATTATTCTCGGCGGTATGGGCTCGATTCCGGGTGCCATTGTCGGCGGCCTGATCATCGGTTTTGCCGAAGCGTTTGGCGGCTTCTATATCTCCACTGATTACAAGGACATCATCGCCTTCGCCCTGTTGGTGCTGATTCTGTCGGTGAAGCCCACTGGCCTGTTTACCAAGGGGGTGCGCTAATGAATGCCCTGCAGAAGATTTCCGATTTTTTCATGACGCCGGCAATGAAGATGGTGTTGATTGTGGCGGCGGTACTGTTCCCGTTTGTGGCGGGTAACGAATACCAGATTTATGTGATGGCACTGGCGTTTGTATGGGCTATCGCGGTGTATGGCATGAACATCATTACCGGCCTGTGCGGTCAGTTGAACCTGGCCCATGGCGGTTTCTTTGCCATTGGTGCCTACGTGCTGGCGATTCTCACTGTGGACCACGGCTGGGGATTCTGGTGGGCCTTTGTGGCTGCCGGCGTGGCCGGTGCGGGGTTTGGCTTTCTGGCAGGGATCGTGTCCTTGCGCCTGAAAGAGCATTACTTTGCGATCTTCACCCTGTGTGTAGGGTTCATTATTTATCTGCTCATCGATAAATGGGAAGAGCTCACCCATGGTGCTCTGGGCATTATCAATATTCCGGCGCCTAACGGGTTCGGGCTGGTGGATTTCACCGAGACCACACCGTTCTACTACCTGGCGCTGACCTTCATGGTGCTATCGGTCTGGCTGGCCGCGCGTATCACCAACTCCCTGTTGGGGCGCAGCTTCCGGGCCATTCGTATCAGTGATGATCTGGCCGCGTCGCTGGGTATCAACCTGATGCGAAACAAGGTGCTGGCGTTTGTGTTGTCCACCACCTATGCCAGTGTGGCGGGGGCGCTGTATGCCGGTCTGGTCCGGTTTATCGGCCCGGCGGAAGCTGACGTGGTGCATACCTTCGACATGATCACCTACCTGCTGGTTGGGGGCATTGGCACGCTGATGGGGCCGCTGGTGGGCACCATGGTTATCACCTGGCTGACCCAGTCCCTGCAGTTCCTGGAAGAGTACCGGATGATCGTGTTTGGCCCGCTGCTGGTGGTGCTGGTGATCTTCTTCCCGCGTGGTGTGGTGGGGTCGTTCCTTGGCTGGCGTGCCCGCCGGATGGCGGCGGCACAGGATGCAGGCAAGTCACAGGAAAACGCTAAAAAAAAATCCCCGACCAGTCCGGTAGCCACCAACAGGGAGGCAGGTAACCATGCTTAAGATCAATAACCTGACCAAGCGCTTTGGCGGGCTGGCGGCAGTGAACAACGTCAGCATTGAATTCGAAGCCAACAAGATCAACGCCATCATCGGTCCCAACGGGGCAGGCAAGAGTACGTTCTTCAATCTGGTGGCCGGCGCCATGCCTCCCACCGAGGGCACCATCGAATACCAGGGCATGAACATCACCGGCATGGCCTGTGACCGCATTGCCCGGCTTGGCATTGCCCGGACGTTTCAGACCACCATGTTGTTTGAAGAGTCCACGGTACTCGACAACCTGATCGTCGGTCATCGCCTGCGAACCCAGTCGCGCCTTTGGGATGTGATCATCAATTCCCGACGACTTCGTGATGAAGAGGCCAAGTGTCGTTCCCGCGCTCAGGAAGTGCTGGATTTCGTCGGTCTGTCTCACATTGGCCATCGCATCACGGCAGACATCAGCCAGGAAGAAAAGAAGCGGGTGGCGTTTGCGCTGGCGCTGGCGACCGACCCGGAACTGGTGTTGCTCGATGAACCTGCGGGCGGGATCAACCCGGAAGAAACCGAAAACCTGGCGGGCCTGATCCGCAAGATGGTGGACCACGGGGTTACCGTCTGCCTGATCGAACACAAGATGGACATGATCATGAGCCTCGCTGACAAGATCATGGTGCTTGATCACGGTGAAAAAATTGCCGAAGGCACCCCGGAAGAAGTCCGCAACAATCCGGTGGTCATCGAAGCCTATCTGGGGAGTGATGAAGATGCTGCAGCTTAATCAAGTCGAAGCCCGTTACGGCAGCTTCAAGGCCCTGGAAAATGTCTCCATGTCAGTGGAGCAGGGCGAACTGGTGGTTTTGCTGGGTGCCAACGGTGCCGGCAAATCGACCCTGTTCAACACCATCAGTGGCTTGCTGAAACCCACTGCCGGATCCATTGCCCTGAATGGCACGGATGTGACAGGCCTGAAACCCTCTGCGCTGGTGCAGAGCGGGGTGGTGCAGTGTCCGGAAGGCCGCAAACTGTTCCCGGAAATGTCAGTACTGAAGAATTTGATGCTCGGCGCCTATGTGCATCGTCGTGACAAGGCGGGCATGAAGAAAACGCTGGACCAGATCCTTGCCCTGTTCCCGATTCTTGATGAGAAGAAGGACGAAGCCGCGGGTTCCCTTAGTGGTGGCCAGCAACAAATGGTGGCTATTGGGCGAGCCATGATGGGGCGCCCCAAATTGCTGTTGCTCGATGAGCCCTCACTGGGCCTGGCGCCGTTGGTGGTAAAGCAGATGTTCGAGACCATCAAGGGCATCAACGAGCAGGGCACCACGGTACTGCTGGCGGAGCAGAATGCCTTCGCCGCACTGAAGATTGCCCACCGTGCCTACGTGATCGAAAACGGTCGCCTGGTCATGGAGGGTGATAAGGACGCGATGCTGGGTAATGAAGAAATTCGCAAGGCTTACATCGGAGCCTGACCCACAGCGTGTGCGCTACGACGCTACAACACAACGACACGTTACAGACGCTACAACAGTGAAAACAATAATCGGGAGAGATTCATGAGCAAAGGAACCCTTAAACGCTTCTGCCGGCTGGCCTGTGCCAGCGCCATTGCCCTGGCGGCGATAGGCGCCCAGGCTGCAGAAACCCTGAATATCGGTTTCACCGGGCCATTGAGTGGCGGTGCGGCCCTGTACGGCCAGAACACGCTGGAAGGTCTGCAAATGGCGGCCGAAGAAATCAACAGTAGTGGCGGCTTCCAGGTCGATGGTGAGACCTACGAAATCAATGTGGTGTCTCTGGATGACAAGTACGCCCCCAGCCAGGCCGCGGTGAACGGCAAGCGCCTGGTGCAGCAGTACAATGCGCCGGTCATTTTCACGCCGCACTCCGGTGGTACTTTTGCGCTGCAAGCCTTTAATGAACGCGATGGCTTTGTGGTGATGTCCTACACCTCGGTGCCCACGGTTACCGAGAAGGGCAATGAGCTGACCGTGCGTATTCCGCCGACGTTTACTGGCTATATGAAGCCCTTCACCAAAATTGCCATGGCCCAGAACGGCAAGAAAGTGGCCATCGCCAACGCCACCCATGACTACGCCAAATACTGGACAAAAGCGTTTGTCCCCACCTGGGAAGCCATGGGCGGTACCGTGGTTGCGGATAACCCCATGGACTACAACAAGTCTGCGGACTTCTACACCGGTGTGAGCAAGGTGCTGGCAGAGAAGCCTGACGTGATGTTCATCGGCGGCGCTTCCGAGCCAACCGCATTGGTGGCCAAGCAGGCCCGTGAGCTTGGTTTCAAAGGCGGTTTCGTGATCATGGATCAGGCCAAGATGGGTGAAATGGCCAAGATCATCGGTGGTTACAAGATGCTGGAAGGTTCCGTGGGCGTAGTGCCGCTGACGCTGTACGAAGAGCCCGGTGCCAAGGCGTTTGTCGCCAAGTATCACCAGCAAAACGATGGCAAGGATCCGACCACGGAAGTGGCCTATAACTACTTTGCCCTCTATTCCGTTGTTCAGGCCATGCAGGAAGCCGGCACGGTAGAAGATGCCACGGCGATTCGTGCTGCCATGGGGCAGGCGTTGAAGAACCTGGCGCCGGAAAACAACCCCTACGGTGTGACCGAGATTGATGCTAATGGCGGCATGCAGGCCGACCCCAACATTGCCACCGTGAAGGATGGCAAAGTCGTGCTGCAGCGTATTTCGGAAGTGCTGGCGGACTGATTCTCTCCGGCCGGAAGCGGGGCGCCAGGCGCCCTGTTTTTCGGCCCTTTTTAAATAATGAAATTCAATTCCAAAATAATTGAAAGTTGTCGGTAATGGGCTATAGTGTAGGGCCTGCACCGGCAGCTCCGTTCCCGTACCGGAGACACACTGCCTTTGGCGTGGTGACACGTCGCAGTCAACGAGGAGAGTCGTTATGAGTAGCCCGGTTAGCCTCTGTCGTGACAATGACATTGGCGTTATCCGAATCCATTACCCCCCCGTCAATGCACTGGGGCAGGGTGTCCGTGAGGGCCTGCAGCGTTGCTTGCAGGAGGCCCTGGCCGATGACCAGATTAAGGCAGTGATCGTGACCGGTGAGGGCAAGACCTTTCCTGCCGGCGCGGATATCCGCGAATTCGGTAAACCGCCGCAACCGCCGGCCTTGCCCGATGTGATCAATGAATATGAAGCCAGCAGCAAGCCCGTGATTGCTGCCATTCATGGCACCGCGCTGGGTGGCGGGCTGGAAGTCGCACTGGGTTGTGATTACCGGGTGGCGCTGGACAGTGCCCGTCTGGGATTGCCGGAAGTGAAACTGGGTTTGCTCCCCGGTGCGGGGGGCACCCAGCGGTTGCCACGGCTGGTGGGCATTGAAGCCGCTCTGGACATGATCGTCGGTGGCAACCCGGTGAAAGCGGCGGCGGCCAAGGCGCTTGGGCTCGTCGATGAGGTCGTCAGTGGCGATCTGCTGGAGGGCGCCCTGGCTTTTGCCCGCAACGTCATTGACGAAAAGGCGCCGCTGCGTCGTCTCTGTGATCTGCCCATTCCTGGCGACAGCGGGGCTGACGTTTTTGCCCGCTTTGAGCAATCCATCGCCCGTCGCCAACGGGGATTCAAGGCGCCTTTCCATTGCATCAAGGCGGTACAGGCTGCCGCTGAGCTGCCCTTTGAGCAAGGGTTGCAGCGTGAACGGGAGTTGTTTGTCGAGCTGTTGCTGTCACCGGAATCCGCTGCCCAGCGTCATGTTTTCTTCGCCGAGCGCGAAGTGGCCAAGGTGCCGGGGCTCGACAAGGATACTCCGCGTCGTGACATCAACACGGTGGCGGTGATTGGTGCGGGCACCATGGGTGGCGGCATCGCCATGAACTTCGCCAACGCCGGTATCCCGGTGAAGATGCTTGAGGTGAAGCAGGAGGCGCTGGAAAAGGGCTTGGCCGTGATTCGTAGAAACTACGAAAACACCGCTAAAAAAGGCCGTATTACGGCCGAACAGGTGGAACAGCGAATGGCGCTGATCCAGCCCACATTGAGCTACGATGAGCTGGGGGATGTGGACCTGGTGATCGAAGCCGTGTTCGAGAATATGGACGTGAAAAAGGCCGTGTTCTCCGAGCTGGATCGGGTGTGTAAACCCGGCGCCATTCTCGCCACCAACACCTCTACCCTGGACGTGGACCGTATCGCCAGTTTTACCCAGCGCCCCCAGGACGTGATGGGCATGCATTTCTTCAGCCCGGCTAACGTCATGAAGTTGCTGGAGAACGTGCGCGGTGAAAAGACCGCCGATGATGTGATTGCCACCGTGATGGACCTGAGTCGTCGTATTGGCAAGGTCGGTGTTTTGGTTGGCGTCTGTCATGGTTTTGTGGGTAACCGCATGCTGCACAAGCGTCAGGCAGAAGCGATCAAACTGGTGAACGAAGGTGCCAGCCCGCAACAGGTGGACAAGGTATTGTTTGACCTTGGCTTCCCCATGGGGCCGTTTGCCATGTCAGACCTGGCAGGCATGGATGTGGGATACCGTATTCGTGAAGAATTGCGCAAAGAGGATCCCGCCAATGCGCCCGCCCGCAACTGGACCGACGAGCTGGTGGAAGCCGGTCGTCTTGGCCAGAAAACCCAGGCTGGCGTTTTTGACTATAAAGAGGGCGACCGCACCCCTGTCCCTTCACCGGATGTCGACGGCATTATTGAACAATACCGGAGTGATAACGGCATTACCCCTCGTGCCATCAGCGATCAGGAAATCCTTGAGCGTTGTATGTACGTGATGGTTAACGAAGGCGCCAAGATTCTGGAAGAAGGTATCGCGGCGCGTCCGCTGGACGTGGATGTGATCTGGATTTACGGCTACGGGTTCCCGGTGTATCGCGGCGGCGTGATGTTCTGGGCCGACCAGGTGGGCGTGAAAAAGATCCACGACAAGATCAGCGAGATTTATCAGCAGACTGGCGATCCAGTCTGGAAACCGTCCGAGCGGCTGGCTGAATTGGCCGAGCTGGGGAAGGGTTTTAACCGCTAAAAATGTGGCAACCCGCCGTCGGTGCTTTTCCACAAAGAGCTAACGGCGGTTGCGTAGCAAAGAACAACCTTTGAAGAGGTTTGAAGATGGATATCAACTACACCCCGGAAGAACTGGCGTTTCGTGATGAAGTGCGTTCTTTCCTGGATAACAAGCTGCCCAAAGACATCGCCAGCAAGGTGAAAAACGGTCAGCACCTGGGTAAGGACGATACCGTCCGCTGGCAAAAAATTCTTAACGAGCAGGGCTGGATGGCCATGCACTGGCCGGTAGAGCACGGTGGCACCGGTTGGTCGCCGATCCAGAAGCATATCTTCGAGGAAGAGTGTGCCGAGTACGGAGCTCCGACTGTGCTGCCGTTCGGGGTGAACATGGTGGCGCCGGTCATTATCAAATTCGGCACCGAGGAACAGAAGCAAACCTACCTGCCGAAGATCCTCAACAGTGATGTGTGGTGGTGTCAGGGTTATTCCGAGCCGGGTGCCGGGTCTGATCTGGCAGGCCTGAAAACCAAGGCTGTACGCGAGGGCGATCACTACATTGTGAATGGCCAGAAAACCTGGACCACGCTGGGTCAGCACGCCGACTGGATCTTCTGTCTGGTGCGCACTGACCCGAACGCCAAGAAACAGGAAGGTATTTCCTTCCTGCTGATCGACATGGAAACACCCGGAATCACCGTGCGTCCGCTGATCACCCTGGATGGCGAACACGAAGTGAACGAAGTGTTCTTCGACGATGTGAAAGTCCCGGTGGAAAACCTGGTTGGCGAAGAAAACAAGGGCTGGACCTGTGCCAAGTACCTGCTGACCTTTGAGCGTACCGGTATTGCCGGCGTGGGCCAGTCAAAGGCCGCCCTCAAACATCTGAAAACCGTGGCGCGCCAGGTGCAGCAAAATGGCAAACCGCTGATCGAGGATCCGCTGTTCCGCAATCGTCTTGCCGATGTGGAAATGGAATTGATGGCGCTGGAAATGACCAACCTGCGCACCGTCGCGGCGGCGCAAGCCGGTGGCGTACCGGGGGCGGAAAGTTCCTTCCTCAAGATCATGGGCACCGAGCTGCGTCAGGAGATCACCGATCTGTTCCGCCGCGCGGCGGGTCCGTACGCGCAGCCCTTCCTGCCGGAAAGCTTTGAAGCCGATTACGACGGCGAGAGTGTCGGTCCGGACTTCGCCAATACGGTGTCTGCCAAGTACTTCAACATGCGCAAGCTGTCGATCTTCGGCGGTTCCAATGAAATTCAGAAGAACATCATCGCCAAGATGATTCTCGGTTTGTAAGAGGTGAATGAGCATGGATTTTAAACTGAACGACGAACAGCGCATGCTCGAAGAAACCGTGGGCCGTCTGGTTCGCGATGGTTATCCCTTCGATGCACGCGAAAAGGCCCGCACCAGCGAGCTGGGTTATTCAACGCAGATGTGGCAGCAGTTCGCCGAACTGGGCCTGCTGGGTGTACCGTTCGCCGAAGACTTCGGTGGCTTTAATGGTGGTGGCCCTGAGCTGATGGTTGTTGCCGAAGGCTTTGGCCGTGGCCTGGTACTGGAGCCCTACTTGGCGACCGTTGTACTCAGCGGCACACTGATCGATGCGCTGGGCAACGATGCCCAGAAAGAATCCCTGATCAGCTCCATCGTGGGTGGCGAGCTGCGTCTGGCCCTGGCTGCCTACGAGCCGGAAGGCCGCTACGACCACACCCATGTGGCCACCCAGGCGGAAAAGCAGGGCGACAGCTATGTGATTTCCGGTAGCAAGGCGGTGGTATTGCACGGCGACAGCGCGGATAAACTGGTGGTGATTGCCCGCACTGGTGGCGAGACTCGCGGCCGTGAGGGTTTGTCGGCGTTTGTGGTGGACGCGGATGCCAACGGCGTATCCCGTCGTGGTTATGAAACCATAGATGGTCTGCGTGCCGCAGAGATCCATTTTGACAATGCCAGCGGCGAGCTGCTTGGTGAAGAAGGGGGCGCAGCGGACGCACTGGAAGCTTCACTTGCCCTGGGCATTGTGGCGCTGTGTGCGGAAGCGGCCGGTGCCATGGAAGTGGCATGCGACCAGACCCTCGAGTACATCAAGGAGCGTCAGCAATTTGGCGTGGCGATCGGCAAGTTCCAGGCCTTGCAGCACCGCATGGTGGAAATGCGCATGGAACTGGAAAAGGCCCGCTCCATGACCATTCTGGCGGCTTGCTCGCTGGATGCTGCACCGCCGGTGCGCGCCAAGCGTTTGGCCGCGGCCAAGGCCATTATTGGCAAATCCGGTCGCAAGGTGGCAGAAGAAGCCATTCAGCTTCACGGTGGGATGGGCATGATGGAAGAAACGGCCGTATCTCATTACGCCAAGCGTATCGTGATGATTGATCATCAGTTGGGCGATCTGGGATACCACATGCAGATGCTGGAAAGTCTTCTGGATGTGGATGAAGACGCTGCGTAACCCTGCAGACAAACAAGGCGGCCTCGGCCGCCTTTTTTGACGATACTATTATTTTCCCTGTAGGAGCGCCGCTTGCGGCGCGATAAAAGACCAGGACCAGAGTACACAGAGAAGAATCCACTTTTCCCTCAGTGATCACTGTGCCCTCTGTGGTAAATGCCGCTTTTCAGGTTTTGGGTTTATGCGCTTGGTGCACTCTGGGGGCCAGTTACCGTCACTTCGTTACGGTTCGCGCCACCAGTTACAGACAGGTTTGAAATACGGGAGAGCATTATGACAACCAACCGCCAGATTATTCTTGCGAATCACCCGGTGGGAATGCCCACCGCTGAGGATCTGCCCTTGCAGGAGTCGGCGTTGCCTGAACTTCAGGACGGGCAGCTGCTGATGAAAAATATCTATCTGTCACTGGACCCTTACATGCGTGGCCGCATGAGCAAGGCGAAATCCTATGCTGCCGGGGTGCCTTTGGGCACTGCCATGCAAGGCGGTACCGTGGGGCAGGTAGTGTCGTCAAAACTGGACGGCTTCGCTGAAGGGGATTTCGTGCTCGGCTTCGGTGGCTGGCAGGACTACGCAGTGCAGGATAAAACCACCCTGCGCAAACTGGACCCGAGCCAGGCACCGATCAGCACGGCGCTGGGGGTATTGGGCATGCCAGGGTTTACTGCCTACGCGGGGCTACTGGAAATCGGTCAGCCGAAAGAGGGCGAGACGGTGGTGGTCTCTGCTGCCAGTGGCGCGGTGGGTCAGGTGGTCGGGCAGATCGCCAAGTTAAAGGGCTGCCGCGTTGTGGGTGTCGCCGGAGCAGAAGACAAGTGTCGTCATGTGGTCGAGGCCTACGGTTTTGATGCGTGCGTCAACTACAAGGACGACGACTTTGAAACCCGGTTGGCCGAGGCGTGCCCCAACGGTATCGATATCTATTTTGAAAACGTGGGTGGCAAGGTCTTTGATGCGGTCATGAAGCTGGTGAATGATTTTGCGCGCATTCCCCTGTGCGGCCGTATTGCCCACTACAACGACACCGAGGCGCCACAGGGCCCGGATCAGCTGTCGGCCTTCCTGACCAAGCTGCTGGTCAAGCGAGTGCTGATCAAGGGCTTTATCCAGTTTGACTATGCCCACCTGATGAAAGACTTCGTCAAGGACATGAGCAGCTGGATGCAGGCGGGCAAGATTCAGTATCAGGAAGATGTGGTGGACGGACTGGAAAATGCCGTCGAGGCGTTTCAGGGGCTGCTGGAAGGCCGCAATCGCGGCAAGCTGCTGGTGCGCATCAGTGAAGATCCCACCCGTTAATGACCCACGTTGAAGCCCAGGTCGAACAGCTGTTCGACCGTTACGGGGCCCGCTACCGGTGGCTGGCCACCGTCACCGTGATGCTGGGCACCATGTCGGTGGTGCTGGCATCCACCATTATCAATGTGGCCATTCCTACCATCATGGTGGAGTTCCAGCTGGCTCAGGATCAGGTGCACTGGCTGGCCACCGGCTTTCTGGCGGCCATGACCGTGGGCATGCTCACCAATGCCTGGTGTACTCACCGCTTTGGTGCCCGCGGAGCATACCTGCTGGCCATGGCGGCGTTCATTGTGGTCTCGGTGATCGGTGCGGTCAGTGAGCATTTTGTCACCCTGGTGGCGGCCAGGGTCGGGCAAGGGTTATTGGCCGGGTTGATCCAGCCGCTTGCAATGATCACCATTTTTCAGGTCTTCCCCCTGAACCGTCGTGGTCAGGCCATGGGGATCTATGGCCTGGGGGTGGTGTTGGGGCCGGCAGTGGCTCCGGCCATTGGTGGCGTGTTGGTGGATACGTTGTCGTGGCGGGCGGTGTTTCTGGTGGTCTTGCCCGCTTGCGTTGTAGGGATGGTCATGGCCTGGCGATTTTTGCCCGGACGTGACGCCAAGGCCAGGCCGGTGACCCTGGACTGGATAGGTCTGCTGCAGTTGAGCGTGGGCATCACGGTGTTGCTCTGGGCGCTGGCCAATAGCCACCGGCGAGGGCTGGAGGATCCCGCGCTGTTGGCCGGCCTGTTCGTCGGCCCGCTGCTGCTGGTGTGTTTTGTAGCATGGCAGCGCCGGGCTCGGCACCCGCTGATGGACTTGCGGGTGTTTCGTTATCGCGGCTTCACCGGCAGTTTCATCATGTCCATGGTGATCGGTGCGGGTGTGTTTGCCTCCACCTATGTGACGCCATTGTATTTCCAGCAGGTGCTGGGGGAGAGTGCCGCCAGTGCGGGGCTGATGCTGATGCCCGCCGGACTCGCCATGGCCTTTACCTTTCCCGTGGCCGGACACCTGACTGACCGACTGCCTGAAGCCCGACTCATCGTGGCCGGGCTGGTGTTGTTTGTGCTCAACATGGCCTTGATGGCCGGGGCCAGTCTGGCCACTTCTGCGGTGTGGCTGGTGTGGTGGACCTTGCTGGGGCGTGTGGGCCTGGGGCTGATGATGCCGCCGTCGTCTACCGGGGCGTTGGGGTTGCTTCCCCCGGGGCTGATTCCCCAGGGCTCGGGGGTGTTCAATTTTGCCCGCCAGATCGGTGGTGCAGTGGGGGTGAATCTTTGCGCCCTGACCATTCAATGGTTCAGTCACCAGCATGCGAATCGTTTCCCGTCGGCGGCTCTGGCGCAGCACTGGGAATACGGTTTCGATCGTGCCTTCGGGTTGTTATTAATGATTTTCCTGCTGTCGTTGATGCCGTTGTGGTACATGCATCGGGGGCTGACAGGTAAGGGAGAGAGAGGATGAACAGGTTTCCACGGGTACTGGTGATTGGCGCCGGTGCCATTGGCAGTTTTTACGGTGCGATTCTGAAACGGGCCGGTTGCGAAGTGGCTGTGGTGTTGCGGTCCGATTATGAGGCCGTCAACGCCAACGGTTTTCGCTTTACCAGCTCCCTTGGCGATTTGTCCTGGCGGCCGGATCAGGTCTATGGCCCGAACGATACTCCGGTGCAGACCGCTGATTACATCCTGCTGTGCGTCAAGGTGTTGCCGGGCGTGGATCGGGCGGCCCTGGTACGGCCCTGGATGGGCGAAGATACCGGGTTGGTGTTGATCGAAAACGGGCTGGATATTGAACGTGAGCTGGCCGACGCTTTCCCGACCAATCCTCTGGTCAGTTGTCTGGCCTTTATTGCCGTGAGCCGTACCGGGCCGGGGGAGGTGAATCATCAAGCCTACGGCCAGTTGGTGATGGGCAATTTCCCGCGTGGATTTGATGAACATTGCGCCCGCCTCAGTGAGCTCTTCCAACAGGGTGGTATCAAGGTGGATGAGACCGATGCGGTGGTGGGGGAGCGTTGGCGCAAGTGTGTCTGGAACACCCCGTTTAATCCCCTGAGTGTGCTGGCTAACGGTGCAGACACGCTCAGTATGCTGGATGCTCCTGGTGGCGAATCACTGATTCGCACGCTGATGGAAGAAGTCATCGCTGTGGCAGAAGCTGATGGTTACCCCATGCCAGACGGCATTATCGACAAGAACCTGGAGGGTACACGCAAGATGGGCGCGTACAAGAATTCCATGGCACTGGATTATCTTCAGGGTCGTGCCATTGAACTGGATGCCATTCTGGGGAACGTGGTGGCGATAGCCCGGCAGCATCAGGTGCCGGTGCCCCATCTGCAGACGATTCTGGTGGCGTTGCGCATGCGTCAGGCGTAGCGCCTTAACACGTTCTTGAAAGCCGTTGGCGCCTGTCGCCAGCGGCGTGTTTTCTGCTCCTTCCTGTTCCCGCACATTCCTTGCCTCAGCCCGACCAAGTCAGGCCACCGAGATCTGGAAATTTGTCAGCTTTGTAATTGAATGCTATTCGCAACAAGCGTAGTATCGCGAACCATTCTCATTATTGATAGAGGGAAGGCAATGATCTTTTCGGCTCGCCCGGCACGTGTCGGGTTGTTGGCAGGGGTGGTGTGCGTGGGGAGCACACTGCTGTCTCCTGTCGTGTTGGCACAGACCGGTGACACCAGCGGTGCGCATCAGCAACAGCGGGTGCGCATTGCGCTGCCTGCCCAGGCACTGGGGCGCTCTCTGGCACAGTTTTCTCGACAGACCGGCATTCGTTTTGTCGAAGCGCCGGGGCTGGATGCGGGCGTCACCGTGAACGCCGTTAACGGCACCTTGCCGCTGGTGGAAGCGCTGGACAGCCTGCTGGCCGGCACCGGGGTGCCTTACTCCTTCACGGAAGAAGGCAGTGTGCTGGTGGGGGCCAAGGCAGGCGAGGTGGCCGATGCCAACACCCTGGAAGCGGTGGAAGTGTCTGCCCAGACCACTGTGGAAGAGTCCGCCTGGGGGGCGGCAAGCAACGGTTATATGGCGACCCACAGTGCTTCCGGAACCAAGACCGATGCACGTATTGTCGAGATTCCTCAGTCCGTGTCTGTGGTTACCCGTCAAGAGATGGATGATCGGGGTTCTGAAACCGTGATGGATGCGGTGCGTTATACCTCTGGGGTGCAAACCGAAAGCCAGGGAATCGATAGCCGTGTAGACGACATTCGTATTCGGGGTTTTGATGCGTCCAGTTGGAGTAACAACCTTTACCTGGACGGGCTGCGGATGCCGCGTGGCGGCCAGTGGACGACCCCCCAGGTTGACGCCTATGGGCTGGAGCGAGTTGAAGTATTGAAGGGCCCGGCTGCCGTGCTGTATGGCCAGGTAGCCCCGGGTGGCTTGGTGAACATGGTGGCCAAACGCCCGACGTTTGAACAAACCAATGAAGTCGTCGTAGAAGCGGGCAGTTTCGACCAGTACGAAGCCTCCTTCGATGTGGGTGGCAATCTGGACAAGAACGGCAAGGTCATTGGTCGTCTGGTCGGTAGCTACAACGAAGGGGATTCCCAGGTCGATGAGACCGAGCTGAGCCGCACTTACCTGGCGCCCAGTGCTACGGTGTTCCTCACTGATGATACTGAGATCACTTTCCTGTCCTACTACCAGAAGGATGAAGGCGGCTCTACATTCCAGTTTTCGCCTATCAAAGGCATGCTGGAGCCGACTCAGTATGGCTATATCGACCGCAGCACCTTTCTGGGCGAGCCGGACTGGAATACCTACGATCGTGAGCAATGGGCCATCGGTTATGACCTGACTCACTATATCAATGATGCCTGGTCTTTCCGTCAGAACGCCAAATACAACCACGTGGAATCCCTGTTCGAGTCCGTGGTGTCTGCCACGTTCACCAATGGTGGTCTGTTGGCCGATAACCGTACTATCGATCGCCGTGCGGTGCGTGGTGAGGGTGACCTGAACAGCTTTGTGGTGGACAACCAGTTCAAGGTGCTGTTCAACACCGGCAATCTCCGTCACACAATGTTGATGGGCCTGGACTACATGGACACTGAGTGGACCCATGACCGTTATCTGGTGTGGCCGATGACGGCGGCAATGGGAGGCCCGGTGGCCCCCATTGATGTGTATAACCCGGTTTACAGTGGCGCAGCGGGTTACGAGGCTGCCCTGATTCCGCAGATTCTGCGTGATACCTCTGATCGCCAAACCGGGGTGTACCTGCAGGACATGATGGCTCTCAACAATTGGCGCTTTACCCTGGGGGGCCGCCAGGACTTTTTCGACTATGAGTCCAAGGTCGGCACCATGGTCCGATCTGCGCCCGGAACCGTCAGCGATGACGTCGAAGAATCAGATGACACGGCCTTTACCTGGCGGGCCGGCGCAACGTACCTGTTCGACAACGGTGCGGCGCCTTATGCGAGCTACGCCACCTCGTTTGAACCCATGACCGGCACGGACACCGGAGGCTCTGCGTTTGAGCCTTCTGAGGGTGAGCAATTCGAGCTGGGGATCAAGTACCAGCCGCCGCGCAGTAACAGTCTGGTCACGCTGTCAGTGTTTGATCTTACCCAGACCAACCTGGCAGTGACTGATCCGAACCCGCCGGCGGCGGCCGCCTGTACGGCAGACAACTCCTGTCAGCGTCAGACCGGCGAAACCCGTACTCGAGGCGTAGAGCTGGAAGGCAAGGCCTGGCAGGAAGATGGCCTGAGTGTCACGGTCAGCTATACCTACCTGGATGCCGAAATCACCAAGGAAACGGACCCTGCGTTGAAAGGCAACGTGAAGGAATTCGTACCCGAGAACAGCGCGGCCCTGTGGCTGGATTACAAATGGCAGGAAGGGTTCTTTCGTGGTCTGGGCCTGGGTGCTGGCGCACGCTTTACGGACAGCATTTACGGCGATGCAGCCAATACCTACAAGGTTGATAGCTACACCCTGTACGATGCGTCGCTTCGGTATGATATGCGCTACATCGGTCTGGAAGGCGTGATGTTCTCTCTGACGGGGCGCAACCTGGCAGATGAAGAATTTCTCAGCTCCTGCAGCGAGTTTGGCTGCTCCTACGGCACGGCTCGTCACGTGACCGCAGGCGTCAGCTATCGCTGGTGATTGATCGCCGTTAACCGGCTCGCCTTGGCGGGCCGGCACGAGAGAATGGACAGGTTATGACATACCTTTTCACAGGCCTCGCCACGGTTGGCGCGGGCCTTTTGTTTTATCTGACCCTGAGCAATCAGCAGTGGTTGAAACAACCGTTGCCCGCCGGTCTTCGGCCGCTGGCGCTGGTCGCTCTGGCCGCCAGTTTCGGGGCGTGGATGTGGGTCATGGATGACAAGGCCGGGTTCTTTGCTGCGCTGGTGATGTTGATGCTGGTGTTGGGCGTGTTGCCGTTGTTGTCCCTGTTGAAAAACGCGGAGGGTAAATAATGGCAAAGTCGAAAGCGGCGACCATCCAGCCGGACTGGATCAGCAAGACGCTGGCCGGCGCACTGCTCGGCCTGGGGCTGGCCGTGGCCATCAGCGGTTTGTTTGCCTGGTGGGGCCCCGGTGGACTGGATGCTCCCAACAAGGTGCAGTTCAACATGTGGGTGATTCCGCTGTACTGGATGACCGTATGGAGCCTGGTCTATTTGTTCCGCACCGGGTTGCGAGCCTGGCTTGTGCTGGGTGCCGCCACTGCGGCGGCCCATGTTGCCTTGTTTGTGACACCGCAGATACTTGGAGCCAGCTAAATTGCGAGCCGATATTATCAAGACCTACAAGACCCTCCATACCTGGACGGGTCTGATTGCCGGCATGGCACTGTTCATCGCGTTCTTTGCGGGTGCCATGACCATGTTCAAGGGCACCCTGGATCGCTGGGCGACCCCGCCGGGAAATGACATCCACTGGGTGGCTGATGATCAGTGGTTGCCTCTGATGCAGCAGACATTGGCGGCTCATCCGGCAGCCGCCAAAGGGTTCACCTTGCATCTTCAGCCGGGTGAGAACGTAGGGGCACCGCTGGTCTGGGATGCCAATCCCGAGCGCTCCCGATTTGATCCCCAGGAGCCATGGGGCGCGACGCTGAATGAGCAGGGTGAGTTGGTCACCGCGCCTTTTGAAACGTCTCCCATGGCGAATCTGGTCGATATGCTGCACCAGACCGCGGGTATCCCCGGCGATGGGCATCATCTTTTTGGCGTTTATGTGATGGGTGCGGTGTCCATCTTGTATGCGCTGGCGATTGTGTCTGGGTTGGTCGTGCTGTTACCGACCCTGGTAAAGGATTTCCTGATTGTGCGTCGTGGCAAGAACCTGAAACGGTTCTGGCTGGATGCCCACAATGTGGTGGGTCTGACCAGCTTGCCGTTTCATTTGATGATTGCGTTGACGGTGATTGTCTTCGCTTTCCATGACTTTCTGTACGACGCCCTTTCCGTCACTGTTTACAAGGAACGGCCGCTGTTCGAAATGCACGAACACCATGACCGTGGCGTCGACACTGTGGCAGAAAATCTGTTACCGCCAGAGGCGCTGTTGGCCAACCTGAAAACCCAGGCCCCGGATTTTGTCCCCCGCGAAATGATGTACATGGGGCCTCTCAGCGAGCGGGCGGAAGTGCGCATTGCCGGTGAGAATCTGGAGCATATGGTGCGGGGTTCCGATCGGGGTTTTGCCGCCATGGATCCCTATACTGCCGAATTGGAAGGCACGGAGTACTTGCCGGGCCAGGAAGATCCCTGGACCGACATTATCATCAGTATCTTCGCGCTCCATTTTGGCAGTTATGGTGGCGACTTCATGCGTTGGGTTTATGTCTTCATGGGCCTGGCGGGGGCGTTCATTTTCTATTCGGGTAATCTGCTGTGGGTGGAAACCCGGCGTCGCAAACAGCGCCGCAAAGGGGGGCCGGTAGAGCAAAAGCGCAACACCCGATTAATGGCCAGTGCGACCGTTGGCGTGTGCTGGGGTTCCGTGGCCGGGATAGCCTTGTCGATGAGTGCCGGCAAATGGCTGCATGGCACCATGGCTGCGGACTCCCTTTACCTGTGGGCCTATTACCTGGTGTTTCTGGCGTCGGTCGGTTGGGCATTCTGGCGTGGGCCTGGCCGGGGGGCGGTGGAACTTATTGCCTTCGCCGGGCTGGCCTGGCTCACCGTGCCACTGACCGCCTTGTTGGCCTGGCTGATTCCCGCCGTGCCGGCTTGGGTGCAAACCGCCCCGGGCCCCCTGGCGGTAGATGGGACCGCATTGCTGGCCGGGCTGTTGTTGCTGGAGATGGCACGGCGTACGGCAAAACGGGTTTTCCATGGCAATACAGACAGTGTCTGGTATGCCGGCGCCGAGCCGGTTGTGGACGAACAAGCGGTGGAAATCAGGGGAAAACCGGCCTGACAAAACGCTTAACTTTTATTGAATACTCTTCAATCAGGCCGCGGCATGAAAAGAAACGTCATGCTGCGGTTTTTTTTGTCACTCCTTTGTTAAGCAACAAATTGATAAACGCAAATTCACACCTGCTCAGGATGGCGTATAAAAACCCCTTAAAAGACAGGGCGGGGCAATGAGACAGAAACACTTGATTTGTCCGTGTATACTGTTCTTGTAGATAAAACACTGATTTATGTGAACTTTTGAATTGCAAACGCTAACGCCCGGATACCAGCGCACCATCGAACGCAGCACCCGCTCTCCGTGACTATGTAGTCCGAAAACAAGAACAGGGTGACATGATGCGTACAATAAAATTTCCCGCGATCTCCTGTCTGTTGCTGCTTCCGCTGCTGCAGGCCTGTGAAGAAGAACCGGATGTGTTTGTCCCGCCGGATCCTGGCAATGCGCTGATTTATGCCTATCCGTCGAATGGCATGGTCGATTTGCCGCTGGGCAGCAAGCTACTGCTGACCTTTTCCAATGGCATTGATGAGGCTGCGGCCAAAGCCGGTTGTCAGCCGGACGGTGACAACTTCAGCGGTGCCCTGTGTCTTGCCGATGCCGACGGCAATCTTGTTGACCTGTCGAGCGCCACGGTATCCAACCAGAACCGCACGTTTACCTTCTCGATGGAAAGCCTTCGAGCCGGGGAAGAGTACAGCTTGTGGGTTTCACCGGAGATTGCGCCGGGCGTGGTCAACCTGAATCAGGAGGGCCCACTGGTGACCTTCCGCACCCGGCAATACGACCCGGTGCCCAATCAGGCCCCAGCGGTGTTGTCCATCAATCAGGAAAAGCCTGGTACTTACCTGCCAGAGCCCACGGCGACCGCCCGTTTTCCGTTCATGGATTTTTCGCCCGTGCGGATCACCTTTACCGAGCCGCTGGTTGAAACCACGGTCCGTTACGGTGACACCGTCAAGCTGGAGAACAAGGCCACGGGTGAACTGGTGGATGTGGCAATCCTTAACGAACGTCACTACATCACCCTGGATCCGAAGGAAGATCTGGTTGGCGGCGAGACCTATACGTTGACGCTCGAAGGGTTGGAAGATTTTGACGAGGATGTGATCGACACCGTCACCTACGAGCTGACAGCCAAGCTTTCCAAAGATGACGTGGCGGATCTCAACCCACCGATCAAGCAGTTGATGAAAGCCCAGCCTGCCATGGGTGATCCGGGTTATCCGGAAAGATCTCGCCTGCACGGGCTGCCGCTTAACCAGTTTAATCTAGTTACCGAAGCGCTGGGTATCACCCAGGTCGATGCACGGCCCCTGGTATTGGAGGGTTGGCTGGGGCGTCCAGGTGAGCACGTAGAGGCGGTGCCGGTGGTGGCGCGGGCAGGCCAGCAGCTGCGCATTACCGGTATCGATCCGATTCTGCTGGGGGGGGAAGTCCGCACTCCCATGTTTACTGGCGATATCATCGGTACCTTCGTCACCGACGTTACCGGTTTCCTTACTACCAATCCCTTTCGCCCGGCAGGCTTCCAGCCTGACGATGATTTTGCCCCCATGTATGTGCACATGAATTTCGATCTTGCCATGCATGCGGTAGAGCCCCGGGGTAATGCCTCGGTGAATCAGAACCTGATGCACATTCAGGCCGTGGGTGTGGTGGATGTGAAAGACGGTGCGCTTACCTTTGAAGTGTTCCGGACTCTGGAGCTGGATGTACTCAGTGGGGCCGCCAAGGTGAGCGCGGACTTTGCGCTTGGGGTACGTGCCGATGTGGATTTTGAATTTGAGCAAATCAATCGCGATCAACTTCAGGCTACCGGTTCGTTCCCGGAAAACAACCAGGTACAGGTAGAGCCGAGTAACAACATTATTGTGGTCTTCAATGAACCGGTCAGCGCTGATGGCATGGAACAAGTGCAACTGTTCCGCCAGGACAGCAGTGAGCCGGTGCCTGTGCAGGTGCGCAGCAGTGGCTCGAACCTGGTGATTACGCCCTTCAATGAACTGGAAGCGGGGGTGCGCTACAACCTGGATCTGGGCGACAACCTGAAGGACATGGATATTTTTGATCCTTCACAGCTGCAGTTTGTCCCCGGTGATGCCACTGATGGCTCCGGCCAGATTGTGTTCGATACCGCCAGTTATGCAGCCAACGATGATGCGCCTGTGCTGCCCCCGGTTGTGCTTGGTATGTATCCGGGCATCGGTTGTGCCCTCGAAGACCGCGGTGTCGAACAACAAGATGCCCAGGGCAATACCCTCAAAATGGCCGGTCGCTGTGCGGGTGGCCTGGAAGAGGATGCTCTCTATTACCCGTTCTTCTACGACGTGAGTCGTCCCATTGAGGTGAGCTTCAACATGCCTATGGATCTGAACTCCATGACGTTCGGGACCATTGCGGCGGACGGGGAATCCTGCGAAGGCGGGGCCATGTGTCTGGCGGAACAAGTAGAGGGCAACTGGCAGAACATTGAGTTGTCGGCCCGCCGAAACAGCCTGCGCCTGCGAGCGGTACCGGCGCCCAACAGCATTGTGCCCGGCAACGCGTATCGCATCGTGATCAACGGTGGAGACAATGGCGAAGAGGTTTTCCGCAGCCATGGTCGTTTCGACAACCTTGGTATCAACACGGACCCTCTTAACGGCATGGGCACCTGTGGCCCGTTGTCCAATCAACCCTGCGAAGGCGGGCCGGCAATTCTTATCGACTTTACGGCAACGCCGGATGTCGGTGCCGCCTATGCCACCGTGTTGACCCGCAAGTACACCGATGTGAATGGCAATGGTGTCTGGGATGACGATGAGCTGGAAGCGGAAAATAACCATGCCCGTGGCCATGTGAAGAGCACCAGCGGTCTGATTGGCGATGCCAATCTGGATGACGGTGACCAGATCTTTACCAATGCCGCCCTGCCCATGGCTTTCCTGCCGAAGGCGCCGCTGGACCTGAGTTATATCGGCCTGGTGGAAGAAGAGGACGGCCGTTGGTGCGCGACCCAGGAAGATGCCGATGGTGATATCTACTGCATCCAGACGGTAGGTGATACCGCAATTCCGGTGGAGATCAATGCCCAGCACGTGATGGGGACCTCTCTGATCGCCAATGCCACGCTGGCGATTCCCGTCCTCGGTGACTTGATCCCCCTGCCATTGGAGACCGGTGCGCTGGTGCTGCGTTTCAAGCCCTATGAAGATATGCCGCCGCAGCCTCTGCGTGGGTTTGTCATCAACGCTATCGATCCTGAAACGGGCCTGGAAATTGATGATCCTGTCTTTCTTACCCGACTGGATGCCTGGCTGGATGCCCCGGATGTGCGTCTCTTTTCTGCTCTGCTTCCCGGTGGCGAAGCCATTCCGAACGTGGCCGACGCGAATGTTCGCAGCCTGCCGGTATCCGCTTACCTGACCGGGCCAGTGAAGTTCTTGCGTAACGGCCAGATTACCCTGGAATCCAGCAATGCGTCTGCCATTGCCGCCTCGCTGAACCTGAGTGTGGACCTGGGTGCGTTGATCCCGGTGCTGGGTGATTTGCTCGATCTGATTATTGGCGGAATCCTGCCGGAAGAAGGGGTGGGGTCGCTTGAGCTGGGCATTGCCAAGGATGACTTCCGTATTCGTGTTGTGAATAACCCGACCCATGCTCGACTGACGAGTGCCGGCCAGGAAAATGCGGGAGAAGAACAATGAACAACAAGAAACGGTTGTGCCTTGCGGCCGGGTTGGCCTTGTTAGGAAGCCATGCGATTGCCAGCCAGGAGATGTATGGCCCGGATTACCCGGGGGTGAAATTTACCCAGAAGATTTTTGGTGAAGACCGACTGTATTTTCGCCTCGGTGCGCTCTACATGAGCCCGGACGTGAAGACCAACTCCATTACCCTGAGCAATCTTTCGGAAATTGCCGAGGTGGCGGTAGAGCCGGGTGAGCAGGAAGGGGAGGCATTCAGTGATCCCCTGATGATCCCGGCAGCCACCATCGGCTACAAATTACGATGGGGGTTGTGGGGCGGGGGCTGGTCAGTAGAAACGATGGCGGCGCTCCCGCCGACACTGGAGCTGAAAGCCAAGGGGCGCATTGCCGATGTGCCGCTGGTCACGGAAGCCAATGGCATTCCCACCGGGGTGCCTGCACTGGGCGAAAAAGTGGCGGAGACCAAAGTCGCCCCTCCCATGTTCACCTTGGTGAAGCGCTTCCGTAACGAACACAACTTTCGTCCCTATGCCGGGTTGGGCGTGGTCTACCTGTTCACCTATGACAGTCATGTCACCAACCCGATTCTCACCGAAGTGGGCGAGCCGGAACTGGAAATCGAGGACAAGTTCGGCTGGGTAGGGCAGTTGGGTGTGGACTGGCGTATCAGCGATTACTGGTGGCTGGCGGCAGACTTCAAATACATCAGCGTCAAGGATGTGTCGGCCACCATGGAGCGCACCTTCATCCGGGCGCCGGGCCTGCCCCAGTACCAGTACGCGGCGGTGGGAGATGCCGAATTCAACGCGGACATGAATGTGTACGCCTTCAGTCTTGGGGCCGGGTTTACGTTCTAATCCCGGATTGTGCCCCCTTGCCTCAGGTTGCGGTTGAGTCTTTTGGTCATTGAGGCGACGTCGCCCAACGTGAAATAGTGTTTTGAATACTGTTGCACGTTGGGCCCGATGCCGTTACTCGCCAACCACAATCACGCGTTTGCCACTGAAGGCGTTTCCGGCCATGTGTTCATGGGCGGCAATGGCGTTGTCGAAGGCAAAGCGTTCGAGTGGCAGAGGCAACAGTTTGCCGCTGGCAAACAGCGGAGCCAGTCGGTCGTTGAAGATCTGGCTCATCATGATGCGTTTTTCCAGCGGCTGGCTGCGCATGGTCATGCTTTTCAGGGTTTGCCGCTTCATCAACAGGGCTCCCAGATTCAGCTCAGTGCTCATGCCACCGAGAATACCGATATTGACCAGCGTACCCTCGACACGCAGGCCCCCCAGAAGGGTATTCCACTGCGGCCCGACCATATCCAGAATCACCGCTACCCCCTCGCCATGGGTGACCGCATCCAGTTGCGCCTTGAGGGTGTCGTCGTCGCTGACCTGTGCGTCCAGCCCCATGTCGTTGGCGGTCTCAAGTTTGCTCAGGTCGCGGCTGCTGCCGATGGGGCGCGCGCCCAATGCGGCGGCGAGCTGGGTTGCGGCGAGTCCAACACCGGCGGTGGCCGGGCGAATCAGGCACCACTGGCCAGGTTGCAGTCCGCCTTCAAGAAACAGGGCGCGATACGCGGTGAGGAAAGCCTCGGGCAGTGTGGCAGCGCGGGCAAAGTCCATGCCGGCCGGCAGTGTCAGGGCTTCGCGTTCGTGGGTCACCAGTTGTTCCGCGTAGGCGCAGCCGGGCACCAGGCCCATGACATGATCCCCCACGCGCCGCGATTGCACCCGTTCCCCCACGGCGATGACGACCCCGGCGTATTCCAGACCAGGGATACGGCTGTCGGTGCCGGGCGGGGCAGGGTAGCGACCCTGCACCTGCAGCAGATCGGCCCGGTTGACGCCGATGGCCTTAACCTGCACGACGACCTCTTCCGGCCCGGGGCTGGGATCCGGCAGGGTCGACAGTTGCAGTTGCTTGTCTTCAATCATCCAGGCTCGCATGGGCGGGCTCCCTTTCAAAAAAACGACGTCCTTTGTGCAAGCGCGCCGCCTGTGACGTTCCTGCGCAAAGGTCTCTGTGAAAAACACAAGGTTGGTTATGTCTCTTCAGTATCCGTTCACTGATCTGCCGTCGGCAGGGACGCGATTCAAGGTCGCCGAGGGCGTGTATTGGTTGCGGTTTCCGTTGCCGTTCGCGCTGGACCATATCAACCTCTGGTTGCTGGAAGATGGCGACGGCTGGACGGTGGTGGATACCGGGCTTGGCGTACGTTCCAGCCAGAAGATCTGGGATACCTTGCTGAACGAACAGCTGGACGGCAAACCGCTGACCCGCATTGTGGTGACCCACTATCACCCTGATCACCTGGGGATGGCGGGCTGGTTGCAGCAGCGTTGCCAGGCCCCCGTGGTGACCAGTGCCGGCGAGTGGGCACTGGCCAGTATGATCTGTGCGTCTTCCGATGAGCAGTCCATCAGCGGCTTCAAGGCTTTTCTTGGCAGCCATGGGCTGGGGGGCGAGGTGCTGGATCAGGTGGCGGGCAAGGGCAACGGCTTTCGCCGGGTGGTACGGCCGATGCCGGAGAATCCGCAACTGATCGGCGCGGGGGACTCGCTGACCATCCATGGTGAGCGCTGGCAGGTGCACATTGGGCGAGGGCATTCCCCGGAGCATCTGTGCCTGTACCGCGACAGCGATCGCGTGTTGATCAGTGGCGATCAGGTGCTGCCGACCATTTCCAGTAACCTGATGGTGCGCCCGTCTGCACCGGAGGCGAACCCGGTCACCGCCTTTGTGGACAGCCTGACGGCGCTGCGTGATGCCTTGCCAGACGACACCCTGGTGTTGCCCGCCCACGGTCTGCCTTTTCGCGGCATGACGTCGCGTATCAATGATCTGGTTGCCCATCACCAACGGCAGCTGGAGGTGGTGTGGGAAGAGTGTCGCTCTCAGGCCCGTAGCGCCCATGACATTCTCCCGGTGATGTTTGATCGCAAACTGGATGTGCAGCAACTCATGTTTGCCATGGGGGAAAGCATTGCACACCTCAATTGTTTGATGGAGCAGGGCCGGGTGCAGCGCCAGGACAAGGAAGGCGTCTGGCATTTTGCCGCCTGATTCGGCCATGGGGTGGCGGTTGCTGCGGGCGAAACCAATGTGCTCATAACCCCTGTCCCAGGACCATCATCCAGATCGCCAACATCGGCACCACCAGCACAAAAAACACCCCGTTCCAGCGCCAGGCAATCTGGTAAGGCGAACGCCGGATCAGCTGGCTTAGCACCAGCATTGAGGCCGTGAAAGGGGAAGAAATCATCGACAGGCTCCAGGCGCACATCATGCCCACCGCCAGCAAGCGCGGGTCGGCGAGGCTGCCATCCCCCAGCAGGGTGGCCAGTAACGTGACCGACACGATGGGGTTGAGTCCCAGTTGTGCCAATGCCACGACCAGCAGCATGGCGGCAATGGCCATGGCGGCGCCGTGCAGGTGGGTGGCGATCAGCAGCGCGTGCAGGGCGTCCACGTCAATCAATGGCGTCAGCAGGACGCCGAGACAGGCAGAGCCACCGAGTACCGCGATTTCGCCCCGGCTTGCCCCGAATATCAGTCGTGAGTGGCGGCCCAGCAGTGTCAGGGCACGGGGCAGCCCGGTGCCGCCTCCCAGGCGTCGGCGCTGACAGGCCATCCAGATAATGGCGGCTGCGGGGCACGCTACCAGCACGGCCACAGGCAGCCGCAGTTCGCCCAGCCCGGCCACCGCAAACACGCTCAGGGTGATGGCCAGCGCCAGCAGACTGAAGTGCCATAGTGGGCGCAGGGACGGCGCCCGGGTTGCGGGTACCTTGCTGGCCAGGTGTTGCGGCCGCAGTCGCCAGTCCAGCCACCAGCCCAGCAGGAAGAACAGGGCTGCCGTCGGCAGTGCCACCGGTGCCAATGTTGCCCAGGTCAGGCTTGGCATGTTGGCGAGGATCACCGCCATGGTGACGCCCAGCGGGGAGACCAGCGGTGCCAGCGCAAAGCCGCGCAGAATCGACAGCATCATGCGCTGCTCGCGGGCGAGTTGAATATCGCTGTGCCCGCCAGCGGCCTTCAGGGTGTTGCTGCGCTGGACCATGGCCCCAAACAGATTGAGCACCCCAATATTGATGATCAAGCCGAACAGGGCGGTGCCCAGCGACAGGGTGGGGTAGCGTAACGCCGGTTTTTGCCGGATCAGGGTGTTGCCCGCCTCGCGGACCAGCCGCGAGCGCATGGCAGACACACGCAGCAGGCCCAGCGACGAGACGAAAGTGGCAAAGAAACAGAGCCGGTCCAGCGCTTGAAGCAATACCGATACAGGCTCCGGCAGCCGCCAAACCACGACGCCCGCCAATAACAAGGTCACCAGCAGGATGCCTTTGGCCATGCGAGCCTGACGGGGCCATTGCACCAGCAGGTAGATGAGCAGCGCTACCCGTGCCAGCCACGCTCCGGTTTCCAGGTCGAATACCAGAAACAGCAGCGTGCCCAGCATGCAAAGCGGAAGCGTTGCGTTCAGCAGGGGCAAGAAAGGACTCTCATGGCGTCGAAGCGGGTAAGGATCCTGCCCTGTCAGGCATGGGCGGCCTGCCGGGCCAGCTCACGGGCAATGACAATCTGTTGGATCTGGGTGGTGCCTTCATAAATACGGAACAGGCGAACGTCCCGGTAAAACCGCTCCACCGCATATTCGGCAATGTAGCCTGCACCGCCGTGAATCTGGACGGCCCGGTCGGCAACCCGCCCCACCATCTCCGAACAGAACAGTTTGCAGCAGGAGGCATCCAGACTCACTTTCTCGCCCCGGTCCTTGCTGCGAGCGGCTTCCAGCACCATGGCGCGGCCGGCGAAGGCTTCAGCACGGGAATCGGCCAGCATGGCCTGAATCAACTGATGCTCGACAATGGGTTTGCCAAACTGGGTACGCTCCATGGCGAAGCTCAGGGCATCTTCAATCAGCCGCATGGCAACGCCGACACAGACCGCAGAGATATGCAGGCGGCCGCGGTCCAGCACTTTCATGGCGGTCTTGAAGCCTGTGCCTTCCTTGCCACCGATGATGTTCTCCGCCGGGACCCGGCAGTTGTCGAAAATGATGTCGCAGGTATGGGCCCCTTTTTGTCCCATCTTCACATCGGCCTTGCCGCGGCTGATACCGGGGGTATCGCCTTCCACAATAAAGGCTGTCACGCCGCCGGCGCCCTGAATGCTGGCGTCGGTGCGTGCCATCACGGTGAACAACCCGGCATGGGGGCCATTGGTGATAAAGCGTTTGGTGCCGTTGATGATGTAGTGATCCCCATCTCTGTCGGCGCGGGTTTTTACCGCACCGGAATCCGATCCCACATCCGGTTCGGTCAGGCAGAACGCACCGATTACTTCACCGGTGGCCAGCTTGGGGACGTATTGCTGTTTTTGTGCCTCGGTGCCATCAATCAGAATCCCCTGGGCGCCGATACCGTTGTTGGTGCCCATCAGGGAGCGAAACGCGGGGGAGGTCCGGCCCAGCTCGAAGGCCACCAGCACTTCTTCTTCCATGGTCAGGCCCAGGCCGCCGTATTCTTCTGGAATCGACAGGCCAAACAGGCCCATGGCTTTCATCTCTTCAGCGATAGCCTCTGGTATGGCATCGTTTTCAGCCACGGACTGTTCTGCGGGCACCAGACGCTCGCGAACAAAGCGGGCGATGGTATCAACGAGCTGGTTGAGGGTTTCAGGATCACGAATCATGGTGGGGTCCGGTTGTCGCGTCGATCGGGTAGGGGTCGCTGTGGACCACTTGCACCGGACTCTGTCACGGCCTATGCTGCCCGTCAAGTTTTGGAATTGAATTCCGCATAGCGGACAATCTGTGCCGCCAATGCTGTGCTGCCAGTACGGAGAACAACAATGATTGATGCCTATATCTACGATGGTTTGAGGACTCCTTTTGGTCGTCACGGCGGTGCATTGGCACCGGTACGGCCGGATGATCTGCTGGCGGGCGTGGTTCGTACCCTCACCAACCGGAATCCTTTTGCGCTCACCGCGTATGAGGACATCGTCATCGGCAATACCAATCAGGCCGGTGAAGATGCCCGCAATGTGGCTCGCCATGCCGGTTTGCTGGCAGGGCTGCCGGAATCGGTGGCGGGCATTACCGTCAACCGTCTGTGTGGCAGTGGTCTGGCGGCGGTGCTGGATGCCGCCCGGGCCATTCGCTGTGGAGAAGGGCAGTTGCTGATTGCCGGTGGCACCGAGTCCATGAGCCGGGCTCCGTTCGTGATGGCCAAGGCCGAGGCGGCTTACAGCCGCGACCTGCGTATTTTCGACAGCACCATTGGCGCCCGTTTCCCGAACCCGAAAGTGGAAGCGGAATTCGGGGATGACAGCATGCCCGAAACCGCCCAGAACATTGCCGATGCGCTGGGAATCAGCCGGCAAGAGTCGGACGCCTTTGCGGCTCGCTCCCAGGCGCGCTATGAAGCGGCACGGCAGCGGGGTTTTTTCGACCAGGAGCTGACAGCAGTCTCTGTGCCTCAGGGGCGCAAGCAGCCGCCGCTGGACGTCACTGCCGATGAGCATCCCCGCCCCGCCGTGGTGCTCGACAAGCTGGCAGGCCTGCCGTCGATTGTGGAGGGCGGTATCATCACCGCCGGTAATGCGTCTGGTGTGAACGACGGCGCGGCGGCCTTGATTCTGGGGTCCCGTGAAGCGGGTGATGCCGCCGGGGTGGCGCCTCGTGCCCGTATCCTGGCCGGCGCAGTGGCCGGCGTGTCACCCCGCTTGATGGGGTTGGGCCCGGTAGAAGCCTGCCGCAAGGTGCTGGCCCGTGCTGGCCTCACCCTGGAACAGATGGATGTGATCGAAATCAACGAAGCCTTCGCGACCCAGGTGCTGGGTTGTTGCAAACAGCTGGGCATTGCCGGTGATGATGAGCGACTTAACCCCAACGGTGGGGCTATTGCGGTGGGGCACCCGTTGGGCGCCTCTGGTGCGAGACTGGCCTTGACCGCGCTGCGTCAGCTGGAAGCGTGTGGTGGCCGTTATGCCCTGGTCAGCCTGTGTATCGGCTTGGGCCAGGGGGTCGCCATGGTGATTGAGAGGCAATGAATAATTAATAGCTAATAATGAATAACGAAACCCGCAGGTCGGAAACTTCCGCCCTGCGGAATGAAACGAACGGGATTAGTAATGCAACGATTTGATTGGAAAGATCCGCTATTGCTGGAAGGCCAGCTGAGCGAAGACGAGCGCATGATTCGTGATGCTGCCCATGATTATTGCCAGAGCAAGTTGATGACGCGGGTGCTGGAGGCGAACCGGCATGAGGTGTTTGATCGCGAGATCATGAACGAAATGGGGGCGCTCGGTTTTCTGGGCCCGACCATTCCCGAGGAATACGGTGGAGCTGGCGTCAACCATGTGAGCTATGGGCTGGTGGCCCGGGAAGTAGAGCGGGTGGATTCCGGTTACCGTTCTGCCATGAGCGTGCAATCATCCCTGGTGATGTTTCCGATCCATGCTTTTGGCAGTGAAAGCATCAAGCGCAAGACCCTGCCAAAACTGGCCAGCGGCGAATGGGTTGGCTGTTTTGGGCTGACCGAGCCGGATCATGGCTCGGATCCCGGCTCCATGAGTACCCGTGCCAAAAAGGTCGATGGCGGTTATCTGCTGAATGGCGCCAAGACCTGGATCACCAATTCGCCCATTGCCGATGTGGCGGTGGTGTGGGCCAACCTGGAGGGCAAGATCCACGGCTTCGTGGTCGAGCGCGGTGCCGAGGGTTTCACCACGCCGAAAATTGAAGGCAAGTTTTCCCTGCGTGCGTCGATTACCGGCCAAATCATGTTGGATGACTGCTTCGTGCCGGAAGAAAATCATCTGGATGTGGAAGGGTTGAAAGGTCCGTTCAGCTGCCTTAACAAGGCCCGTTACGGCATTAGCTGGGGCGCCATGGGGGCGGCGGAATTTTGCTGGCAGGCGGCGCGCCAGTACACCCTGGACCGCAAACAGTTTGGACGCCCGCTGGCCCATACCCAGTTGATCCAGAAAAAACTGGCAGACATGCAGACCGAAATCACCTTGGGTCTGCAGGGGGCATTGCAGCTGGGGCGTTTGATGGATGCCGGGCAGTGGGCGCCAGAGATGGTTTCACTGATGAAACGGAACAACTGTGGCAAGGCCATCGACATTGCCCGCCAGGCCCGTGATATGCACGGCGGTAACGGTATCAGCGATGAATACCATGTGATTCGCCATGTCATGAACCTGGAAGCGGTGAATACCTATGAAGGGACCCACGACGTGCACGCCCTGATTCTAGGCCGTGCTCAGACCGGACTGGCCGCCTTCGGGTAAACCCGTCGCGACATCCTGATCGACCGAGAAGGCAGCCATCTGGCTGCCTTTCTTGTTATTGGGGTACCCTGATGAGCACAGCCGGGCAAGGGAACCGTCGCGGCGGGTCTGGGGAACCTCTGAATAACTCCTTGCATGCTCAGTCTTTCAGGCTGGTTCGCCCCCTCTATGGGCCAAAAGGTAAAGAGGGGCGCGCTTTTGAAGGTGTATGTCCATCCATCGGCTCTTCACCTTCGAAGGAAGCGCAACAACGAGTGCGGGCCAGCCTGGAAGACCCGAAGGGCGCGACCTGAAGCGCCCATCTGCTGCGCTTTGTCGCCAGGAAAGGGAACCACCCTGCCCGTTGCGACAAAACACAACAGCTGAACGCTTCAGGACACGCTGAGCATGCAAGGAATTATTCAGAGGTTCCCTGGGTCCATATTTCATTCGAACTTTTGAAGGTGCTGTCATGATGCGATCTCATTCGGGTATCACTCTGGGCTGGATGTCCCTGCTGCTTTTGACCATGGGATTGCTGGCGGGGTGTGATAATGACCCCCGCGCAACAGGGGAGGTGCCCGCAGTAAAAGGCGAACAGCGGGTTCTCTCTGGCAAGGTCATGTACCGGGAAAAAATCGCCATGCCGGAAGGGGCGACCTTGACGGTTTCCCTTGCTGATGTATCGCGGATGGATGCGCCGGCCGAGATCATTGCCGAGCAGCATATTGATGCCCCTGGCCAGGTGCCGGTGCCTTTTGCGTTACGCTACCAGGCGGATGCCGTTGATCCAGAACGGGCCATGGCGTACGCGGTGCGGGCGGAAATTCGTGGCGCAGGGGGGGAGTTGCTATGGACAACTACCCAGCGCAACGACGTGGATTTCAGTGCCGGAGTGCCGGCCGATATGACCCTGATGCTGGAGAAAGTCGGCTCGGTCAAGAGCGGCGCAGTGATCATGAACCGGGAACAGGCCCGCAAGCGTGGGGCCGATTTCTGGGCCCAAGGCAATGAGCCGGGCTGGCATCTGGTCATCGTACCCGAAGAGGTACTGGTGTTTGTCGGGGATTATGGCCAGCGCACCGTCACCGTGCCCAATGCTGGTGCCCTCACCGAGGATACCGTGACGCTTTACGAGTCGACCACGGAAACCGCTGCCCTGCGTGTAGAAATCGAAAAGGTTACCTGTGAAGACGATATGAGCGGGCAGGCATTTGATTATCAGGTGTCGGTGACAGTCAACCAGACACTTTACCGCGGATGTGGTGAGGATCTTTAACCCTGTCAGCGTTGCATAACGGGATTTTCTGGTAGCATGACCGCAGATTGCGGGAACGCTCTGTTATTTTACACCAAGGAAATCCCATGCTCGATTACATTGCTCTTGGGCTACTGTTGTTTGTGGCGCTGGTGCTGTTTTATGGCGTCATTGTCATTCACGACATCCCCTATGATATTGCGAAACATCGCGACCATCCCCACCAGGATGCGATCCATGTGGCCGGCTGGGTAAGCCTCTTTACCTTGCACGTGCTTTGGCCCTTCCTGTGGATCTGGGCCACTCTTTATCGGCCGGAGCGCGGCTGGGGGTTCCAGCAGATACAGGAACAGCAGAAAAGCGATGAAGCCCTGCTGCTGGCCATGCAGGAAAAACTGGATGCCCAGGCGCAGCGCATTGATGCCCTGGAGCGCAAGCTGGGGGACAATGCCTGATGGAAACGCTGATTCTCCTGACTTACGCCGCCATCTGTGTCTTTATCTTCAAGGTTTTCAAGATTCCGTTGAACAAATGGACGGTGCCCACCGCCATTCTGGGGGGCATCGTGCTGATCAGCGGCATTGTGCTGGCCATGAACTACAACCACCCCTATACCGAGAAAGTGCGCCAGATTTATGTGGTGACTCCGATCGTGTCAGAGGTACGTGCGCGGGTGCTGGAAGTTCCCGTGAAGCCCAACACCCCGGTGAAGCAGGGTGACCCGCTGGTGATTCTGGACAGTACCCGTTTCGAAGCCCGAGTGGCACAGCTCGAAGCGCAACTGGCGGATACCGGGCAATTGGCCGAAGGCAATGTGGCCTCGGTGGCGGAGGCCCGCGCCAAAGTGATGCAGGCCACCGCCAAGCGCGATCAGGCGGTGCGGACACTGCGCCGTTATCAAGGCGCGCCGGATGCCTTCAGCCGACAGCAAATCGATACCCAAACAGAGCGCGTCGCGGCCAGTCGAGCGGATCTTGACGCCGCACAGGCTGCACTGGCGAAAGCCGAGACCCAGTTGGACGGCTCTGTGGACGGTGATGACCCCGCTGTGGCAGCAGTGAAGGCGCAGCTTGAAGAAGCCCGCTTTGATCTGGAAAACACGGTGATCCGTGCGCCCATGGATGGCTTTGTGACCCAGCTGGCTGTGCGCCCCGGGATGATGGCTGTGCCCTTACCCCTCAAGCCGGTCGCCAACTTTATCAACCAGGAAGATCGCCGCTATGTGGCGGCTTTCCGTCAGCAGTCCCTGTTACGGCTGGAGCCTGGCGCCGAGGTTGAGATGGCGTTTACCTCACTGCCGGGCCAGGTGTTCAGCGGTAAACTGGTGCAGGTCATGCCGACCATTGCCGAAGCGCAGCTGGCTGCCGGTCAGGCGCTGGTGGGTGGCGCGGCTTTCCAGAAGATGGATAACGAGGCCTTGGTGATTATCGAGCTGGAAGGGAATGACGAAGTGCAATCCCTGCCCATGGGGGTCAGTGCCCAGGCAGCGGTGTACACCGAGCATCTGCACCATGTGGCGATCATCCGCCGGATCCTGCTACGGATGATGAGCTGGCGACATTACCTCTACCTGGATCACTGATCCTGGGTGTGAGTATCATCACGGGCGGCCTTGGGTCGCCCGTTTTGTTTTGGGCCGCCAGGGGAAAGCAGGTGAAAGACAAATCGGCCACAGACCAGCCATAGCAGTAGAACCAGCAAGAGAAAAAAGACACTGCCGTCCTGGTAAAGGGCCAGGCTTAACGGCAGAAACAGCACGCCACTGAACAGCAGCGCCATGATCACCGTAAGTTGGCGGCGGCGTTTGAGACTGGCAGAAGAGGGTTTCGGGTTCATGCTGTGGAGTTTAGCATAGCGTGCGTCATGCCCCAGCCGGAGCCATTACCATCGACGGTTATCCTGTTCCTGCCGGTCCTGTAGACCGGGAAATCACCATCAACAAAAGCCGTTTTATCACCTGGCTCAGACCGGTGTGCCACCGTGATGAGGCCATGGCTATCGTTGAGGAAGCACGTCAACGCTACCCGGATGCTTCTCACCATTGTTATGCCTACCTGCTGGGTAATCCCGCCTCAGCCCAGGCGGCCATGAACGATGATGGCGAGCCCTCTGGCACGGCAGGCAAACCCATTTTTAACGTCATTCAACACAAGGGAATGAGTGATGTGCTGGTCGTGGTGACCCGTTATTTTGGTGGCGTGAAACTGGGTGCCGGGGGGCTGGTACGCGCCTACGCGGCAGCGGCGGAGTCGGTGCTGGCGGAGGCCGAAAAGGTAGAGAGTGTGCCGCAAGTGCTGTGTCGGCTTGAGATGGGCTTTGCACAGGAGCAGCGGCTCAGGCATTGGGCTGCATGTCATGATGGGCAGGTGGAAGAGATTGCCTATGGCCAATCCGTGGTCATGACATTGCGTTTTCCCCGCGATTGGATGGGGGAGTTGAAACA
>Ga0310345_10000350_pt1 | contig 75671 bp, 62 predicted proteins | sample HC15DNA20500_MG_FD_204667 | JGI IMG/M metagenome (GOLD analysis project Ga0310345, IMG submission 204667) | Marine microbial communities from station ALOHA, North Pacific Subtropical Gyre - HC15-DNA-20-500_MG | ecosystem: Environmental > Aquatic > Marine > Oceanic | place: Pacific Ocean: North...
GCCAGAGGCCCCCGCTTTCGCTGGGGCGACGCTGTAAAGGCAGGCGCCACCACCGCTGCGCCCTCTGCGCGAACAAAACCGCCGCGCCCCCACGCCTCGGCGTGAATCGCCCTACTCCGCCGCCACCGCCAGCTTCGCCTCGAACTCGGCCTCCGCCAGGAACCGCTCGGCATCCAATGCCGCCATGCACCCCGTCCCCGCCGCGGTGATCGCCTGGCGGTAGGTCTTGTCCATCACGTCGCCGCAGGCGAAGACGCCCGGCACGCTGGTGCGGGTCGAGCCCTTCTCCACCTCGATATAGCCGTCCGCGTCGAGCGTCAGATGGCCGCGGAAAAGCTCGGTCGCCGGGTGATGGCCGATCGCGACGAAGCCGCCATCGACGTCGATCGCTGATTCCGCCCCCGTCACCGTATCGCCCAGCTCCAGGCCGATCAGACCCTCGGGCGTGCCCCCGCCGACGAAGCGCAGCACTTCCTTGTTCCACAGCACTTTGATCTTGGGGTTGGCGAACAGCCGCTCCTGCAGGATCTTCTCGGCGCGCAGCGAATCCCGTCGGTGGATCAGCGTCACGTCATCGCTATGGTTGGTGAGGTACAAAGCCTCCTCGACCGCGGTGTTGCCGCCGCCGATCACCGCCACCTTCTTGCCGCGATAGAAGAAGCCGTCGCAGGTCGCGCAGGCCGACACGCCCTTGCCGCGCAGCAGCTCCTCGCTGTCGAGCCCCAGCCACTTGGCCTGGGCGCCGGTCGCGACGATCAGCACATCGCCCGAATAGATGTCGCCGCTATCGCCGATCAGCCGGAACGGCCGCTGCGACAGGTCCACCTCGACGATCGTGTCGTACATCAGCCGCGTGCCGACATGCTCGGCCTGGGCCTGCATTTCCTCCATCAGCCAGGGGCCCTGGATGACGTTGCGGAAGCCGGGATAATTTTCGACATCGGTGGTCGTCATCAGCTGGCCGCCGGGCTGGATGCCCTGCACCAGGATCGGCTTCAGCCCGGCGCGCGCGCCGTAGATGGCGGCCGAAAGCCCGGCGGGGCCGGAGCCGATGATGAGCATATGGGTATGATGGGTCGCCATGGCCTCTATCCGTTCAGTCCGCCGCATCTAGGGACGAATGCGGGGGCGTTTCAACCGGATTACGCAAGCCAGGGCGGCCGCGTTACGCACCATCGATGTTCATGGTAGCGGAGGAGGGACTTGAACCCCCGACCCCAGGATTATGATTCCCGTGCTCTAACCAGCTGAGCTACTCCGCCCCGAAAGGCCCGCCCCAAGGCAGGCGGGCGCCATAAGGGCGCGGGGGCGGCGAAGTCAAGCGCCTCTGAACGGGTGGCGCGAGAGCGGCTCCCATGGGCCGCCGCGATACCACCAGGCGGCGAGCCCGGCGATGGCGAGCGGGCGCGGGGTGAAGCCCGCCTGCAGCTCGGAGAGGAGAGCGCGGGCGGCTTCGGGCGACACCTTGTTCTGCACCGTGATATGCGGGCGCCAGCCGGCCTGGTCCTGCGGGGTGAGGAGCGGCGCGAAGGCTTCCGCCAGCCGCGCGCGGATCGCACCGAGCGCGGGCGAATCGACGCGATAAGCGACGCCCTTGCCCAGGCTCATCACCGCGCTGAGCTTGGCCGGCGGCGCGGGGGCGCGCGCTTCCTCGGCGAGCCGCGCCTTGAGTTCAAGCGCGACCGAGGGCGGCAAATGGTGGAACAGCGTGAGATGCGCCTGGAGGAAATTACGCTCCGGCGGGAAATAACGTTGGCGCAGGCCATCGAGCCAGGCGAAGTCGGGCTCGCCGATCAGGGCGGTGACGATGATGGGGGCGGGTTGGAGAGCAACTTCCACAATATCTCCTTCACGCGCCAGGCACTAAGCGAGCTGGCACCATCGCGGAGCCCTGCCGTCCTTGGCGGGCGCGGACGCAAGGGCTAAGCGGGCTTGATGGTCCATGTCTCTCACGAAACCCACGAGGCGGTCGAAGCTCGCTTGCTGCGCGTGATTAAGTCGGCGCGACTGAAGGTCTATGAGGGCCTTTATGCGTTCGAGGAATTTCCCCTGGCGCAATTCGCGCAGAAAGCGCGCCCTGAAGCCCTCGCGCTCGTCCGCGACGACAAGGTCTGGAGCCAGCTGGTGCTGAGCAGCGGGACCGGCGAACAATTTCGGCTTTTTAGGTTCCACTTTCCACCCGACGCGGACAATAGCGGCTTTGTCGGCTGGCTGGCGACCCGGCTCAAGCGGGAATTTGGTACAGGGGTGTTCGTCACCTGCGGGCTCAACTCGGGCGACGGCGGGGTGTTCGATTATTGGGGTGTGCCCGCCAGTGTCGGCGATGCGATAGTCGCGCATGTGATCGAGCTGACGTCGCGCTGAGGCCGTCAAGCTCGAACCCTCAAATTTCCACTTGGCTGCCCAGCTCCACCACGCGGTTGGTGGGCAGGCGGAAGAATTCCATCGCGCTTTCGGCGTTGCGCAGCATCCAGGCGAACAGCTTTTCGCGCCACAGGCTCATCCCCGGCTTGGCGGAGGGGAGCAGGGTCTGGCGCGCTAGGAAGAAGCTGGTGTCCATCATCCGGAAGCTCGCGCCGCACCGCTCCACCTTGGCGAGCGCGGCGGGCACGTCGGGCTCCTCGACAAAGCCATAGCGCAGGATCATGCGGTGGAAGCCGTCTCCCAACGCCTCGATCGAGCAGCGCTCATCGGCGGGGACATAGGGTTCGTCGGCGATCTTCACCGTCAGCAGGATCACCCGGTCGTGCAGCGCCTTGTTGTGCTTCAGATTGTGCAGCAGCGCGTGCGGGACGCCGATCGCGGACGAGGTCATATACACCGCCGTCCCCGGCACGCGCGTCGCGGATCCGGCGGCGGAGCGGATGAACACGCCGATCGGCATCGCGGTCTCGCGCATCCGCGCCATCATCAACTGCCGCCCCTTGGACCAAGTCGTCAGGATGGTGAACACCGCGATCCCGATCATCAGCGGGAACCAGCCGCCGGCGGTTATCTTGGTGAGGTTCGCGGCGAAGAACACGCCGTCCACCAGGAAGAACAGGGCCAGCAAAGGCGCCGCGCGATAGGCGGGCCAGTGCCACAGCCGCGCGATCACAACGCTCAACAGGCAGGTGTCGATCAGCATCGCTCCCGTCACCGCGATGCCATAGGCCGAAGTGAGGTGCGAGACGCTGCGGAACGCCAGCACCAGCACGATCACGATCGCCAGCATCAGCCAGTTGATCAGCGGCACATAGATCTGCCCGGCGGTCGCGGCATTGGTATGTTCGATCCGCAGCCGGGGCATGAAGCCCAGCTGGATCGCCTGCTGCGTCACCGAGAAGGTGCCTGAGATCACCGCCTGGCTCGCGATCGTCGCCGCCAAGGTCGCCAGCACGACCAGCGCGAACCGCCAGCCATCGGGGGCGAGCAGGTAGAAGGGGTTGTGCAACGCGCCCACGCCCTCGCGCATCAGCAGCGCGCCCTGCCCCATATAGTTGAGCAGCAGCGCCGGCAGCACGAAGAACAGCCAGCTCACCTTGATCGGGTTGCGCCCGAAATGGCCCATATCGGCGTAGAGCGCCTCCGCGCCGGTCACCGCCAGCACCACCGAGCCGAGCGCCAGGAACGCGCGCATCGGATCGCTGAGGAAGAAGCCGATCGCGTGCGTCGGGCTGAGCGCCTCGACGATCGCCGGCGTCCGCCAGATGCTCGCGATGCCGAGCGCGGCGATGGCGATAAAATAGACCAGCATCACCGGGCCGAAAAACGCCCCCATCCGCGCCGTGCCCGAACGCTGGATCGAGAACAGCCCCACCAGGATGCCGACCGAAACCGGCAGCACCCAACCGGCGAACCCCGGCGAGACGACGGTGATCCCCTCCACCGCGCTCAGCACCGAAACCGCCGGGGTGATCACCGCGTCGCCATAGAAAAGCGCGGTCGCGGCGACGCCGAGCAGCACGATGCCGCCGGTCCAGCGCCCCACCTTGCCGCGCCCGCTCACCAGCGCGAGCAGCGCCAGGCTGCCACCGGCGCCGCGATTGTCCGCGCGCATGATCACGCTCACATATTTGAACGTCACCACCACCATCATCGACCAGAAGATGAGGCTGATCACCCCCATGATGTGGAAGGCATCGGGCGTCAGGCGGTGATGGCCGGCGAAGGTCTCGCGCAAGGCATAGAGCGGGCTGGTGCCGATATCGCCGAAAACGACACCCATCGCGCTCACCGCCAGGCGCATTCCGGGCGAGGGCGCCGGCGCGGGTTCGAGCGACGCGTCGATCGCCGCTTCGGGCGGGGGCGCGGCGAAGTTGTCGAGAGGAGCGTTCACCGGCAGGGTCCGGCGGAAAGATGGCCTGGGCGCATCGAAAGTCGGCGGTTCACCGGTTGTTGACCGCCGCGGCGCCTAGCACCAAGGGCACGCCACCGCAACGGGACAATCGCCTGAACTGGGGCTATAGGCGCGCCTTCAGCCGAGTCTCGGCGAGAAAAAACGGAGCAGGAACAATGCGCGTCGGCGTGCCCAAGGAAATCAAGAACCACGAATATCGCGTCGGCCTCACCCCGCCTTCCGTCGCGGAACTGGTGAAGGCCGGGCACGAGGTGGTGGTGGAGACCCAGGCCGGCGCCGGCATCGATTTCGAGGATCAGGACTATGTTGCGGCGGGCGCACGGATCGTCGGCACCGCCGCGCAGGTGTTCGCCGAAAGCGACATGATCGTGAAAGTGAAGGAGCCGCAGCCGAGCGAGATCGCGCTGCTGGAGGCGCGGCATACGCTGTTCACTTACCTGCATCTAGCGGCGGACAAGCCGCAGGCCGAAGGGCTGATGAAGGCGGGGGCGACGTGCATCGCCTATGAAACCGTGACCGCGAACGACCGTTCCCTGCCGCTCTTGAAGCCGATGTCGGAAGTCGCCGGCCGCATGTCGGTGCAGGTCGGCGCGCATTATCTGGAAAAGGAGCAAGGCGGGCGTGGCGTGCTGCTGGGCGGCGTGCCGGGTGTCGCGCCGGCCAAGGTCGCGATCCTGGGCGGCGGCGTCTCCGGCGTGAACGCCGCGCAGATGGCGGTCGGGATGCGCGCCGACGTGACGATCTATGACATCAACAACGCGCGTCTGGCCGAACTCGACATGTTCTTCTCCAGCCAGATCAAGACGCAATATGCCAGCTCGGCGGCGATCGCGGCGGCGGTGGCGAGCGCGCATCTGGTGATCGGCGCGGTGCTGGTGCCGGGCGCCGCCGCGCCCAAGCTGGTGACGCGCGAGATGCTGAAGACGATGAAGCGCGGCTCGGTGCTGGTTGATATCGCGATCGATCAGGGCGGCTGCTTCGAAACCTCGCGCGCGACGACGCATGACGATCCGGTGTTCGTCGAGGAAGGCGTGATCCACTATTGCGTGGCGAACATGCCCGGCGCCGTCGCGCGCACGTCGGCCTTCGCGCTGAACAACGCGACTCTGCCTTTCGTCCTCAAGCTCGCCAATCTGGGCGCGGACGCGGCGATGGCGGAGGACGCGCATCTGGCGAACGGCCTGAACGTGTCGGGCGGCAAGATCCGCCACGCGGCGGTGGCCGAGGCGCTGGCGCTGCCGCTGAACTGAGCTGGGCGCGATCGCGCGCCGCTTGCCTCCCCTACCCCCGCTGCCTAGGCTGTTACGGGCACGGAACAAAAAAGGGGGGATGGATGCGCGCGATCGCGATCGGGCTGATGCTGGGCATGGCGGCGGCGAGCAGCGCGCCCGCCCAGAGCGATAAGTGCACCGCCGCCGCCTGCGCCGCCGTTGCGGGCGAGCGGCCGGCAGGCTGGCCCGCCCAGTCGCGCGCGGAAGTGATGGCGAGCCGGGGGATGGTGACGTCGAGCCATCCCCTCGCCACCCAGGCCGGCTTGTCGATCCTACGCCAGGGGAGCAACGCGATCGATGCCGCCATCGCGACCGCCGCCACGCTCGGCGTGGTCGAGCCGATGTCGACCGGCATGGGCGGCGACCTGTTCCTGCTCTATTGGCACGCCAAGGAGGGCAAGCTCTATGCCCTGAACGCCGCCGGGCGCGCGCCGAGCGGGGCCACCGCCGATCACTATGCGAGCCTTGGCTATCAGGCCGATCCGAGCAATTGGGGCATCGGCTCGGGCTTCCCCGACGCCGGCATTCTGACGGTGACGGTGCCCGGCGCGGTGTGGGGCTGGGAACAGGCGTTGAAGCGGTTCGGCACGCGCGACTTCCGCGCGGTGCTCGCCGAGGCGCACCGACTCGCGGCGGAGGGCTTTCCGGTGAGCGAGCGGGTCGCCGCCGATTGGCAAGTGCCGCTCGCGCTGCCGCTGCGGCAATGCTGTACCGCCCCCGATCCCGAATCGCAGCGCGTCTGGCTCCCCGGCGGACAAGCCCCGAAGGCCGGCGAAATCTTCCGCAACCCGGATATGGCGAAGGCGCTCGCCGCCGTGCAGCAGAGCGGCGCCGCCGCGTTCTACACCGGGCCGATCGCCGCCGCGATCGTCAAGCGATCGACCGAATTGGGCGGCACGATGACACTCGCCGATCTCGCCGGCTATCGCGGCGCCTGGGTCGATCCCGTCACCATCCGCCACGCCGGCTATGAAATCCACGAACTGCCGCCGCCCTCGCAGGATTGGGGGGCGCTGGTGATGCTCAACGTCCTCGACGCCTGCATGCCCAAATGGGCGCCGGGCGAGACGCTGGCGAGCCTCGGCCCCGCCGATCCGCGCTACTGGCACTTCCTGATCGAGGCGAAGAAGCGCGCTTACGCCGATCTGCTCGCCTTCAACGCCGATCCGGTCGCGTCGCGGGTGCCGATGGACCGGCTGTTGTCGCGCACCCATGCCGAGGCGCAATGCGCGAAGGTCGATCCCCGCCGCGCCTCGGCGACCGCGCCGATGCTCGCCAAGGAGCGCGAGGCCGACACGGTTGTACTCTCAACCGCCGATGACGACGGCAATATGGTCGCGCTCGTGCAGTCCAATTCGGGCGGTTTCGGATCGGGGATCACCGTGCCGGGCTGGGGCATCATGCTGCACAATCGCGGCGTGCAATTCACCCTCGATCGCGCCTCGCCCAATCTCATCGCGCCCGGAAAACAGCCTTATCACACGCTAGCGGCCGGGTTCGTGACACAGGCCGGCAAGCCGGTGATGTCGCTCCTGCTGATGGGCGGGGACATGCAGGCGCAGGGCCATGCGCAGGTGCTGGTGAACACGCTGCATCTGGGCGCGAACCAGCAGATGGCGACGGACATGGCGCGTTTCCGCCACGATCAGGTGACGAACACCCTGATCCTGGAAGCGCCGCTGTTCCAGCGCGTCGGCGCGGCGCTTGCCCGCATGGGCCACCGGCTCGGCCCGCCTTCGAGCGCGGGGGTGGGCGGTTATCAGTCGATCCGGGTCGAACAGACCGCCACCGGGCGAGTCTATCGGGCGGGGTCAGATCACCGGAAGGATGGGCAGGCGGCCGGCTGGTAGAGGGTTGGCGGCGGTTGGAAGAGTCCGTCAAGCGACGCATCCACCTGTCATGCCGGAAGACGTGCGGGCCCGGCGCTCGGCTCGGGTTCCGACGCGGGCGCGGCCCCCTCCTCGCGCAGCGCCCGCTCCAGCGGCCGCGTGAGCGCCAGCAGGAGCAGGCCGGCGGCCCCGGCGATCGCGCTGTGGATCAGCCAGAAGGCGCTGGGGCTGAGCGTTTCGTAAAATCCGCCGATCCGGCCGCTGATCGTGCTCGCGGCGAACACCATCAGATAATTCACCCCCAGCATCGTCCCCCGCACCGCCGCCGGCGAGCGCCCGCCGTAGAGCGCGAGCGCGGTCGGCGCGCAATAAAGCCAGCCGATGTTCGAAAGCAGGTGAAAGCCGATCGCCCACAGGATCGGCGCGCGCCCGGCGGTCGAGACCAGCGGGGCGAGCGCGAGCCACGCGGTGCCGCCGGCGAAGATCAGGCAGCCGAGGCCGATCTTGGCGATCACCCCCGGCTCCGCGCCGCGCTTCGCCTGCCAGCGCCAAAGCGCCAGGAACGGCGCCATCACGATCACCGGCGCCAGCCCGTCGAACGCCTGGAGCCACGGCACCGGTACCTGGAACCCACCGACCGCGAGCGCGACATGATCGCGCACCCACAGATTATAGACGTTCCACACCTGCGTCTGCGCGATCCAGAAACACATGATCAACGGCCAGATCGCGAGCATCACCGCGATGCGCCGGCGATCCCCCTGCCCGAGCGGCGCGGCGGTGGCGGCCGTCGCCGCCACGGCCGTTTTCGGCAGACGGCGCTGCCCGGCGAGATAGACGATCACGCCGATCGCCATCCCGACACCCGCGAAAGCGAAGCCGAGATGCCAGCTATAGGCGGCCGCCAGCGCGCCGGTGACGATCGGCGCGATGAACGCGCCGATGTTGATCGCCACATAATAAAGCTGGAACGCGTCGCTTTCGCGCCGGTCGGCGGCCGGATAGAGCGCCTTGATCTGCGAGGGCAGATTGCCGCGCAGCAGCCCCGCGCCCAGGATCAATAGCAGCAGCGCGATGAGAAAAGCCTCGTCGAAGGCGAGCGCGAAATGCCCCGCCGCCATCAGCAATCCGCCCGCCACCACGCCCGCGCGACGGCCGATCAGGCGATCGCCCAGCCAGCCGCCGATCACCGGCGTGAAATAGACGAGCCCGACATAAAGCCCGAACAACTGCGCGGCCAACGCCTGGACGCTGAGCGTGCCGGTAAGCCCCTCGATCGCCGCGCGGACGCCAGCGAAACCCCAGATGAGCTCGACATGGCCCGGCAACAGCAGCTGGCCGACCATGTAGAGCACCAGCAGCGCCTGCATCCCGTGGAACGAGACGCGGTCCCAGAATTCGGTGCCGGCGAGCACCCAGAGGCCGGCGGGATGATCGAACAGGCGGCGCCGGCTTGCGGCGGCGGCGGTCATAGCGGAAGAAACATCGCGGGCGGCTCCGGGATCAAACTCCCGAGAGGGTGGCGAAACGCACCGGCACCGTCAAATCAGGCGCTCAGAAAAGTTCGTCCAGCAGCAAATGAACTTCGGTCCGGCGCGCGTCGGGCGCCTCGCCATAAGCATCGAACAGCACCGGGCCCAACGCCACGTCGAATTCGTTCAGGCAATTGAGCAGGATCGCGAGATCCTGATAGCGATCGGCGACGCCCAGCCGCCCCAGATCGATCACCCCGGTCACGTCGCCCGCTTCGTCGAGGAAGATATTGTCGAGCGAATAGTCGCCATGCGTCACCACCGGCTGGGCATCGATCGGCAGCAGTTCGTGGAGGTGATTCCATACGCGCTCGGCGCTCCAGCCGGCGCGGGCATCGTCGAACTCGTCTTCGGGGACTAGGCCGGCGTCGATATTGGCGCGGGCGGCGGCGAGGCGGATGGGCAGCGCGGCGTTGAACGGGCAGGTATCGGTGGCAAGCGCGTGAAGGCGGCGAAGGTAGCGCGCCATGCGACGCACGGCGTCCGCGCGACGCGCCGGATTGGCCGCGATCCAGCCATGGGCCGGCGTGCCGGAAAGGGCTGCGCTGAGCAGCCATGCCCCGCCCGCCTCCTCGACAAAGGCGATCAGCGGCGGCGCCGGCAGATAGCGCTGGAGCCAGCGCCAGCGCGCATATTCGTCGGCGATGTCGGTCGCGACGCGTCCTTCGCCCTGCTTCAGGAACAAGGTGGGCCGACCCGGCGCGTCAAGCCGGTGGATCAGCCCACCCGACTCGCCCACGGTATCGCGGGTGGTGCGATACCCTTCGATCAGCGCCGCCAACCCCCGGGGGAGCGGCGCGGGAAAGGTCACGCCCGCCCGATCAGCCGCTGAGCGATCATATCGGCGACCTTCGCCGCCGGCTGGCCGCTGCGTGCGCTTTCGTCCCACACTTCGTTCAGCCGCTCGGGGATCTTGTGGATGCGCGCCTCCACCTCGGCGCGGTTGCCCTCGCCGAAATATTCGAGGCACACATTGATGATGCCGCCGGCGTTGATCACGTAATCGGGCGCGTAGAGGATGCCGCGCTCATGCACGCGGCGGCCATCCTCGGGAGTCGCTAGCTGATTGTTCGCGCCGCCCGCGATCACCTTGGCCTTCAGCGCCGCGATCGACTGCTCGGTCAGGATCGCCCCCAGCGCGTTGGGGCTGACGATATCCGCCTCCACCGCCAGGATCTCATCGGCGGCCACCGCCCGACCGCCCAGCTCCGCGGCGAGCGCCTGGGCGCGCGCGGCATCCACATCGGCCAGGATCAACTCGGCGCCGTTCGCCGCGAGCAGCTTGGCGAGCCCGCCGCCGACCGAGCCGACGCCCTGGATCGCGACGCGCACGCCCTTCATGTCGGCGGCGCCCAGCCCGCGCGCGGCGGCCGCCTTCACGCCCAGATACACGCCCAAAGCGGTCGAGGGACCGGGATTGCCGCCCGCCTGCCCGCTCTCGACCGGCAGGCCGGTGACGAACTTGGTCTCGCTGGAAATGACGACCATGTCCTTGTCGGACATGCCGACATCTTCGGCCGTCACATAGCGCCCGCCGAGCGACTGGATCGCGCGGCCGAACGCCTGCAGCATCGCCTCGCTCTTGGTGCGGTTCGCGTCCGCCAGCACCACCGCCTTGCCGCCGCCCATCGGCAGCCCGGCCATGGCGTTCTTATAGCTCATGCCCCGCGACAGGCGCAGCGCGTCGGTGATCGCCTCGCCGCTGTTGGCATAATGCCAGAAGCGCACGCCGCCGCCCGCCGGCCCCAGCGCGGTCGAGTGGATGGCGATGACGCAATGCAGGCCCGAGGCGGGATCGGTGAAGAGGTGAACGCCCTCATGCTCGTCGAAATCGGGAAAGCCCCAGGTCGTCACGCGTCACCCCTTTTTCGCGCTGCACGCTTGGGGCGACCGACGGGACTTGAACCCGCAACCCCTGGTACCACAAACCAGTGCTCTAACCGATTGAGCTACGGTCGCCGTGAAGCGCGGCGGATAGGGCCGCCGGGCAAGAGCGTCAACCCTATCAGAGACGCCCTTCGACCGAAAGCCGATAGCCGCCGCCAACGGGGAGGAAGCCCGCCTGGGTGAGCCGCTCGACCGTCGCCTGGTCGCCGGGCGCGACCTCCAGCAGCGCGCGGTAGCGGCCGTCGCCCTCGATCGTCAGGCCGATCTTCTCGGCACCCGATTGGCTGGCGAGCGGCAGGTTGAGCGCGCTGCCCAAGCAGCGCGCGGTGCCGCTCATCCCCTGGCCGAGCGGAATGCCGGCGATGCCGCCACCCAGTTCGGCCTTGACGCGTCCATTGGCGCGCGCGCAGCGACCGCGATCGAAGCGCACGGATAGGTCGCTTAGATCGAGCCGGGTGACAGGTAGCGGCGCGAACAGCTCGCCCACCGGCACCGCCGCGCTCGCATCGTCGATCCCGAAGCTCGCCGCCGAGACGCTGAACGCCCCGCGCAGGCGCGCGCCGCTGGCCTGCTCCGGCCCGGTAAGATCGATCCGCGCGCGCCCCACCAGCAGCTGGATCGGCGAGAGCGCGGCATAGCTGTCGCCCAGATCGACCTCGCCGAAATGCACTTCGCGCAGCGTCGCCGCCCAGACCGAATGATCGGCGGCGCGCAGCGTGAGCCCCTCCCGGTCAAGCCCCAACGCGCCCAGCGCCAGCCGCATCGGCAGCGTGCCGATCAGCGCGATCACCAGGAACAAGCCGAACAGAACGCGCGGCCGGGCATTGATCCTGATCCGCATCACAGCCCCCGCAAACGCAGCGTCATCGCGACCGAGACGGTCTGATCGCCATTGTCGGTCGTCTGCAGCTGATCGACCAGGATGCCCTGCCCCTCCAGCTCCGCGATCCAGGCGAACAAAGCGGCCGGCCGGGCGGAAGCCATGCCGATCGCGAGCGCGTTATCCGCCTGGGGGGTGACGTTGGTCAGCGCGAAGCCGGCGGCGTTGGCACGCTCGCGGATCGTCGCTTCCAGGCTGCCGCTGACCTGTGCCGGTCCCGCCTTGGCGAGCGGGGCGACCGCGGCGACCGCGCCGCGCACCCCCGCGAGCCGCGTGACCGCGTCGAGCTCGCGGTCCCGCGCGGCGTCAAGCGCGTCGCGCACCGGGCGGATGATGCCGAACCAGAGGATCACCGTCAGCGCGAGCGCCGCCGCCACGCCGATCAACAGGCGCTCGCGCGGCGAGAGGCCGATCAACCAGGCACGCAAAGCGCTCATCGCGGGCTCACCGTCAGCTCGCCCTGGAAGCGCCCGGGCTGGCCGGCGAAAGGCCCGGCGACCACCGTCAGCCCCAATGCGCGCAGCCGATCGAGCACATCGGTGATCTGGCCTTCGGTCTGGGTGACCAAGGTCATCCGCAACACCCCCGTCTGATCGAAGTTGAGCGCGCGCAATTCGCTCCCCGGCACTGCGCGGATCGCCGCGAAGGCGGTGGCGGCGGTCTGGGTGAAGCCGAGCCCCGCGCCGCGCAACCGAGCAAGCCGCGCGGTGAGCTGGCGCTGCGCGTCGTTCACCGTCTCGCCGCGCGCCAGGCCGGTCGCGGCGAGCACGTCGGCGCGGTGCTCCAGCTCGGCGGCGTCGAGATTATAACGCAGGATCAGCACCAGGTTGAGCGCGAGGGTGACGATCAGCGTCGCCGCGATCAGCCACAGCGCGCGCCGCGCCTGGCGCCAATCGAAATCGAGCTGCTCGCGTCGGGCGAAGCCGCCCTGGCGCAGATCGAGCGGCGGCGCGGCGGTGGCGGCGACGATCGCCGCCTCGATCGCCGTCCGATCGAGCGTTTCGACCGGCGCATCGCCCAGGATCAGCGCGGTGAGGCCCGCTTCCTCGGCGAAAGCGCTCGTCGCGCCGCGCAGCACCACCTCGCCGCCCAGATCGGCGCGGACATAGCCCGCCTCCGGCGCTGGAAGCAGCAGCGATGCCGGGACGATCGCGGCGGGATCGAGCCCCTCGCCGGCAAGCGCGGCGAGCCAGGCGGCCATCTTCTCCGCTTTCACCACCGCGATCGGCCGCTCGCCATTTTCCTGGGGCGGCCCGACCGCGACATGCTGATCGGCGAGGGTGCCGAGCATCGCCTCGCCCACCAGCAGCCGCGCGGCGGCGAGCGCTTGCGCGGTCGAACGCGCCGGGACTTCGGCCCAGTGGAGCGCGACATCGGCCGCCGGCGCGATCGCGATCACCGGCTCGCCGGCCTCCGCCACCAGGGCGCCGCGCGCCGCCACCGCGCCCTGCGCGACGCGCAGGCGGCGCTCGGCATGATCGGGCAGGAACACGACCAGCGTCACGACGGGTCGCTCCAGCCGCGCGACACCAAGCGCACCGGCAACTCGGTCGCGTCGATCAACGCGCTTTCGCTCAACTGCGTGCCCCCCAGTTCGACATCGACATCGAGCGCGAACCACTGGGTCGTCACCGCCGTTTGGGCGGGTCCTTCCTGGCCCGGGCTCACCCCTTGCGCGCTGAGCCCCTGCCAGAAGCTGACCGTGCTGGTAAAGCCCGCCGGCCCGCGCGCCGCCAAAAGACTCCGCGCGCGGCCGACATCGAGCGTGTCGGGCAGCAGCATCGCCAGCAGGGGCGCCTGTTCGGGCAGCAGCGTGTTGACGTTCAGCCGCACCGGCTCCGGCCGGGGCAGCGCGCAGACCCAGGGGCGCAGCTTCGCGTAAAGCTCGGGAGTCACGCCGGCGACGGCGCGGAGTTCGCTCGCGTCCGCCATCAGCGCGCCGGCGGTGCGATAACGCGGGGCGCGGCCGGCATAGCTCGCATCCTCGGCGCCGCTCGGCAGCGGGGCATCGTCGCTGTCGGTCCAATCGGCGGCGGCGGCGGCGACGCTGGTCGCGGTCTGGCCGCTCACCCCCAACAGGCGCATCAGCCGGGCGAATTGCTCGACCGCGGCGGGGCGCGCGAGATAGCGACCGTCGCCCGCGCGCAGCACCAGGCCATTGAGATTGAAGCAATTGCCGCCGTCGCGCACCCGCGCGGTGGCGCTGCCCTGCGGCACGGGGAGCGGAATCGGGCGGTTGGCCCAATCGCCCTGCAGCGTCACCCGCGCGGCGTCGCGCGCGAGGATGGCGGTGATCCGCGTCGTCGCCATCGCTTCGGTCGCCATCGCATAGGCCCGCGCCTGATCAAGCGCGACCGCGTTCTGCGCGAGCCGGGTGGAGAGCCGCATCCGCTCGAGCGCGGTCGCGGCGAGGACGGAGACCACCGCGACGATCAGCAGGACGGTGAGCAAGGCCGCGCCGCGTTCCTGGGGGCAAACAAATCCTCCCCGTTCACGGGGAGTTCCGGGCCGGATCGTCCCCCGGACGATCCTAAACCATGCGGGGCATGGTTTACCCGGAACTGTCGACGCGAAGCGGCGACGGAGGGGGTGGTGATCCCGGCGCGCGGGCAGCGCGTTGAGCGGCCCCCCCTCCACCATTTGCTCACGCAAATGGTCTCCCTCCCCATATATGGGGAGGATTTTCGCCAAGGGCCCGCTTTCCCTATTGTCCCGGCGCAAGCGGCCCTCCCTCCGGCAAGGGGGGCACATAGCCGGTGCCGACCAGGAAAAGCGCGCGCAGCGGTACCCCGTCGCGCCGGACCAAGGTCAGCTCGATCGCCTGGGGCAGCGGGGCTTCGGGCCGGCTGTCCCACCGGTCGCTCCAGGCGCCCTGCCAGCGATAGCGCATCTTCAGCTGGCGCACCCCGGCGAGCATCTCGGTGCTGGCGAGCGGCGCCGCGCCGTCGACCGCGCCATAGGCCTCGCGCCGCAGCACGCCATTGTCGAGCCGATAGTCCACCCGTTGCACCTCGGCGCGCGGCGCGTCGTCCAGATTGGTCCAGCCGCGCCGCACCAGTCCGAGCAGGATCGGCCCGCCGCCTTCGCCGCGAAAGCCGGGCAGCGGCACGCCATTCTCGTCGCGCGCCGGCCGTTCCACCGCCTGGGCGAGATCGGCCGAGAGCGCCGCGTTCAACCGCCCGAGCGCGGCCATCTCGTCGAACTTCACGCTGGTCGCCGTCTGCGCCCGCACGCTGACGCTGAGCAGCGCGACCCCGGCGGCGGCGAGCAGCCCGAAGATGAACAGCGCGACGACGACCTCGAGCAGGGTAAAGCCGGCTTGGGCGGGCGTTCGCCGATAGCCCCTCCCCTTCAGGAGTTTCGGGTCGGTCATGCCCCCGGCATGGCCTAAGCAGTCTGGGGGACTGCTTACCCGAAATTGGGTTGGGGTGGGGGCTGTCCGAACTGGGCACGGCGCTCGTCGCGGCGCCCCCACCCCCAACCCCTCCCCTAAAGGGGAGGGGCATAGGTTGCTCATTGTGTAAACCGAGAGCGCCTCCATCACGTCCTCCCCGCTGGCTGCCCGCCCGGCGGCGGCGTGCCGCCAAGCCGCGCGCCTGGCTGCCGCGGCGGGATCGCGGGGGGACGCACCGCGCTCAGCCGGCCGAGCACGGCGCCTTCGGGGCTCGCGACCGTCACGTCTACCCGGAACGCGCCCTGATCGCCGAGCGGGCTGGTCTCGCGCCGCCACGTCCAGCCGCGCCCGCCATTCTGCTCGACGCCTTGCGTCACCCCGCGCGGCGGCACGCGCGCGTCGGTGAGCGATTCGACCATCACGTTGCGCGCGACCATCTGCGCGACCATCGTCTCGTCGAGCAGCCGGGCGCTCAGCACCGTCTGCCCTTCCAGCCGCAGCAGCGCGAGCGCGGCCAGGCTGAACACCGCGAGCGCGACGATGATCTCGAGCAGCGTGAAGCCACGCTCGCCCTGCCTCTCACCCATTGATCGAGACCTTGCCGTCGGCACCGATCGTCACCACCGCCGCCGCCTCGCTGCCGCGCCGCAGCTGCACCCGCATCGGCGCGCTGGCGAGGCCGGTCGAATCGAAGATGATCCGCGCGCGCGCCTCGTCGAGCAGCGGCGCCACGCCCGCGCCCCAGCGGGTGACGGTCATCGGCTTGTCGCTCATCGGCACCCAGCGGCCCTGCTCGCGCCGGTCGAAGCCATAGCCGCCCGCGCTCACCCAGATGCTGGTCGAGCGTCCCTCGACGATCGCCAGATCATGCGCCGTCCGCGCGCGTGCGGCGAAACGCTCGGCCTCGTCGATCAGCCGGCCGCGCGGATCGGGCAAGGCGAGCACGACCAGCGCGGACATCAGCGCGATCACCGTGATCACGATCATCAGCTCGATGAGCGTGAAACCGGCCTGGGCGGGGTGCGGCGCGCGGCGCATCTTATTTGGCGGCGGCCTGCGCCGGCCAGTTGCCGATATCGGCGTCCGGCCCCTCGCCGCCCTGCTTGCCGTCCGCGCCCAGCGTATAGATGTCATAGGCGCCGTGCTGACCCGGGAAGGCGTAGAGATAGTCGCGGCCCCAGGGATCCTTGGGCAGCTTCTTGATATAGCCGCCCTTCTGATAGCGCGACGGATCGGTCAGCGAGGCGGGCGGGCTCAGCAGCGCCTGCAGGCCGTCGGTGGTGCTGGGATAGTTGAAATTCTGGAGCTTGTAGACTTCCAGCGCCTGGTCAATCGTCTCGATATCGGCGCGCGCTTTCTCCACCCGCGCCCGATCGCCGGCGGGCAGCACGTTCAGCACCACGATCGTCGCGAGCAGGCCGATGATCACGATCACCACCATCAGCTCGACCAACGTGAAGCCGTCCTCGCGGCGGCGGCGGTTCTTCGGTTTAGGCATGGTCTTCCTCATTGCCCGGCAAGCGTGTTGAGCTGCAAAATCGGCAGCAGGATCGATAGCACGATCGTCGCGACCACGCCGCCCATCAGCACGATGATCGCGGGCTCCAGCAGCGACAAGGCGGTGGCGGTGAAGCGATCGAACTCGCGTTCCAGATAATCGGCGGCGCGCTCCAGCATCTCGTCGAGCCGCCCCGCCGCCTCGCCCGACGCGGCGAGATATGTGAGCAGCGGCGGGAACACGCCCGAGCGGCGCATCGCGGCGGAAAGGCTCCCGCCCTGGCGGATCGCGTCGGTGATTTCCTCGCTCGCCTGGCGGAGTTTGGCGTTGTGGATCGTGGCGGCGGTCAGGTTCAGCCCCTCCAGCAGCGGCAGGCGGCTCGCGACCATCGTCGAGAGCGTCCGCGCCATCCGCGCCGCGTGGAGATCGCGCAGCAGCCGCCCGATCAGCGGCACGCGCAGCACCCAGCCGTCGAAGGCGAGCTTGAACACCGGCTGGCGCAAGGCGGCCCGCCAGCCGATGATCGCGAGCGCGAGGCCGATCAGCACCGCCCACCAATAGCCCGCCAGGAACGCCGAGATCGCGATCACGATGCGGGTGAGCAGCGGCAATTGCTGGCCGACCGTGTCGAACTGCTGCACCACTTGCGGCACGACGAAGATCATCAGCGCGGCGACCACGCCGATCGCCACCACCGCGAGCACGCTGGGATAAGCGAGCGCCGTCGTCAGCTTGCCGCGAATCTCCGCCTGGCGTTCGAGTAGCGCGGACAGCCGTTCCAGGATCGCGGGAAGCGAGCCCGAGCTTTCGCCCGCGGAGACCATGGCGCAATAAAGCGGCGGGAAGCTTTTCGGCTCGCGCGCCATCGCTTCGGCCAGCCGGCGCCCTTCGACCACGCCGGCATGGACGCGCCCGACGATCTCGCGGACATGGGCCGCCTCGGTCTGGCGACTGATGGTGCGCAGGCTCTCCTCGAGCGGACTCACCCGGCTCAAGGTGGCGAGCTGGCGGGTGAACAGAGTGAGTTGCTTGGGCGACAGCCGCTGACCACGGAGCTGGGCGAGCAGCGAAGGCTTGGCCGCGACGCCGTCGCCGGGCTTGCCTGGCTCGATCCGCACGACGAACAGCTTCTTCGCGTCGAGCAGGTCGCGCGCGCGATCGATCGTCTCGGCCTGCACCGCGCCGCGCTTCTCGCGGCCCTGGGTGTCGATCGCGAGATAATCGAAATCGGCCATTTACGCCTCGGCCATGTCGCTGCGCGAGACACGCACCGCTTCCTCGGGCGTCGTCACCCCATCGCGCACCATCGCCCGCGCCGCCGAGCCGAGATTGGGCGCGTTGACGAAGGCGTGGCGGGCGATGATCGCTTCGTCACCGCCATCGTTGATCAGCCGGCGGATCGTGTCGTCCACCCGGATCGCCTCGAACACGCCGATCCGGCCCTTGAAGCCGGTATGGCCACACTGGTCGCAGCCGACCGGCTCATAGACGATCGCGCCCGGATCGAAACCCAAGAGCGCCGAGACCGAGCCCGTCGCCTGCACCGGGCGCCGGCAATGGGGGCAGAGCCGCCGCACCAGCCGCTGGGCGATCACCCCGCGCAAGGTGGAGGCCAGCAGGAAGGGCTCGATCTTCATGTCGCGCATCCGGGTGATCGCGCCGACCGCGTCATTGGTGTGGACGGTCGAGAGCACCAGATGCCCGGTGAGCGAGGCCTGCACCGCGATCTCCGCCGTCTCGCGGTCGCGGATTTCGCCGACCATCACCACGTCGGGGTCCTGTCGCAGGATCGCGCGCAGGCCGGCGGCGAAGGTGAGACCGACTTTCGGGTTCACCTGGGTCTGGCCGACGCCCTCGATCGCATATTCCACCGGGTCTTCCACGGTCAGGATGTTGCGCGTGCCGTCATTGAGCAAGCGTAAAGCCGCGTAGAGCGTGGTCGTCTTGCCCGAACCCGTCGGCCCGGTGACGAGCACGATCCCATTGGGCTCGCCGATCGCGCCGCGTAGCATCGTGTTGATCGCCGGGCTCATGCCGAGCACGTCGAGATCGATCGCGGCGTTCGCCTTGTCGAGGATACGCAGCACCACCCGCTCGCCGGCGCGGCTGGGGAGAGTCGAGACGCGCACGTCGAGCAGCTTGCCGCCGAGAGACAGCCCCATGCGCCCGTCCTGCGGCACGCGCCGCTCGGCGATGTCGAGCCGCGCCATCACCTTCACGCGGCTGACGACCACGGGGGCGACGTGCGGCGGCATCCGCAGCGTCTCGCGCAGCACGCCATCGATCCGCATCCGCACGACGAGGCCGGTCTCATAGGGCTCGATATGAATGTCCGACACGCCGTTGCGCGCGGCATCGGCGATGATGCCGTTGATCAGGCGGATCGCCGGCGCGTCATCCGCCGAATCGAGCAAATCCTCGGCGGTCGGGATGTTGCCTGCGATCAGATCGAGCTCGTCGCCCAGCCCCAGCGAGCCGGCGGCGGCGGCGGCCGCCTGCCCGTCCATCGCATATTTTTCGGACAGCAGCCGATCGAACGCCTCCGGGCTGGCGAAGCGCACGTCGAACGGGCGTTCCAGGAAGCGGCGCAACTCGATCAGCACCTTGGGATCGGCCCCTTCGCGCAACGCGACCGCGAAATGGTCATCCTCGCCCGCATCGAGCACCACCCCGAAGCGGCGCGCGAAGCCATAGGGAATAGCGATCATCGAGGGCGGCAGCACCGCGGGCTCACCGGCGGTGAGCACCGACAGATCTGGCGCTTGGCTGCTCATCGCGGCGCTCCTTCCTTCGGTCTCAGCGGCGCGGCGGGCTCCTTCAGCACCGGCACCGCGACGCGGGGATCCTCGATGCTGCCTGGCGCGCCCGGCGGCGGCAGCGGCGGCTCCGCGCCGAAATAATCGCGCACCAGCTGATCGATCGTCGGCTCATGCCCGCCCGGTTGCAGCCCCTGCTGCAAGCGGACATAGCCGTAGCGCTGCTCGGCGAGCTTACGCGCATCTTCGGCCGAGCGCAAAATCGTCGGGCGGATGAAGATGATGAGGTTCGTCTTGGTCCGCGTCTTCGCGCGCGAACGGAACAACTGGCCGAGCGCCGGAATGTCGCCGAGCAGCGGCACCTTCTCCAGCGTGCGCCGCTCATTATCGTCGAGCAGGCCCCCGATCACCGCGATCTGACCGTCATCGACGGTCATCGTCGTCTCCACCTCGCGCTTGTTGAGGATCAGGTCGCTATTATTCTGCGAGACCGGTCCGGCGATCGAGCTCACCTGCTGGCGCAGGAACAGCTTGACCGAGCCCGACGAGTTCACCTGCGGCCGCACTTCCAGCTCGATGCCGACATTCTCGCGCTGCACGGTGCGGAAGGCATTGTCGAAATTCTGGCTGAGCGCCTGGCCGGTGGTGATCGGGATTTCCTGGCCGACCAGGATGCGCGCCGGCTGATTGTCCAGCGTCACGATATGCGGCGCCTGGAGCAGGTTGGAGGTCGTATCGCTCTTCACCGCGTTGACGATCCCGGCGAACACCCCGTCGCGCCCGATCCGCGTCGCGAAGCCGCCAAAGCCGCCCGACGCGCCGATGATCTCGTTCAGCGCGCTCTGCGCGAGCGCGTCGCTGACGGTGCTGTTGACCGCCGTCGTCGTGCCGCCGGCATTGGTCGTGGTGGTCGTGGTGTTAAGCTGGCGCGCGCCCACCGCGCCGGCGATGCGCAGCAGGTTGGGCGCCGCGTTGCTGAACGACGTGGTCGCGATTGGCACCCCGCTGCCGCCCAAGGACCCGATCAGGAATTGCAGGCCGAGCCGGTTCGCCGTCTGATCCGAAACCTCGGCGACGATCGCCTCCACGAGCACCTGCTCGCGCCGCGTGTCGAGCTGGCGTACCACTTCGGCGAGCTGGCGCTGCACCTCGGCGGGCGCGGCGATCACGATCGCGTTCGCGCCGACGAAACGGGTGACGACCGCCGCCGTCCGCCCGCCCTCCGCCACGATCGCGGGCTGGGCATTGGGGTTCACCCCGCCCTGCGGCGCCGCGCCGGGGAATTGCTGCTGCTGGGGCGCGACGATGTTGCGCGCATTGGCGCTCGATCCGCTATTGCCGCTGATCCCGCTCGATTGGCTGAGCTGGGTCTGCTGCGGCTGGGTCGGCTGCTGGCCGACGAGCTGTTGCAGCACCGGCAGCAGCTGCTCGGCATCGGCGTTTTGGAGGAACACCACTTTCACTTCGGTGCCGAGCGAGGCGCGGCGATCGAGTTCGGCAGCGACTTCGGCGAGGCGCGCGACGGTCGAAGGATCGCCGCGCAAAGCGACGGCATTCGAGCTGGTGACGGGCACGACCGACACGGTGGACGCGCCCGGCGCCCCCTGCTGCTGGCCGCCCTGCACCAGCTGTTGCAGCGCGGTCGCGATCTCGCGCGCGCCGGCATTCTTCAGCGGGATCAGCCGCGTGGCCGCGTTATCGGTATCGATCTGGCGCAGCACCTCGCGCACGCGGCGGACATTATCGGCGAAATCGACGATCACGATCGAGTTGCCGCCGCGATTTGCGGTGACGGTACCCTGCGGGCTCACGAGATTGCGCACCGTATCCACCGCCGAGGCGGCGTCGATCGAGCGCAGCCGGACGATCTCGGTGACGAGGGTGTTGCGCGCCGCCGCGCCGGCGCCGCCCACCCGCGTCGGCTGCTGCGCCGCGCCGTCGATCGGCTGCACCCGGAAAGCCCCGTTGGCGGTCGGGACCGCCACGAGCCCGTTGGCGCGCAGCGTCGAGAGGAACACCTCGAGATATTCGGAGCGCGACAGCGGCCGATCGGTGACCACCGTCACTTTGCCCTGCACGCGGTTATCGATGATGAAGGTGCGCCCGGTAGCCTTCGCGGCATCGGCGATGAAGGCGCGGATGTCGGCGTCGCGCACGTTCAGCGTCATCTGCGCGAGCGCCGGGCTGGCGAGCGCCAGGGCGAGCGCGGCGGCGCCGGTCAGGCGGTGCAGCCGGGTCATGCGCCGCTCACCGCGATCACGATCGGCAGCACTTCGGCGCCGCGCTCGATCGACAGGGGGATATTGCCCCCCTTGGCATATTGGCTCGCGAGATTCTCGATGTCGCTCGCGCCCGTCACTGGCCGCCCCCCGATCTGCGTCACAATATCTCCATCTCTCAGGCCGACTTGGCGAAACAATTGGCCCGATCCCTGCGGCCGCACCACCAGCCCGGTGACGCGCCCCTCATCGATCCGCGGAATGAACCCGATCTCGGCGCGCAGCCGGGCGAGCGTCACCGGTTGCGCGGCGGGCGCGCCACCGGCGTCGGACGCGGGCTGCGCGGCGTCCGTCGCACCCGTCGCCGCCGCGCCGCCGCCCGATTGATCGAGGAACAGATCCTCGTCCCGGCCCCCGCGCGTCAGCGACACGTGATCGAAGAACACCGCCTTCAGCGTCACGCCGGGGCTGATCTCGTCCCCCACCGCATAGCTTGTCTGCACGCCATCGGGCCCGGCGATGATCGCCGAGCCGCGGCCGCTCGCCTCGTTGATCCGAGTGCCGAACAGCGTGAGTTGCAGCGCGGTGACCGCGACCGGGGCGTTTGGCGCGTTGGTGTTGCTCAAGCGGAAAAAGGGATCGAACCGGGCGAGCAATTCGGGCGCGGAGGCGCCGACGCCCGCTGCCGGCAGGCGCCAATCGCCCAGCGGCCCGACCGGGGTAACGATCGCCCAGATCAGCCGCGCCACCTGGATCGCGAGCAGCGCCATCAGCACCAGCTCGACCAGGCTGTAGGCGATGTTGAGCGGCAGCCGGCGAAGCAGCCCGCGCGCGCGCGCATCGATCGGCAGTCGCATTGAAGATTCCCCTAGCCCCGCTTCGCCTAGGCCTTGCAGATGACAAAAAGACTTAGGATTCGTTTAGTTTTTATGACACTCGATCCCGCGCCGCGTGGGATTGGGCGACTGGCCTTTGCTCTCGCGCTTTGGCAAGCTTGCCCGCGATGACGCCTTATCCGACCGGTTCCGGCTTCCCCCCCGACGCGCTGATCGCCCGGCTCGGCCAGCTCCCGGGCGTGCAGAAAGTCCCCAACTCTAAGCTCAACCTCTTTATAAAAAAGGACTTTGTTGACGCAAGCCTGTGCGAGGCCCTGATCGCGCGGATCGATCTGGAGCGCCGCCCCTCCACCGTTTCGGACCATAATGGCGACCCCGGCTATCGCACGAGCGAGACCTGCGATCTCCGCGCCGATGAACCGCTCACCCAGCGCGTGGAGGCGGCCCTGGCTGCGTTTCTCGGGCTCGATCCGGCCTATGGCGAGCCGCTGCAGGGCCAGCGCTACGCCGTTGGCCAGGAATTCAAACAGCATACCGATTATTTCGAGCCGCTGAGCCCCGAATATGAGAAGTTCTGCGGCGTCGCGGGCCAACGCACCTGGACCGCGATGCTCTATCTGAACACGCCCGAGGCGGGCGGCGCCACCCGGTTCAAGGTGATCGACAAGACGGTGCAGCCCGAAACCGGCAAGCTGCTGGTGTGGAACAATCTACGCGCCGACGGCAGCGGCAACCCCGCGACACTGCACCACGGCATGAAGGTGCGGGCCGGCACCAAATATGTCCTGACCAAATGGTATCGGCAGCGCCCGTGGCGGTGATGCACCCGCGCCACATTGGGACGTCATTTTTATTGCCTTAGGATTAATCAATGACGCCGCCCCGGCGATACACCGTCAGGGCCAGGCTGCGTAACGTTATTGCAATCTTTCCGTCATCGCAATGTAGCCGTTTCCCAATCCTAGCGTCACGGTTGGTCCCTAGGCCGCGTGTCACGACTGCACGAGGGGGCAACCGACTCGTGGCGACATTGTCGTGGCCAAGACCACAGTCGGTGAGAACAACGCTGGAGACAGGGATCATGAACACCACCACTCTTCGTCGCACGCTGGTTGCGACCTGCTCGGTCGTCGCGTTGAGCGGCTGCGGTGCCAACGACATCGCTTCGCCCGGCACCGGCGGCAATGTGACGATCAACAACATCACGCCCGCCCCCACCCCGACCCCCACGCCGACGCCCACCCCCACCGCGACGCTGGTTACCCCGGCGGCGGGCTGCCCGACGATCGCCAATGACGCCCAGCTGACCTCGGCGGGCACGATCACCGGCCCGACGGGCACTTACCTCGTCTGCAACATGCCGGCGCGCGTCACCCGCTCGTCGACGCTGCCCTTCGTGCGCGGCGTGCTCTACCAGCTCAACGGCCGCGTCGATGTCGGCAACGACCAGGGTCCGACGACCACCGGCACGACCAACGTGGTGCTGACGATCGAACCCGGCGTGATCGTGATCGGCGCGCCCGGCGCGTCGTGGCTCGGCGTGAACCGCGGCAACCAGCTGCAGGCGGTCGGCACCCCGACCCGCCCGATCATCTTCACCAGCCGCGACAATGTGCTCGGCCTGAACACCGATTCGTCGGCGGGCCAGTGGGGCGGCGTGGTGCTGCTCGGCCGCGGCCAGATCACCGATTGCGCGGCGACCGGCGCGCAGCCCGGCACCACGGCCTGCGAGCGCCAGACCGAAGGCGCCGCCGATCCCTCGCTCTACGGCGGCAACAACAACGCCGAGAATAACGGCCGTCTGCAATATGTGCAGATCCGCTATTCGGGCTTCGTCCTTTCGGGCAATAGCGAGCTTCAGGCGCTCACCACCGAAGGCACCGGCAGCGGCACGCAGATCAGCTACATCCAGTCGGTCAACAGCTCGGACGACGGCGCCGAGTTCTTTGGCGGGCGTGTGAACTTCAAATATTACATCTCGATGGGCGCGCTGGACGACAACCTCGACACCGATACCGGCCTCAAGGCGAACTTCCAGTATGTGATCGTCGCGCAGCGCACCGGCTCGGAAAGCCTGGGCGCCGACTCGATCATCGAAGCCGACTCGGACAACACGTTCGACAATCAACTGCCGCGCCAGAACACGGTGGTGTCGAACTTCGTGTTCCTCGCCCGTATCGCCTCGGCCAACAACTCGACCGCGATCCTGCTTCGCGGCGGCACCGATTACACGCTGGTCAACGGCTTCATGGACGCGCAGAACTCGCAGTCGTGTCTGCGCATCAGCCGCACCGCGACCGCCGACACCACGGCGAGCCTGGGCGTGAACTCGACCAACCTCGTCGTCGCGGGCGCCGCCACGGGCAATGACGAGCTCGGCGCGCCGGTGTTCCGTTCGGTGCAGTTCCGCTGCCCGACCAACGCGCTGCAGGGCATCAACGGCGTGACCGACGCGCAGGTCGCGGCGATCTTCGGCGCCGGCAGCAACAACAACAGCATCACTTATGTGCCGACGCTGACCAACGGCTTCATCAACGGCGCCACCGAAACCGCGGTGCCGGTGTTCAACGCCACCAACATCAACGCGGCGTCGGGCCAACCGTCGCTCAGCGGCAACCTGAACGGCCAGCCGGCCTTCTTCGACAACGTGACCTATGCCGGCGCGGTGCGTGACGCCAACGACACCTGGTACACCCAGTGGACCTGCACCAGCTCGGTGCTGAACCTCGGCACCAACAACACGGGCGCCTGCACCACGCTGCCGGTCTTCTCCTGATCCTCGGCATGCATTGATGGGGCGGGGCGCGCCGCAAGGCCGCGCTCCGCCCCTATTTCTATAGAGTCATAGGGGGTTGAACATGTCGAGGTCGTTCGAATTGGCGAGCGTGCTGCTCCTATCGTCGGCGCTGGTCTCACCATCGGTCGCGCGCGCGCAGAGCACGCCCGCGCCCGGCCAAGCCGGCCCGGCGGCGCCCACATCGGCGCCCGCGGGCACCACGCAGTCCGCCGATCAGCCGGCCGATCCGGCGGCGCAGCAGCCGAGCGAGCCGGCCGCCGAACCGGCGCCCGAGGTCTCGGTGCCGGGCGGCGAAGTCGTCGTCACCGGGCGGCGCGGCCGCGCCAATCTGGTGCGATCGAGCACGCAAGCGCTTTCGCTCCTGTCGAGCGAGGACATCGCGCGGACCGGCGAGGGCGATATCGCCGGCGCACTGTCGCGCATCACTGGCCTGAGCGTCGTCGGCAACGGCTTCGTCTATGTCCGTGGTCTCGGCGATCGCTACTCGCTGGCGCTGCTCAACGGCCTGCCGCTGCCCAGCCCCGAACCGCTGCGCCGCGTGGTGCCGCTCGACATCTTCCCGACCAATGTGATCGCTTCGTCGCTGGTGCAGAAGAGCTATTCGGTCAACTTCCCGGGCGAATATGGCGGCGGCGTCATCAACCTCACCACCAAATCGGTGCCTAAACAGGGCTTCTTCAACATCGACGCCGGCATCGGCGGCGACACGGTGACGACCGGGCAGCTGGGCTACACCTATTTCGGCACCGCGAGCGACTGGACGGGCTTCGGCAATGGTGGCCGCCTGCCCCCGCCGGCGCTGCAAAACTACTTCAACAGCGGCAACCGCCTCAGCCAGTTGCCGCTCGCGCAGAATATCGAAATCGCCTCGCAGCTGGTGAATGGCCGCAACGCGGTGGTGCAGCGCAACACCGCGCTGCCGCCCAATTGGTCGCTCGGCTTTTCGGCGGGCAAATCGTGGGACATCGGCGATACCACGCTCGGCGTGATCGCGGCGTTCGGCTACAGCAACAAATGGCGTACGCGCGACAATACCCAGCAGCTGGCGAGCTCGGCGGACCTCTCGCAATTCGCCGAGAATTTCCAGCGCGTCATCACCGATAACCGCCTGGTCGTCGATGGCCTGATCGGCGCCAACCTCGAATTCGGCCAGCAGAAGCTGCGCTGGACGACGCTCTATATCCGCGACACGCTGAAGCAGGCGCGGCTCGCCGAGGGCACCCGCCCGGCGCAGCAGCCCAATTTGATCTTCCGCGATCAGGATACCGCCTGGTTCGAGCGTCAGCTGATCGATACCCAGCTGGTCGGCGAGTTCCGCCTCGCCGATGCGTGGCGGCTCGATCTGCGCGGTTCGTTCGCCAATTCACGCCGCAATTCGCCGCAGGAATTGAGCTTCGAATATTCGCGCAACACGCAAAACCCGATCGTCGATTACCGCACCGTCTTCCTCAACCAGCTGAACAACCAGAATGGCAGCGCGAACATCTCTTATTCGCAGCTGCGTGAGAATCTCTACGCGGCGGGCGTCGACGTCACCTATAAGCCGCAGGACAATCTCACCGCGTCCTTCGGGTACAGCTTCTCGGACACCGGCCGCACCACCGAGCGGCGCGATTTCCGCTATAACGGCCTCAACCTGCCGCTCGGCGTCGGCGCGCTCCGCCCCGATCTGCTTCTGAGCCCGGCGCCGGTGCGCGCGTTCGGCATCTTCCTCGAAGATCTGAACGAAGGCGGCAACGCCCTGTTCGGCGCGGGGCTGACGATCCATGCGAGCTATGGCCGGCTGCAGCTCGATCTGTTCGACAAGCTGAACCTGGATATCGGCTTCCGCTATGAAAATGGCAGCCAGTTCACGCGCGCGATCCCGGTGTTCCGCGATACGGCGGGCATCGGCATCCCGCAGACGCGAATCGATCGCGACTATTGGCTGCCGGCGGTGACGCTGACCTATAAGCTGAACCCGGAAATGCAGATCCGCATCGCCGGTTCGAAAACGATCGCGAGGCCGCAATTCCGCGAGCTGATCTTCCAGCCCTATTATGATCCGGAATATAACCGCAATTACCGCGGCAACCCCCTGATCAACGATAGCCAGCTGTACAATGCCGAAGCACGCTACGAATGGTATTTCGCGCGCGACCAACGCTTCACGCTGGCGGGCTTCTACAAGCGGATCGACAATCCGATCGAGCCGTTCGTCTCGCTGATCAGCGACAACGCCTATGTCGTCAGCTTCGCCAACGCCCCGCGTGCGCAGCTCTATGGCGTCGAGGTGGAAACGCAGAAATATTTCAACCTCGATGGCGTGTTCGGCAATTCGAAGTTCTTCGGCGCGCGCCGCGCGGTCGTGATCGCGAACTATACTTATACCAGTTCGGAGATCCAGGTCGGCGCCAATGATCCGGCGCAGGTCTTCCCGCTGAACATCACCCGCGCGAGCCAGCTGTTCCGCAACGGCGTGCCGCTCACCGGCCAGTCGGACCATCTCGCCAATCTCGAGATCGGGCTGGAGCAGAAGGATGGGCTGTCGCAGCAGACGCTGCTGTTCAACTATGCCAGCCGCCGGGTGACGCAGCGAGGCGGGCCGAACCAGCCAGACGTGTATGAAACCCCCGGCATCCGGCTCGATTTCGTCGCGCGCCAGGGGATCAAGATCGCCGGCGTGAACACCGAGCTGAAGTTCGAAGCCCGCAACATCACCGGCACGCTTTATCGCGAGTTGCAGGAGAACGGGCCGAACCGGGTGTTCTTCAACCGGTACAATCAGGGCACCCAGCTGAACCTGTCGCTGGGCGTAAAGTTCTGAACGCGCGGGCGCGGCGATCCCACTCTCGGATCGCCGCGCTTCGCCAAAGCCTACGCCGCCCCTGCCGGGGCGGCGTTTTTCAGTCGCTCACCGGCAGCCACACGGCGCTCGCCTGCGCGCCGCCGCGCATCAGCGTCACCGTCGCCGCGCGATAATCGCTCGGCTTGGCGAGGAAGATGTTGGGCACATAGCTTTGCGGGTTGCGGTCATAGAGCGGGAACAGGCTCGATTGCACCTGCACCATGATCCGGTGGCCGGGCTGGAACACATGGTTCACCGCCGGCAGGCGAAAGCGGTAGCGCTGCACCTGCCCCGCCGGGATCGGCTTGGGATCGGCGAAACTCTCGCGATACCGCCCGCGAAAAATGTCCAGGCTCACCGGCAGCTGATAGCCGCCCATCTTGCCGCCGCCGGGCACTTCGTCGGGATAAACGTCGATCAGCTTGACGACGAAATCGCCATCGTTACCGGTCGTCTTGGCGAACACCTCCGCCCAGGGCACGCCGGAGACGGTGACCGCCTTGGTCAGCACCGGCGTTTGGTAGGTCATCACGTCCGGCCGTCCATCGGCGTGGCGCTGGTCGCTCACCAGCCAATCGCCCCAGCGGCCATCATCGAAATTCACGGGGCGCGGCAAATGCGGCACCGGCTTGGCGGGATCGCTCACATAGCTGTCCCCGCCCGCCGCGCCCTTGGCGAAGCCGAGCCCTCCGCTCTCGCCCAGGTAAAGCGGCGTCAGCGGCTTGGCGCAGCCCGCCTCGCACGCCGCCGGCCAGCTTTGGAAACGCTGCCAGCGGTCTTCGGCGGTGTTGTAGATGGTAGCGGCGGGCGGCGTATAGGCCGGCCCATCCTTCAGATATTGGTCGAACAGCGGCAGCACCATGTCATCGCGGAACTGGGCGGCGGTGTCGGCACGCCATTTGAGCGGGCCGAGCTCGCGCCCCTCGCGATTGACCTGGCTGTGCCGCCACGGCCCCATCACCAGCCAGTTATTGCCGGTCTTGCCGGCGGCGCGCAGCGCTTCCCAGGCATGGATCGCGCCGTAGATATCCTCCTGATCCCACAGCCCCTGTTCCCACAGGGTCGGCACGTTGCTGGGGTTGGCGGCGAGCAGCTTGTCGAGCGCCTGGCCCTGCCAGAAGGCGTCATAGGATGGGTGCTGGACGATGCGCCGCCAGGCGGGCAGCTGATCGAAACCCGATCGCTTGGCCCATTCCGCCGCGCCGCCCAGCCGGCGGAACTCCTCATAATTGTCGTAAATGCCGGTCGCGGGCGGCTGGCCCTTGCCCTTGTAGCCGGTCTGCGAGGCGATCCAGCCGATATTCGCGAGGCGGAAAGCACCGTGATGGAACCAGTCATCGCCCATCCAGCCATCGATCATCGGGCTTTCCGGCGCGGCGACCTTCAGCGCCGGGTGCGGCATCAGCAGCGCCATCACCACGGTGAAGCCTTCATAGGACGAGCCGATCATCCCCACCCGCCCGTTCGATTCGGGCAGGTTCGCCTTGTTCACCAGCCAATCGATCGTGTCCCAGGCGTCGGTCGTATGATCGGTCGTCGTCGGATTTAGCGGGCCGATCGGCGGACGGGTGACCATATAGTCCCCTTCCGACTTATACTTGCCGCGAACGTCCTGATAGACACGGATATAGCCGCCCTTGACGAACCCTTCGTCGGCGAGCGGCAGCATCGCCGCCATGCTCGGGCTGTCCGCGCGATTGGCGCGGGCGCTCGCATTGTACGGTGTGCGGGTGAGGACGATCGGCGCGTTCGACGCCCCCTTGGGGATGACGATGACCGTGTAGAGCTTCACCCCGTCGCGCATCGGGATCATCACTTCGCGCTTCACATAATCATTCGCGGTCTGCGGCGGCTGGAATTTCGCCGGAACGTCGCCGCCCGGAGCGGCTTGCTGCGCGATGGCTGGGGTGAGCGCGAGCAGCGCCGCGCCGAGCAGAAAAAGTTGCTTCACCAATGTCTCTCCCTCAATCTTGCCATAGTGCCGCCCGGCGCGGCGCGCGCAAGAGGAGGCGGCGCGAGATGAGCGAAACCCATAAAGGGGTTGCCTGTGCGGCGCGGTGCGCTTCACCGTCACCGGCGCGATTCCGCGGGGGGATGCCTGCCATTGCCGCGAATGCCGCCGCTGGTCGGGGCATTTCTGGGCCTCGAGTGACGTGCCGCGCGAACGGCTGACGCTGGAGCGCGCCGAGACCCTGCGCTGGTATCGCCGTTCGCCCGGCGTGCGGCGGGGCTTCTGCGGCGATTGCGGCTCGGCGCTGTTCTTCGAGCGCGAGGGAGCAAGCTGGCTAGGCGTCGCGCTCGGCACTTTCGACGGCGTTACCGGCACCAATTTGCATGCGCACATCTTCGCCGCCGAACAGGGCGATTACTATCAGATTCCCCCGGGAGACTATGTGATCGCCGCGCGCATCCCCACGGCGCCCGCGCCAACCGCAGAGGGCGTGATCGATCCCTCCTGATCACGTGTCGCACGCGGGCGCGCCGTTGGGCGCGCCCTAGCGACGTCTTTCGTCAGGCATTTTCAGGCTGGGCGACGCAGGGCGCGCACTGGCGCACGCCTTCGTCGACATGATCGGCGAATTGCGCGAAATTCTCGTTGAACAGATCGACGAGCTTCGCCGCGGTCGCGTCATACTCGGCCTTGTCCGCCCAGGTCTCGCGCGGATCGAGAATCGCGGGATCGACCCCCGGCACCGCGACCGGCACCTTGAACCCGAAATTCGGGTCGGTGCGGAACTCGGCGTCGTTCAGACTGCCGTCGAGCGCGGCGTTCAACAGCGCGCGCGTCGCCTTGATCGGCATGCGGTGGCCGACGCCATATTTGCCGCCGGTCCAGCCGGTGTTGACCAGCCAGCAATCGACCCCGCCATTGGCGATCCGCTCCTTCAGCAGATTGCCGTAGACGCTCGGGTGGCGCGGCATGAACGGCGCGCCGAAACAAGTGGAGAAGGTCGCCTCGGGCTCGGTGACGCCGATTTCGGTGCCGGCGACCTTGGCGGTGTAGCCCGACAGGAAATGATACATCGCCTGTTCGGGGGTGAGCTTGGCGATCGGCGGCAGCACGCCGAACGCATCGGCGGTGAGCATCACGATATTGTGGGGCACCGGCCCCATATTCTCGGCCGAGGCATTGGGAATGAAGTCGATCGGGTAAGCGCCGCGCGTATTCTCGGCGAGGCTGTTGTCGTTCAGATCGAGCGCGCGGGTCGTGTCGTCGATCACGACATTTTCCAGGATCGTCCCGAAGCGCTTGGTCGTCGCGTAGATCTCCGGCTCGGCTTCGGCCGAGAGGCGGATCATCTTGGCGTAGCAGCCGCCTTCGAAATTGAACACGGCGGTGTCCGACCAGCCATGCTCGTCATCGCCGATCAGGGTGCGGCTGGCATCGGCCGAAAGCGTCGTCTTGCCGGTGCCGGACAGGCCGAAGAACACCGCCGTATCGCCCTTGGGCCCGATATTGGCCGAGCAGTGCATCGGCATGATGCCCTTTTGCGGCAGCAGATAATTGAGCAGGCCGAACACCGATTTCTTCATCTCGCCGGCATATTTGGTGCCGCCGATCAGGATCAGCTTGTCGGTGATGCTCACCGCGATCACCGTCTCGCCGCGGCAACCATGGCGCGCGGGATCGGCGCGGAAGCTCGGCAGATCGATGATCGTGAAATCGGGCGCGAAGTCGCGCAGCTCCTCCGCCGCCGGGCGGACCAGCAGCGTGCGGATGAAGAGGTTATGCCAGGCGAGCTCGTTGATCACGCGGACGTTGACGCGGTGCTCGGGCTGAGACCCGCCGTACAGATCCTGGACGAACAGCGTGTCCTTCTCGGCGAGCGCGGCCAGGAAATCGGCCTTCAGCGCCGCGAAATGAGCGGGTTCCATCGGCTTGTTCGATTTGCCCCACCAGATCGTCTCGGCGGTCTCGGCGTCGCGGACCATGAACTTGTCCTGCGCGCTGCGCCCCGTATGCGGCCCGGTCTCGACCACGAGCGGGCCATCGGCGGCCAGCCGGCCTTCGCCCCGGATCAGCGCCTGCTCGACCAACGCGGGAGTCAGCAGGTTCCAATGCAGCCGCGCGGCCGTGGCAAAACCCTGCGCGTCCAGGCCCAATAACGGGATACGCTCGCTCACTTTTCCTCTCCTAAACCCCGTGCTCGTATGGCGCTGCATACGTATGCTCGACTCGGCGCATATCGCCGCCGCTGGGTGCGGTCAAATCGCCATGGTTAGCGCGGAGGTTGAGCCGGGCACCGCTTTCGCCTAGCGGTGCAACAGACGCGGCAACAACCGAACAAGGACTTAGGCCACGGATGACAGCTTCGATCGCCCTGGTCGATGACGATCGCAATATCCTCACATCCGTGTCGATCGCGCTACAGGCCGAAGGTTTTTTGACTCGGGTCTATTCGGACGGCGAAACCGCACTGAAGGCGCTGATCGACAACCCGCCCGATCTCGCCATCTTCGACATCAAGATGCCCAAGATGGACGGGCTCGAACTGCTCCGCCGCCTGCGCGAGAAATCGGCGCTGCCGGTGATTTTCCTCACCAGCAAGGATGACGAGCTGGACGAGGCGCTGGGCCTGGCGATGGGCGCGGACGATTACATCGCCAAACCCTTCTCGCAGCGGCTGCTGATCGCCCGCATCCGCGCGATCCTGCGCCGAACCGAGCTCGCCGCGCCTCCGCCCCCCGGCGAAACGCCCGAGCCGGCGCCCGAAGTGCTGGAGCGCGGCAGGCTTTCGATGGACCCCGCGCGCCACAAGGTGCTGTGGGGCGGCAAGCCGGTGACGCTTACCGTCACCGAATTCCTGATCCTGGAAGCGCTCGCCCAGCGGCCGGGGATCGTGAAGAACCGCAACCAGCTGATGGACGCGGCCTATCAGGACGATATCTACGTCGACGACCGCACGATCGACAGCCATATCAAGCGCGTGCGCCGCAAATTCCGCCAGATCGACCCCGAATTCGACGCGATCGAGACGCTCTACGGTGCCGGCTACCGCTTCTCGGAGGATTGAGGCCGAACCCGGACTAAATTGGTCCGGGCGGGTCTCGCTCACCTCGCGCATTCTTGCCGTCAACATCTTCGCGCTGGCGATGCTGGCCGGGGGGTTCTTCTATCTCGACAGCTATCGCAGCCGAATCGTCGACAGCCGGGTGGCGCAAGCGGCGCGCGAGGCGCGGCTGATCGCCGCCGCGCTCGCCGCGGTCGAACCCGCCGAGCGGCCCGCGCTCGCGGTCGATCTAGCGCGTGACACGGGCACGCGGCTGCGCCTGTTCGCGGGCGGGCGCGAAAGCCTCGACACGCGCGCGATGGGCCTGCGCAACTTCGCGCTGATCGATCCGCGCACCGAAGGCGCGGGGCAGCGCGCCGGGCGCTTCCTGGATGCGATGATCGACACGGTGGTCGGCGCCGAACGCGCGCCGCTCTATCGCGAACGCCGCCCAGGTCAGGCCTGGCCCGACGTCGCCGCCGCTGGCCGGGGACGCGCGAGCGCCACCGTCTGGCGCGCGCCGGATCGCACGCCGGTGATCACCGCCGCCGCGCCGGTCGCGCCGGCAACGGTGGTGATGAGCACGGTCAACGCGCGCGACATCACCCAGACGGTGCGGCTGGAGCGCTTCCGCTTGTCCCTGGTGCTGGCGGCGACCACGCTCGTCTCGGTCTATCTCTCGCTGTTCCTCGCGCGCACCATCGTCGGCCCGCTGCGCCGTCTGGCCCGCGCGGCGATCCGGGTGCGGCGGGGCCGCGCGCGCGAAGTGATCGTCCCCCGCCTGCCCTCTCGCCGCGACGAGATCGGCAGCCTGGCCCGCGCGATTTCGGACATGAGCCAGGCATTGCGCGCGCGGATCGACGCGACCGAGGCGTTCGCGGCCGACGTGACGCATGAGCTGAAGAACCCCCTCGCCTCGCTGCGGTCGGCGATCGAGGGGCTCGGGCGCATCGCCGATCCGGCCTTGCGCGAGCAATTGCTCGCGGTGATGCGCGACGATGTGCTGCGGCTCGATCGGCTGATCACCGACATCTCCGAAGCCTCCCGCCTCGACGCGCAGCTGAGCCGCGCCAAGTTCGAGGCGATCGATCTGCGCGCGCTGCTCGGCGCGATGATCGCGGGGCGCACCGCGCGCGGCATCGAACGCGACGTGCAACTCCGCTTCGATGGCGGCACCGGCCCGGCGCGCGTGCTGGGCGAGGCGATCCGGCTGGAGCGCGTGTTCGACAATTTGATCGACAACGCCCTGTCCTTCTCCCCCGACGCCGGGCTCGTCGTCGTCGCGCTGGCGAGCGCGGAGGGCGAAGTGATCGTGAGCGTGGAGGATGAGGGCCCCGGCGTGCCCGAGGAAGCGCGCGAGGCGATCTTCCGCCGCTTCCATTCGGTGCGCCCCGGCGGCGAGGCGTTCGGCCGGCATTCGGGCCTCGGCCTCGCCATTGCCCGCACGATCATCGACGGGCATCAGGGCAGCATCGCCGCCGAATCGCGCGACGATCGGCTGAGCGGGGCGCGTTTCGTAGTGTCGCTACCCCTCGCCGACTGACTTTTTGGGGGGAGCGGAGATGGCGATCATTTCGTCCGAGACGCTGCATGCCAGCTGCGTCGCGATCGGCGAGCGGGCGGTGCTGATCCAGGGTCATTCCGGGGCGGGCAAGTCCGATCTCGCGCTCCGCCTCATCGATCGCGGCGCGCGGCTGGTGAGCGACGATTACACGCTGCTCGTCCGTTCGGGCAGCCAACTCGTCGCCAGCCCGCCGCCGACGATCGCGGGGCGGATCGAAGTGCGCGGGCTGGGCATTCTCCCCATGCCGCATGTCGAGCGCGTGCCGGTCGCGCTGCTGGTGGAGCTGAGCGACGATGTCGCGCGGATGCCCCCGCTAACCGCGACGCGCCGGCTGTGCGGGCTGGATTTGCCGGTGATCGCGGTGGAGGGGCATTACGCCTCCGCGCCGATCAAGGTGGAACTCGCGCTGAGGCAGCCCCGATGAGCACCCCGCCAAGCGACGCCGCCAACCCGAAAAGCGTGCTGATCGTCACCGGCATGTCCGGCGCGGGCAAATCCACCGTGCTCAACACCCTGGAGGATATGGGCTGGGAAGTGATCGACAATTTCCCGCTGCGCCTGATCGACCGGCTGCTTCCCGGCGAGCCCTATGGCGCCGACGATGGCGAGCGGCCGCTCGCGATCGGCATCGGCGTGCAGACGCGCGACTTCGACCCGGCGCGCCTGATCCAGCGGATCAACCGGCTGCGCGACGGCGAGACGCGCTCGATCGGTGCGCTATTCCTCGATTGCGCCAATGGCGAGCTCGAGCGGCGCTATTCGCAGACCCGCCGCCGCCATCCGCTAGCGCTCGATCGCCCCGCCGCGGACGGCATCATCCAGGAACGCAGCCTGCTCGCCCCGTTGCGCAGCTGGTCCAACCGGCTGATCGACACGACCAGCCTCACCGCCAACGAACTCGCCGCGCAAATCCGCGAGACGTTCGGCGCGCATGGCACCACCGAGCCGACCCTCTCCGTGATGTCGTTCGGTTTCGCCCGCGGCATCCCGCGCGAGGCCGATCTGGTGCTCGACATGCGCTTCCTGCGCAACCCGCACTGGGTAGCCGAGCTGCGCCCCGGCACCGGGCTCGACGCGCCGGTCGCCGATTATGTGAAGGGCGACCTGGCTTATGACGATGCCATGGCCGCCATCGATCAGCTGCTGCTCACCCTGTTGCCGCGCTACAAGGCGGAGGGAAAAAGCTATGTGACGCTGGCCTTTGGCTGCACCGGCGGGCGCCACCGCTCGGTCCATGTCGCCGAACGCACCGCCAGCCTGTTGCGCGCGCGGGGATTTTCGCCCACGGTCAATCATCGTGACCTTGGCGCGGCGCCGCAGGACTCGCTGGAAGGGTCGCCCGCCCGCAGCTGACCGGGTCGCGACTTGGAGATTGACGGAAAAAGTGGCCAAAAACAGATGATTGGGCTGGTTCTGGTGACGCATGGTCGGCTGGCCCAGGAATTCGTGACCGCGATGGAACATGTCGTTGGCCGGCAAGACCGAGTCGCGGCGATCTCGATCGGTCCCGAGGACGACATGGAAGGCCGCCGCGCCGATATCGCCGGCGCGATCGCGGCGGTCGATGCGGGTAGCGGCGTGATCGTGCTGACCGATCTGTTCGGCGGCACCCCCTCCAACCTCGCCATCTCGCTGATGGCGCCGGGGCGGATCGAGGTGATCGCGGGGATCAACCTGCCGATGCTGATCCGCCTGGCCGGCGCGCGCCAAGCGATGGAAGTGACCGAAGCGGTTGCCGCCGCGCGCGATGCTGGCCGGAAATACATCTCGGTCGCCTCGGAAGTGCTGGGCGCGGCCGCGGCGTGAGCGAGGTCGTCCGCACGGTTCCGATCACCAACCGGCGCGGGCTGCACGCGCGCGCGAGCGCCAAGTTCGTGACGCTTGCCTCCACGCTGCCGGTCGAGGTGATGGTGGAGAAGGACGGCCAATCGGTCACCGCGCGCTCGATCATGGGGCTGATGATGCTGGGCGCGGCGATGGGCGATTCGATCACGATCCGCGCCTCGGGCGACGGTGCCGCCGACGCGGTCGGCGCGCTCGCCGAGCTGGTCGAGGCCAAGTTCGACGAGGAATGAGGGCGCTTACCAGCTTCTCGCGACCCGGTTTCCGTCGTCACCCGGGACTTGTTCCGGGGTCCACGGGCGGGCTTCAATCAAAGGCCGCGCGCCGGGAACAGCGGTGGATGCCGGAACAAGTCCGGCATGACGGTGAGCGTGACAACGGAGCGGCGGCTTGACCCGCGCGATAACCGCCTTCTCCAACCCGCTCGTCAAGCGCGTCCGCGCCTTGCGCGACAAGCGACACCGCCGCGCGGAAGGTCTGTTCCTGGCCGAAGGGCTGCGCATCCTCACCGAGGCGCGCGAGGCCGGGCGGGTGCCGCGCTATCTGTTCTTCGCGCCCGAGAGCGCCGGCCATCCGCTCGTCCGCGCGCTGATCGCGCCTGTGGAGGCGGCGGGCGGCGAGGCGATCGAGACGACGCCCGACATCCTCTCGAAGCTCTCCGGCAAGGATAATCCGCAGACGGTGCTGGGGGTGTTCGACGAGTTCACCCGCCCCCTCGCCAGCCTCGATCGCGCCGCCAGCCCGATCTGGCTGGTCGCCGAACGACTGCGCGATCCCGGTAATCTGGGCACGATCCTGCGCACGGGCGACGCGGTCGGCGCGGGCGGGTTGATCCTGATCGACGAGTGCGTCGATCCCTTCTCGGTCGAAGCCGTGCGCGCGAGCATGGGGGCGCTGTTCACCGTGCCCGTGGTACAAAGCGGCTGGGCCGATTTCCTCGCCTGGCTGCGCGCGGGGCCCGGCCAGCTGGTCGCGCTCAGCCTCGATACCGACACCGGCTATCGCGCCGCGCGCTACGCGGCGCCCTGCTTCCTGCTCACCGGCAACGAAGCCCAGGGCCTGCCGCCAGATTACGCCGCCGCCTGCGATCTTCGCGTTAAGATCCCGATGCGCGGCAAAGCGGACAGCCTGAACGCCGCCGTCGCCACCGCCGTGATGGCCTATGAGGTGCGTGCCCAGCTGGGGTGAGCGTTCACAAGGCCCGCGAAAAAGCCCCCGCTTCCGCCGGCTCGGTTGCCATCGCCCCGCGCCGCGGGCACAGTCCGGCTGGGTAACGAGGGGGCGAGCGGATGCGCATTTTGCCAGTGCTGGCGGCGGCCTTGCTGCTCGGCGCGGCGCCGGCGGAAGAGTTGCGGCTGGAGCGGGTGGTGCTAGTGATGCGCCACGGCGTGCGTCCGCCGACCAAGGCGCCGGCGATGGCGCTCGGCACCGCCGCCAACCCCTGGCCGAGCTGGGACGTGCCGCCCGGCAACCTCACCATGCATGGCGCGCGGGCGATCGCCGCGATCGGCGGCGCGGATCGCACGGTTTGGCGCGCGGCGGGGCTATTGCCAGCGAGCGGCTGCGCCCCGATGCGGCTGGTATCGAGCAGCAGCCAGCGCACCATCGCCACCGCCCAGCGTTATGCGGCCGCGCTCCAGCCGGGTTGTTCGCACGAGGTGGAGCATAAGGCCGAAGGCGCGCGCGACCCGCGCTTCGCCCCGATCGACCGTGGCCTGGAGGCGATGGACAGCCAGGCGACCCAGCGCGCCGTACTCGCCGCCGCCGGACCCGGCGGCCTCGCCGGGGTGGAGGCCAGGCTGCGCCCGGCGCTCGCCCGGCTCGACGCGATCCTGTGCAACGGCGCGCCCCGTCCCTGCGGCGTCGGCGACGAGCCGAGCGGGCTGGACGTGGAAGCCGATGCGCGCCCCAAGCTGACGGGCGCGCTCGATCGCGCTTCCACCGCCGCGCATATCCTGCTGCTCGAATATGCCGACGCAAAGCCGCTCACCGAGGTCGGCTGGGGCCGGGCGAGCGCGGCGGATATTGAGCGGCTGGGTGTGTTCCACACGACCGAATTCGCGCTGCTCGCGCGCCCTCGCTACCTCGCCGCGCGGAACCTCGCCGGGCTGATGCCGCTGATCCGCGAGGCGCTGACCGATCCCAAGGCGGCGACGGTCACGTTGATCTCCGGCCATGATACCAACGTCGCCAATCTCGCCGGCTTGCTTGATCTGCACTGGCAGATACCCGGCTTCGCCGCCGATGATCCCACCCCCGGCGGCGCGATCATCCTGGAACGTCTGCGCGATGCGCGCGGCCGGCGCTATGTTCGCGCGTCTTATCGCTCGCAGACGCTCGAAGGGATACGCGCGGCGAGCGGCACGGTGGTGCGCCAGCCGCTCGCCCTGCCCGGCTGCGCCGCGCGCGGCGTGCCGGGCCTGTGCGAAGCCGCCGCGTTCGAAGCGCTGCTCCGCGCGCGGTTGAAGGGTTAGCCGAGCACTCGCCCGGCGACCGCGTCGAGCTTGGCGACCAGCGCCGGATCGCGCCGCGTGGGATCGGTGATGAGCGCGTGATCGAGCACCCGGTCGATCGGCGACGGCGCGCGCTCGGCCGGCAGCGCGTTCAGGAATTCGGCGACCGTGCGCCGCGCGAGATCGCCGTTCGCGTGCATCTGCGCGATCACCTCGCTGACTTCCACCGGCGCCTCGCTCTCGCGCCAGCAATCATAATCGGTGACCATGCCGATCAGCGCGTAAGGCAGCTCCGCCTCGCGCGCGAGCTTGGCTTCGGGCAGCGCGGTCATGCCGATCACGTCCGCGCCCCATTGGCGGTAGAGCAGGCTTTCGGCGCGGGTGGAGAATTGCGGACCCTCCATCGCGATATAGGTCGCGCCCTCGGCAACCTTGCCCCCGGCGCGTGCGACCGCCGCGGCGGCGAAGCTCGACAGGCGCGGGCAGACCGGCTCCGCCATCGAGACATGCGCGACCAGCCCCGAGCCGAAAAAGCTGGAGACCCGCCCCTGCGTCCGGTCGATGAACTGATCGACCACCACGAAGCGACCCGGCTCCAGCTCCTCGCGCAGCGATCCGATCGAGCTGATCGCCAGGATATCGGTGCAGCCGCTGCGCTTCAGCGCATCGATATTGGCGCGGGCGTTGATCTCGCTGGGGGAGATCACATGCCCCCGGCCGTGGCGCGGCAGGAAGCGGATCGCGACATCGCCGACACGCCCGAACAGGATTTCATCGGAAGGGGCGCCCCAGGGCGTCTCGACGCGGCGCCATTCGGCTTGCTCCAGCCCCTCGATCGCGTAAAGCCCCGAACCGCCGATGATGCCGATCGTCCAACTCATTTGTTCGCTCCGATGGAGAAGTTGATGCGCCTGTTCCTGCTGGGTCTGCTCGTCGCCCTGCCCGCCGCCGCTCATGCCGCCGAGCCGATCACGGGGCAATGGGTGACGAAGGAAGGCAAGGCGATCGTGACGATCGCGCCCTGCGGCGGCGGCACGGTATGCGGCAAGGTGACCAAGGCGCTGAAGCCCTTCACTCAGGGCAATGGGCTCGACATCCGCAACCCCGATCCGGCGCTGCGTACCCGCCCGATCGTGGGGCTGATGATCCTCTCGAACTTCAAGGACAATGGCGGCGACTGGCGCGGGCGCATCTATAACCCCGAAGAGGGCAAGGATTACCGCTCGATCCTGCGCCGGCTGAGTGACGGCTCGCTGGAAGTGAAGGGCTGCTGGGGCATTTTCTGCCAAACACAGAATTGGAAGCCCGCGCGATAGGGGCGTTCGAGAAGACACGCGGCTAAGCCCTCTCCCGCCTGCGGGAGAGGGTTGGGTGAGGGCCCTTCTTGGCCAGCTCCCGCCTCCGAACACCCTCACCCCAACCCTCTCCCGCAGGCGGGAGAGGGCTTTTCACAATTCCCTGGCCTCGGCGCCGATATCCCCGCCTTAGCCTGACCCCAAATCAAACCACTTCCATATCCACCTTATAATGATGCCAGGCGAAGATCGCCGCCGCGCCCCGGTGCGGCCGCCAGCCTTCCGCCAGCTCGCGCGTGCGCTTCTCGCTCGGGCGCGCCTCGAGCCCTAAAATCCGGCCGATCTCGATCTGCACCGCCAAATCGCCCGCCGGCCAGATGTCGCCGCGCCCCTCGGCGAAGAGCAGATAGATTTCCGCCGACCAGCGGCCGATGCCTTTCACCCGGGTGAGCTGGGCGATCGCTTCCTCGTCATCCGCCGGGAGTGCGGCAAAATCGAGCCGGCCGCTCGTTACTTCCTCGGCAAGGCTGTGCGCATAGCTCGCCTTTTGCCGCGAAAGTCCCACCGCCCGCAAATCCTCGATACTCGCCGCCGCCAGCACGGCGGGGTTCTCCAGATCGCCGAGCGCCTCCAGCTTGCGCCAGATCGAGGCGGCGGCGGCGACGCTCACCTGCTGGCCGACAATCGTTCGCAGCAGCGTACCATAGCCGCGATCGCGCAGTCGTGGTTCGGGATAGCCGGCGCGATCGAGCGCGCGGGCGAAAGCCGGCTCGCACGCGGCGAGCGCGTCGACTCCGGCGCGGAGAGCCTCGGCGCTCAGGCCCATCGGCTGATCCTTGAAAATCGCCGCGCGGCGCGGCAAGGCGCGGGCGACACGAGACAGGAGACCATCATGCCGCAGCTTATCGTCGTGACGCGCAATGGGGAAGAAAAGACGATCACGGGCGAGGCCGGCCTTTCGGTGATGGAAGTGATCCGCGATGCCGGGATCGACGAAATCCTGGCGCTCTGCGGCGGCTGCTGCAGCTGCGCGACCTGCCATGTCCATGTCGACCCGGAATTTGCGGACAAACTGCCCAAGATCAGCCTCGACGAGAACGACCTGCTCGACAGCTCGGCCGATCGCGACGCGACCAGCCGGCTTTCGTGCCAAATCCCCTTCACCGACGCGCTCGACGGGCTGAAAGTACGCATCGCGGCGGAGGATTGAGGGCGGACGCCTTGGGAGGCCGCGCCCAATCGCGGTTCATCCCGTCGCCCCGGCGAAAGCCGGGGCTTGGCTGCCTGACGACAGAATAAGAAGCCGAGCCCCGGATCAAGTCCGGGGCGACGGGTGGATTAATCTCAACTCGGCCTAGCGGACTTCCGTCACCCCGGACTTGTTCCGGGGTCCACCGCGGTGCCAGGATTTGCCGGCGATAAGCTTGATGGGCCGGTAGATGCCGGAACAAGTCCGGCATGACGGGCAAAGGCAGCCCCTACCGCGTCGCCACGGCGTAAAGCGCAATGGCCGCCGCGTTCGAGACGTTGAGACTCTCCGCCTTGTCCGAGATCGGCAGCCGCGCGAGCGCGTCGCAATGCGCCTCGGTATTCTGGCGCATCCCCTCGCCCTCGGCGCCCAGCACGAGGCAGGTCTTGCCGCCGCCCTTCAGCGCCTCGCCCAGCGTCAGCTTCACCGCGCCGGTCAGCCCGATGCGCCAATAGCCGGCTTCCGCGATCTCATCGAGCGCGCGGGCGAGGTTCACCACCCGCACCCAGGGAACCACCTCCAGCGCGCCCGAGGCAGCGCGCGCGACGACGCCCGATTCGGGCGGCGAATGCCGGTCCTGCGTCACGATCCCGACCGCGTCGAAGGCGGCCGCCGATCGCAATATCGCGCCGACATTGTGCGGATCGGTCACCTGGTCGAGCACCAACAGCGGCCGCGCGGGGCTCTCCTCGCCGAGCAGCTCGTCGAGGAACACGTCGTCCAAGGGATCGACCTCGCACACCAGCCCCTGGTGCGGCGCGTCGTTCGGCACCAGCCGCGCGAGATCGGCGACGTCGGCATAGACGGTCGGCACATCCTCCGGCATTACGATCAGCGATGCCGCTTCGCGCGTGATCCACAGCTTGCGCACGGCCCGCGCGGGATTGTCGAGCGCGGCATAAACCGCGTGCCGCCCCCAGAAGCGCGGCCGCTGGGGAGAGCCGGTCGGGCGGCCGCGCTTAGCCATGGTCAGTCGTCGTCATTGCTGTAGGCATAGGGATCGGTCGGCGCCGGCTTGGTCGGCAGCGGCGGCTTGGGTAGCGCCTTCTCGGCATTGGCGGCGTTGACCAGGAAGCTCGCCAGAATGATCGAGCCCTGGCGCATGTCGTCGCCCTTCAAGTGATCGAAGGTGTCGATGCCGGTGTGATGGACGCGGGTGCCGTAATCGAGCGGGTCTTGGATGAACTGGAAACCGGGCAGCCCGATCGCCTGCAGGAAATAATGATCGGTGCCGCCGGTGCGATCGATCACCACCGCGCTCGCCCCCATGCCGGAAAAAGGCGCCAGCCATTCGCGGAAGATCGGCACCACCGCCGGGTTGTTCTCCGCATAGATACCGCGGATCTTGCCCGAGCCATTGTCGAGGTTGAAATAGCCCGCCAGTTCCTCATAGCCGGGCTTGGGATTGATCGGCCAGCGGTTGTTCCAGCCATAGAAGCGCGCGAGCCCCGTCTGCTTGGGCTCATTGCCCGTGCCGCGCGTCGCCAGATGCTGCTCGATATAAGCGAGGCTGCCGAGAATGCCCTGCTCCTCGCCCGCCCAAAGCGCGAAGCGGATGGTGCGCTTGGGCTTGATGCCGGTCGCCGCGATCAGCCGCGCGGCCTCCATGATCATCGCGGTGCCGGCGCCATTGTCCGCCGCGCCGTCGCCCGCGACCCAGCTGTCGAGATGGGCGCCCGCCATCACATAGCCGGCCTTGGGATCGCTGCCGGGGATTTCGGCAATGATGTTGTACGCCTTGCTGTCGCTGTCATCGAAACGGACCTGCGAATCGATCTCGATCGTCGGGTTCATCCCTGCTTTGGCCAGGCGCGCGAGGCGGCGATAATCCTCCGCCGCGATCTCGACCGCGGGGAGCGCCGGGCTCTCCTCGCGGGTGAAGAGATAGCCCTCGCCGTGGAGCAGCTTGCCATCGAGCCGCGACATCTGCGCCCAGGCGACCGCGCCTTCGGCCTTCAGGAACGCATCGAGCTTTTTCGCGAAATCGAGCCGCTTCAGCCGGCGATCGGCGCCTTCGGGATCGTGATTGGGCCAATCGAACTGATCGAGCTTGGCGATGTCCTCGCCGGTATAGCGCTGGAAGGCGGGCTTGCTTGGCTCGGAGCCGCTGCCGGGCCGGCTGATCAGCACCACCTTGCCCTTCAGCTGGCCGCGCCATTTCTCGAAATCGCGCTCCTTGCTCATCGGCGCGACGATCACTGGCGCGGTGACGGCGCCGTTGGTGGCCGGGGTCCAGGCGACCGGGATCGCGGTCAGCTGCACCGGGCGCGGCGCGACCATCCGCACGCTGGAGCGCTCGATGAACCAGCCGCGGCCGAACTCGAAGCCTTCCTTGTGGACGTTCGTCAGGCCCCATTCGCGGAACTTGGCCTGGGTCCAATCCTCGGCCTTGCGCATATTGGGCGAGTTGGTGAGGCGCGGGCCGATCACGTCGGTGAGATATTCCGCCGTCACCATCACCTGGCTGTGGTTGCTGCCTTCGTCGATCAGCTTGTTGATCGCCGCGCGGTCCACGCTTTGCGCGGTCGCGGGCGCGGCAAGCACGGCGGCGGCCGCCGCCGCGAGCCAAAGTGAACGCATTGAAACCCTCCCTTATTCGGTCGTTGCGCCGGGTTTAGCGAGCGGTGCCGTGAGCGCAAGCGCGGTTGACAGGGCCGCTTCGCCACGTCATGGAGCCGCCCTCGCCCGTTCGGGCGCCGGCACTCGTGGAAGGGTGGCCGAGTGGTTAAAGGCAGCAGACTGTAAATCTGCCCGCGTGAGCGTACGCTGGTTCGAATCCAGCCCCTTCCACCATCGCTTCTCAAGCCCGGCAAGCTGGGTTAGCCTCCCGCCGAAACGAGGGAGGCGAGGATGCGAGTCATTTTGGCGGCGGCATTGGTGACGGCGGCGAGCATGGCGGTGGCGCAGACCCCGGCCAAGGCGCCGAGCGCGGCGGAACTCGTCGCGGCGCGCCAAGCGGGTTTCAAGCTGATGGCGGCGAGTTATGTCGGGCTGAAAGCGGCGATCGCGCGCGGCGACGATGTGAAGTCGCTCGCTTTCCCCGCCGGCACGATCGCCGGCTGGGGCAAGGCGCTCCCCGGCCTGTTCCCGGCGGGTAGCACGACGACGGAATCGAAGGCGCTACCGAGCGTCTGGAGCGACCGCGCGGGGTTCGAGGCGGCGGCGGCCAGGCTCGCGACCGAGGCGGGCAAGCTCGCCGAACTGGCAAAGGCCGGCGATGCGGCGGGGTTCCAAGCGCAATATCAGGCGCTCGGCGGGGCGTGCAAAGCGTGCCACGACAAATATCGCGCCGAGGACAAGAAATAGACGCCGCGTCCCGTCGGGCTTGGGGCCGGCCGGCGGCGGTGGAAAATGCCCCGCTAGCCCTTTGACAGACTCCAACGCCGCGCCTATATCGCGCGCTCTGCCACATCTTCCGAGCAAGGCCGCGCCGTCGCGCAGCGCGTCCAAGGGAATGGGAAGCTTGGCTTTTTGGACGCTAAAGCTGCGAGCCCCTTTGGGCATCGCGGCTTTTTGCGTCTTCAGCACGCCTGGCCCGGCGGCAACCGGGACGCTTATTTTCGGCTGACGAGGCGATACCGACCCCATGGCAACCAAAGCAATCGACAGCGGCATCACCAAGCGCCGCATTCGCAAGGTTTTCGGCAACATCCACGAAGTGGTGCAGATGCCGAACCTGATCGAGGTGCAGCGCGAAAGCTACGAGCAGTTCCTGCGCTCCGATCCTTCGATCGGCTATGTCTCGGGGTTGGAGAAGACGCTGCGCAGCGTGTTCCCGATCCGCGATTTCGCCGGCACCGCCGAGCTCGATTTCGTGCATTACGAGCTCGAAGCGCCGAAGTTCGATGTCGACGAGTGCCGCCAGCGCGGCATTACCTTCGCCGCGCCCATGCGCGTGACGCTGCGCCTGATCGTGTTCGAGGTGGACGCCGATACCGAAGCCCGCTCGGTGCTCGATATCAAGGAGCAGGACGTGTACATGGGCGACATGCCGCTCATGACCGCGAACGGCACCTTCATCATCAACGGCACCGAACGCGTCATCGTCAGTCAGATGCACCGCTCGCCGGGCGTGCTGTTCGATCATGACCGCGGCAAGACCCACGCCTCGGGCAAATATCTCTTCGCGGCGCGCGTGATCCCCTATCGCGGCAGCTGGCTCGATTTCGAGTTCGACGCGAAGGACATCGTCAACGTCCGCATCGACCGCAAGCGCAAGCTGCCGGTGACGACGCTCCTCTACGCGCTCGGGCTGAACAGCGAGGAAATCCTCAACCATTTCTACAACCGCGTCACCTTTGTGCGCGGCGAAGGCGGCTGGCAGATCCCGTTCCAGCCGGAGAATTGGCGCGGGCAGAAGCCGCAGTTCGACATCATCGACGCGAAGAGCGGCGAGATCGTCTTCCCCGCCGGCCAGAAGATCAGCCCGCGTGCCGCGAACAAGGCGGCGAAGGACGGGCTCGAGACGCTGCTGATCCCCACCGAGGAGGTCTATGGCCGCTATTCGGCCTATGACCTGATCAACGAGCAGACCGGCGAGATATATATCGAGGCGGGCGACGAACTCTCGGCCGACAATCTCGAAAAGCTCGACAAGGCGGGCATCGACCGGATCGAGCTGCTCGATATCGATCATGTCACCACGGGCCCCTGGATCCGCAACACGCTGAAGGCTGACAAGGCCGAGGAGCGCGAGCAGGCGCTGTCCGACATCTACCGCGTGATGCGCCCCGGCGAGCCGCCGACGCTGGAGACCGCCGAGGCGCTGTTCGCCGGGCTGTTCTTCGATCCGGATCGCTATGATCTGTCGGCGGTCGGCCGCGTGAAGCTCAACATGCGGCTCGATCTCGACGCGCCCGATACGACGACGACGCTGCGCACCGAGGATATCCTCGCGGTCGTCAAGACGCTGGTCGATCTGAAGGACGGCAAGGGCGAGATCGACGATATCGACAATCTCGGCAACCGCCGCGTCCGTTCGGTCGGCGAGCTGCTGGAGAACCAGTATCGCGTCGGCCTGCTGCGCATGGAACGCGCGGTGAAGGAGCGCATGTCGTCGGTCGACGTCTCGACCGTGATGCCCAACGATCTGATCAACGCCAAGCCCGCGGTCGCCGCGGTCAAGGAGTTCTTCGGCTCGTCGCAGCTCTCGCAGTTCATGGACCAGACCAACCCGCTCTCCGAAGTGACGCACAAGCGTCGCGTCTCGGCGCTCGGGCCGGGCGGCCTCACCCGCGAGCGCGCGGGCTTCGAAGTGCGCGACGTCCACCCGACGCACTATGGCCGCATCTGCCCGATCGAAACGCCGGAAGGCCCGAATATCGGCCTGATCAACTCCCTGGCGAGCTTCAGCCGGGTGAACAAGTACGGCTTCATCGAAACCCCCTATCGCCGCGTGGTCGATGGCCGGGTGACCGATGAGGTGGTGTATCTCTCCGCCATGGAAGAGGCCAAGCACACCATCGCCCAGGCCAATGCCGAGCTGGACGCTGAAGACCGCTTCGCAGAGGACCTGGTTTCGGCGCGGCGCGCGGGCGAATTCCTGATGGCGATCCCCGACACCATCACGTTGATGGACGTGAGCCCCAAGCAGCTCGTCTCGGTCGCGGCCTCGCTTATCCCCTTCCTGGAGAATGACGACGCCAACCGCGCGCTGATGGGGTCGAACATGCAGCGCCAGGCGGTGCCGCTGGTCCGCGCCGAAGCGCCGTTCGTTGGCACCGGGATGGAAGCGACCGTCGCGCGCGATTCGGGCGCGGCGATCGTCGCCAAGCGTTCGGGCATCGTCGATCAGGTGGACGCGACCCGTATCGTCGTCCGCGCGACCGGCGAGGTCGAGGCGGGCAAATCGGGCGTGGACATCTACACGCTGATGAAGTTCCAGCGTTCGAACCAGAATACCTGCGTCAACCAGCGTCCGCTGGTGAAAGTGGGTGACGTGGTGCGCGAAGGCGACATCATCGCCGACGGCCCCTCGACCGAGTTCGGCGAACTGGCGCTCGGCCGCAACAGCCTGGTCGCGTTCATGCCGTGGAACGGCTACAACTATGAGGACTCGATCCTCATCTCCGAGCGCATCGTGAAGGACGACGTATTCACGTCGATCCACATCGAAGAGTTCGAAGTGATGGCCCGCGACACCAAGCTGGGGCCGGAAGACATCACCCGCGACATTCCGAATGTCGGCGAGGAGGCTCTGCGTAACCTCGACGAAGCGGGCATCGTCTATATCGGCGCCGAGGTGGAGCCGGGCGACATTCTGGTCGGCAAGATCACGCCCAAGGGCGAAAGCCCGATGACGCCGGAAGAAAAGCTGCTCCGCGCGATCTTCGGCGAAAAGGCGAGCGACGTGCGCGACACCTCGCTGCGGCTGCCGCCGGGCGTCGCCGGCACGGTGGTCGAGGTCCGGGTGTTCAACCGCCAGGGCATCGACAAGGACGAGCGCGCGCTCGCGATCGAACGTGAGGAGATCGAGCGGCTGCGCAAGGACGCCGATGACGAGCGCTCGATCCTCAACCGCGCCACCTGGTCGCGGCTGAAGGAGATGCTGCTCGGCCAGACCGCGACCGCGGCGCCCAAGGGCATCAAGAAGGGCTCGGCGATCGACGAGAATCTGCTCGACAGCGTCGACCGCCACGAATGGTGGAAGTTCGCCGTCGCCGACGACAAGGTTCAGTCGGACCTTGAAGCGGTGAAGGCGCAATATGATGAAGCCGCCAAGCTGATCACGGACAAGTTCCACGATCGGCGCGAGAAGCTGGAGCGCGGCGACGAGCTGCCGCCGGGCGTGCTCAAGATGGTCAAGGTGTTCGTCGCGGTGAAGCGCAAGCTGCAGCCGGGCGACAAGATGGCCGGCCGCCACGGCAACAAGGGCGTCATCAGCCGCATCCTGCCGGTGGAGGACATGCCGTTCCTGGAGGACGGCACCCCGGTCGATCTGGTGCTCAACCCGCTGGGCGTGCCGTCGCGCATGAACGTCGGGCAGATCTTCGAGACGCATCTCGGCTGGGCGGCCCGTGGGCTCGGCCAGCAGATCCAGCACGCACTGGAGGATTGGCGCGAAGCCAATCCGAACGCGCGGGGTGGCGAGATGCCGGCGGCGGTGAAGGATCGGCTGCTCTCGGTCTATGGCGAGAATTATGCCGCCGAGATCGAGGCGCGCAGCCCCGATCAGATCGTAGAGCTCGCGCAGAATCTGGGGCGCGGCGTGCCGATGGCGACGCCGGTGTTCGACGGCGCTCGCGAAGCGGACGTCTCGCAGATGCTGGAACTCGCGGGGCTCCACCCCTCGGGCCAGTCGGACCTGTATGACGGGCGCACCGGCGAGAAGTTCGATCGCAAGGTGACGGTGGGCATCATCTACATGCTCAAGCTGCACCACCTGGTGGACGACAAGATCCACGCGCGTTCGATCGGGCCGTACAGCCTCGTCACCCAGCAGCCGCTGGGCGGCAAGGCGCAGTTCGGCGGCCAGCGCTTCGGCGAGATGGAGGTGTGGGCGCTGCAGGCATATGGCGCGGCGTACACGCTTCAGGAAATGCTGACGGTGAAGTCCGACGACGTGGTCGGCCGCACCAAGGTCTATGAGGCGATCGTCAAGGGCGACGATACCTTCGAGGCCGGCATTCCGGAGAGCTTCAACGTGCTCGTCAAGGAAATGCGCTCGCTGGGCCTGAACGTGGAGCTGAAGGCCGACGAGCCGGGCTTCGATTCGGACGGCGTGCAGATCGCGGCGGAGTAACGGCAAGCCCTCTCCCGCGCGCGGGAGAGGGTTGGGTGAGGGCCTTTTTCTTCAACCAAGAAGAAGCACCCTCACCTCCCACCGCCCGACGGCGGCGGGCCCCTCCTCTCCCGCTTCGCGGGAGAGGGCAAAGATTTCAGCAGAGGGTGTTCACCCATGAACGAACTGACCAATTTCGCGAACCCGATGGCGAAGCCCGAAACCTTCGACCAGATTCAGATCGGCATCGCCTCGCCCGACCGCATTCGCAGCTGGTCGTTCGGCGAGATCAAGAAGCCCGAGACGATCAACTATCGCACGTTCAAGCCCGAGCGTGACGGCTTGTTCTGCGCGCGCATCTTCGGTCCGATCAAGGACTATGAGTGCCTGTGCGGCAAGTATAAGCGCATGAAGTACAAGGGCATCGTCTGCGAGAAATGCGGCGTCGAGGTCACCGTGTCGAAGGTGCGCCGCGAGCGGATGGGCCATATCGAGCTCGCCGCCCCGGTTGCGCATATCTGGTTCCTGAAGTCGCTGCCCAGCCGCATCGGCCTGCTGCTCGACATGCAGCTGAAGCAGCTCGAGCGCGTGCTCTATTTCGAGAATTATATCGTCATCGAACCCGGCCTGACGCCGCTGGACAAGTTCCAGCTGCTGACCGAGGACGAGCTGCTCGACGCGCAGGACCAATATGGTGAGGACGCCTTCTCCGCCGGCATTGGCGCGGAAGCGGTGCGCATCATGCTCGAAAGCCTCGATCTCGAAGGCGAAAAGCAGGCGCTGCTCGAAGAGCTGGCGACGACCAAGTCGGAGCTGAAGCCCAAGAAGATCATCAAGCGGCTGAAGGTCGTCGAGAGCTTCCTGGAAAGCGGCAACCGGCCCGAATGGATGATCCTGGAAGTCGTGCCGGTGATCCCGCCCGAGCTGCGCCCGCTGGTGCCGCTCGATGGGGGCCGCTTCGCGACGTCGGACCTCAACGATCTCTACCGCCGCGTGATCAACCGCAACAACCGCCTCAAGCGGCTGATGGAACTGCGCGCGCCGGACATCATCGTGCGCAACGAAAAGCGCATGCTGCAGGAAGCGGTCGACGCGCTGTTCGATAACGGCCGCCGCGGCCGCACCATCACCGGTGCCAACAAGCGGCCGCTCAAGAGCCTGTCCGACATGCTCAAGGGCAAGCAGGGCCGCTTCCGCCAGAACCTGCTCGGCAAGCGCGTCGACTATTCGGGCCGTTCGGTGATCGTGACGGGTCCGGAGCTGAAGCTCCACCAGTGCGGCCTGCCGAAGAAGATGGCGCTCGAGCTGTTCAAGCCGTTCATCTACGCCCGGCTCGACGCCAAGGGCCTGTCGATGACGCTGAAGCAGGCCAAGAAGTGGGTCGAGAAGGAGCGCAAGGAAGTCTGGGACATCCTCGATGAGGTGATCCGCGAGCACCCCGTGATGCTCAACCGCGCGCCGACGCTTCACCGCCTTGGCATCCAGGCGTTCGAGCCGGTGCTGATCGAAGGCAAGGCGATCCAGCTGCACCCGCTCGTCTGCTCGGCATTCAACGCCGACTTCGACGGCGACCAGATGGCCGTCCACGTGCCGCTCAGCCTCGAGGCGCAGCTCGAAGCGCGCGTGCTGATGATGTCGACCAACAACATCCTGTCGCCCGCCAACGGCAAGCCGATCATCGTGCCCTCGCAGGACATGGTGCTGGGCCTCTATTACATCACCATGGAGAAGTCGGGCGAGCCGGGCGAAGGCATGCTGCTCGCCGACATGGCCGAGGTGCATCAGGCGCTCGACGCCGGCGCGGTGACGCTGCACACCAAGGTGATCAGCCGGGTGCCGCAGACCGACGAGAACGGCCAGACCTATCTGAAGCGGTACGAAACCACGCCGGGCCGCATGTTGCTCGGCGAGTGCCTGCCCAAGAGCCACAAGGTGCCGTTCGACATCGTCAACCGCCTGCTGACGAAGAAGGACGTGGGCGACGTGATCGACGAGGTCTATCGCCACACCGGCCAGAAGGAGACGGTGCTGTTCGCCGACGCGATCATGAGCCTCGGCTTCCGCCACGCCTTCAAGGCAGGCATTTCGTTCGGCAAGGACGACATGATCATCCCGGCGGCGAAGGAGCAGCTGGTCGAGGAGACGCGCGCGCTCGTGAAGGATTACGAGCAGCAGTATCAGGACGGCCTGATCACCCAGCAGGAAAAGTATAACAAGGTGATCGACGCCTGGAGCCGTTGCGGCGATCAGGTGGCGGCCGCGATGATGGACGAGATCAAGGCGGTCCGCCGCTTCGAGGACGGCCCGATGGCCGGCCGCGAGAAGCCGATCAACTCGATCTACATGATGGCGCACTCGGGCGCGCGTGGCTCGCAGGCGCAGATCAAGCAGCTGGCGGGTATGCGTGGGCTCATGGCCAAGCCCTCGGGCGAGATCATCGAGACGCCGATCATCTCGAACTTCAAGGAAGGCCTGACCGTCCTTGAATATTTCAACTCGACCCACGGCGCCCGCAAGGGTCTGGCCGACACCGCGCTCAAGACGGCGAATTCGGGGTATCTCACCCGCCGTCTGGTCGATGTGTCGCAGGATTGCGTCGTCACCGAAATCGATTGCGGCACGTCGCGCGCGCTGGAGATGAAGGCGATCGTCCAGGGCGGTTCGACCATCGCGTCGCTCGGCGAGCGTATCCTGGGCCGCACGACCGCCGAGGATCTGGTCGACAGCAAGACCGGCGAGATCGCGATCGCCGCCGGCACCTTGCTCGACGAGCCGATGGTCGCGCGGATCGAGAAGATGGGCATCCAGGCGGTGAAAATCCGCAGCCCGCTGATCTGCGAGACCAAGGTCGGGGTGTGCGCCAAGTGCTACGGGCGTGACCTCGCGCGCGGCACGCCGGTGAATATCGGCGAGGCGGTGGGCGTGATCGCCGCCCAGTCGATCGGCGAGCCCGGCACCCAGCTGACGATGCGGACCTTCCACATCGGCGGCGCGGCGCAGCTCAACGAGCAATCGAACCTGGAAGCGAACAGCGACGGCACGATCGAATATCGTGACCTACGCATCATTCGCGACCAGCGCGGCCGCCGCGTGGTGCTCAGCCGCTCGGGCGAACTCGCGATCATCGATATCGAGGGCCGCGAGCGCGCGGTGCACCGTATCCCCTACGGCGCCTATGTCGCGTTCGATGACGGCGCGGTCGTCAACAAGGGCGATCGTCTCGCCGAATGGGACCCCTTCACCATGCCGGTGATCACCGAGAATCCCGGCGTCGTGAAGTATCAGGACCTGATCGACGGCAAGACGATGGCGGAGCAGGCCGACGAAGCGACCGGCATCACCCAGCGCGTGGTGATCGAATATCGCGCCTCGTCCAAGTCGAAGGAGGATCTGCGTCCGCGCCTGACTCTGCTCGACGAAGCCTCGGGCGAGGCCGGCCGCTACATGCTCGCACCGGGGGCGACGCTCTCGGTCGAGGATGGCGCGACGGTCGCGGCGGGCGACGTGCTCGCGCGCGTCAGCCGCGAAGCCGCCAAGACGCGCGACATCACCGGCGGTCTGCCGCGCGTCGCCGAGCTGTTCGAAGCGCGCAAGCCGAAGGAAAACGCGATCATCGCCAAGGTCAGCGGCCGGGTGGTGTTCGGCAAGGACTATAAGGCCAAGCGCAAGATCGGCATCCAGCCCGAGGATGGCGGCGAGGTGGTCGAGTATCTGATCCCCAAGTCGAAGGTAATCGACGTTCAGGAAGGCGACTACGTCAAGCGTGGCGACAACCTGATCGGCGGCTCGCCCGATCCGCATGACATTCTGGAAGTGCTCGGCATCGAGCCGCTGGCCGAATATCTCGTCAGCGAAATCCAGGAAGTCTACCGATTGCAGGGCGTGAAGATCAACGACAAGCACATCGAGGTGATCGTTCGCCAGATGCTGCAGAAGGTCGAGATCACCGACGGCGGCGACACCACGCTGCTGGCGGGCGAGCAGGTCGATCGCGAGGAAATGGACGAGGTGAACGCCAAGCTCGAACCCGGCCAGGCGCCCGCCCAGGGCAAGCCGGTGCTGCTCGGCATCACCAAGGCCAGCCTCCAGACGCGCTCGTTCATCTCGGCGGCGTCGTTCCAGGAGACCACCCGCGTGCTCACCGAGGCCGCGGTGCAGGGGAAGAAGGACACGCTGATCGGGCTGAAGGAAAACGTCATCGTCGGCCGGCTGATCCCGGCGGGCACCGGCGCGGGGATGAACCGCGTCCGCGTGGCGGCCTCCTCGCGCGACGCGGCACTGCGGGTCGCGCAGCGGCGGATGAACGAGGCGGCGATCATCGCGCCGAACTCGGCCGCCGAGGAGCACGCCGCCGAGCTGGCGCGTGGCGCCCGCGACGCGACCGGCACGGGCGACGACGCGCTCGCCAAGGTCGCGGCGTCGGGCCACGGCACCGATGCCGATGCGGGCGAGTATCTGAACGACTGAGCCTGATCAGGGCCAACGCAAAGCCGCCGTCGGGAGCGATTCCGGCGGCGGTTTTGTTTGAATTTCGTCAAGCAACGCACGCTCGCGCAACGGCGCGGCGCGCCTCGGCGTTTCTTCGTTGCCCCTATCGGCCGCGAAAGGAAACGCCTTGGCCCGGTCCAGCGCTAGCGTCGTCCCCCTGCTCTTCCCGCCGCGCTTCCTCCAATGGACCGGCCCGCTCGCGGCGGTGGCGGCGGCCGCGCTGCTGATCGCCGTCGCCGTCATCTGGAGCGGCGCGCTCAACCTCGCCGCCTCGGTGCCGCACCCGCAGGGCTGGGCGAGCATCCTCCATTACACGTTCAAGCGCTCGGCCGCTTTCCATGCCGCCGGTCTGAAGCCGCCCGCCGACATCACCAGCACCGCGCTGATCGAGAAGGGCGCGGTCTATTATGATCGCGCCTGCGCGCATTGCCACAGCGCGCCGGGGCGCGGGCAGAACCCGGTCGCGCTCGCGATGCGGCCACAGCCGCAATATCTGCCCTATGTCGCCGCCGATTTCACCACGCCGGAGCTGTTCTGGATCGTGAAGCACGGCATCAAATATTCGGCGATGCCCGCCTGGCCGGTGCAGAATCGCGACGACGAGGTCTGGGCGCTCGCCGCTTTCGTCCAACGCCTGCCGAAGATGGACGGGGCGACCTATCGCGCGCTGACCGGCACCGATCTGGATACCCAGGCAATACCGCCCTTCCCGCCCGGGGCAGCGCGGCCGGTACGCTATCAACCAGGCATCGTCACCCCGGACGCCACCGAGCAACGGATCGAGCGGCCAGCGCTCGGCTTCGGCGCGGCGGGAATCGATGCGAATGTCGGCCGCGATTGCGTCGCCTGTCATGGGCTGGATGGCGGCGGGCGACCTGGCGGCGCCTTCCCCAATATCGCGCTGCTCACCGAAGGGCAGATCGCCAAGGCGCTGAACGACTATGCGAGCGGCGCGCGCGCGAGCGGGTTCATGCAACCGGTCGCGGTCGATCTTACCCCCGCGCAGATCGCCGGGCTCGCGCATTATTACGCGCGCCAGCCCAAGCACCTGGCGGACGCTCTCGCGCCGCCGGCCGATCTGCTCGCGCTCGGCGCCAGGATCGCCAGCCGCGGCAGCGGGGCGGAACGGATCGGCGCCTGCGCGAGCTGCCACGAATATACCAAGGCCGCGCAAAAGGCCTATCCGAACATCAACGGCCAGAATTGGCGCTATCTGCGCGATCAGTTGAAGCTGTTCCGCAGCGGCATCCGCGGCGGCGCGAGCAGCATCAACCAAATGTACGGCGCCGCCCGGCATTTGACCGATCGGGAGATCGACGCGGTGGCCCTGTTCTATGCGAGCCGCCCGCCGGGCGCGCCCCGGCCCGGGCCGGTCACGGGATGATGGCGACGATCTCCGTCGCCAGCCGCGCCGCCTCCTCGCGGTCATGCGTCACCATCAGGATCGGCAGGCGGAGTTCGTCGCGCAGGCGCTCGATCAACACCATGATCTCCAAGCGCCGCGGCGCGTCGAGAAAGCTCAGTGGCTCGTCGAGCAGCAGGAAGCGCGGGGCGGACAGCAGCGCGCGGCCGATCGCAACGCGGCGCGCCTCGCCACCCGAAAGCGAGCGCGGCCAGCGATCGAGCAGATGGCCGATGCCGAGCAATTCGATCATCGCTTCGGCGCCCAGCGCCGCTTCGGCCCGCCGCCCATAGGTCAGATTGGCGCGCACGCACAGATGGGGGAAAAGACGCGTATCCTGGAAGACATAGCCAGCGCGGCGCGCCTCTGGCGGCAGGTCGATCCCCTTCTCCGCATCGAACAAGCTCGTGCCGGCGACGGCGATCCGCCCGGCCTGGGGCCGCCGTAGTCCGGCGATCGCATGAAGGACGCTCGTCTTGCCCGCGCCGGAAGGGCCGAACAGCACCGTCAATCCCGGCCCGCTCGCGAAGCGCGTCGTCAGCAGGCGCTCGCCCAGCGCGAGGCTCAGATTGACGTCAAACGCCATGCCGCCCCCGCCCCTGGCGTCGCGCGAGCAGCTCCGCCGCCACCAGCGCGCCAACCGCGAGCAGCGTCGCCGCGATGGCGAGACGAGCGACCGTTCCCTCCCCCTCCGGCAGTTGCAGCGCCGAATAAATGGCGAGCGGCAGCGTCTGCGTCTCGCCCGGTACATTGCCGGCGAAAGTGATCGTCGCGCCGAACTCACCGATCGAGCGGGCGAAGCCGAGGACCAGGCCGGCGAGCACCCCCGGCAGGCTGAGCGGCAAGGTGATGGTGAAGAACACCCGCCAAGGGCCCGCCCCCAGCGTTCGGGCAGCGCTTTCCAGCCGCTGATCGACCGCCTCGATCGACAGCCGCATCGCGCGGACCATCAGCGGCAACGCCATCACCGCCGCGGCGAGCGCGGCGCCGGTCCAGCGGAACACCAGGCTCATCCCGAAGGCGCGAACCAGCGGCGCGCCCAACGGCCCTTCCGGCGCGAAGGCGATCAGCAGCAGCCAGCCCGTCACCACCGGCGGCAGGACGAGCGGCAGGTGCACCAGCGCATCAAGCAGCAATTTGCCGCGAAAGCGCCCGCGCGCCAATAGCCAAGCGAGCGCGAAAGCGATCGGCAACGCGGCCGCCATCGCCACCAACCCCACTTGCAGCGTCAGCGCGACGATCTGCCATTCGGCGCCCGACAGCATCAGCCGGTGAAGCCCCGCCGACGGAAAAAGGCCTGCCCCTCGGGGCTCAGCAGATAGCGACGAAAGCTCTCGGCGCTCGCCCGCGCGCCCTTCAGCCGGGCGATCGGGTACGTAATTGGCGTGTGGCTCGCCTCCGGGAAGCGCGCCACGACCCGCGCGGCGCGCGCGGCGCGCGCGTCGGTCGCATAGACGATGCCGAACCGCGCCGCGCCGCGTTCGACCAGCGCCAGCGCGGCGCGGACATTCTCGGCGCGCACGACGCCGCGCTCCACCGCGCGCCAGGCGCCAAGCGCTTCGAGCGCCTGTTGCGCGTAGCGCCCCGCCGGCACGCCCGCCGGATCGGCGATGGCGAGCGGTCCACCGCCGATCAACGCGGCGAGCGCGCCGCCCTGCATCACGTCAAGCCGCGCGTCGCTACCCTTGGCCACGATCAGCACCAGCTGGTTGCCCGCCAGCCGGGCCCGGCTGCCCGGCGCGATCCGACCGCGCTTGGCGAGCCAATCCATCCATTCCTCATCCGCCGAAACGAACAGATCGGCCGCCGCGCCGCTCGCCGCCTGGCGGGCGAGCGCCGAGGACGCGGCGAAGGAGAGCACGGGGCGCGCATGGCGCTTCGCCGCCCAGGCGTCGGCAGCGTCGTTAAGCGCCTCCTGCAGGCTGGCGGCGGCGAGCACCAAGGGCGGTTGTTCGGGCGCGGCGGCGGCTGGCACGGTCAGCGCGAGCCATGCCAGCAACATTGCGATCAGCCGAACCATTGCCCCTCCGCGCCTATAACCTGGCGAATATAGCGCGGCGGCGGAGCGGGACCAAGCGGCGGCCGACGCATTCGCCGGCCGCCAAACGGACTTACCGCTTGCCGATCTGCTCCATCGCGTCGCGGCCGTAATTGGTGATCAGTTCGCCGATTTGGCGCGCCTGATCGACCGCTCGGCTGCTTTGTTCGCGCAGGAAATCGGCCTGGATGCGCAGCACATCGCCCACATCCTTGGCCTGCGCCGCCGCGCGCATCGCCGCGAAGGCCTGCCGGGTATTCTCCTCCGCCTGATCGAGCAGACGCATGCCAAGTTCGCTGCCCGCCGCCGTCATCCGCTCGGACGAGGCGCGCAGCCGCTCGACCCCAGCCCGCATCTGCGCGCCGAGCTGCTCACCCGCGCCCTGCGCCTGATGGGCGGCGTCGTTGATCGTCTGATTGCTGTCGGTCGCCATGAATACACCTCACTGGAATCGCGCCGCCCGCCTTCTGATCCCTAGCAGGCGCGCGCGATGCGCGCGAGGAGAACCTTCACCCGCTCAGGCCGCGTCCCCCATCCGCAGCGCCGCGATGAAGGCCTCCTGCGGGATGCTGACCGAGCCATACTCGCGCATCCGCTTCTTGCCTTCCTTCTGCTTTTCCAGAAGCTTGCGCTTGCGCGTCGCGTCGCCGCCATAGCATTTGGCGGTCACGTCCTTGCGCAGCGCCGCGATCGTCTCGCGCGCGATCACCTTGCCGCCGATCGCCGCCTGGATCGGAATCTTGAACAGGTGGCGCGGGATCAGGTCCTTCAGCCGCTCGCACATATGCCGCCCGCGCGCCTCGGCGGCCGAGCGATGGACGATCATGCTCAGCGCATCGACCGGCTCGTTGTTCACCAGGATCGACATCTTCACCAGATCGCCCTCGCGATAGCCGATCTGGTGATAATCGAAGCTCGCATAGCCGCGCGAAATGCTCTTCAGCCGATCGTAGAAATCGAACACCACTTCGTTGAGCGGCAGCTCGTACGTCACCTGCGCGCGACCGCCGACATAAGTGAGGTTCTTCTGGATGCCCCGCCGGTCCTGGCACAGCTTCAGGATCGCGCCGAGATGCTCGTCGGGTACATAGATGGTCGCCTCGATCCAGGGTTCGGCGATTTCCTCGATCCGGTTGGGATCGGGCATGTCGGCGGGGTTGTGCAGCTCTACTTCGCCGCCGCCATGGGTAAGTTGCAGCTTATAGACCACCGAAGGCGCGGTGGTGATCAGATCGAGATCGTATTCTCGCGTCAGCCGCTCCTGGATGATCTCTAGGTGCAATAGCCCGAGGAAACCGCAGCGGAAGCCGAAGCCCAAAGCGGCCGAGGTTTCCATCTCGAAGCTGAAGCTCGCATCGTTCAGCCGCAATTTGCCGATCGAATCGCGCAATTTCTCGAAGTCATTGGCGTCGACCGGGAACAGCCCGCAGAACACCACCGGCTGCACTTCCTTGAACCCCGGCAGCGGGGCGTTGGCGGGCCGTTTCGCGTCGGTCAGCGTGTCGCCGACCCGCGCCTGGGCGATTTCCTTGATCTGCGCGGTGATGAAGCCGACTTCGCCGGGGCCAAGCTCGCCCAATTGCTCGATCTTGGGGCGGAAACAGCCAACGCGATCGACCAGATGCTCGGTGCCGGCCTGCATGAACTTGATCTGCTGGCCCTTTTTCAGCACCCCGTCCATCACCCGCACCAGGATGACGACGCCGAGATACGGATCGTACCAGCTATCGACGAGCATCGCCTTCAAGGGCGCGGTCGGATCGCCCTTGGGCCCCGGAATGCGCTTGACGATCGCCTCCAGCACATCGTCGATGCCGATGCCCGATTTGGCGCTGGTCAGCACCGCCTCGCTCGCGTCGAGGCCGATCACTTCCTCGATCTCGGCCTTCACCTTCTCGGGCTCGGCGGCGGGGAGATCGATCTTGTTGATCACCGGCACGATCTCATGATCATGCTCGATCGATTGATAGACGTTCGCCAGCGTCTGTGCCTCGACCCCCTGCGCCGCGTCCACCACCAGCAGCGCCCCCTCGCACGCGGCGAGACTGCGCGAGACCTCGTAAGCGAAGTCGACATGGCCCGGCGTGTCCATCAGGTTCAGGACATAGTTCTCGCCGTCCTGCGCCTGGTAATCGAGGCGAACCGTCTGCGCCTTGATCGTGATCCCGCGCTCTTTCTCGATATCCATATTGTCGAGCACCTGCTCGGACATTTCGCGGTCGCTGAGCCCCCCGGTGCGCTGGATCAGACGATCCGCCAAGGTCGACTTGCCATGGTCGATATGCGCGATGATGGAGAAATTGCGGATCTTCGAAAGCGGGGTCACGGGCGTCTCTGCGGGAAAGGATCGCGGGCGCATAGCAGGCGCGCGCCGAACTGACAAAGGCCGTGCGCCGACCATTGGCACGCGTCAAGAATCGTTTCGCGAGCTTGCCTTGCTCGGCTATGGTGCGTTCATCACGCGACCAAGGGGGGACGCCATGTTCAAGCCGATCGTGTCAGCGCTCAGCCTCGCCACGCTCATCGCCGCGCCGCTGCCCGCGGCCGCGCAGAAGCTCGCCAAGCCTTCGGGCGGCCAGCGACTGCAGGAGCAGCTGTCGAACGACGTACCGAAATGCACGCGCAAGCTCGGCACCATCTCGGTGCGCGACGGCGACGATCCCATTCCGTGGACCCAGAACAGTCTCGCCCCGCCCTCCAAGCTGCTGAAGGTACTGATTGCACGCTCGGGCTGCTTCAATCTGGTCGATCGTGGCGCGGGGCTCAACGCGGCGCAGCAGGAACGCGACATCGGCCGCGATCTGGGGCTCCAGCGGCGCTCCAATGTCGGCCAGGGGCAGATCAAGGCGGCCGATTATGTGCTGGTCGCCGAAATTCAGGGCGCGAACAGCAACGTCTCCGGCTCGGGCGTCGCCGCCGGGGTCGGCGGGCTGATCGGGGGCAGCGTCGGCGGTCTGCTCGGCGGCATCCGCTCGAAGAAGCTGGAGGCGAACACGGTGCTGACGCTGGTGAACGTCCGCACCACCGAAACGCTCGCCACCGAAGAGGGCTATGCGGCGAAGAACAACCTCTCGTTCGGCGCAGGCGGTTTCTTCGCGGTCGCGGGCGCGGTGGGCGGCGGTTACGACAATACCGATATCGGCCGGATCGTGACGCTCTCGTTCATCCAGGCCTATGCGAAGATGGTGAACTCGCTCGGGCTGGTGCAGCCCGGCGACGCCGCGACCGCCGAGGCGGCCCCGGCGAAGACCTTCACGGCGCAAGGCCCGGTGCAATTGCGCGCCACGGCCGCCGGCACCGCGAAAGTGATCCGCACGCTGCCGCCGGGATCGATCCTCTACCCCACGGGCAACAAGAACGGCCTGTGGTGGGAAGTGGCGGACGAGAATGACAATATCGGCTGGGTGCTGAACACGAAGCTGGCCCCCTCCAACTAGGGCCGCGCTTCGAGCACCATGTTGAACGGCCCCTCGGTCGCACGGCGGACGCGGGTGAAGCCGGCTTCGTGCAGCAGCGCGGTGAGCACCGGCTCGCCCGCTTGCGCGCCGAGTGCGGCGCCGACTTCCTGCGCGAGCGAGGTGGGCACGCAGATCATCGTCGAGGCGTTGTAATAGAGCCGGCTGACCGGGTTGCCGATATTGTCGGCAGGTGTCGCGCCCGCGATCGGCTCGACGATCATCCAGGTGCCATCGGCGTTGAGCAGGCCATGCACATGGCGCGCACAGCCGGCGGGATCGCCCATGTCGTGCAAGCAATCGAACATGGTGACGAGATCGAAGTCGCGCTCGGCGATGTCCTTCGCCGCCACCGCCTCGAACCGCACCCGATCGGCGACGCCATGCGCCACCGCGTGGGCGCGTGCCTGCTCGATCGAGGGCGTGTGGAAATCATAGCCGATGAAGCGGCTGTTCGGATAGGCCTTCGCCATCAACAGGGTCGAGAAGCCGACGCCGCAACCGATATCGGCGACGAGCGCGCCCGCTTGCAACCGCCCCTCCACGCCATCGAGCGCGGGTAGCCAGGCCTGGGTGATGCTGTTGACATAGCCGGGTCGGAAGAAGGCGCCCACCGCGCAGAACAGGCAGCCCGAGGACTCGCCCCAGGCAACGCCGCCCCCCTCGCGGAACGCCGCTTCCACTTTCGGCTCGCCGGCGATCATCTCGGCGGCGAGATCGAACGCGCCGGCGAGGTAGAGCGGGCTGTCTTCGATCGCGAAGACCATCGCCTGTTCGGGCGACAGCGCGAACGCGTCGTTCGCGGGATCATAGCTGAGATAGCCGTTCGCCGCCTGCGCCAGCGCCCATTCGCGCACGGGGCGCTCGGCGAGCCCCAGCCGCTCGGCGAGCCCGGCGGCGGTCGCGGGACCGGCCTCGTGGAGCGATCTGAACAGGCCCAGGCGCAAACCGATTCGTACCGTGGGCACGCTGAACGCGCCGCCCAGATCGCCTAACATCTTGCCAACCAAGGCATTGAGCTTGTCGGGATCGATCGCCGTCATTTGAAGCCCTCCCTGACCGCGATGGTCTCACAGGAAGGGCGGCGCGCCAAGCCCGGCGCGTCGGCTAACCCAACCGCGCCAGCGTCGGGATCAGCTCGGCATAATCGTCGATCACCGCGTCGGCGCCCAGCTCCTCGACCGGGCCGAGCAGGAAGCCGAAGCGCACGGCCACCGCCGGCACACTCGCCGCGTGCGCCGCCTGCACGTCATAGATCGAATCGCCGACGAACGCCGCGCGGCCACCGCCCAGCCGCTCGATCATCGCGTGGATCGGCGCCGGATTGGGCTTGGCGAGCGCGGTGCCCAGCGTGTCGCCGCCGATCAGGCAATCGAAGCGATCGAGCAGCGCCAATTCGGTCAGCAGCTTGCGCGCGAGCGACTCGAACTTGTTGGTGACGATGCCGACGCGCACCCCCTGCCCGCGCAGCGCGTCAACCGCCTCGATGGCGCCGGTGAAGGGCCGCGAGCCATCGGCGATATGCGCCTCGTAAAAGCGCAGCATGTCCTTGTAGAGCGGGCGGAACGCCTCGGGCGCGATGCCGCCGCTCGCCTCCAGCGCCTGGGCGAGCATATGCTTGGCGCCGCCGCCGATCATCGTCTCCACCTGCTGGACTGAGAGCGGCGCGCGCCCGGCGAGCGCGAGCGCGTGGTTCACCGCGGCGGTGAGATCGGGGCTGGTATCGATCAGCGTGCCGTCCAGATCGAAACCGATGATCGCGAAGGAAAAGGCCATGCCCGCCGCCTGCCCGCAAAGCGGTGGAAAAGGCAAGCCGAACATGGCAGGGGCGCGCGCGTAACGGACAGGGGCCATGCCATGACGACACCGCTCGCCGCGATCATCCTCGCCGCCGGCAAGGGAACGCGGATGAAGTCAGACTTGCACAAGGTGCTGCATCCGATCGCCGGGCGGCCGATGCTGATGCATCTGCTGGCGAGCGTCGGCGAACTCGCCCCGAGCCGGCAGGTGGTGGTGGTCGGCAGCGGGCGCGATCAGCTTGAGGGGGCGCTGGGCGGCGCGGCGGAACTGGCGGTGCAGGAGCCGCAGCTCGGCACCGGCCATGCGGTGCAGCAGGCGGAAAAGCCGCTCGCCGGGTTCGAGGGCGATGTGCTGATCCTCTATGGCGATGTGCCGCTCGTCTCGGCGGCAACGATGCGGCGGATGATCGAGCGGCTCCACGCGCCCGATGCACCCGCCGTGGTGGTGCTCGCCTTCGAGCCCGCGGACACCCTGCGCTATGGCCGAGTGATCGCCGAGGGCGACCGGATCGTGAAGATGGTCGAGCATAAGGACGCGACCGAGGCGGAGCGCGCGGTGCGCCTCTGCAATTCGGGGCTGATGGCGGCGCGCGCGGGCGATCTGTTCGCGCTGCTCGACCGGGTCGGGAACGACAATGCGGCGGGTGAATATTATCTGGTTGATATCGTCAACATCGCCAACGCCGATGGCCGGACGTGCGCAGTGGTGACGACCGATCCTTATGAAGTGGCGGGCGTCAACAGCCGCGCCGAGCTCGCCGCGCTGGAAAGCGAATGGCAGGTGCGCCGCCGAGCGCGGGCGATGGCCGATGGCGCGACGCTGATCGCGCCGGAGACGGTTTGGTTCGCGTTCGATACCAAGCTCGGCCGCGATGTGACGATCGAACCCAACGTCTTTTTTGGCCCCGGCGTGCAGGTGGCGGACCGGGTGACGATCCGCGCCAATTGCCACATCGAAGGCGCGGTGATCGGCGCAGGCTGCGAGGTTGGCCCCTTCGCCCGACTCCGCCCCGGCACGGTGCTTGGGGAGAAGGCCAAGATCGGCAATTTCGTCGAGACGAAGAAGGCAGTGCTCGGCGCCGGCGCCAAGGCCAATCACCTCACCTATTTGGGCGATGCCGAGGTGGGCGCGAGCGCCAATATCGGCGCGGGCACGATCACCTGCAATTATGACGGCTATTTCAAATACAAGACCGTGATCGGCGCGCGCGCCTTCATCGGCTCGAACAGCGCCTTGGTGGCACCGGTGGCGATCGGCGCCGACGCCATTGTCGGCGCGGGCAGCACGGTGACCAAGGATGTCGCCGCAGGCGAGCTGCGCCTGGTGCGGCCCGAGCAATCGGCCAAGGCGGGCTGGGCGACGCGCTTTCATGAAATCATGGCGCAGAAGAAGCGCGGCGCTTGAATTCATATCATCGTTTGATATCCTGATATCATGACACGTATCCTCGCTGATTTACCCGATGAAGAAATTAAGCGGCTCGAGCAGATCGCCGAGGAGCGCGGCATGTCGCGCGCGGCGGTGCTGCGCGAGGCAGTGGCCAAGTATAACGCGGAGAGTGTCTCAGCCCAGAATCTGGATTGGCTGGAACAAGGTTTTGGCGCCTGGAAAGGCATCGTGGATGTCGGCGACTCGGTTGAGTGGCAGCGTCGTGAGCGCGCTTCGTGGACCCGCCCATGGGACGACGACTATGAAGAGGTGAAAGCGGAATTTCCCGACCTGTTCGATGAAGAGGATGACCGCCAGCGGCAAATCTATCTCGACATGGTCGCGGGCAAATTTCCCGAGCCGCGTAAGCCGTGAGCGGGCTGACGTTCGACTCGAACATCATCATCGATGCGCTCGGGGGGCACCATCAGGCAAAGAACGAGATAAGACGCGGTATCGACCTCGATGGCCGCGTCTGGATCAGCCGCGTGGTGTTCATCGAGGTTCTGTCCAAAGGCACGCCCGAGGCTCTGCGCCGCGCGGAACGGCTGCTCTCTGGTTTCACTATCGACGATTTGGATGCGGAAATCGCGCGACTGGCGGCGGCCCTGCGCCGCGAACGTCCGCGGCTGAGACTGCCCGACGCGATCATCCTCGCCACCGCCCAGCTGCGCGGCCGCATCCTCATCACCCGCAACACACGCGATTTCCCGGCCGAGATGCCGGGCATCCGCGTTCCCTATACCCTCTAGGCAAAGGCCCCTCCCCCATGTGTGGCATCATCGGTATCGTCGGCAAGGATAGCGTCGCGGATCGCCTGGTCGAAGGGCTGCGGCGGATGGAGTATCGCGGTTATGATTCCGCCGGCGTCTGCACGATCGACGGCGGCGCGCTGATCCGCCGGCGCGCGCCGGGCAAGCTCGCCAATCTGGTTCAGGAACTCGGCGCCAACCCTGCCCCCGGCACGATCGGCATCGCCCATACCCGGTGGGCGACCCACGGCGCGCCGACCGCGAACAACGCCCACCCGCACGCGACCGGCGAGGTCGCGCTGGTCCACAACGGCATCATCGAGAATTTCAAGCCGCTGCGCGACGGCCTGCTCGCGCGCGGGCGCCGGATCGAGAGCGAGACCGATACCGAAGTCGTCGCGCATCTCGTCAGCGAGCGGATCGAGGCCGGCGATAGCCCGCAGGAAGCGGTGAAAGCGGTCCTGCCGATGCTGCGCGGCGCCTTCGCGCTCGCGATCGCGTTCCGCCAGCATCCCAATCTGCTGATCGGGGCGCGGCTCGGCTCGCCGCTGGTGCTCGGTTATGGCGAGGGCGAGATGTTCCTGGGATCGGACGCGCTGGCGCTAGCCCCGCTCACCCAGCGCATCGCGTATCTCGACGAGGGCGATTGGGTAGTGATCACCCGCGAAGGCGCGCAGGTGTTCGATGCCGCGAACCGGCAGGTCTCGCGCGAGGTCGTCAGCTCTGGCGTGTCGGCGGCGGCGGTCGAGAAGGGGCCGTATCGCCACTTCATGCAGAAGGAGATTTTCGAGCAGCCGATCGTCGTCGCGCAAACCTTGCGCTCCTATATCCGCCCGGTCGAGCAGGCGGTCGCGCTGCCGCAGATGGACTTCGATCTCTCGACCGTGAAGCGGGTAACGATCGTGGCCTGCGGCACCAGCTTCTACGCTGGCATGGTCGCCAAATATTGGTTCGAGCAGTTCGCGCGCGTGCCGGTCGACATCGATGTCGCGAGCGAGTTCCGCTATCGTAACCCGGTGCTGGAGCCCGGCGGGCTCGCGCTGTTCATCTCGCAATCGGGCGAAACGGCGGACACGCTCGCCGCGTTGCGCCATGCCCGGGCCGAGGGGCAGAAGATCGCGGTGGTCGTCAACGTGCCGACCAGCAGCATGGCGCGCGAGGCCGATCTGCTGCTGCCAACCCATGCCGGGCCGGAGATCGGCGTTGCTTCCACCAAGGCGTTCACCTGCCAGCTTTCGGTGCTGGCGGCGCTTGCCGCGCATCTTGCGGTAAAGCGCGGCCGGATCGACCGTGAGGAAGAGCGCGCGATCGTTCGCCACCTGACCGAGGCGCCCGCCGCGCTCAACGCCGCGCTCGCTTTTGATGGCGCGATCGCTGCGATGGCACCGCTGATCGCCCCGGCGCGCGACGTGCTCTATCTGGGGCGCGGGCCCGATTATCCGCTGGCGCTGGAAGGCGCGCTGAAGCTCAAGGAAATCAGCTATATCCACGCCGAGGGCTATGCCAGCGGCGAGATGAAGCACGGCCCGATCGCGCTGATCGACGAAGCGGTGCCGGTGATCGTGCTCGCCCCGTCCGGCCCGTTGTTCGAAAAGACCGTGAGCAACATGCAGGAAGTCCGCGCGCGGGGCGGGAAAATCGTCCTGATCTCCGACGCGGAAGGCCTTGCCGAGGCCGGCGAAGGGTGCCTCGCGACAATCGAGATGCCCAAGGTCCACCCGCTGATCGCGCCGATCATCTACGCGGTGCCGGTGCAGCTGCTGGCCTATCATGTCGCGGTCGCCAAGGGCACGGATGTCGATCAGCCGCGCAACCTCGCGAAGTCGGTGACGGTCGAATAGCCAACCGTCAGACCGCCTTTCCTTGTGCCGGCGGGCGTGCCAGAAACGCCCGCAAGCAAAGGGGGAGGCGATGATGCGCGGATGGATTGCGGCGGCGATGGCGGCAGGTCTGCCGGCGGTGGCGATGGCGCAAATGGCCAACCCGCCCAAGGCCGCCAAGCGTCCCCACCAGGTGCAATCGCCCAACGGCGCGCGTGAGGACAGCTATTACTGGCTGCGCGACGACACGCGCAAAAACCCGGAGATGCTCGCCCATCTCGCCGCCGAGAATGCCTATGCCGATGCGCAGCTCGCGCCGCTGAAACCGCTGCAGGCCAAGCTGTATGAAGAGACGGTGAGCCACATCAAGCAGGACGATGCCTCGGTGCCGTTCCGCAAGAATGGCTATTGGTATGGCAGCCGGTTCGCGGCGGGCGCCAATTACCCGATCATCGAACGCCGCAAGGGCGATCGCACCGCGCCCGCCGAAACCATGTTCGATGAGCCGGCGATGGCGCTGGGCCACAACTTCTTCGCGCTGTCCGATTGGGACGTCAGCCCCGACAACCAACTGGTCGCCTGGGCGGAGGATGTCATCGGCCGCCGGCAATATACGCTGAAGGTTAAGAACCTGGCGACCGGCGAAGTGACCGGCGATACGATCGCCAATGTCGAGCCCAACCTCGTCTGGGCGGGCGACAACCGGACGTTGCTCTATATCGAGAAGGACCCGGTGACGCTGCGCGGCTTCCGCGTGAAGGCGCACCGGCTGGGCACGGCGGCAAGCGCCGACCGGCTCCTCTACGAGGAGAAGGACGATACCTTCAATATGCGCTTGCTGAAGACCGCCGACGAGCGCTGGATCTGTATCACCATCTCGAGCACCGTCAGCGACGAGCAACGCTGCGCTCCCGCGGCCAATCCCACCGCCTTCACCGTGATCGCGCCGCGCGCGCGCGAATTCCGTTATGACGCCGATCATATCGGCGACCACTGGGTCATCCGCACCAATCGCGGCGCCAAGAATTACAAGCTGGTGACGGTGGCCGACGGCGCGCTGGGCAAGGGTCCGGCGGCGTGGCGTGACCTGACGCCGGCGAGCGACAGCGTGTTCATCCAGAATTTCCAGCCCTTCGAAGGCTTCATCGCGATCGATCAGCGCGAGGGCGGCAACCGGATGATCCGGCTGTTGACCGATGCCGGCAAATCGGTGCCCGTCAAAGCCGACGAGCCCGCTTATCAGATGGCGCTCGACATCAATGCCGAGGCCAGAACCGATTGGGTGCGCTACACCTATGCTTCGCTGGTGACGCCCACGACCACCTATGAAGTCAACGCCCGCACCGGCGAGCGCCGGGTGTTGAAGGTCGCGCCGGTGCCGGGTTACGATCCCGCCAGATACACCACCGAACGGCTGTGGGCGACCGCGCGCGACGGCACCAGAATTCCGGTCTCGATCGTCTACGCGAAGGGCGTGAAGCGCGACGGCACCGCCCCGCTCTTCCAATATGCCTATGGCAGCTACGGCATCTCGACTGATCCCGCGGTCGATCCGGGCCGGATCGGGCTGCTCGATCGCGGCGTCGTCTATGCGATCGCGCATATCCGCGGCGGGCAGGAAATGGGCCGCGGCTGGTATGATGACGGGCATCTGCTCAACAAGCGCAACAGCTTCACCGATTTCATCGACGCGACACGCTTTCTGGTCGCCAACCGGTATGCGGCCAAGGGCCGGGTCGCGGCGCTTGGCGGCAGCGCGGGCGGGCTGTTGATGGGCGGCGTCGCCAACATGGCGCCCGAGGATTACAAGGTGATCATCGCCCAGGTGCCGTTCGTCGATGTGGTGACGACGATGCTCGACGCCTCGATCCCGCTGACGACCTTTGAATATGACGAATGGGGCAACCCGGCGCAGAAGCAATATTATGATTATATGCTCAGCTATTCGCCCTATGACAATGTGACGGCGAAGGCCTATCCCGCGCTTTATGTCGGCACCGGGCTGTGGGACAGCCAGGTGCAATATTATGAGCCGACCAAATGGGTCGCGAAGCTGCGCGAGCTGAAGACGGACGCGAACCCGCTGCTCTTCCGCGTCAATATGGAGGCCGGCCATGGCGGCAAGTCCGGCCGGTTCGAGCGTTATCGGCAGAATGCCGAGTGGCAGGCGTTCATGCTCCAGCAGTTGGGCGTCAACTGACACCCGCCTCCGCCGCCTGCCGCCCGAGCAGCACCGCGCCGAGCGGCCCGGCGCGGCCGCCAAGCGCGGCGGGGACGAGATAGCTGTCCAGATCGGCAAGCGGGGCAAGCGCGAGATAGCCACCAAGGCACTCGCCAAGGCGCACGCGGACCAGCGGCAGTAATCGGGGCTGCGCCATCACGCCCCCGCCCCACACGATCCGGCGCGGGACGCCGGTGAGCACCAGCGTGAGCGCCAGTTGGGCCAGCGCATCGGCCGCGCTCGCCCAAGCAGGATCGTCGGCCGCCAGTTCATGCGCCGGTCGGCCCGCGCGCGCGGCGATCGCGGGGCCACTCGCCAGCCCTTCGACGCAGGCGCCGTGAAACGGGCAGGCGCCGGCGAACCCATCGCCCGCGAGCCGCGCCGGCAGGATGTGGCCGAGCTCGGCATGGCTCATGCCGTCGAGCGGCCGCCCGCTCGCGACCAGTCCCGCGCCGACGCCGGTGCCGACGGTGACATAAGCCAGGTCGTTCAATCCCCGCGCGGCGCCCCAGACCGCCTCCGCCAGCGCCGCGCCGACGACATCGGTATGGAAGCCGACCGGCACGGCGTAACGCGCACCGAAGCGCCGCGCGATGTCGGTGTGCGACCAGCCCGGCTTGGTGGTGATGGTGATCGATCCCCAGCCGGGGCTCGTGCGATCGATATCGACGGGCCCGAAGCTCGCGATGCCGATCGCGGCAAAACCCCGCCAGCGATCAAGCACCGCTTCGATCGCCGCCAGCGTCTCGGCGGGCGTGGTGGTGGGCAGGCGCACCTCGTCCTCGATCGCATCGGGGCCGCGCGCGAGGAGGCAGACGATTTTGGTGCCGCCAAGCTCGATGCCGGCGATGAGCGGGTCGGTCATGGGTGGAAGGCTAGGCGGGATCGGCTGGAGCGGCAAGGACGTGCTGGCCGACACCGACCTCGCCTCGCGAGCGTCGCCCCAACGAAAGCTGGGGCCTTTGGCAAAAGGCACGCACCAGTTGCACGAGGCCCCTGCCTCCGCAGGGGCGACGCGCCAAGCGGCAAGCCGCCCAAAGGCCAACTTGCCTCGCCCGCCCGACTGGGCCCATAACTCGCGCAAGAACCAAAAAGGGGGAATGCCTTGATGATCCGCAGTCTGCTGCTGGCGAGCCTGCTCGCCTCCACCGCCGCCGTCGCACAGACGCCGCCTGCGGCGCCGGCCAAGCCCAAATGGGACGTCAACGCCCCGCCCGGCATGGTCACGCGCGAGGTGAAGCTCGACGTTGCCGAGGGCAGCTGGATGAACCTCGATGTCTCGCCCGACGGCAAGACGATCGCCTTCGATCTGCTGGGTGACATCTATACCATGCCGATCACCGGCGGCACGCCGACCCGCATCGCGAGCGGCCTGGCCTTTGAACAGCAGCCGCGCTTCTCGCCCGATGGCAAGCGCATCGCGTTCGTCTCCGATCGCGGCGGCGGCGACAATGTCTGGCTGATGAACCTCGACGGCAGCGACAAACGCCAGCTGACCAAGGAGGATTTCCGCCTGCTCAACCAGCCGAGCTGGAGCCCGGACGGCCGCTTCATCGTCGCCAAGAAGCATCTCACGACGCAGCGCTCGCTCGGCACCGGCGAAATCTGGCTCTACCACGTCTCGGGCGGCGGCGGCGTGCAGCTGGTGAAGCGCGCGAGCGAGGTGCTGCAGAAGGAACTCGGCGAGCCGATCTTCGCCCCCGACGGTAAGGGCATTTATTACACCCGCAACGTCACCCCGGGGCCGATCTTCGAGTACGCGCAGAACTCGAACACCGATCTGTTCCATATCGAGCGCTATGATCTCGACACCGGCGAGGTGACGACGGTGGCGCAGGGCGTCGGCGGCTCGGTGCGCCCCACCCCCTCGCCCGACGGCAAGCTGATCGCGTTCGTCCGCCGCGAGCGCGCGCGCTCGAAGCTCTACGTCAAGGATCTCGTCTCGGGCGAGGAGCGCAAAATCTATGACGCGCTCGATCAGGACGTGCAGGAGACCTGGGCGGTCACCGGCGTCTATCCGAACATGGCGTGGACGCCGGACGGCAAGCAGGTCGTCTTCTGGGCGGGCGGCAAATTGCGCCGAGTGGGCGCGGACGGCGCGGGGGCGGCGGAAATCCCCTTCCGCGTGAACGACACGCGCGTGGTGATCGACGCGACACACCCGCCAGTCGAAGTCGCGCCGGCCAAGTTCACCACCAAGATGCCGCGCTGGGCCGCCGTCTCGCCCGATGGCGCGCAGGTGGTATTCGAAACGCTCGGCAAATTGTGGGTGAAGCCGATGGCGGGCGGCACCGCGCGGCGGCTGACGAGCGCCAAGGACGGGTTCGAGCTCTGGCCGAGCTGGTCGCGCGACGGCAAGCAGATCGTCTTCGTTCAGTGGAGCGACGAGACGCTCGGCAAGATCGCCGTGGTGCCCACGAGCGGCGGCGCGGCGCGGGTGGTGACGGCGCAGCCCGGCCATTACGCCGTCCCCCGCTTCTCCCCCGACGGCAAGACCATCGCGTTCGAGAAGCGCACCGGCCAGGGCCTCACCGCCGATAATTGGAGCGAGAATCCGGGTGTCTATCGCATCGCCACCAGCGGCGGCGCGGCGACCCGCGTCGCCAAGGACGGCGCCGCGCCGCAATGGGGCGCGAGCAACGACCGGCTGTTCTTCGCGGCGCAGGAAAAGGGCAAGCTGCAACTCGTCTCGACCGATCTCACCGGCGAGGCCAAGCGCGTCCACGCGACGGGCGATCTGGTGAACGACTATCAGGTCTCGCCCGATGGCGGCTATGTCGCCTTCCGCCAGAATTACCAGGCGTTCGTGATGCCGCTGATGCCCGGCACGCAGGATGTCTCCACCGATCAGAAGGGCGGCCCCCTCCCCGTCACCAAAGTGAGCGGCGACGGTGCCAATTTCATCAACTGGTCAAGCAAGGGCGTGCATTGGAGCCTGGGGCCAACGCTCTATTCGGCCGATCCGGCGCAGCTCTTCGCCTCGGCCCCGCCCGCCGAGGGCGCGGCGAAATTCGCCCCGCCGACGAGCGGCGTCTCGCTGGCGATGGAGGTCGCGAGCGACAAGCCGAGCGGCACCGTCGCGCTCACCGGCGCGCGGCTGGTGACGATGGCGGCGAAGGACGGCGGCATCATCGACGACGGCGTGATCGTGATCCAGGGCGACCGCATCGCCGCGATCGGCCCGCGCGCCTCGGTCAGCATCCCGGCGGGCGCGAAGGTGATCGACGTAAAGGGCAAGACGATCATCCCCGGCCTGGTCGACGCCCACGCCCACGGCCCCCAGGGCGAGGATGAGCTGGTGCCGCAGCAGAATTGGTCGGCGCTCGCCAATCTGGCGTTCGGCACGACGACGATCCACGATCCCTCGTCGCGCGCGGCCGAGATTTTCGTCGCCGGCGAGATGCAGCGCGCCGGCGTGATCATCGGCCCGCGCACTTTCTCCACCGGCGAGATCGTCTATGGCGCCAAGTCGCCCGAAGTTTATGCCCAGATCGACAGCTATGAAGACGCGCTCGCCCATATCCGCCGGCTGAAGGCCGAGGGCGCGAACAGCGTGAAGAATTACAACCAGCCGCGCCGCGAACAGCGCCAGATGGTGGTGAAGGCGGCGCAGGCCGAGGGGCTGCATGTCGTCCCCGAGGGCGGATCGCTGTTCAACATGGACATGTCGCTGGTGATGGACGGCAATTCCACCGTCGAGCACAATGTGCCGCTATCGGTCTTCTACCAGGACGTGGTCCAGCTCTGGGCGCAGACCAAAACCAATTACACGCCGACTCTGGTCGTCACTTATGGCGGCCCGGCGGGCGACCCCTATTGGCGCGCGCATACCGAAGTGTGGAAGCACCCGATCCTGACGCGCCACGAGCCGCCGGGCGCGCTCGCCGCGGCGAACGCCCGCCGCAACCTCGCGCCCGAGGAGGATTATGTCGATGACGACAGCGCGCGCGAGGCGAAGAAGCTGGCCGATCAGGGCGTGATGGTCTCGATCGGCGCGCATGGCCAGCAGGCGGGGCTGGGGCCGCATTGGGAGATGTGGTCGTTCGTCCGCGGCGGCTGGAGCCCGATCGAAGCGTTGCGCGCAGCGACGATCATGCCGGCGACGTCGCTCGGCTATGCCAAGGACATCGGCTCGCTGGAGGTGGGCAAGCTCGCCGATCTGGTGGTGCTCGACGCCGACCCGACCCAGGACATCCGCAATTCGGACAAGGTGTACCGAGTGATGCTCGGCGGGCATCTCTATGATCCGCTGACGCTGGACGAGGTCGATACCGGCACGCGGAAAAAGGAGCCTTATTGGTGGCAGGCCGAGGGCAAGGGCAGCGCCGGGGGGACGGCGATCGGGCATGGCGATGGGGATGTTTGAGGGCTGATCTCGAAGCCGTCATGCCGGACCTGTTCCGGCATCCACCGTGGTTCCAGGCACATCACTGGCAGAGCCCGGCACCACGGTGGACCCCGCAAAGAGTGCGGGGTGACGGCTTGGTGGGCTGCCCCAACCGCCCCTAATATGCCCGGCCAACCAGCACCCGCTCCACCGCCGGCGCGCCAGTAAAGACGCACGCGCCCGCCGCCGGCGCCGCATCCAGCGGGACGTTGCGCAGCGTGAGTTTCAGCGCCTTCAGCCGCTCGACCACCGCATCCAGCGCCGCGCCGCTCGGCTTCGCCCAATTCACCTCCAGCCAGCCGGGCTTTTCGACGCTTTCGGCGAAATAGGCCTCGAGCTCGGCGAAGCTCGTCGCGTCGCGGCGGATATTGGCGTCGAGCCGCGCCTTGGCCTCGGCGTAGAGCGCCGCTTGCACCTCGCCGAGCAGCGCCGCCGCCCGCGCGACGAACGCGTCCCGCGCCACCACCGCGCTGTCGAGCTTGCCGTCCTCGCGATACAGCCGGTCGCGGCGGATCACGCTGACATTGCCGCCCGCCACGTCACGCCCGCCGACCTCGATCACGATCGGCGCGCCCTTCTTCACCCAGCCCCAGCGCTTGGTCGCGGCCTTGGCGGGCTTCAGGTCGAGCAGGCAGCGGACCGGCTCGCCAAACGCTGAAAGCGCGGCAAGTTCCGCCTGCAACGCCTTGCAATAGCCGGCGATCGCCTCGTCCTCCGGCGCCTCGCGCAGCATCGGCACGATCACCACCTGCCACGGCGCGAGCCGCGGCGGCACGCGCAGGCCGTCATCATCGCCATGCACCATGATGATCCCGCCGATCATCCGGGTGGACATACCCCAGCTCGTCGTCTGCGCGAGTTCGAACACGCCTTCCTTGTTCTGGAAGCGGATATTCTGCGCGGCGGAGAAATTGGTGCCCAGGAAGTGCGAGGTGCCGGCCTGCAGCGCCTTCCCGTCCTGCATCATCGCTTCGATCGAATAAGTCGCGACCGCGCCGGGGAAGCGCTCATTCTCGGGTTTCTCGCCGGCGATCACCGGGAGCGCGGCGCACTCCTCGGCGAAGCTGCGATACACCTCCAGCATCTTGAGCGTTTCCTCGCGCGCTTCTTCCGCGCTCGCGTGCGCGGTATGGCCCTCCTGCCAGAGGAATTCGGCGGTGCGCAGGAACATGCGGGTGCGCATCTCCCAGCGCACGACATTGGCCCATTGATTGATGAGGATCGGCAGATCGCGCCAGCTCTGCACCCAGCGCGCGAAGGCGGTGCCGATCACCGTTTCGGAAGTGGGACGCACCACCAGCGGCTCTTCGAGCTTCGCCTCGGGATCGGGCATCAGCCCGCCCTTGCCGTCGGCGATCAGCCGGTGATGGGTGACGACCGCCATCTCCTTGGCGAAGCCCTCGACATGCTCGGCCTCGCGTTCGAAATTGCCCAAGGGGATGAAGAGCGGGAAATAGCAATTCTCATGCCCCGTCGCTTTGATGCGATCGTCGAGTAGGCGCTGAAGCCGCTCCCAGATGCCATAGCCCCAGGGGCGGATCACCATGCAGCCGCGTACCCCCGATTCCTCGGCGAGATCGGCCTCGGCGATGACGGCCTGATACCATTCGGCGAAATTGGCCTCACGAGTGACGGAAAGCGCGTGCTTGATCATGCCGCGCTGTTTGGCGGGGCGCGGCGGGAAGCTCAAGCCCCCATCCCTTGCCATCGCCGCCGTGAGCGCCGATAGCCCGGCCATGCCTGAGCCCGTCGGCGACCGCGTTCTGCTCGCCATCGTTCTGCGCCTTGTCTCGGTGTTCGTCTTCGCGGTGATGAACGCGTTGGTGAAGCTGGCCGAGGCAGGCGGCGCGCATCTGGGCGAGATCATGTTCTTCCGCCAGACCGCCGCGCTGATCCCGGTGACGCTCTGGATCGCCGCCGGACCGGGGTTGCACACGATCAAGACGCGGCGCTTCGGCGCGCACGCGCTGCGCACGGCGATGGGGCTGACGAGCATGTGCTTCGTGTTCGGCACCATCCTGCTGCTGCCGCTCGCCGAATCGACCACGCTGCAATTCACCCTGCCGATCTGGGCGACGATCCTCGGCGCGGTGCTGCTGCGCGAGCAGGTCGGCTGGTACCGCTGGGGCGCGGTGATCGCGGGGTTCGTCGGCGTGCTGATCATCACCCGCCCGGGCGCGGGCATGGCGCCGCTTGGCATCTTCACCGGGCTGATGGGCGCGCTGCTTTCGGCCGGCGTCTCGATCCTATTGCGCCAGATCGGCAAGACCGAGGGCGCGGCGACCACCGTCTTCTGGTTTTCCGCGCTGTCGGTGCCGCCGACGGGGATTGCTTTCGCGCTTACCGCGACCGCGCATCCGCTTGCGACCTGGGGTTGGATGGTGGCCGTCGGCCTGTGCGGCGGGATCGCCCAATTGTTCATGACCGCGTCGCTGAAACTCGGCCCGGTCTCGCGCGTCGTGCCGATGGATTATACCGGGCTGATTTGGGCGACGCTGTTCGGCTGGGCGCTGTTCGGCGTGCTGCCCGGCTGGGCGACCTGGGCGGGCGCGCCTTTCGTCATCGGATCGGGACTGTACATTCTCTGGCGCGAACGGGTGCGCGCGCGGCAGAAGACGCAAGCGGCGATGGCCTAGCCTCTGGACAAAGGGCGGCTTCGCAAGGCATCGCGAGCGCGAAGGAGACGTTAGATGACCGCGAT
>Ga0310345_10000352_pt1 | contig 75466 bp, 63 predicted proteins | sample HC15DNA20500_MG_FD_204667 | JGI IMG/M metagenome (GOLD analysis project Ga0310345, IMG submission 204667) | Marine microbial communities from station ALOHA, North Pacific Subtropical Gyre - HC15-DNA-20-500_MG | ecosystem: Environmental > Aquatic > Marine > Oceanic | place: Pacific Ocean: North...
CCCCATTGGCGCTTTGCCCAATGGGGGGAGGGTTTGCACCAAACCCTCCAGAAAGAAGCAGCGGGAGGGGGGCCCCATTGGCGCTTTGCCCAATGGGGGGAGGGTTTGCACCAAACCCTCCAATAAACTTCAGAACCCGACGACGACCTCGACGCGGCTGCGTGCGGGACCGGCCGCGACCACCTGGACGCGGGTGTCGAAGCGCTCGGCGATGGTGGGGACGTGAGAGATGAGGCCGACCTGCCGGCCGCTCGCCTGGAGCGTGTCGAGGGTGGAGAGCACCATCTCGAGGCTCGCCGGATCGAGGGCCCCGAAGCCCTCGTCGATGAACAGGGACCCGACGGACGTCTTGCGCGCGCTGAGGGAGGCGAGCCCGAGGGCGAGGCCGAGCGCGACGAGGAACGACTCGCCACCGGAGAGGCTCGACGCCGCCCGCACTTCGTCGCCCATCTCGTGGTCGATGACCTGGAGGGCGAGGTCCTCGCCCGGGACGCGGGCCAGGCTGTAGCGCGGCGCGAGGTCGCGGAGGTGATGGTTCGCGTGCTCGAGCAGCAGCTCGAGGGTCAGGCTCTGCGCGAACACCCGGAGCTTGTTGCCGCTCGCGCTGCCGATGAGCTCGGCGAGGGTCTGCCAGACCTCCATCTGGCCCCGCTGGGCCTCGAGCTCGGCGGCGAGGCCGGAGGCCCGCTCTCGATCCTCGTCGTCGCGCCGGAGGCGGAGCCGCACGCCCTGCAGCAGCTCCTCGGTCTCGGTCTTGCGACGCTCCGCCGCGCCGAGCGCCCGCTCCGCGGCCGCCGCGTCGAGCTTGGGCGGATCGCGCTCCTCGTGCTCCTGGCGCTTGCGCGTCCGCTCCGCGCAGACGGCCGAGAGCTCGGCGCGCGCCGCGTCCAGCCCGGCGAGATCCCGGCGCCAGCCCTCGACCTCGGCCGGGTCGTGGGCGAGCCTCGCGCGGAGGGTGGGCTCGTCGGGGGCCACGTCCGTTCCGCTCTCCACCGCGGCGAGCGCAGCGCTGGTGAGCGCGGCCTGGAGACGGTGCTCGGCCTCGCGCGCCTCCGCCTCCGCCTCCGCGCGCGCCGCCCTCGCCTGCTCGGCCTCGGCGCGCCGCTCCGCCTCCGCGCGGGCGAGCTGATCCGCCGCGGCCGCCGCCTTCGAGGCCGCGTCGCGGGCCGCCTCCCAGCGCGCCGCCAGCGCCGCCTCGACCTCGAGCACCGGCCGCCCCTCGAGGAGCTCGGCGCGCGCCGCCCGGCGCTGACCGAGCCAGGCGGCCCGGGAGGCGCGCTCCTGCTCCCGCTCGGCCGCGCGGCTGGCCTGGGCGCTCCGGTGCTCACGGGCGGCGGCGAGCGAGGGCCCGAGCGCGCGACCGGCCTCGAGCGCGCGGGCGAGCTCCGCCTCGTGGGCCCGGCGCGCCTCGACCGCGGTGGCCACCCGCGCCGCGAGCCCGGCCGGATCGGCCGACAGCTCCGCTTCCCATCCCTCGAGCGCCGACAGAGGCGCCCGGAGCAGGGCGAGCCGCCCCTCGCGCCGCTCCTCCGCGCGGCCGCGCGCGTGGACCGCGTCGTCGACCGCGCCCTTCGCCTCCTGGGCCGCCGCGCGGGCCGCGTCATGGGCGTCGCGCGCGGCGTCCTCCTCGGCCCGCGCCTCCTCGAACGCGCGGCGGAGGCGCTCGGCCACGCGCTCTCGCTTGCGCCGCGTGCGCTCCTCTCGCTCGAGCTCGGCGAGCTTCGCCTCCGCCTCGCGCTTGGCCTCCTCGAGCGCGGCGCGCGCGCCCTCCGCCAGCAGCGGCCCGCCGCTCGGCGTGACGTTGGCGAGCTCGAAGAGGGGGCCCCAGTCCGGGGCGGCGAGGTCGACCGGCGTCTCCGGCAGCTCGTCGGGCCACAGCTCGTCGGCCGTCTCGATGCCCTCGGCCGCCGCGCGGTACTCCTCACGGAGGGCGGCGAGGGTGTCCCCCCAGCGCCGCGCCTCGGCGTCGGCGGCGGCGGCGCTCTCCTCGTGGGCGCGGGCGGCCGAGCGCATCTCGGCCGCGGCTTCGGCCGCCTTCGAGCGCGCGGCGCGCAGCTCCGCGAGGCGCTCGTCCTCGCGCGCGAGGTGCGCGTCGATCACCGGGTCGCGCTCGGCCCAGGGGTGCTCCTCGCTGCCGCAGAGCGGACAGGGGGCGCCGGGCTCGAGCTCGGCCCGCCGGGCGGAGAGGTCGAGCGCGGCGCGGAGCGCGTCCCGGGCTCGCTCCGCCTCGGTGAGCCGGGCCTCGGCGGCGCTCCGCTCGGCGTCGTGCCTCTCGGCGGCGCGCGCGTCGCGGGCGGCCCTCTCGCGGGCGTCGTCCGCGGCGCGCTTCTGGCGGAGCTCCTCGTCGTGCGCGGACTGCGCCCGGGCGGCGACGCCGATCAGGGTCTCGAGCCCGGTGCGCTCCCGGCTCCACTCGGCCTGCACCTCGGCGAGCGCGGCGGAGGGCTCGGCCTCGACCCGCTTGCGCAGCGCCTCCCACTCGGCGAGCGCCTCGCGGCGCCGGGCGGCGTGCCCGAGCAGGCGCCCCTCGTGCGCGGCCGCGCCCGCCGCGGCGGTCTCGAGGGCGGCCCGGGCCGCGACCTCGGCGGCCCGCACCCGCTCGAGCCCGGCCGCCTCCTCGGCGAGCGCGCGCAGCTCGGGCTCGAAGCGCTCCCACCCGCTCGCCAGCGGCGCGAGCCCCTCGCTCTCGTCGAGCGCGGCGCGGGCCGCGGTGGCCGTGAGGAAGCAGCCCCGCTCCTCCTCCTCGAGCGCCGCCAGGCGGGCCTCCGCCTCCGCCCGACTGGCGGCGGCCACGCGCGCGGCCTCGACCGCCTCCTCGAGGGCTCCCTCGGCGCGGACGATCTCGGCGTCCAGCGCGCGGGCCTTCGACAGGTCCTCGCGCGCGGCCTCGCGCTCGGCCTCCCGGGCCTCGGCGGCGGCGCGGGCGCTCACCCACGCGGCGGCCGCCTCGGCGCCTCGCTTCGCCGCCTCGGCGGCGGTGGCCTCGGCGGCGGTCGCCTGCGCCTCGCGGCGAGCCCGGAGCGCCCTGGCTCGGTCGACCGCCTCGAGCACCGGCGCGAACGGGAGCGCGGCGTCGACCGCGGCGAGGTCGGCGCGCTTGGTCTCGGCGAGGGCGAGCTGACGCTCGACGCCTCGGTGCGCCTCGAGCGCCTCACGCTCCTCACGGCGGAGCCCCGCCAGCTCACCGTGCCACCGCACCGCGTGGGCGGCGTCCGCGGCGGCGAGCCGATCCTCCGCCTGGCGATGGGCGAGCCCCTCCGCCTGCCCCTCGAGCTGCGCGCGCTCCTCGGCGGAGAGCGGGCGCACCTCGTCGACCCTTCCCTCGAGGGCCTCGAGCCGTCGGCGCTCCTCGGTCAGGCGCGCGTGCGCCTCCATGCTGATGACGCCGTAGATCTCGGTGCCGGTCATGCGCTCGAGCAGGTCGGCCCGCTCCTTCGGCTCCGCGTTCAGGAAGGCGGCGAAGTCGCCCTGAGCGAGCAGGACCGAGCGCCGGAACTGATCGAAGGTCAGGCCGAGGGCCCGCTCGACCTCCTGCTTCACCTCGGTCTTCTTGTCGCCGAGGCGGCTCTCGGCCGCGACGTCGACCAGGCTCATCGAGCTCGGCTGGAGATTGCCGTCGGCCTTGCGGCGCGCCCGCCGCGCCTCCCAGCGCGCCCGGTAGACCCGACCGTCCACGCCCTCGAACTCGACCTCGGCGAAGCCGGCGCCCGCGCCCTTGCGGAGGAGCGACCGAGGATCGGTCAGGGTGAGCTGGTCGCCGTCCTCTCGCCCCACCCGGCTGCGGCCGCGGCCGTCGAGCCGGGGCGCGGTGTCGAAGAGCGCGAGGCACATCGCGTCGAGCAGGGTGCTCTTGCCCGCGCCGGTCGCCCCGCAGATGGCGAACACGCCGGCCTGCGCCAGCGGGCCGCGCGCGAGATCGATCTCGAACGCCCCCTCCAGCGACGCGAGGTTCTCGCCCCGGATGGCGAGGATCCTCACGCCTCGCCCTCCTCCAGCGCGCGCGCGGCCGACGCGGCGACCTCGTGGAAGGCGCGGAGCAGCGGCGCGCTCGGCTCGCCCTCGTAGCGCCTCGCGTACGCCTGCCGGAAGACCTCCTCCACCTGCAGGTCGCCGAGGTCACGGCGCGGCGACGACTCGGCGAGGGGCAGATCGCGGCCGGTGTACTCGGTGGTGATCTTGACGAGGCGGACCGGGCGCTCGGCGATGGCCGCCTCGATCTGGCGCCGGAGGTCCGGCACCGGCTCGCTCAGCCGCACCCGCACCTCGAGGAACGGCTGCCGCTCCCTGGGCAACGACGCCGCGACCTCGAGGCGCTCGAGCTGGCCGAGGACCCGCTCGAGGCCGTCCGCCTCCTCGCCCGGCACGCGGATCACGTCGACCGCGCGGGGGATGCGCACCTTGGTCTGCCCGACGAGCGCGCCTCCCTCGAAGCGGGCGAGGCGCACCTCGTGCGGGTAGGACTCCTCCGGCATGGAGAGCGGGATGGGCGAGCCCGAGTAGCGCACGTGCTCGTGCTCGCCGACCGGCTGCGCGAGGTGGATGTGGCCGAGGGCGGCGTAGCTCACGTCGTCCGGGAACAGGTCGACCGGGAGCGCGTGCTTCAGGCCGCCGAGGATGGGCCGCTCCGAGCCCTCGGAGCGCTGGGCGTCGATCATGTGGCAGTGCCCGGTCGCGATCAGCGCCTGCTCCGCCTTGCGCCGCCCGCGCGCCTCCCCGAGCACCTGGCCATAGACGTGCCGCACGCCCTCGACGAGCGGATCGGCGCCCTCGGGGAGGTCGAGCGTGGGCAGGTCGGCCGGACGCAGGTACGGCACCGCGGCCACCCACGCCGCGACCTCGTTGTTGCGGTCGTGGAGGGGGACCACCATCGCGCCGGCGTCCACCGGGGCGCGGCCGCCGCTGCCCACCCGGGGGACCGCGCCGACCACCCGCACGCCGATGGCGCGCAGCACCGGATCGGCGGCGCCGAGCCGGGGCGCCGAGTCGTGGTTGCCGGAGACGACGACCACGTCGAGCTTGGGCAGCCGGGCCCGCGCGTCGGCGAGGAACCGGTAGAACATCGCCTGCGCGGTGGCGGGCGGGTTGGCGGTGTCGAAGATGTCGCCGGCGACGATGAGCGCGTCCACCGCCTCGCGCTCGAGCAGGTCGAGCAGGAACGCGAGGAAGCGCTCGTGCTCGTGCTCGCGCGGGTGCCCGTGGAGCGTGTGCCCCAGGTGCCAGTCCGAGGTGTGGCAGAGCTTGAGGTGGCGTCGCATGGGCTCGGCGGCGAGGACGCAGGCGGGCGGAGCCGACTGACGGAAATCGCCAGGTTCTGTGTAGATCACAGTCCGATCCCCCCGTCGATCCCCCAGGGCCCCGGACCGCGAGAAAGCCCACGGATCGGGGCAGATCTCCTCGATTCAGCCCCCGATCGGGCGATCGCCGCCGGCCGCTCGGCGGAGGGGACCCAGCGGGCGCCGGACCCGCAGCGCGGGCGCCTCGACGTCGATCAGCAGCAGCTCGTCGTCCGGAGAGACGAGGGCCAGGAGGCGGCCGCCCGGGGCGAGGGCGGTCACGAGCGCGGGCACCCCGAGCACCAGCCGCTCGGCCTGTCGGTCGTGCACCCGCTGATCGAACACCACGCGGAAGCCGGCGGGCCCCGAGGCGATGGAGGCGTGCGGGGCGTAGGGGACGAAGCCGAGCGCGTCGGCCGCGTCCTGCGCTGCGTCTCGCGCCTCCTCCTCCAGCTCGTCCACCTCGTCCTCCTCGACGCGGGCGATCGTGCCATCCGGGAGGAGGCCCCACTCGGGCGGGGTCCGCAGCTCCGCCCAGCCGGCCGGCGAGGCGCGGAGGGCGCCGTCCTCGACCCGGTAGACGCCGCCGGCGCGCTCGCCGTCCTCCACCCAGACGTGCCGGCCGTCGGGCGTCCCGCGGACCAGCGCCGGGTAGTCCCCGAGGTCGTCGAGGGGCCAGGCGAGCCCGCGCGCCGCGTCGACGAGGGTCCCGCGCTCCAGGTGCTCCTCGAACGCCCAGACCGGAGCCCCTGGCGGCCAGCCGGTGAGGGAGGCGCCGCGCGGGTCGAGGCCGACGAGCCCGTCTGCGGTCTCGAGCGCGAGCGCGCGGTCACCTCCGCCCCGCGCCGCCCCCGAGACGCCCGGCGCGGCGAACGCGATCTCGCCGGAGTGAGGCGCCACGACCGCGGTGCCGACGTCGAACACCACCGCCAGGCGGTCGCCGAGACAGAACGCGAGCTCGAGCACACGCCCGGTGGGCTCGGCCTCGACCGACGCTGGCGCAGAGGCGGGCGCGTAACGAGCCACCCGCGCCGGGTCGGCGGCGAGCGGCGGCGCCTCTCCCGCGAGCGCCGCGACCGCCGCCTCGAAGCGGCGCTGCAGTCGACCAGCCGCCTCGAAGCGCAGCAGGTCGGGCGCGTCGAGCTCGCGGAGCCGGCGGCCCGCTGCCGCGCAGGCGACGAGGCGGGCCAGCGCGCGATCGGTCGGCCCCGGGACCCGCTCTCCGCCCTCCGCCTCCTCGAGCGGCCGTGAGGCCGGGGGCGGGACGGGCACCGCGTCGAAGAGCGCCTCGGGCCCGAGCCAGTCCGCGAGACCGCGCGTCCAGGCGGCGTGCACCTCCAGGAGGGCGTCCTCGGCGTCCGCGGCGACGGGCCTGTGGACCCTGCCCTCCGCATCCACCCAGGCCCGGCGCCGCGCCACGTCGAGCACGTCCTCGGGCGCGACCCTCATCCGGGCGGCGAGCCCCGCCGCGACCGCGGGGTGCACGACCGGGGTCGGCAGCGCGACGTGCGCCCAGCGCTCGGCCCGGAGCGACGCGCGCTCCACCTCGACCCCGCAGCGCGGGCAGCGCTCGCCCCGACGCGCCTCGCCGGCGAGGGCGCCGCAGCGGCAGGCGAGCTCGCGGGTCGGCCCGAACAGCCGCTCGCAGTGGAGCCCGCCGGGCTCGAGCGCGCCCCTCGGTCCGAGCACGCGCGCCTCCGCCACGGGCCCGACCGAGCGCCCCAGCGCCGCCTCCCAGTCGCGGCGCAGCGGGTGCGTCATCGGCCGGTGAGCATGAGGAAGACGATGAGCCCGACCATCGAGAGCTGCACCGCGGAGAAGCCCTGCTTCTGCTTCTTCAGCTCGTTCCAGCCCTTGGCGAGCAGGACCATCGCGCCGAAGAGCAGCACGGTGACCCAGATCGCCATCACGATGCCCTGCTCGCCGGCCGCGAAGACGTCGGTGTGCTTGAGGCCGGGCGCGAGCACCGAGCCGTGCAGCGCGAGGAGGTGGGCGACGTAGATGATCAGCGACTCCGCCCCGACCAGCTTCACCCACGGGAGGATCCGCCGCGCGATCGACGCGCCCGGTCCGTCGCCGTCTCCGAGCCAGCCGAGCCGGGTCAGCCCGCGCTCGACGAAGCAGAGCGTGGCCAGCACCGCCATGACGTTGCCGAGGCGCCAGAAGAAGAAGAACGGGTTGGTCTTCCAGAAGTTGTGATCCGGCCACGGGTACGGACCGAAGCGATCGAGCACCACCGGCACGAGGAGGAAGAAGGCGGCGAGGGCCGCGAAGGGCCAGCTCACCCGCTCGCTCACCGCCTTGGCCGAGCCCCCGACGCCGACCGCGTACGCGATGACGATGCCGGTGTAGGTGAAGCCGGCCCACGGCACGATGGGGAAGATCGAGCCGCCGCTCGCGTTGACGTAGCCCGCCAGCCAGACCGGCAGGCCCGACGCGTCCCACTGCCAGACCCACGGCGCGGCCAAGATGCAGAAGGCCGCCATCGCGCCGACGATCGTGATGAAGACGCGCTGGCTCTTCACGAACAGGACCATCAGCTGGCAGATCGCCAGGCTGACGCCGATGTGCTGGAGCACGTCCACCTGGAACATGCGCGCGAGCCGCTCCGGATCGTCGATCTCGAAGAGGCGGCTGAGCGACAGCGTCGGCAGGTGCAGGAGGTAGCCGATGACGAGGAGCCAGCCGTAGCGCTTGAAGCGCTTGAGCGCGGCGAAGCCCCCCGAGGTGTGCTCGTCCCACTTGCGGAAGGTCGTGTAGCCGAACGCGAGCCCGGCCCCGAAGAGGAACATCGGCGCGGTGTAGCCGTGCACGAAGCTGTGGTGCGGGTACCAGCCCTGGCTCTTGGTCACCTGGTCGAGCAGGGTCGAGAACACGTGGCCCTGGACCATCAGGCACACCGCGCAGAAGCGGAACAGGTCGAGCGCGAGCCAGCGCGCCGCCTTGGCCACCGGGCGCGCCGCCGCCTCTTCCCGCACGGGAGCGCTCGCGATCGCGTCGAAGGCCTGGCCCATCGGGCGGCAATTCGGCACGAGCCGGGCCGATCGTCAAATTGGGCCCTCGCGAGCCCACGATCCGGCCGCGCGCCGTCCGGGCCAGGGTCTGCAATTCGTGACAGTTCGGCCGTTGCCTCCCGGGGTGCGGTGGATCCTCCCCCTGATGTCCCTGATGGCGTTCGGCTGCGCCGAATTCGGGGAGGTCCGCCTCGATCCGGGGAGGGTGGAGCGGAGCACGATGGTGGGTCAGCCGCTCCGCGTCGTGGGGCTCGCACCCGCGGACGTGCTCGAGGCCCACGGCGGCACGCTCGCCCTGGCGCCGGACCTCGACGTGCAGATCGGCGGGCAGGTGGCCGAGATCGTGCGCTGGGCGGACGGCGGGCTGGTCGTCCGGCTCGCCGCGCCCCTCGAGGTGGGCGCGCACCCGCTCCGGGTGCAGGCCTTCGGGGTGGTGTACGGCCGCGCCGCGGCGCTCGACGTGGTGGAGGCGACGGTGGGGGACGCGGCCCTGGACGCCGAAGCCGGCGACGCGGCCACGCTCGACGGAGGCGTCCGGGACGCGGCGCTCGACGGCGGCGGCGCCCGCGACGGCGGCCGGGACGCGGGCATCGACGGCGGCCTCGACCCCGGGATGGACGGCGGCGGTGACGTCGACTCCGGCATCGACAGCGGCGTCGACTCCGGCATCGACAGCGGCGTCGACTCCGGCATCGACAGCGGCGTCGACAGCGGCATCGACAGCGGCGTCGACAGCGGCATCGACTCCGGCGTCGACGCGGGTCGGGACGCGGGGGTGGTGGCGGTGGACGCGGGGCCGCCGGACGGCGGCGGCGGGGTGCTGCGTCCCTGCCCCAGGGAGCCCTCGCTGCGCGGGTGCTTCCGCTTCGAGCGGCGGGTCGTCGACGAGTCCGCGTCCGGGCTGACCGTGCGCACGATCGACGAGGCGTTCACCGCCGGGCTCGCGGGCGACGCGCTCTCGAGCCAGCCGACGACCCTCATCGAGGTGCAGCACGACGCGGCGCTGGCTTCCACGACGTTCTCGATCGAGGCGTGGGTGTGGCTCGATCGTCACCCCGCGAGCGGCGACTTCTTCGGCGTGATCGAGAAGCGCAACCAGTGGAGGCTGCGCATCGACGCGGGCGGCGCGGTCGGCTGTCACGTGGCGTCGCGCTGGGGGCGGCGGGAGATCAGCGCCGGCGCCGTGCCGCTGCGCCGGTGGACGCACATCGCGTGCAGCGTCGGGGGCGGCCGTCAGGACGTCTTCGTCGACGGCGCCTTCGTCGGCGGCCGGACGATCAGCGGCGTGCAGACGAGCACCCGCTCGGTCCACCTCGCCGAGGACGCCGACACCGGCGACCATCAGCTGGCCGGCGCGCTCGACGAGGTGCGCATCTGGAGCCGCGCGATCGTCGGCGCCGAGTGGTGCGCCGTGTCCGGCGCCTGCGGCCCCTGAGCCGCGCGGCGACGCGCGTCACTCGCCCTTCGACTTCTCCTCGAGCTCGGCGAAGCGCCGCAGGAGGGCGCGCTTCTCCGGGTCGGGCTCGCGCTCCCACTCCGCCTCGGGCCGCTCCTCCTCTCGAGGACGCTCGCGCCCGCGGTCGGTGGCCCGCCGCGTGACCTCGCCGAGCTCCTCGCTCGCCTTGCGGGCCAGCGGGCCGACCGCCTCGCTCGCGTCCCGGGCGAGGCCGGCCACGTTCTCTTTAGCCTGCTCGAGCCAGGGCGCGATGGCGCGGCCGGCGTTCTTGGCCGCGGTCGTGACCGCGCCGGCGGCCTCCTCGACCGCGCTCTGCCACCCGGCGGCGGTCTCAGCGGAGGGGCGGCCGTGCTCGTCGGTCGCGTAGAGGGTGCCGCACGCGCCGCACGCCATGACCCGCTGCTCGTCGTAGTCGAAGACCTCGAGGAAGTAGAGCGTGAACGTGCGCTTGGCGCGGCGCTCGTAGAACGTCGCGGTCTCGCCGCACGCCGGGCAGCGGCGCTCCACGGTGACTCCGTCGGGGACCCGCTCGGTCTTCGTCCGGCGGCCGAGTACGATCCAGACCATGGCTACCTCGTGATCGCGATCTTGCCGAAGTGGGCGCCGGCCTGCATGTGGGCGAGCGCCTCGGGGAGCGCGTCGAACGTGAAGGTGGTCTCGTCGATCACCGGGCGCAGCTCCGCCGCCGCGATCGCGGCGTTCATGCGCTCGAAGGCCTCGCGCGGCCCGACCAGCACGCCCTGCATGCGGACCGCGTTCATCAACACGCGGGTGAGCTGGAGGTCACCGCCCGCGCCGTCGAGCACGCCGATCACGTAGACGTTGCCGCCGGGGCGCACCGCCACCAGGGACTGCTCGATGGTGCCCGCGCCGCCGACCTCCACCACGTGATCGACCCCGCCGGTCAGGTCGCGCGCGGTCTTGCCCCACGCCGGATCCTCCCGGTAGTTGATCGTCCAGGTCGCGCCGAGCTGCCGCGCCCGCTCGAGCTTCTCGTCGGAGCTGGAGGTCACGAGCACGCGCGCCCCGGCCAGCCTCGCGAGCAGCAAGGCGAAGATCGAGACCCCGCCGGTGCCCTGCACGAGGACCGTCTCGCCGGGCTGGAGGCCACCCTGGTCGTAGAGCGCGGTCCAGGCGGTCACCCCGGCGCAGGGGAGCGTGGCCGCCTCGGCGTCGGTGAGGTGCGCGGGCACGTGCACGAGGCCCTCGGCGTCGAACACCACCTGCTCGGCGGCGACCCCGTCGCCCGGGCTGCCGAGCGCGCTCTTCTGACGCTCGCGGTCGATGCGCCCCGCGATCCATCGCTGCGCGAACGTCGGCGCCACCCGGTCGCCCACCTTCACCCGGGTCACGCCCTCGCCCACCGCGTCGACCACGCCCACCGCGTCGGAGAGCGGCACGAGCGGCAGGCGCTGCCGCGGGTTGTAGCCGCCGGTGATCACGAGCACGTCGCGGAAGTTCAGGCTCCACGCCGACAGCGCCACGCGCGCCTGCCCGGGCCCCGGCGCGGGCGCCTCGCGCTCGGACAGCGTGAGGTGGTCGAGGCCGAAGCCGCCTTCGATCTGCCAGACCTTCATGATGCTCTCTTCCTACCAGATGGTGGTCGCGCTCAGACCGAAGGAGGTGTCGTCACCCCAGGGCAGGACGACCATCGCCGGGGGCTCGCTGCCCTCGAGCGGCGGCCGGGCCCCGCCCTGGTAGTGCAGGATCCAAGGCACGAGGATCCCGGTGAGGCTGCCGACCACCGCCGCGCTCATCACGTCGGTCACCCAGTGATGGTCGGCCATGATGCGGAAGAGGCCGGTGGCCACCGCGGCCCCGAGCGCCGTGCCGCAGGCCAGCCCGTCGGCGACCTCGTTGCCGTAGAGGTCGAGCGCGTCGTGGTGCATGCAGATGAGCGCCGCGCCCGCGAACGCGTTCGAGACGTGGGTGCCCCAGAAGCTCTGCGCCGGCGGAGGATCGTTGCAGAGCGGATCGTCGGCGGCGTAGCCGGGGCGCTCGCGGCAGAACTGCCCGTGGGGGCGCTCGCGACGCGCGAGGAGCTGCACGAGCACGGTGAGCGCGTGGTTGATCGCGAAGACCTCGAGGCTGATGAGCGACATCTGCCAGGCCACGTCCCACGCGCCCTCGCCGAGGCCGGCGTAGACGAGCGAGTCGAAGAGCACCGGCCAGACGAAGAGCCCGGCCGCGATCGCGTCGCTGAGCTCCTCGAACACGTCGCGGTCGAAGGGATTGTCGAGGCCGAGGAGGCCCTGCACCTCGCGGTCGAGCGGGCTCGTCGACACCCAGTTCGCGTCGGTGCGGGTGGGCAGCACCTCCTCGAGCGTGATCACCAGCCCGAAGCCGAGCGTGACCACCAGCTCGTCGAAGCGGTAGCGCGGCCAGCTCTCCCGCCAGCGGATGCGCGCGTGGGGCACCGCCTCGGGGCCGAGCGCGCTCCCGAGATCACCGATGGCCGAGCCGAGGGTCTCGACGATGTCCTCGCCGCGCTCGCCCTCCTCGCCCTCGAGCTCGCCCGCGGGATCCGGCGGCGGCGGGTCGCTCGGCCCGACCTCGACGTCGACCGGCGCGTCGGCCGGAGGCTCGGCCGGCGCCTCGCTCGCCGACTCCAGCGGGGTCTCCGCCGCCTCCACCGGCTCGGTCTGCGCGCTCGCGAGCGCGGGGAACACGAGCACCGTCAGCAGGACCGCGAGGCGCGCCATGCCCGGACGTTAGCAGCTCGCTCCGTCGAGGCACGACCCTGCGGCGCGGGGCCGAGCGACCGGGCGCGCACCTTGACGGCGCAGCCCGTCGGCGTAGAGGTCGCGGCATGGCGATTCACCGCGTCTTCGCGTCGATCCTCACCGACGACCTCGAGGCCTCCCGCCGCTTCTGGGTGGATCTCCTCGGCTTCGCGGTGAGCTTCCAGAGCAACTGGTTCGTGCACTTGAGCGCGCCCGACGAGGCGACGCTGGAGCTGGGCCTGCTGCTGCGCGATCACGAGACGGTGCCGCAGGCGTACCGCGCCGCGCCGGCCGGCGGGCTCATCACCGTGGTGGTCGAGGACGTCGAGGCCGTGCACGACGCGGCGCGCGCGCGCGGCTATCGCGTCGTCGAGGCGCCGCGCGACATGTTCTACGGCCAGCGCCGCATGCTCCTCGAGGACCCCGCCGGGCAGCTCGTCGACGTCAGCGCGCCGATGCCCGAGGCGACGATCCCCGAGGTGTGACCGTCAGTCCGCGGCGCCCCAGCGCGGGAGCGAGCGGCCGGTGATCACCGCCCCGATGTCGGGCGCGTCGCCCTCGAAGCCGTCGGTCACGTTGGGGATGGCCACGCCGGCGCCACGCGCGACCGATCCAGCGGCCAGGCGAGGCACCCACGGCGCGGTCACCTCGGTCCGGTGATCGGGGCCGAGGGGCGTGGGCGTCTCGAAGGCGTCGACCGGCAGGAGCACGTCGTGGGCGTGCCGCCGCGTCTCGGCGCCGAACACGGGCGTCGTCTCCGGGAGGCCGGCGCGCGCCTCCTCGAAGCTGCCGTAGGAGCCGCCCGAGCTCGTCCACCAGACCGCGCCGTCGTCGAAGAAGGCGTTGTGGGTGAAGTCGATCGGGTCGCAGCCCGAGGACTCCACCGCGATCAGCCGGCCGGTGTCGCCCTGGTAGTAGAGGACGTTGTTCCGGTAGCTCCAGTTGCGCAGCGCGCCATTGTTCGGCTGCGCCCAGGCCCACCCGCTCCGGCCGTCGGTGCGCACGATGGTGTTGGCGTAGATCGCGAAGCCGCAGTTGGTGGCGTTGAGCTTGAAGGGGCCGCGGAAGGTGTTGACGCAGACGTTGCGGAAGCAATAGAGCGGCCCGCCCCACAGCGGATCCAGCGACAGCAGCGTCGCGCAGTTCGAGACGTGGTTGTCGTAGAAGCCGATGTTGCGGGTCGCGTAGTCGCCCTCGCACGCGTCGTCGCCGGTCCGGGCGATGCGGTTGCGGTAGAAGTAGACGGCGGCCGAGTGGATCCCGCTCGCGACCGCCAGCGAGTCGCCGAAGCCGGTCAGCGTGTTCTGGAACACGCAGTTGCCCTGGCCGGGCACCCGCACCCCGTCGTCGTTCCAGGTCAGGTTGCTCTCGACGAATTCGGCGGTCCAGGGGTTGTTGCCCTCGAGCGCGCACTCGTAGACGAGCACGCCCTCGGTCGGGCCGGACGCGATGATGCCCTTGTCGACCCCCTCGACGTGCAACCGGCGGAAGGTGACGTGCGACTGGAAGGCGCCGTTCCAGAAGCTCACCCCGACCGAGCTGGCCGCGGTGCCCGAGTCGCTGCCGGATCCGCGGAGGGTCAGGTCCTCGACGATCACGTGGGCGGCCTCCAGGACCTGCAGCACCCGGCCCGACGGCGCGGACAGGGTCGTGCCGCGCCGCGACGCTCCCCGGATCACGATGGGCGCCTCGCGCGTGCCCGACGCCTCGAGGTGGAGCCCGGACGCGTCGTAGACGCCCTCGGCGAGCTCGAGCACGTCGCCCGGCGCGAGCGCGTCGAAGAGCGCCTGCAGGTCGTCGCCCGGGCTCGCGGTCCGGGTCGGCGCTCCGGCCTCGGGGGGCAGCGGCCGGGTCGAGGACACGGCCCGGAAGGTCTCGCTCGCGTCCGGGCCCTCGATCGTGATCTCGACCTCGTAGGTGCCGCCGGGCGCGAGGTCGAAGATCGTGCCCGCGAACGCGTCGACCACCGGCTCGGGCGCGCCGTCGGTGACCCACTCGGGGTTCAGGCGGAAGAGGGGGTGCGCCTCGCGCCAGTCGGGATCGCCCGCCGCGCGGTAGCGCACCGTCGCTCGGGTCTCGAGCGACACGGCCCGCCCGAGCGGGAGGTAGAGCCCGAGCTGCTCCGGGGTCGCGACCTCGAAGCGGAGGGTGGCGAGGTCGGACGGCGCGCGAACCTCCATCGAGAAGGGCGCGCTGCGGGCGACGGTCGCGCCGTCGTCCGCGGTGGCCACGAAGTCCCGCGCCGGCGCGACCACCGTCGGCGTGCCGCGCAGCACGCCGCCCTCGAGCGTCAGGCCCTCCGGCGGCGACGACTCGAGCGCGATCGCGGGCGGGGCCCCGGGGGGGTAGCCCTGGACGTAGGGCAGGAGGTCGAGCTCCACCGGCACTCCGACCGTGAACACGACCGCCGGGAGCTCGCGCCACCCGAAGGCGACCTCGGGGCCCGCGTCGCCTCCCGCGTCGGGCGCGGGCGCGCTCCCGTCCGCGGCCGGATCGACGCCGTCGCAGCCGAGCGCCAGCCCGGCCGAGCCCACCGAGGTGGTCCAGAGAAAGGTCCTTCGTCGCATGGGCAGGGAAGGTACGCGGCCGCCCGGCGCGACTCGATTACGACGCCTGCGCGGGTGCCGGCGTGATCTCGACGAGCAGGTCGCCCGCCGCCAGCGTGTCGCCCTTGGCGACGACGATCCGGGCGACCTCGCCCGCGAGCGGCGAGCTCACCACGGTCTCCATCTTCATCGCGCTGAGCACGACGAGGGCGTCGCCCTTCTCGACCGCGTCGCCCGCGGCGATCTTCAGGTCGACCACGCTCCCCGGCATCGGGGCCCCGACGCTGCCGGGCTCCTTGGTGGCGCGCTCGTTCTCCTTCACCGTTGCGGTGGCCGCGCGGTCCCGCACCCGGACCTGGCGCGGCTGCCCGTTGAGCTCGAAGAAGACCGGGCGGTAGCCCTTCTCGTCGATGTCGCCGACCGCGGTGAGCACGATGACCAGGGTCTTGCCGCGCTCGATGTCGACGGTGATCTCCTCGCCGATCTCGAGCGGCGCGAGGAAGGTCCGGGTCGAGAGCCGGCTGACGTCGCCGAACTGCGTGCGGTGCTCGCGGTACTCCCGCCAGACCTGCGGGTAGAGCGCGGCGCTCATCACGTCGACGTCGCGGATCGACACGCCCTCGTGCTCCTCCTCGAGCGAGGCGCGCAGCGCGTCGAAGTCGAGCGGCTCCAGCGTCTCCCCCGGGCGTCCGTCGATCGGCTCGCGGCCGCGCAGGACCTGCGAGCGGAGCGGCTCCGGGAAGCCGCCGGGCGGCTGACCCAGGCGGCCCTCGAGGAACTCCACCACGCTCGAGGGGAACGAGAGGCTGTCGGCCTGGTCGAGCACGTCCTGCTCGGACAGGTCGTTCTGGACCATGAACTGCGCGAGGTCGCCGACCACCTTGGAGCTCGGCGTGACCTTGATCAGGTCGCCGAGGATGCGGTTGGCCTGCGCGTAGGAGCGCTTGATCGAGTTCCAGCGATCGGCGAGCCCGAGCGCGGTCGCCTGGAACCGCAGGTTCGTGTACTGGCCGCCCGGGATCTCGTGCTCGTAGAGATCGGGCGCGTAGCCGGTCAGGCCGGTCTCGAAGGGCGCGTAGATCCCGCGCGTGCTCTCCCAGTAGGTGTTGAGCGCCTGGAGCGACTCGGTGTCGATGCCGGTGTCCCGCTCGGTGCCGCGGAGCGCCTCCACCACCGCGGCCATCGTCGGCTGCGAGGTGAGCCCGGCCATCGCCGGCAGCGCGAGATCGACCACGTCGGCGTCGGCCTCGGCGCAGGCGATCATCGCCGCGACGCCGGTCCCGGCGGTGTCGTGGGTGTGCACGTGGATCGGCACGTCGGGGTGCGCCCGGCGGAGCGCGCCGACGAGCATGCGCGCGGCCCGCGGCTTCAGCAGCCCGGCCATGTCCTTGATGTTGAGGACGTGGATGCCGAGCTCGACCAGCTGCCCCGCGAGGTCGACGTAGTACTGCAGCGAGTACTTCTTGCGGCTGGGGTCGCTGACGTCGCCCGTGTAGCAGATCGAGGCCTCGACCACGCCGCCCGCCTCGCCGACCGCGTCGATGCCGAGCTTCAGGTTCTCGACGTAGTTGAGCGAGTCGAAGATGCGGAAGACGTCGACCCCGTGCTCCTTCGCCATGCGGGCGAACTCGAAGACGACGTTGTCCGGGTAGCTGGTGTAGCCGACCGCGTTCGCGCCCCGGAGCAGCATCTGGAACGGGATGTTCGGCACCAGCTCGCGGAGCCGCGCGAGGCGATCCCACGGGCACTCCCGGAGGAAGCGGAGCGCGACGTCGAAGGTGGCGCCGCCCCACATCTCCAGGCTGAAGAGCTGCGGCATGAGCCGGGTGGTCGCCGGCGCGATCTCCATCAGATCGCGGGTGCGCACCCGGGTCATCAGGAGCGACTGGTGCGCGTCGCGCCAGGTCGTGTCGGTGAGCAGGAGCCCGCGGTGCTCGCGCACCGCCTTGGCGAACTCCTCGGGGCCGCGGTTCTCGAGCAGCTCGCGCCACCCCCGCGGCGGCTCCACGCGCCGATCGACCTCGGGCACGATGGGCTCGATCCGCGACGGCTTCGCCTCGGTCATGCCGGGCACCGAGGCGCCGTTGACCGCCACGTCGGCGACGTAGCGAAGGAGGCGCTGCGCGCGGTTCTTCCGGCGCGGGAAGACGAACAGCTCCGGGCTGTCGTCGACGAAGCCGGTGTCGATGTCGGCGCCGAGGAAGCGCGGGTGGGTGAGCACGTTCTGCAGGAACGGGATGTTCGTGCTGACGCCGCGCACCCGGAACTCGGCGAGGGCCCGGTGCAGCTTGTCGACCGCGCCCTCGAAGGTGAGGCCGTGGGCCGTCACCTTCACCAGCAGCGAGTCGTAGTCCGGGCTCACCCGGGCGCCGCTGTAGCCGCTGCCGCCGTCGAGGCGGATGCCCATGCCGGCGCCGGAGCGGAAGACCTCGATGCGCCCGGTGTCGGGCTGGAAGCCCTTCTGCGGGTTCTCGGTGGTCACCCGGCACTGGATGGCCACGCCGCGGGTGGTGATCGCGTCCTGGCTCAGCTCGAGGTCGGAGAAGGTGGCGCCGCCGGCGATCCGGATCTGCGACTGCACGAGATCGACGTTGGTGACCTGCTCGGTCACCGTGTGCTCGACCTGGATGCGCGGGTTCGCCTCGATGAAGTAGTGGCGGCCCTCGCGGTCGACGAGGAACTCCACGGTGCCCGCGTTCCGGTAGCCGACCTTCTCGGCGAGCTTCACCGCGTCGGCGCAGAGCGCGGCCCGGACGCTCGGGTCGAGGTCCTGGGCGGGCGCCATCTCGACCAGCTTCTGGTGGCGGCGCTGCACCGAGCAGTCGCGCTCGAAGAGGTGGATCACCTCGCCCGCGCTGTCGGCGAGGATCTGCACCTCGATGTGACGCGGGTGCTCGACGAAGCGCTCGATGAAGACGGTGCCGTCGCCGAACGCCGCCGCGGCCTCGCTGGTGGCGCGCTGGAACGACTCCTCGAGCTGGCTCGCCTCGCGGACCACGCGCATGCCGCGGCCGCCGCCGCCCATCGCCGCCTTGATCATCAGCGGGTAGCCCGCCTCGTCGGCGAACGCGCGCGCCTCCTCGATGCTGGCCACCGGCCCCGGGGTCCCGGGCACCGTCGGCACCCCGGCCTCGGCCGCGAGGGTGCGAGCGGCGGTCTTGTCGCCGAGGCGACGCAGCACCTCGGGGGGCGGACCGACGAAGGCGATGCCGGCGTCGGCGCAGGCCTGGGAGAAGGCGGCGTTCTCGCTCAGGAAGCCGTAGCCGGGGTGGATCCCGTCGACGTTCGCGTCCTTCGCGATCTCGATGATCTGGTCGATCGCCAGGTAGGCCCCGACCGGGCTCAGCCCCTTGCCGACCAGGTACGCCTCGTCCGCCTTGTAGCGGTGCAGGTGCACGCGGTCTTCGTGACTGTAGATCGCGACGGTGCGGATCCCGAGCTCGGTGGCGGCGCGGAAGACGCGGATGGCGATCTCCCCGCGGTTGGCGCACAAGAGCTTCGTGATCGGGCGGGCGTCCTTGCTCACGTGGTCCTCCTCGGCGGACGCCACGTGTAGCAGCCCCCATCACTCGTCGTCCACCGACTCCGGCGGGGCGAGCAGCAGCTCGCGGTCTCGCTCCCACTGCTCGTCGAACGCGGTGCGCCGGAGCGTGTAGCGCGCGCTCGCCCGGGCGGCCTCGGCGTGGTCTCGATAGACATCGGAGCCCACGTAGCGCTCGAGCGCCGCGTCGAAAGGCTTGATCATCGCCTCGCCCTTCCAGCGCACCACCGAGTCGTCCGGCCCGACCACGTAGCCCCAGTGCATCGCCCACGCCGCCTGCGGGAACGACAGCCCCTCCCGCTCGAAGAGCAGGTGCTCGAGGGCCTCGAGCTGCCCCTGGGCCTGGGGGTCCACGTAGGGCAGCTCCCGCGCGTAGATCACCGCGTTGTGGAAGTACTCGGCGACGGTCAGGAACGCGGCCAGCTCGAGCCGCTGCACCACGATGTAGAGCATCTCCAGGATGCGCTCGCCCACGCCCAGCCCGGGCGCGTCCTGGCCGGGGAGGCGCATGCGCTCGGGGGTGAAGGCGCCGATGGGGTCGCGCAGGGTGAGCCAGTCGACGGTGAGCACCTGGAAGCTGTCGTCGAGCTCGAGCGCGCCGGGCGGGTCGATGACCAGGCGATCGCGGCGCACCACCAGGTCGACCAGGCGATCGCGCTCGCCGCCCGCCTTCGGCCGGCCGTCGACCAGGAGGGTGTGCCGCTCGTCGTGGGCCCAGGTCTCGAGGCTGAACTCGTCCCAGCCCTTCTCCCGCATCGCGTCGAAGAGGCCGTACCGCTCGAAGGCCAGCTCCAGCCCCTCGTCCCCGTAGAAGTCGAGGAAGCGACGGCCGCCGTCCTTGTCCATCAGATCGCGGTCGGTGAGCGCGAACGTCTCGTCCATCGACGAGCGCATCAGCTCCACCCGGCTCAGGGAGCGCGCGACTTTGCGGAAGCGCGACGCGTAGCGAGTCACGGCTTCGAGGGTAGCAGCGGCGCGCCGTCCTCGCTGGTGTATGCTGCCGCCGATGCTTGGCGAAGGCTTCGCCCAGAAGCGCGTCGGGGAGGTCCTCGACTCGCGCTACGAGCTGACGGCGCTGCTCGGCGTCGGCATGACCGGCGCGGTCTACCGCGCGCAGCACAAGTACACGCGGCGCGAGGTCGCGGTGAAGGTCATGCACCAGCAGCTGGTGAGCGACGACAACGCGGTCGCGCGCTTCCTGCGCGAGGCGAAGTCGGTCGCGAAGATCGGCCACCCCGCGATCGTCGAGGTCATCGACGCCGGCCAGACCCCGGACCACTGGCCCTACGTCGTGCTCGAGCTGCTGCACGGGCGCTCGCTCGGCAGCCTGCTCAAGGAGGGGCCGCTCGCGCCGCACAAGGTGATCGAGATCGGCCTCGACCTGCTCGACGGGCTCGTGGCCGCGCACGGCGCCGGCATCGTCCACCGCGACCTCAAGCCCGACAACGTCTTCCTGCTCGACGATCCGTCCGAGGTCCGGCTGAAGGTCCTCGACTTCGGGGTGGCCAAGAACCTCCAGAGCACGGGCCAGAGCGCGGTGCTCACCAAGCCGGGCGCCACCGTCGGCACCCCGAGCTACATGAGCCCCGAGCAGGCGCGCGCGGCGCCCATCGACGAGCGCACCGACGTCTGGTCGGCGGGCGCGCTCCTCTTCCACGCCGCCACCGGGCGGCCCCCGTGGGTCGAGGCGTCGATCCCGACGCTGCTCCTGAAGCTCGTGACCCAGGTCCCGCCCCGGCTCGAGGAGCTCGTGCCCGAGGCGCCCGGCCGGCTCCGGGCCGCGATCGACGGCGCGCTCCAGCCCGAGCTCGACAAGCGCTGGAAGTCCGCCGCCGACATGGCGGCCGCGCTGCGCGGATAGGCTATCGTCCGCCGCATGCGTCGACATGCGATCGGGCTGATGGTCTTGCTGAGCGTCGGGTGTGGCGAGGAGCGCGCGAGCGATCCGGCCCCGACCTCCTCTTCCACGACGTCCGGCTCCGAGGTCGAGGCGGAGGGCCCCACCTTCGACGGGCTCGAGGGCTTCTGGGACGCGGAGCGGGCCGAGGAGATCCTGGAGCGCACCCGCGAGTTCGAGGTGGAGGCGGACACGTCGACCCTGAACGACGGGGAGCGCCGCGCGGTCGGGCGCCTCATGCGGGTCGGCGAGATCTTCCACCGCCTCTACGAGGAGAGCCGCCACGCCCAGGCCACCGCGGTCGCGACCCACCTCGCCCAGCTCGAGGTGCCCGAAGCCGAGACCGCGCGGCTCGACGCGCTCCGCCGCCTCTACCGCCTCTTCGAGGGCCCGGTGGCGTTCACGCTCGAGGGCGAGCGGGTCCCGTTCGCGCCGGTGCGCCCCTACGAGCCCGGCCGGAACGTCTACCCGGAGGGCACGGAGGCGGCCGCGCTCGAGGCGTGGCTCGAGGCCCACCCGGACGCGGCGCCGAGCGTGCGCGCCACCCGCACGGTGGTCCGCCGACGCGACGACGAGACGGTCGCGGCCGACCGCGCCCGGCTCGCGCGGCACCCCTGGATCACGGCCCTCCACCCCGGCGTCGAGGAGACGCTCGACGGGGGCGGCGAGTACTACGCGGTGCCCTACGCCCTCGCCTACGCGGACGAGCTCGCCGAGTCCTCCCGGCTGCTGTTCGCCGCGGCCGACGACGTGCGCGAGGGCGACGCGGACCTCGCCGACTACTTCGAGGCCCGGGCCCGCGACCTGCTCGGCAACGACTACGAGGCGGGCGACGCCGCGTGGGTGAGCGGGCGCTTCGCCCGGCTCAACGCGGAGGTCGGCGCCTACGAGACCTACGACGACCACCTGCTCGGCCAGAAGGCCTTCCACGCGGTCTCGATCCTGGTGCGCGCGCCGGAGGCCTCGGCCGAGCTCGAGCGGGCGGTCGCCAGCCTGAGCGACTTCGAGGCCGCGCTCCCCGGCGGCCCCTACGAGCGGGTGCGCGGCGAGATCCCGATCGGGATCTACGACGTGCTCGCCGACTACGGGCAGGCGCGCGGCGGCAACACCGCCTCCATCCTGCCCAACGAGGCGCACATCACGCGCAAGTACGGCCGCACCATCCTGATCCGCCGCAACGTGATCACCCACCCGGTGTTCGTGGAGGCCGCGCAAGCTCGCTTCCGTGCCGCGGTGGACGAGGCGCACGCCGACGACCTCGGCCCGCGCGGAGCGTTCGACCGCACCGTCTGGCACGAGGTCGGCCACTACCTCGGCCCCAAGACCACCGAGGACGGCCGCGTGGTCACCGAGGCGCTCGGGAACCTGCACAACCACATCGAGGAGATGAAGGCCGACCTGGTGAGCCTGTGGCTCATGCCGCGCCTGGTGGAGGCGGGGGTGATCGACGCCGAGCGCATGCGCCACGCCTACGCGGCCGGCGTGCTGCGGGTGCTCGTCACGAGCGAGCCGCCGCGCAGCAGCCCCTACCGGACGATGCAGCTCATGCAGCAGCGCTGGCTCCTCGACCGCGGCGCCCTGGTGTTCGACCCCGAGTCCGGCCGGCTCCGCATCGACTACGCCCGCTACCCGGCGGCGGTCACCGCGATGCTCGAGGAGGTGCTGCGCATCCAGCGGAGCGGCGACCGGGCCGCGGCCGAGGCGTTCGTGGATCGCTGGGCGGTGTGGGACGACGCGGTGCAGGGCCGGCTCGGGCGCGCGCTCGACGCGGCGAGCCCCCGCTACTGGCTCCCCTCCTACGCGGCGCTCGAACGCGATAGGATCGACGCCACGGAATGAACGACGACCTCGACGACACCTGGAGCGCGGAGGCCGGAGAGGACGCCCCGGTCACCCTGGCGGAGCTCCCGGTGGGCGCGCTCTTCGCGGGCCGCTATCGGGTCGAGGCGCCGCTCGGTCGCGGCGGCATGGGCGTCGTCTACCGGGTGCGCGACGAGAAGCTCGAGGAGACGGTCGCCCTCAAGCTGCTGACGCTGCAGAGCGCGCGGGCCATCGAGCGCTTCCTGCGCGAGGTGCGGCTGGCGCGCCGCGTCACCCACCCGAACGTCGCCCGCACCCACGACCTCGGCGAGCAAGGCGGCGTGCACTTCCTGACCATGGAGTACGTGCGGGGCACGCCGCTCGACGATCTTCTCACAGAGCGCGGCGGGCTGGCGACGGAGCGGGTCCGCGACATCGGCGCGCAGATCGCCGAAGGGCTCGGGGCCGCGCACGCCGCCGGGGTGGTGCACCGCGACCTCAAGCCGGCGAACGTGCTGGTGGCCGAGGACGGTCGGGTCGTGCTCACCGACTTCGGCATCGCCCGAGCGACCAGCGCCGAGAGCGGCACGAAGACCGGCACGCTGATCGGGACGCCCCACTACATGTCCCCCGAGCAGGTGATGGGGAAGACCGCCGACGAGCGGAGCGATCTCTACGCGCTCGGCCTCATGCTCTACGAGATGGCGACCGGCGTCCTGCCCTTCGAGGACGCCGACACCCCGATCGCCATCGCCACCGCGCGCCTGCACCGACCGCCCGCCGATCCCCGCTCCCACCGGAGCGGCCTGCCGACCGAGCTGAGCGATCTGATCCTGCGCTGCCTCGCGCGCGAGCCCGACGGCCGGCCGCCAAGCGCGATCCACGTGAAGGCCGCGCTCACCGGCCGGCCCTCGCTCCGGGCCACCACGCCCACCTCGGGCTCGCGGCAGTCGCTCTACGCGCCGGTCGCCTTCGGCTCGCGCGCGCTCGCCATCCTGCCGTTCGTGTACCGCGGGCCGAAGGAGCACGACTACCTCGGCGAGGGGCTGGCGGAGGAGCTGATCGACGTGCTCACCCGCACCAAGGAGCTGAAGGTGCTCGCGCTCGGCGCGACCCGCCGCTACGCCGAGGACAGAGACCCGGCGCGCATCGGGCGCGAGCTCGACGCGGACGCGGTGGTAGACGGGACCCTGCAGCTCGGGGGCAGCCGCATGCGCTTCACCGTGCGGCTGATGGAGCCCGACGGCGTGCAGCGCTGGACCGAGCGCTTCGAGGGGAGCTTCGAGGATCTCTTCGAGCTGCAGGAGTCGATGGCGCGGCGGGTGGCCGAGGCGCTCCGGGTGGAGGTCTACGCGAGCCACCACCGTCACGTGGCGCCGCCGGAGGCGGTCGAGGCCTACCTGCGCGCGCGCCGCCTGCTCCGCGCCGACATCATGACCCGGGCCGAGAGCGCGGTGCAGCTGCTCGAGCAGGCGATCGCGCTGGCGCCGGACTTCGCGCCCGCCCTCCCCGCGCACGCCATCGCCTCGATCCGCGCGTGGTGGGGCCCGACCCCCGACGTGGACGGCGCGCGGAAGCAGCGCGCGGTGGAGAGCGTGACGCGGGCCGAGCGGGCGGCGCCCGAGCTGGCCGAGACGCACCTCGTCTCGGCGATGCTCGCGGTGCAGAACGGGGAGTTCCGGAGCGCGGCCGGCTCCCTCGCGCGGGCGCTCGAGATCGCCCCGACGATGGTGGAGGCCCATCAGTACATGGGCGAGCTGCAGCTCGAGTCGGGGCGCACCAAGGAGGGCAAGCGGCGCGTGGAGCTGGCCCTGGAGCTCGACCCGACGCTCTCGATCTGTCACCTCGCGCTCGCCCGGGAGGCGGCGCTGCGCGGGGACTGGGCGGCGGCCGAGCCGCACATGGAGCCGCTGCGGCCCACGCGCACGATCCCGGTGAGGGTCTCCGAGCTGCGCTACGCGCTCTACCGCGGCGATCGCGAGGAGGCCGAGCAGATCGTGCGCTCGCTCGAGGCCGACGGCTCCCCTCCGGCGCAGCGCCTGGTGGAGCTGGCCCGCGTGGCGCTCGGCGGCGAGGGCGTGGAGCAGGCCCAGGCGACGCTCGCGCTGATCCCTCGCTGGCTCGCGAACCGCCGCTTCACGAGCCTGATGATGCAGATCGCCACGGAGATGTTCGCGGCCGCCGGGCGGTTCGAGGAGGCGTTCGGCGCCCTCGAGCCGTGCGTCGACGGGGTGCTCATCGACGTCGTGTGGATGCGGCGCTGCCCGCTCCTCGATCCCCTGCGCGCCGATCCGCGCTTCGCGCCCCTCGAGGCCCGGGTGGCCGAGCGCGCCGCCGACATGTGGCGCAAGAGCTGATCAGCGCGCCATCGCGTGGAGCGAGCGGCGCAGCTCGAGGGCCGCGTGCAGCGTCGAGGCGCCCTCGGGCGCGGTCTCGGCCTCGACCTGCACGAAGTCGAGCAGGCGGTTCGCCGCGCCGAGCTCGCCGCGACGGGCGTGAGAGTGGGCCAGCCAGAGGCTCGTCGCCCACCTGCGTTCTGCGTGTCGCTCTCTCATGACATCGAGTCGTAGTCGCGAGGAGCGCTTGCCAACCCGCGGCGTTTTGCGCACAACCCCGCGCGATGACCCTGTTGAACGCGAAGATCGAGGGCCGCGCGCTGATCACCGGCGCGAGCGGCTTCATCGGCGGGAACCTCCGCCGCGCCCTGCTCGAGGCCGGCGCCGACGTGGTGGCGATCCGCCGCGCCAGCTCCCCGGAGCCGAAGGAGGGCCGGTCGGTGGTCGCCGACTACGCCGACGTGGAGCGCCTCACCGAGGTGATGCGCGAGGAGAAGCCCGACTGGGTCTTCCACGTCGCCGGGGCGACCAAGGGCGTGACCTACGAGGACTTCCAGCGCGCCAACGTGATGCCGACGCGCCACCTCCTCGAGGCGCTGCGGGCCGGCCACCCGGAGGTGAAGCGCTTCGTGCTCGTCTCCTCGCTCGCCGCCTACGGGCCGTCGTCGAAGGAGCGGCCGCACCGCGAGGGCGACGCGCCGAAGCCGATCGAGCACTACGGCCGCAGCAAGCTGGAGGCGGAGGAGCTGCTCCGCGCCACGCCGAGCATCCCCTGGACCGTCATCCGGCCGGGCGGCGTCTACGGGCCGGGCGACGTCGACTACTTCAACCTCTTCAAGGAGGTCGAGAAGGGCCGCAACGTCTTCTTCGGCAACGAGCACCGCTGGTTCTCGGCGGTCTACGTCGACGACCTGGTCCGCGCGATCGTCCAGGGGGCGCGAGCCGACGCCGCGGCGGGCAAGTCGTACTTCATCTGCGACGGTCGCCCGGTCACCTGGGGCACCTTCCAGCAGGCCATCGTCGAGGCGAGCGGCCGCAAGGTGATGAAGCTGAGCCTCCCCGAGGTGCTGGTGGATCTCGCGGCGTTCGGCGGCGAGCTCGCCACGAAGATCGACAAGAAGCCGCGGCTCTTCAACCGGCAGAAGGCGAAGATGGGCGCGCAGGACGCGTGGACCTGCCGCCACGACGCCGCCCGCGAGGACTTCGGCTACGCGCCCGAGGTCGAGCTCGAGGAGGGCGTGCGCCGCGCCCTCGGCTGGTACCGCGAGCACGGCTGGGTCTAGCAGACCGCTCGAGAGCGGCCTGTGCCCGTGCCCGCAGAAGACCGAGGCACTCGGGTCGGCGCCGGTCGCTATCGCGACAGCAGGCGCTCGATCATGCGCGGCAGGTGCTCGGTCGCCGAGCCCTGCGCGAAGTGGCCGCTGTCGCTCTCCTCGGCGAAGCGGCTGAAGGGGCTCGGATCCTGGTTGATCACCACCATCGGGATGCCGCGCTGGGCCGCGATCCCGCCGACCTGCATCGGGAGGTTGGTCGAGCCGCTCGTGCCCACCACGAAGAGGAGCGAGGCGGACGCGGCGGCGCGGATCGACGACTCGAAGTGGAACAGCGCCTCGTCGTAGTACTCGTCGAACCAGAGCACGTGGGGCCGCGCGAGCCCGTCGCCCGCGCAGCAGCTCAAGAGCCGCCGCGCCTCCGGGGTGAAGGGCGTCTCTCGCCCCCACGCGTCGCCGATCTCGAGCGGGACCGGGCTGAGGGCGGTCTCGCCCTCGCACCGCATGAAGTCGATGTTGCCGTGGATCTGATAGGTGCGCGCGATCGTGTTGCCGGCCCGCAGATGCAGCCCGTCGACGTTCTGGGTGATGAGCAGGAAGCGATCGCCGAGGGACCGCTCGAGGGCCACGAGCGCCTCGTGGGCGGGGTTGGGCACCGCGCGGCGGCACACGCTCCGTCGGTAGAGGTACCAGCGCCAGACCTCCTCGGGCATGCGCCGGAAGGCGGCGTTCGTGGCCAGGTCCATCGGGTGGTAGTTCTCGCTCCCCACCGTCCAGTAGCCCTCCTCGCCGCGGAAGGTCGGGATGCCGCTCTCCGCGCTGATGCCGGCGCCGGTGAGCACGACGATGGGGCCCTCGGCGTCGTGGCCGAGGTCGAGGAGGCGCTCCAGGGTCACGGGCTCACCGATATCACACCCTCCGCCGCGTTCCCGTAGACGAAGTCCAGCACCGCCCCCGGCACCGGGTTCTCGGGCACGTCCGCCGCGGTGAGCGGATCGATGTGGGTCTGGTCGGTCGCGTCGACGATCGCGAAGCCCGCCGGATCGTCGCGCCCCGCGCCCGCGTTCGGTCGGCCCGCGCCGACCGGAGCCACCCGCGCGCGCGCCGCCTCGTAGCGCTCCGGCGGGGCCAGCCCGGCGGCCACCGCGAGGATGGGCGCGTCCACCGCGGCGCCGTCGAACGCGCGCAGCCCCTCGCCCGCCTGCCAGCCGGCCTCGTCCACCGCCAGCCCGCCCACCGCCGCGAGGTCCAGCGTGAGGCGCACCGGGAAGTACCACTCCGCGAAGTTCGTGCGCCCGTCGATCCAGCAGCCCGCGAGGTTGGCGAGCGGGGTGAGCTCCTGCGGGTCGGCGTCCCGCGCGTCGATCCAGTCGTAGGTCGCCTCGCGATCCGAGGGTCGCTCCAGCGTGCTCCCGAACAGGCTCTCGTAGGACTCGAGCGGCCCTCCGGTCGACTGCCCCATGCCCACCGCCGCGAAGCTCAGCCCGTTCGAGCGGTCGTCGAACGCGAAGCCGAACGCCGCGGCGTTGGTCATCGGCGGCACGCGCTGCGCCGGGATGCTCATGAGCGTCGAGAGCACCATCGCGCGGCCGCGGTCGTCCTGGACGACGTCGGGCGCGTAGAGCGCGTCCATCGCCGCGATCTCGGCCCGCGGGTAGACCTCGACGCCGAGGAGCGGGAGCGCGAGGTAGCGGGTGGTCGACCGGATGGCGTCGATCCCGGGCACCATCATGAAGCCGCCGCTCGTCCCGTCCCGGTACTCCGCCTCGGTGATCGGCGTGGTGCCGGCCGCGCCGTCGACCAGCACGAGGCCGGCGACGAGCTCCGCGCCTCGCCCGCCCTCGAACCGCCAGGCGGCGAAGGCCTCCGTCATCGACGCGCCGAGCGAGTGCCCCATGAGGAAGACCCGCTCCGCCGGGACCCGCTCGATCACGAGACGGAGATCCTCGAGGTGCGTCTCGAGCCCCCACTCGCTCATGAAGGGCACGTCCTCCTGGGCCACGAAGCCCCCGAAGCGCTCGCCCCCGACGGTCTCGCCGCGGAAGTAGTAGCCGCGCGCCGCGTCCGCGTCCTCGAGCGCCTCGGCGGCGTCGAGCCCGCGCAGGTCCTCGAGCAAGTTGCTGCGCCGATCGACGACCCAGACCTCGATCGGCTCGGTGGCCAGCGAGCGCCGCACGAGGTGGCGCGCCAGCGGGTCGAAGCTGCCGGCGCCGCCGAAGATGCCCGGCATGGCCACCACGACGGCCCGCGCGTCCGGCGCGTCGACGCCCGAGTAGCGCACCAGCTGCACCCGGTTCAGCGAGGCGGGCGTCTCGTCCCCGGTCGCCGGGTTCGGCGGCGCCGCGTGCCCCTCCACGATCACGATCTCCCGGCGCACGCCGGGCTCGGGCTCGTCGACCAGGGGGACCTCGCCGGCCGGCCAGTCGCGTCGCTCCGACGCGTCCTCGACCGGCGCGGTGGCGTCCACCGCCGCGTCACTCTCCTCCGGGCCCCCGCCGCACGCCGACATCAGGAGCCACACCCAGCACCACCGTCGCATGGCGCCACTCTACCCCCGCGCGCGCTCCGAGCGCTGCTGTCAGCCGCCTTAACGCGAAGAGGCCCCGCGGCGCGCCGCGAGGCCTCTTGCGTCGAGGACGCCCGCCTCAGTTCGAGGCGCTGGCGCTCTTGGCCGACCGCGACTTCGACTTCGACGCGGACTTCTTGCGGGCCGGCTTCTTCGCGCGGGGAGCGCCGTTGGACGCGCCGTTGCGGGTCTTGGCCTTCGGGCCGGAGACCGCCTCGGCGAGCTCGGCCGCCTTGTCGGTGGCCTCCCAGGTGAAGGTCTTCTCGCTGCGGCCGAAGTGCCCGTACGCGGCGGTCGGGCGGTAGATCGGGCGGAGGAGATCGAGGGTCTCGACGATCGCGCGGGGGCGGAAGTCGAAGACCTTCTGCACCGCCTTGGCGATCACGTCGTCGTCGGCGGCGCCGGTGCCGAAGGTGGTCACGTACACGCCCATCGGCTTGGCGACGCCGATCGCGTAGGCGACCTGGACCTCGCAGCGCTTCGCGAGCTTCGCCGCGACGATGTTCTTGGCGACGTAGCGCGTGAAGTAGGCCGCGCTGCGGTCGACCTTCGACGGGTCCTTGCCGCTGAAGGCGCCGCCGCCGTGACGGCCCATGCCGCCGTAGGTGTCCACGATGATCTTGCGGCCGGTGAGGCCGGCGTCCGCGTACGGGCCGCCGAGCACGAAGCGGCCGGTCGGGTTGATGTGGAACTTGGTCTTCTTGTCGATGAGCTTCGCCGGCACCATCGGGCGGACCACCTCTTCGATGATCGCGTCCTTGAGCGCCTTGTGCTTGATCGACGGGTCGTGCTGCGTGCTGAGGACGATCGCGTCGATGCGCGTGACCTTGCCGTTCTCGTCGTACTCGCAGGTGACCTGGCTCTTGCCGTCGGGGCGGAGCCACGGGAGCTTCTTGTTCTTGCGGACCTGCGCCAGCTTCTTGGTGAGCTTGTGCGACAGCTGGATGGGCATCGGCATCAGCTCGCGCGTCTCGTCGCACGCGAAGCCGAACATCAGGCCCTGGTCGCCCGCGCCCTGGTCCTTGCTCTTGCTGGTGTGGGCGTCGACGCCGAGCGCGATGTCGGGCGACTGCTGCTCCACCGCGCTGAGCACCGCGCAGCTGTGGGCGTCGAAGCCCATGTCGCTGCTGGTGTAGCCGATGTCCGCGATCGCCTTGCGGACGATCGTGGGGTAGTCGAGCGTCGCGCTGGTGGTGATCTCGCCCGCGATGATCGCGTAGCCGGTCTTCACCATGGTCTCGCACGCCACGCGCCCGTTCGGGTCCTGCTCGAGGACCGCGTCGAGCACCGCGTCGGAGACGTTGTCGCAGATCTTGTCCGGGTGGCCCTCGGTGACCGACTCCGACGTGAACAACTTCCCAGCCATCTATCTCTACCCCTTGCTGAATCGCCGCTCACGCATACGCGCGCGCCTGCGGGAGGGCGCTTTGTAGACGGCGCCCCAGGACGTGTCAAACGCGCGCGTGGCCCTTCTCGCGGGGTCCCGGCCCTGGAATAATGCGCTCAGCCCTTCACCTGGAGCCGCCATCGATGTCCCACCGCCAGTGGTCCCCGATCCTCACGACGTTCCTCCTGGTCTGGGGCTGCGCCACCGGTGAGGGCACCCCCGCCCGGGACGGCGGCGGCGGGATGGACGGCGGGGCGCCCGAGTGTCGCTCCGACGACGACTGCCCGGACGACGGGGTGTTCTGCAACGGCGCCGAGGTGTGCCGCGAGGGCGCGTGCGTGAGCGCCGACCCGCCGACCTGCAACGACGGCATCGGCTGCACGCGGGACGAGTGCCTGGTGAGCGCGGACGAGTGTCAGAACACGCCCGAGAACAGCGCCTGCCCCGAGGGCACCGTCTGCTACCCGAGCCGCGGCTGCGCGGTGGCCCCGCCCTGCGAGTTCGACTCCGACTGCTCCGGTGACGGCAACTTCTGCAACGGCGACGAGGTCTGCGTCGAGGGGTCGTGCCTCAGCCCGATGGCGGGCCGCGGGTGTGACGACGGCGACAGCTGCACGGTCGACGAGTGCGTGGAGTCCAGCGAGTCCTGCGCGAACACCCCCTACGAGGACTTCCTCACCAACCCGATGCACTGCGGCACCGGGGCGAACGACTGCGTGCCCTGCGCCGAGCCGCCGGCCGGCTCGAACCAGGTGGCGGTCTGCGAGGACGGCGCCTGCGGGCTCGCGTGCGCGGAGGGCTTCGGGGACGCGGACGGAGACCCGGCCAACGGCTGCGAGTGCACCGTGATGTCCGAGGACGACCCGCCCGACGCCATGTTCGTCGACGCCGACTGCGACGGCATCGACGGCGAGGTCGAGGTGGGGGTCTTCGTGGCCCCGCCCTCGCTGGGCGGCAACGACGCCAACGACGGCGCCCGGGAGCGGCCGGTCGCCACCCTCGCGCGCGGCATCGACATCGCCCGCGCCGCGGTCGGGCGGCGACGCCGCGAGGTCTACGTGGCCGCCGGCCGCTACGACGAGTCGGTCGAGCTCGTGGACGGCGTCAGCCTCTACGGCGGCTACCTCGCGGCCGACGACTGGCGGCGCGGGGGGAGCTTCCTGAGCGAGATCCGCGGGGGCAGCACGGCGGTCGCCGGCACCGCGCTCACCCAGGACATCGAGGTCCAGCTGTTCACCATCACCGCGACCGACGCCACCGGGAGCGGCGAGAGCTCCTACGGCGTGCGCGTGCACAACTCGACCGGGCTGCTCACGTTGAGCCTCAACACGATCACCGCCGGCGACGGCGCGCCCGGGGCGCCGGGGAGCGACGGGACCCGCGGCGGCGACGGCAGCGACGGACGACCGGGCCACCCGGGCTGCGACGGCTGCTCCGGCAACTCGTGCGTGGGGACGGCGTGTGACGGCGGCGGCTCGAGCTGCGCCCCTGGCGGTGAAGGCGGACGCGGCGGTCACAGCTCGAGCAGCGGCGACAGCGGCTCGCCGGGGACCCGCGGCAGCGCGACCGGCAACGGCGGGGCGGGAGGCCGCGGCGGCAACGCGGCCGGCGTCTGCTTCGACCGCTCGGAGGCCGGCGGCGGCGGAGTCGGCGGCGGCGACGGCGCGGACGGCACCGCCGGTCCGGCCGCGAGCGCGGCGCCGGGCGGCGCGATGGCCGGCCGCTATCTCCCCAGCGCGGGCAACCCGGGGACCTCCGGCACCGACGGCGGCGGCGGCGGCGGCGGGGGCGGCGGAGGCGGCGGACGCTCCACCGGCTTCTGCAACTCGGATCGCGGCGGCGGCGGCGGCGGCGGCGGCGGCGCGGGCTGCGGCGGCACCGGCGGCGGCGGAGGCAACGGCGGCGGCGGCAGCTTCGGCGTCTTCGCGTCGAGCGCGCGCCTGTCGCTCGTGGACAACACGATCACCGCGGGCGACGGCGGCGCGGGCGGCGCGGGCGGCGCGGGCGGCGCGGGCGGCGGCGGGGGCAACGGCGGCTCCGGCGGCTCGGGCGCGGACGACGCGCGCGGCGGCGGCGCGGGCGGGCCCGGGGGTCGCGGCGGCGGCGGCGGCGGCGGCTCCGGAGGCCCGGGCGGCCCCGCCTACGGTGTGTTCACGCTCTCGACCGCGAGCACCAGCACCGGCAACACGATCTCGACCGGCAGCGGTGGGACGGGTGGCGCCGGCGGCGGCGGCCCGAGCCCGGCCCCGCGGGGCCCGGACGGCGCGAGCGGCAACACCTTCTCGCGCTAGCGCGCCGCGCTCACTGCCCGCTGAGGTGGGGGGGCTCGCCGTGCACGATCAGGGTGTCCTTCGCGTACTCGGGGCGCGCGTCGGGGTAGTCGATCGTGTAGTGCAGGCCGCGGCTCTCGCGGCGGGTGGCCGCGCAGGCGATGATCATCTCGGCGACGTCGGCGATGTTGCGCAGCTCCAGCAGGTCGCGCGTGACGAGGTGCTCCCAGTAGTACTCGCGGATCTCGTCCTTCAGCAGCGCCACCCGGCGGGCCGCGCGTCGCAGGCGACGGTTGCTGCGCACGATGCCGACGTAGTTCCACATGAAGCGGCGGATCTCGTCCCAGTTCTGGGTGACGACGACCGCCTCGTCGCTCGGGACCGCGCTCCCCACGTCCCAGTCGGGCGGCTCCGCGAGGCGGTGCTGCTGACGCACGTCCTTCAGCGCCACCGCGGCGCGCTTGCCGTAGACGAGGCCCTCGAGCAGGGAGTTCGACGCCAGGCGGTTGGCGCCGTGTAGGCCGGTGCACGTGACCTCGCCGATGGCCCAGAGGCCGGGGACCTTGGTGGCGCCGTGCTCGTCCACCACCACGCCGCCGCACATGTAGTGCGCCGCCGGGACGACCGGGATCGGCTCCTGGGTCAGGTCGATGCCGTAGCGGAGGCAGGTCTCGTAGATGTTCGGGAAGCGATCGCGCAGGTAGCCCGCGTTCTTCGCCGTCATGTCGAGGTACACGCACTCGGCGCCGGTGCGCTTCATCTCGTAGTCGATCGTGCGGGCGACGACGTCGCGCGGGGCGAGGTCCTTCATCGGGTGGTGGCGCTCCATGAACGCGTCGCCGTCCTCCAGCCGCAGGATCCCGCCCTCACCGCGCAGCGCCTCGCTGATGAGGAAGCTCTTCGCCTTCGGGTGGAACAGCGCGGTCGGGTGGAACTGGAAGAACTCCATGTTCGCGACCAGCGCCCCCGCCCGGTACGCCATCGCCACTCCGTCCCCCGTCGCGACGTCGGGGTTGGAGGTGTAGAGGTAGACCTTGCCGGCGCCGCCGGTCGCGAGGACGGTGGTGCGCGAGACGAAGGTGTGGACCTCCCCCTTCGACTCCTCGAGCACGTAGGCGCCGGCCACCTGGTGCGGCCCGCCGAACTTCGACAGCTCGATCAGGTCGACGGCCATGTGGTGCTCGTAGATGCGGATGTTGGGGTGAGCGATCGCGGCCGCGACCAGCACCCGCTGGACCTCCCGGCCGGTGATGTCGCCCGCGTGCACGACCCGGCGCGCGGTGTGGCCCCCCTCCCGGGTCAGGTCGAGCTCGTCCTCGCCCGCCTTGGCGTCGAAGCGCGCGCCGAGCTCGATCAGCTCGCGGATCCGGTCGGGCCCGTCCTCCACCACCAGCTCGACGATGCCGGGCTTGCTGAGGCCGTAGCCGACGTCGATCGTGTCCTGGGCGTGGGCCTCGAACGAGTCGTCCGGGTCCATGACCGCGGCGATGCCGCCCTGCGCCCAGTTCGTGTTGGTGTCGGCGATGCCGCGCTTGGTGACGACGGCGACCTCCCCGTGGCGTGCCGCCTCGAGCGCGAAGGTCAGGCCCGAGATGCCGCTGCCGAGGACGAGGTAGTCGGACTGGATGCGCATTGGGGAAGGCTAGAGCCAAGCTCCCCGAACGGGAATATCTCTACGACCGACGACCGTCCCGTCTTTTGGCGCCGGCCGGCCCCGTCACCTATCCTCGTCCTCGGACCATGCGTCCCCTCCTCGCCATCTCCGTGTGCTTCGCGCTGTCGCTGCCGCTCGGGTCCGCCCGCGCGGACATCTACACGTACACGGACGCCGACGGGGTCGTGCACTACAGCAACACCCCGCCGCCGCGGGCGCGTGGGGTGCGCCGGATCCGCACCGCGCCGCGCCCCGAGTCGGAGGCGGCGCCGCGGCCCGCGCGCCGGGGGCCCTCCCGCGGAGACGCCTCCCGCTACCGCCGCTTCGACGCGCACATCCGCGAGGCCGCCGCCCTCTACCGGCTGCCCGAGTCGTTCCTGCGCGCGGTGATCAAGGTGGAGAGCGACTACAACCCGGAGGTCGTCAGCCACGCCGGCGCCTCGGGGCTGATGCAGCTGATGCCGGCGACCGCGGCCCGCATGGGCGTGACCGACGTCTTCGACCCGCGGCAGAACATCCTCGGCGGCGCGCGCTATCTCCGCCTGCTCGCGAACCACTTCAACGGCGACCTGGTCCTGACGGTCGCGGCGTACAACGCCGGCGAAGGCGCGGTGATGCGCTACCGCGGCATCCCGCCCTACGCGGAGACCCAGCGCTACGTCCGGCGCGTGCTCCGCCACTACTACAACTTCCTCGAGGCCGAGGGGCAGGGCCCGGGCGCGATCGTGCGGGCCGCCGCTCAGCCGCGCTGAAGCGCGAGGCGGCACAGCTCCGAGGGCCGGTCCGGGTCGTCGGCGTCGGTCAGCGCCCACCCCCGATCGCCCTCGACCAGGAGCGCCTCGAGCTTGCGCAGCGACGGCGCGCCGTCGGCCTCGCGCACCGGCCCCCACACGATCCGGCCGCCCTCGACGAGGCCGATCCGCGCGCCGCGCACCGGGCCGTCCCGGACCGCGTCGGGCGAGTCCTCCGCGCCGGCGAGGAACCAGACCCGGGCTCCGTCGCTCGCCGCGTCCGTGAAGCCGTAGGGCACGGCGCCCTCGCGCCCCAGGTCGACGGTGCGGGCGGCGCGGATCGGCGGCGGCGGGCCGCCCTCGAGGTACCCCAGCAGCGCGTCGAGGGGGAGCTCGGCGATCGCGCTCACCGGCTCGAGCCCGCCCCGCGGCGCGCCGTTACCGCGCTGGAAGAGCCAGATCGCGTCGCCCACCACCGCCGCGCCTTCGACGTTGAGCTCCGAGCCGGCGAAGTCGAGCCGCGCCCGCAGGCGATCGTAGAGCGGGGTCGCGTCGACGAGGCGCGCCCGGGACGCCTCGGGGTCCACGATCGCGATCGAGGTCCGGCGCGGCCCCGAGCCCGAGCCGAAGAGCAGGCCTCGCCCGTCCGGCAGGGCGACCGCGGCCTCGAGGTCGGGCTTGTCGTCCCGGTTGCCGAGCCGCTCCTCGAACACGCGCCCGCCGTCGGGGCCGGGCGGCAGGGGGATCGCGTCGAGGGCGCCGTCCGGGCGGCGCACCGCGATCCAGGCGAGGTCGTCCTGCGCGATCACCCAGCCGCCCCGGAGCGCCGCGATCCCCGACGCGGCCCGCACGAAGCCGGGGCGGTCGCCCCGCGGCGCCGGGTAGCGGAGCGGCTCGCACGCGACCACCCGGGCCGAGAGGCCGAGGCCGGGCTCGGCGACGGTAGGCCCGGGGACGTGGCAGGCGGAGAGCAGGACGAGGGCGATCGCGGTGCGCATCTTTCGCTCCCCCGATGCTTTCGCATAGGATGAGCCCGATGCGTACCTGGCTGCTGATCGGGCTGCTCGCCCTCCCCTCCACCGCGCTCGCGCAGGAGACCGCGGGCGGCGAGGCCCCTCGCCCGGGCGCCGACGCCTACACCCAGCGCACCCAGGCGGGCATCGCGCTCCTCACCGGCGGTGACACCCCGGGGGCGCTCGCCGCGTTCCGGGAGGCGATCGAGATGGACGGCGGGCGCCCGATGGCGCCCTACTACGTGGCCGCGGCCCAGCGCATGAGCGGCGAGCTCGACGCGGCCCTCACCGGCTTCCAGCAGGCGGCGGCGCTGGCCGAGGCGGCGAACGCGCCCCGCTGGCGGGCCCGCGCGCTCCAGGGCGTGGCCGACACGCTCGAGCGCATGGAGGGCCGGATCCAGGACGCGCGGAGCGCGTGGCAGGCCTACATCGCGTTCGCCGACGCGAACCAGGCGGTGGCCTTCCCCCAGATGGGGCGGGCGCACCTCGCGGCCATCGATCGCGTCCTCGAGCAGGAGGGCGCCTACGGGGACGTGCGCGAGCGCATCGCGGCGCGCGAGCGCGAGCTGGCCGAAGAGGCGCAGGAGAGCAACCGCAGCCGCCGACGCTGATCGGCCGCGTGCGGCCGCCGATCGTGCGACGAGCGCCCGAGCGATCGTGGCATCACGCCACGCCGATCGCCCGGCGCACCCCGAGGGAGAGGGCCTGGCACGCCGCTTGACCCTTCTCCGGGGTGACATGCGAACCCCCACCTTCATGACGAGCACCCTGCTCGCCCTCGCGCTCGCCGCGCCCGCCGCCGCCCAGGAGGCCGAGCCGCGCGAGATGCCGTTCCAGAACGTCGAGTGGCGAGACGTGCGCGACGAGCGCAACGACCTGTTCACCCTCCGCGACATCCGCGACCAGTGGAACCGCGCGGTCGCCACCCGTGACCGCGTCCAGGAGCGCGTCGCCGATCGGCGGCTCCGCGACTGGCTCGACCGGGAGCTGCGCGAGGACGTGCGCGAGCTCCGCGAGTCCCGCCGCGAGACCCGTGAGGCCCGCTACGAGGCGGCCGACACCAACCTGATCGACGACCGCCTCGACGTGCGCGACGACGAGCACGACGAGGCTCGAGCCCTGGCCGACCTCAGGACCACGCGGCGCCTGATCCGCGAGCTCGGCGAGCTGCAGCATCACTTCGATCGCCGCACCGCCACCACCGCCCTCTACGCGCGGAAGCGCGGGATGATCGAGCGCCTGATCCGCCTCGCCGAGGACGAGCACCGGATGGCGCAGCGCGAGGCGCAGGAGGACCGCGAGGAGTACCTCGAGGACGTCACCCCGCGCCGCATCTGAGCGCGCCCGGAAAAGAGAACGGGGCCCCATCGAGCGATGGGACCCCGTCTCTCGTTCCGTCGTGCGGCCGTCAGCGAGGCACGAAGCGGAGCTCGGACTCGACGTGCGCGTCGACGTCGGCCTGGTCGAAGTAGAGCGGCGGCTGCTCGTTGCGGCGCCACAGCTCCGCCTCGTCGGCGTGATGCGGGCTCGCGACGTCCTCGCTCTGCCCGCCCGGGAGCGCGTTGAACGGGCGCGGGCCATCGGCCGTCATCTCCACCACCAGCCGCTGCGAGGCGCCGCTGCCGTGGGTGAAGCGCTCGCCGCCCCACATCGAGTAGTTGCCCACGTCGACGGCGCCGTAGTCGCCGTGCCGCGGGAAGCCGATCGGGAACTCCTCGGAGCCCACCGGCGGGATGGACACGATGCCGCGATCGGAGAGCGGCGGGACGATCTGGCTGAAGCGCACCGCGTGCAGCCGGCCCCAGCGCCACTCGCCCGGGTCCGCGCCGAGGCTGCTCTCGAGCCACTCCATCGCGGCGAGCACGGCCGAGACCACCCGCTCGTCGCGGGTCTCGATCACCGCGTCGGTGGTGATGTCGTCCCAGAGCACGGTGTCCGCCCAGCCGATCTGGCCGAGGTAGTCCTCGCGGAAGGTGTAGAGCGGCAGGCTGCGCTGGGTCTCGGCGTCGGCGAGCGCCCACTCCAGCATGCGCGCGGTCTGGCTCGAGCCCGGCCGGCGACCGATCGCGTCGGCCTCGTCGCCGAACGCGAGCGCGCTGAGCCGGGTGACGGTGGCGTTGAAGATCGAGGTGGCCACGCTGTCGGCGATCACGTCGGCGTCGGTGGCGCCCACGGCGTGCGGCGTCTCGAGCGACCAGGCCACCAGCCGCTCCCGCGCGGCGGTCAGCGCCGCCTCGCCGTCCGTCCCGGCGGTGGTCATCACCGCGAGCAGCGCCGGGTCGTCCGAGGGATCGGTCAGCGCGTGATCGATCGCGGCGACGATCGGGTCACGCATCGTGCTGCCGAGCGAGGAGCGGGTCTCCGCCTGCAGCGCGATCATGTCGTCGGTCGTGATGCCGCCGGCCCCGACGAGCTCGTCGAGCCGCTCGACGATGCGCCCCATGCGGTAGCCGACCGCGAAGTCGCCGCCGATGTAGTGCGCGTCGTTGCAGGGGTTGCCGTCCTGGGTGACCGGCACGTTGGCCTGGTTCGCGGTGGCGATGTAGCCGCGCGACGGGTTCACGTCGTGGGGGATGAAGCGGTCCTCGAGCGGGTCGGTCCACTCGAAGCCGCCCTGGCCCGGCAGGACGTAGAGCGGCGAGACGCCGGTGATGGTGCCGTTGGACTGCACCGCGAAGCTGCACGCCGCCGCGTCGCGCTGCGGGATGCGCGACTGGGTCGACCAGCCGATGTCGCCCGCCCGGCTGACGAAGCTGAAGTTCTGCGCCCCGACCTCGAAGGCGTCCTGGGCGGCGAAGGCGTCGTCGACGCTCGTCGAGGTGAGCAGGCCGACGAAGAACGCCAGCTCGTTCGAGACGTCCTGGCCGGTGTAGCGGACCGAGAGGCCGCGGCCGACCTCCGTCGCCCCGGTGGCCGGGCTGGCCACGTCCGGCGGGACGAGCGCGTCCGGGATGAGCGGGCCGTGGTGAGGCACCACGTAGATGGGCTGCTCGATCGGGTCGGCGCCGGCGACGCGGATCGTCTCGGTGATCACCGTGACCTCGACCTGCGCGCTCTCGAAGGTGACGCTGACCGGGACCCACGCCGGGGCCTCGGGCGTGCCGTCGTTCCGGAAGGTGACCTCCTCGTCGTAGACGTCGGTCACGTCGTAGCCGGTGGTGGTGGCGCTCCAGGCGAGGTCGCGGTTGTAGCCGAGCACCACGCCGGGGAGCGCGGCGAAGGCGACGCCCTGCGCGTCGATCTCGAGCTCCCCGCCCATGCGCGCGGTGTTCAGGTGCACGTACCACCAGACGCCGGGGCTGATCAGCGAGAGGTGCGGGTCGTTCGAGAGGATCGGCTGACCGCTCTCGGTGTGGTCGCCGTGCACGACCCAGCTGTTGGAGCCCATGTGCGGGTCACGCCGGAAGAGCGGGTTCCGGTCGAGGCGCGCGTAGAACGCCTCGGCCCCGTCGAGCTGCGCGACCGAGGGCAGCGTCAGATCGGCCGGCGGGCGCGGGCGGCGGATCGGCGGCAGGAGCGCGGTGGTGCTGCCGTCGTTGAAGTCGGGGCGGGTGTAGACGTCCCGCGCCTGTCGCTCCGACCAGAAGTCCGCGTAGACGCCCGCGCGCGAGGCGACGCGCTCGTCGAGGCTGGTCGGATCGAACGCGGCGCGCGCCCCCGCGAGGGCCGCCGTGCGCGAGATGTCGGCTCCGGCGTCGTAGCTCAGGTTGAAGGACTGGAAGCGCGCGATCGCGAAGATGTCGGCGGGATCCCAGTGCCCGAAGTTCGGGCTCGTGCGGATGACGTTGAAGAGCTCGAGGCCCTCGGTCGGCAGGTAGTCGTCCGCCCCGATGACCTCGTCGATGTAGAGGTTGATGCCCTCGACGAACGCCTCCGCCACCAGGCGGGTCCGGTCGGTCTCGGGGAGGCTCTCGTAGATCGCGCGGCCCTGGCGCTGGAAGCCGAGGAAGCGGGAGTCGCGGTCGTCGTCGACGGTGCTCGGCTCGAGCCCGCCGAGGACCTCGCCGAGGGTGCCGAGCACGCTGCGACGGAGGAACTCCATCTGGACGAAGCGGTCGCGGCTCATCAGGTAGCCCTGCACGACCATCAGATCGTGGACCGTCGTCGCGTAGATGTGCGGCATGCCGCGATCGTCGATCACCACCTCGACCTCACCGTCGAGGCCGGGCAGGTCGATGTCGTCCATCGTCATCGGTCCGGCGTCCCCGGGCCCCGCGTCGCTCGGCCCGGCGTCCACGCCGGCGTCGTCCGCGGGCGCGCCGTCGTCACAGCCGAACCCGATCATCGCCGCTACGAGGAGCAGCACCCATCGCATCTCTCCAGCCATCCCAAGTCCCCTTCCCGCAGCGCGCACCGCGGCCGCGAAAGCGACCGGGAGGGTAAACCGAGCCGCGTCCTCGTGCACGGACCGGATCGGGGATGCGCACCGGGCCGCATGGGCTATTCTCGCGCGCCGTGCCCGGAGAGCCCAACGCGCTGGAGCTTTCGGCGCCCGAGGTGAAGGCGCCTCGCGCGCGTCGCTGGCTGGTGCCGCTGATCGTCTTCGCGGTCACCGCGCTGACCTACGTGCTCGTCGCCGGGCCGCGCACCGAGGCCCCCTCGCCCAACAACCACTTCGCCCACCTGGCCGAGAGCTGGCTGAACGGCGAGCTGGCGGTGCTCGGCGGGCGGCCCCCCGGCTTCAACGACTGGGCCTGCGTCGACACCCAGACCGGCGAGGTCTGCCCGCAGCAGGCCTACCACCGGGCCGACGACCGCTACCGCTGGTACGTCTCCTTCCCGCCCTTCCCCGCCGCGGTGCTCGCGCCGGCGGTCGCGATCTTCGGGACCGAGTTCTCGGACCCGCTCTTCTGGGCGCTCTTCGCCGGGCTCGCGCCCGCCTTCCTCTACGTGCTGCTGCGCCGGCTGCGCGAGGAGGACCTCAGCCCCCGCTCGCCGCGCGAGGACCTGAGCCTGGTCGCCGTCTTCGCCTTCGGCAGCGTCTACTTCTTCACGAGCGTGCAGGGCTCGGTGTGGTTCAGCGCCCAGGTCGTCGCGTCGCTGCTCCTCGTCCTCTTCCTCTACTTCAGCATCGGCCTGCGCCACCCGCTGCTCGCCGGGCTGATGCTCGGCTTCTGCTTCATGACCCGCCCGAGCACCGCGCCGTGGGCCATCTTCTTCGCGCTCGAGGCGATGCGGGCCCACCGCCTCGAGGCGCGCGGCCTGCCGGAGGACGCCTCGATCTGGCGGCGCGCCTGGCGATGGATCGCCGAGACCGACTGGCCGCGGATCGTGAAGCCGTGCCTGATCTTCGCCGCGCCGATCCTCGCGGTCGGGGCGGTCGCGATGTGGATGAACGAGGCCCGCTTCGGCAGCCCGTTCGAGTTCGGCCACGAGTTCCTGATGATCCGGTGGCGCCCCCGCATCGAGAAGTGGGGCCTGTTCAACTTCCACTACTTCGCGAAGAACCTCGCGGTGATGCTCGCCGCGTTCCCGTGGCTGAGCGCCCTGCCGCCCTACGTGATGATCAGCCGCCACGGGCTCGCGCTCTGGATCACCTCGCCCAACTTGTTACCGGCGTTCTGGCCGAAGAAGGTGACGCCGCTGATGGTGGGCCTCTTCGTGGGGACCACGCTCGTGGCGATCCTCGACCTCTGCTACCAGAACAGCGGCTGGGTGCAGTTCGGCTACCGGTTCAGCCTGGACTACATGCCCGCGCTCATCCTGCTGCTCGCGCTCGGCGGGCGCCGCTTCGGGGTGGGCTTCCACCTGCTGCTCGTGTTCGCGATCGCGGTGAACGCCTTCGGCGCGATCACGTTCGACCGAGCGCACGCTTTCTACGACGACGACGGAACGCAGGAGCGCATCTTCCAGCCCGACTGATGGCCCGGCCCTCGGGAGCGTGGTATCCCATCGAGGCGGCGGGGGCCGACGGGGAGGGGGATCGAGAGTGCGCGTACGGGCTCGCGTCGATCATCGGGACGTGCCACCAGAGTCCACCGTGGTGGGCCTGAAGGCGCACGAGGGGCTGTCCAGGCTCTTCGACGTGCGCGTCGAGCTGCTGGCCCCCGCGGGCGACCTCGACCTCGAGGCGATGCTCTGGTCGACGATGGCGGTGACCCTCACCCCCGACCAGAGCGTCGGGAGCGAGCCGCGCTCGTGGCACGGCGTGATCGAGGCCGCCGACTACCTCGGCACCGACGACCGCTGGCACCGCTACCGCTTCCGCTTGCGCCCCACCGTGCACGGCCTCGCCTATCGCGTGCGCAGCCGGATCTTCCAGGACCTGAGCGTGGTGGACATCGTCACCCAGGTGCTGACCGACGCGGGCGTGCCGGCCGACGCGGTGCGCTGGGACACCGGCGGCGAGTACCCCGTGCGCCCCTACACCACGCAGTGGAAGGAGAGCGAGCTGTCGTTCGTGCTCCGCCTGCTCGAAGACGAGGGGATCTTCTACTGGTTCGAGCACACCGAGATCGATCATCTCCTGTGCTTCGGGGACGCGCCGGGCGCGCACGCTCCGATCGACGGGGACGCGATGATCCCCGTCGAGAGCCACGCCGCGCAGGAGGTGGACGCGGTCTGGCATCCGGTGCTGTCCAAGCACCAGGTCCACGACGTCTACACCTCGCGCGACTGGTGCTTCGAGACCCCTCAGGCGCCGCTCGAGGCCAAGACCGCCGACGGCGGAGAGCGCACCCGGTACGAGTACCCCGGCGGCTACGACGCGCAGGGGGACGGAGACCGCCTCGCGGGGGTCCGACTCGAAGAGGCGTGGCACGACGCGGTGACGCTGACCGGAGCCACGAGCTGCCTGCGCTTCGCGCCGGGCCGCAAGGTGGACTTCGTCGGGGTGCAGCCCGAGCCCCTCGGCGGCGAGTACCTGCTGACCCGGGTGGAGCACGAGCTGCGCGTCGGCGAGCGCGGCGAGGCGGGGGTGAACACGGTCGGCGATCACTCCGCCCGGTTCCACGCCATCCCCGCCGACGTCCCCTATCGCCCGCCCCGCGTGACCCACCGCCCGCGGGTGGTCGGTCTCGAGAGCGCGGTGGTCACCGGGCCGGCCGGCGAGGAGATCCACGTCGACGAGCACGGGCGCATCAAGGTGCACTTCTACTGGGACCGCGAGAACCCGGTCGACGACACCGCGAGCTGCTGGATCCGCTTCGCCCAGATGAACACCCAGGGCGCGATGATCCTGCCGCGCCTCGGCTGGGAGGTGCACGTCGCGTTCGTCGACGGCGATCCCGATCGACCGGTCGCGCTGCACAAGGTCTACAACCAGGAGACCATGCCGCCCTACGGCCTGCCGGGCGAGAAGACGCAGATGTCGCTGCAGTCCTCGACCTCCCCGGGCGGCGGCTCGACCAACGAGATCCGCCTGCAGGACGGCAACGGCGGCATGGACTGGTTCCTCCACGCGTCGAAGGACCTGAACGTGGTGGTGGCCAACGACGAGAACGAGACCATCGGCGTCGACTCGGCCGAGACGGTGGGCAACACGATGAGCGCGTCGGTCGGCGGAGACGAGTCGGGCTCGGTGGGGGCGAACCAGTCGCTCAGCGTGACCGCCAACTGCGCGACCGAGACGGCGGGGAGCAAGTCGGTGACGGTCGGCGGCAACGACGACTGGGGCATCACCGGCAACTTCGGCTTCAACACCGCCGGCGACCGCACCGAGGACATCGGCGGTCTGATGAACGTGCTCTCGAACAACGTCGCCGAGACCATCGGGGGCTCGCTCACACGGAGCGTCGGGGCCGTGCAGACCATCGCGAGCGCGACCGCCATCGCCGAGACGGTCGGGGGCAACAAGACCGAGACCGTCGCGGCCGCCAAGGCGATCCTCACCCCGGCCGAGCATCAGGAGAGCATCTCCGGGGTGAAGACCCTCACCAGCGGCGCGGTGACGGTGAAGACCGGCGAAGACGTCACCTACGGCGCGAAGGGCGCCATCGCGGTGACCGCGGGCGGCGTCATCCAGATCGACTGCGGAGAGGACGCGATGTTCTCGGGCTCGCAGGTCCGCGTGACCGCCGGCAGCGCCAAGCTGAAGGGCGGCGGCGGCAAGGTCGACCTCGGCGGCTCGATCACCGTCGACGCCAACAAGTTCGGCGGCAAGGGAGGCCCCACGCTCATGATCAAGGGCACCACGGACTACAAGAGTTGAGATGACCGAGCGCAACACGCTGGTGATCGACGGCGCGTCCTCCGAAGGCTGGGAGGTCAGCTACGCGGACGCGCACGAGCGCCTCTTCCATCCCACCCGCGTGATCGTGCGGGCCTGGGCCACCGAGCCGGTCGAGCTCGACGGTCTCATCGGCAAGGACGCCAGCCTCGAGCTGCTGGTCGAGGGGCACGAGCCGAGGGCGTTCCACGGGGTGGTGCTCGACGTCGCCGAGACGGCCCACCACGAGGACGCGTTCGAGGTCGAGGTCGTGTTCGCCTCCAAGCTCGCCCTGCTGCAGCTCGGGCGAGACCACCGCATCTACCAGGAGATGAGCGTGCCCGACGTGGTGCGCGACGTGCTCTCGCGCGCCGGGCTCGACGGGATCTGCGAGTGGGCGACGCAGGCGAGCTACGAGCCGCACGCCAACATCGTGCAGTACGGCGAGAGCGACTACGACTTCGCGACGCGGCTCCTCCACGAAGAGGGCATCGGCTTCCTGGTCGAGCAGGACGAGGCGGCGGAGAAGGTCGTCTTCTTCGACGACGACACCGCCTTCGAGGCGGTCGCGGGCGACTCGATGCTCCCCCACGTCCGGACGCACGGCGGAGGGCGCGCCGGGCTGTTCCGGCTCGTGCTCCATCAGCGCGTCGCCTCCGACCAGGTGATGCTCAACGACTACGACCTCGCGGCGCCCGCGACCGATCTCCGGCTCACCGCCGAGGCCGAGAACACGACGAGCCGCGAGGTCTACCTGCACCCGGGGAGCTACACCGACCCGGGCCGGGGCCAGCGCCTGACCGACGCCCTGCTCGAGCGGCTCGGCACCCGGAACCGCACCTTCGACGCCGGCACCAACGTGCCGCGGCTGATGGCGGGGCGCTTCTTCAGCGCGGCGGGCGCCGAGCGAGACGAGCTCGACGGAGACTTCCTCGTGCTCGACGTGCGCCATCGCCTGCGGCCGATCGACGACGCGCAGGCCGGCGGCGAGGGCGCGCGCGGGGTGGCCACGCGTTACCACAACGACGCCGAGCTGATCCCCCTCGAGGTGCCCTACCGCCCGCAGCACGCGGCCCCCGCGCCGACGATCGCCGGCGTGCAGCACGCCTTCGTCACCGTGCCGGGCGGCGAGGAGATCCACACCGACGACTACGGGCGGGTGAAGGTTCGCTTCCCCTGGGACCGGAGCGGGATCACCGACGACCGCAGCAGCACCTGGCTGCGCGTGAACCAGAAGGCGCTCGGCGGCTCGATGATCCACCCGCGCGTCGACTTCGAGATGATCGTCGGCTTCGAGCTGGGCGATCTCGACCGCCCTTCGATCACGGGGCACCTCTACGAAGCGGAGCACCCTCCGCCCTACGCGCTGCCCGGCGGCGCGACCCGCAGCTCGCTCCAGACGGCGACCACCGAGGGCGGCCCGGGCGCGAACGAGCTCCGCTACGAAGACGCCGCCGGCGGCGAGGAGATCTTCCTCAACGCCTCGAAGGACCTGACCGCGTCGATCGACAACGACACCAGCTGGAGCGTCGGCGCCAACCAGACCCGCGACGTGGGCAGCAACGAGACGCTCAGCGTGAAGGCCGACCAGTCGACCAGCGTCACCGGCAGCCGGAGCCTCTCGGTCGGCGGGGACCAGAGCGCCAACGTCGGCGGCGAGTACGGCGACGGCACCGGCGGAGACCTCTCGGTGAGCATCGGGGGCAACCGGATGGTGCAGGTGGGCGGAGACTGCTCCGAGGAGTCCGGCGGCTCGCTCACGCGCACGGTCGGGTCGTTGCAGTGCCTGACCGGCATCGCCGGCTACGCGCGCACGGTCACCGGCGACGTCACCATCGACGTGGGCGCGGCCTGGGCCGAGATCGCCGGCGGCGCGCGGGGACTCGAGATCGGCGGCGCGTACAGCGAGTCGATCGGCGCGCTCAAGTTCATCAAGGCGAAGAACGTCGGCGTCTCCTGCGACGCCGCGTACACGATGAACGCCGCCGCCGAGCTGGTGAAGGCCGGCGGCGGTCGCACCGACGACGCCAAGGGCGCGGTCGCGCTCACCGCGGGCGGCGCGGTGAAGGTCAAGGCGACGAACATCGTGTTCGAAGCGAAGAGCAAGCTCGTGTTCCGCGGCGGGGCGGGGAGCATCGAGATCACGAGCGCCGGGATGGTCACGGTGAAGGCGCCCAAGATCAAGGTGAAGAACGCGAAGGCGCTCAACCAGATCATGCACAAGTCGGGGTGACGGGCATGGCGGATCAGACCTACATCCGGGCGTTCATGGACACGACGGCGTGCGACGGCATGCCGCAGGTCCTCGCGGTTCGCGGCCACGAGCGGCTGAGCCACCCCTACCTCTACCGCATCGACGTCGAAGCCGAGGGCCTCGACCTCGACGGCGGGGTCGGCGCGAGCGCCTACGTCGTGATCTCCGACGAGCAGGCCAACGAGCGGCACGTGCACGGCGTGATCGAGCGGCTCGAGATCGCCGGGAGCCCCACCCCGGAGATCCTCCGCGCCCGGCTGCACCTCACCCCGGCGCAGGCGCAGCTCCGCCACCGCTACGGGTGCCGCATCTTCCAGGAGATGACCACGCCCGACATCGTCAAGAAGGTGTTCTCGGACGCGGGCATCGACGACGCGCTCTTCCGCTGGGACCTGCAGGGCAGCTACGAGACCCGGACCTACTGCGTGCAGTACGACGAGTCGGAGTGGGACTTCGTCAACCGCCTGCTCGAGGACGAGGGCATCTGGTACGCGTTCGAGCACGCGGTCGACGCGGCGGTGATGGTCTTCGGCGACGCGTCCGACCAGGTCGAGGCGCTGCCGGCGGCGACCCTGCGGTACCAGACGGCCGACCGCGCGGGCATGTCGCTCGGCGACGCGCGCGTCTTCGAGTGGCGCCGACGCCGCCGGCTGGTGGAGTCGAAGGTCAGCCTGAACGACTACGACGGCCTGCACCCGTCGCTGGACCTCGCCGCCGAGAGCGAGCAGGACGAGCTCCACGCGCGCGAGCACTACGAGTACCCGGGCGGCTACGTGGCGCAGGGCGAAGGGAGCCGGCGCGCGGCGGCGCGGCTGCAAGAGCTGTCGAGCGGCCGGCGCAGCGCGCGGGGCACGACCGAGCTGGTCGCGATGCAGCCCGGCAAGCGCTTCGAGCTGCTCGACCACCCGATCGCGGCCGGAGAGCACGTGGTGACCGAGGTGGAGCTCCGCTTCATCTTCCATCCTTCCCGCAACGAGGGCATGCCGCTCGCCATCCCGACGACCGATCGGCACCGCATCGACTTCGAGTGCGTGCCGCGGGACCAGGTCTTCCGCCCGGCGCGCCGGACCCGTCGCCCGCGCATCGACGGAGTGCAGACCGCGCGGGTGACCGGCCCGAGCGGCGAAGAGATCCACTGCGACGAGCACGGCCGGGTGAAGGTCCAGTTCCACTGGGACCGCGACGGCGAGATGGACGAGAAGACGTCGTGCTGGATCCGACCGACCCAGGAGCACACCACCGGCTCGGTGATGATCCCGCGCATCGGCTGGGAGGTGCTCGTCCAGTTCTACGAGGGCGACCCCGACCGCCCGGTGGTGCTCGGCCACCTCTTCAACCCGCTTCACCAGCCCGCCTACTCGCTGCCGGCGCAGAAGACCGTGACCGGACACCGCACGGTGTCGTCCCCGGGGGCCGGGGCGATCAACGAGGTGATGTTCGACGACGCCTCGGGGTCCCAGCAGATCGCGGTCAACGCGGGCAAGGACCTCACGATCAACGCGGTCAACGACAAGACCATGCAGACGGGCAACCAGCTGCAGCTCCAGGTGGGGGCCAACCGCACCTTCAGCGTCGGGGCCGACCAGACCATCTCGCTCGAGGCCAACCACGACGGCGCCGTGGGCGGCGACCACGCCATCGACGTCGGGGGCAACCGCACCGTCCGGGTGAGCGGCAACGCGGCCGACACCGTGGCCGGCTCCATCGCGCTCAGCGTCGGCGGGCTCGAGAACATGATGATCGGCAACCCGCTCTCGGCGGTGCTGGAGATCATCGCGAGCGAGGCGATCGCCGCCGCCGAGGGGGCCGCGGCCGCCGCCGCCGACCGGGTCCAGGGCGCGCTCCTCGCGCCGATCCAGCCGGCGCTCGACGCGGTCAGCGGCGCGCTCGGCGAGGCCTCCAGCTACGCCGGGCCCGCGGCGGCGATCCTCGGGGCCGACAACCCGGCGGTCGCGCTCTATGGCGACACCTTGAACGGGCTGAGCGAGGCGACGACGCCCCCCGACCTCGCGGGCATGGCCGGCGGCATGGCCTCCGCGGCGGCGTCGGACGCGCTGGCCGCGGCCGGGGTCGGCGGAGGCGGAGGCGGCGGCGGCTCGGGGGTCTGGGCGACCACCGTCGCCGGCGACATGAGCGAGACGATCGGGGCGCTGGGCGCGATGAACTCGGCCTACGGCGTCACCTTCGGCGTGGGCGGCTCGAGCACGGAGACGGTGGGCGCCGCGCGCGCGGAGCTGGTCAAGGGCGGGCACAGCGAGTCCGCGGCCAGCAAGACCGAGACGGTGGGCGTCTACTTCGTCAACGCGTCCGGCGGCTTCTCGGTCGAGGCGACCGGCGCCATCGCGCTGAACACCGCGTCGTCGAAGTGGACGCTGGGCAAGGGCTACGCGGCCACCGCGAAGGCCCTGTGCGCGGTCACCGCCGCGTCGATCGACCTGAACGCGTCGGAGACGATCACCCTCAAATGCGGCGGCGGCGAGGTGATCATCGACAAGAGCGGCATCTCGTTCAAAGGCGACATCAAGGTGTCGGTCGAGGGCAGCACGATCGAGGTCGAGCCGCCGGCGATCGGACCGTAGGGAGGCAGGACATGGGTGCCGAGCAGAGAGCCGAGGACGACACGGCGAGCGCGGAGACGGAAGCCACGGAGACGACCCCGCCCGCGCGGCTCGTCTACACGCAGGCCCCCGTCCTCCTCGGGCGCCTCGAGGAGAGACTCGAGGACGGACGATGGCGGGCGCGCGTGGGCGCCGTCTCCCGGGAGATCGCGGTCGACCCGGCCGTGGATCCCGCGCTCCTCGAGGAGGCGCTGGAGCTCGGCGCGCGCGTCATCGTCGAGGCCGAGCCGGAGCCGACGGTGGTCGGGGTGGTCGCCGTGCGGCGCGCTCTCGCGGTCCAGCCGGACGGGAGCGTGCAGGCGAAGGTGCGCGCGCTGAAGGTCGAGGCCGACGACGAGATCCTGCTGAAGGTGCCCGGCGCGTTCGTCCGCACCAAGGCGCGCGAGGTCGAGGTCTACGGCGAGCGCGTCGTGACCCGCGCCCGGAACCTGGCGAAGATCCTCGCCGCCATGATCAAGCTCAACTGACGTGGACGGCGCCACCGACACGGGACCCCGCCTCCCCGAGCTGCGCACCAAGCTCGACGTCGCCCTGACGGGCTTGCGCGCCATCGTGGATCCGGCGGTGCCGGTCGCCCACGCGGAGCGGGCGCTCGGCGAGGCGCTGGAGCACGTCTACGCGGCGCTGGCCGACCTCGGCGACCACGCCACGTTCCAGGGCGAGACCCGCGCGGCGGTCGAGGACGTGCGGGCGGCGCTGGCGCACCTGATGGCGGCTCCGTCGGCGGACGCCGGGGTCGACCAGGTCGCGGCCGCGGTGGCGGAGGCGCTCGGCGGCCTGCAAGGGGTGACCTGGGCGCTGGCCCCCGGCATCGAGCTGCCTCGCGCCGACCGCGCGACGCCCTTCCTGCGCGCCTCCGTCCAGGTGCCGCGCCTGCTCGAGCTCGGCCGCGCGGTCCTGCGTCCGGCGATCCCGCTCGACGCGCCTCCGTTCGCGCTCCCGGAGCCCGCCCCCGAGGTCCTGCCGGCCGCCGGTCTCTCGCTGGAGGCGCTCCGCGAGCGCATGGCGGCCCACGCCGCGCGGCTCGAGGAGCTCGCGAAACCGAAACCCGCGCCTGCGCCCGAGCCCGAGCCCGAGCCCGAGCCGCGCGCCGACGACGCGCTGATCCGGGAGCGCTTCGGTGTCGCGATCACGGACGAGGCGCTCCTGACCGAGCGCGCGCGCGACTGCATGGACGACCTCGGGATGCTGGGCCGCATGCGACGGCAGGGCGACCTGGAGCCCTGGGCCGCCGGTGAGGAGTGCGAGCGCCGCATGTTGACCAAGGTCGACGCGATCGCGGCCTGCGGCGCGTCGGTGTTCCCGCACCTGGTGCACCTCTTGGACGACCGCCCGCTGCCCGACCCGGAGATGACCTTCGGCAACGTCTACTTCTTCCTCTCCATCGCCGGCGACGACGCCTTCGACCAGGCGGCGCGCATCCTCGAGACGGCCGAGCTCGGAGAGCCGGGCATGCTCGAGCTCTGCACCGACGCCCTCGTCTTCGCGCCTCACCCCCGCGTCGACGCGTTCATGTCGCGCTGGTCGCGGAGCGAGGTGGCGGACCGCCGGGCGCTCGCGGTCGAGGTGCTGCGGCGACGCCGCGCCTTGACGCGAGAGCTCTTCGACGCGCTCGGGGGAGACGACGACGCGCGCGTCCTCGCCTCGCTCGCCCGGGCCCTGCCCTTCCTGCCGGGTGGCCCCCCCCCGGGAGCGCTCGGCTGGTTCTTGCAGCGCTCGGAGGAGCCGGTCGTGCGCGCCGCCATGGAGTCGGCGATGCGGCTGCGCCAGGTCTCCGGCTACGAGCGCGCGGTGCAGATCACGAGCGCTCGCGACGGCGCCTGGGCGGAGGCGGTGCTCTTCGTCGGGATCTCCGGCGGCCCCGAGGTCCGCGCGGTGCTCGAGGACGACATCGCGTCCGCGGGATCCAACACGGCCCTCCGCGCCATCGGTTGGTACGGCGACCCGACCTTCGTGCCGTTCCTCCTCGGGCGCCTCCGGCATGGAGACGAGGGTGCGCAGGCGGCGGCGCTCGAGGCGCTGGAGCGGATCACCGGCGCGTCCATCGTCGACGCGTCCCTCGAGGCGGAGCACGCGCGCGGCGAGGAGCCGTTCGTCGGACGCCGCCCCCCCTACGAAGAGCCCGGGATTCTCGACGGCGATCCCGACGCGTGGCAGGCGTGGTGGGAGCGCTGGGGCCGCGCCGCCGAGCCCGAGGGCCGCTACCGCTTCGGGCGCCCCTGGACGCCGACCGCCTCGTACGAGGAGGTCCTCCGCGAGACGTCACTCCAGCGCGACCGCCCCTGGGCCGTCATGGAGCTCGCCACGCGCGGAGGGCGCCCGCTGCCGCTCGACTGGCACGACCTCATCGTCCGTCAGCGCGCCGCCGCCAGGTAGTCGGCGGGCCGGTCAACGCCAGTGCTCGGGCGCCGCGAAGCGGTGAACCCATCCGCGCGCGTCGTCCTCGCCCCAGCGTCCGGAGAACCGAGCGGGCTCGGGGTCGAGGTAGCGGTCGAGGCGCTGGGCGACCTCCGCGAGCGCGAGCGGGAGCTCCATCTGATTGACGTCGGCGAGCTCGGGCGACGCGCCCGCGCGGATCAACGTGCCTCGCGAGAGCTGGAAGACCTTCACGTCCTCGTGGTCGAAGGTGAGCTCGGCGAGCGAGCCCGCCCGTTCGCGGGGCAGCAGATCGGGCCCGAGCAGGCTCAACCAGGCGGGGGAAGGGAGCCAACGCAGCGCCGCCTTGGCCGCCTTGGCGGGCCGGGGCACGTCCAGGCCGAGGTAGCGCTTGCACATGCCGTAGAGCGCGTCGTCGGCCGTGCCGCCGAGGCCCGGCGCGACGCTCGCGATCCAGCCCGCGGTCGCGCAGCGGATGGGGTGCAGCTGGCCGATCTCGAGGGCGAGCGCGAGCAGCTCGTCGGCCGGGAACTCGCGCGGGAAGATCAGCTGCGCCCAGCCCGCGTGCCGAGCGCGCGCCGGGTCGACCTCGTGATACCGGAAGGCGACGACCGGGGCGAGGCGGTCATCGGCCACCTCGAAGGTGAAGAGGTGGCGGACGCGCCCGAGCACCCGGTCCGCGACCAGGTGATTGCGGAGCGCGTCGATCTCGGTGTCCACCCGCGCCTCCCAGCGGTGCATCATCGACGTCGTGAACCAGCCGAGCGCCGCGGGATCGACCCGGCGCAGGAACGCGTCGAAGAGCGCGGGCGCGCCCTCCGCGCTCCAGTGGAGACCGTCGCTGAAGTAGACCGTCAGGCCCTTGGCCACCCGAACGATCGACAGCTCGCGGTCCGCGTCGAGGACCGCGCGCTTCGGCGTCAGCGAGGGCGCCTCGTCCACGTCACGGCTCCAGCGCAACCTCGGCCATCGTCTGCAGCATCTCGGCTGCGTCCTTCTGGTCCGGGGTCCCGTTCGCCACGTAGTGATCGATGAACCCGAGCAGCGGGGTGCGCTGGATCTCGGCGAGCGGGATGGCGAACACGCCGTCGAGCTGCTCGTCCGCGTTCGGCGTCACCACGGTGGCGGGATCCGCCTCGTATTCGACGACCATCCAGTCGTCGATCTCGGACGCCACGTCGGGGTTGGCCAGGATCGACAGCAGCGCGTCGTCCTGCATGAGCCCCTCCGGCGTCGGGTGGGCGTAGGCCGCGTCGTCCGGGAGCGGGTCACCGTTGATGTTCCTGCGTTCACGAACGTCCGCAGGCTTTCCGTCCTTGCGGGTCCTCGAGAAGTACCGAGCCATCGCGCCTCCCCCGGGTTAGAATGACGAGGTCGGCAGTATCGGCAAACGAACGATCCCGTCAAGCGAGACCGCCGACCGATGACGACGCCCGCTCCGCACACCCCGATCAACATGGTGAAGGGGGGCAACAGTCTCTTCTTCTCCGCCCAGTGCGTCGCGCTGCTCGCGAAGTGCGGCTACTCGCCCGACGACTTCGGGACGTACGATCAGGTTCAGAAGCGTTGCTCTCAGGCGCGCGACAAGTGCGCGACCTTCGACGCGCAGAAGAAGGCGCGCGAGGAGGCGATCGCGCGCGGAGTCCCGGAGAGCGAGGCGCCCGCGGTCACGGCTCCGGAGCCCAGCGACCACGAGCGCTTCCTGGCCAGCTGCCAGTCCGGGCACATCGCGCAGGACGCGTCCATGCGGAACAGCACCGACGGTGACGGCAACGCCGGCCGCGGCAACCCCTGCGCGAACGACGGGCGCGTGGACGGCTACGAGACCCGCCTCGCGCCTTGCATGCCGCATCAGGGCGCGGCGGACGAGCCCGGCAGCCAACACCACCTGGTCAGCAACCTGGAGAACTCGCAGCCGGTGTCGGACGGCGCCAGCCGCGGCAGCGACTACGACCCGACCAAGCTCGACGCCGACTGTCAGGCGCGCACCGACCAGGCGCTGCAGTGGCGCGAGGAGACGGCGGGCGACTGGAACCTCGCCGCGGACAACGGGAAGCCCGGCGAGCAGCCGGAGATCACCGACGCCAGCGCGGCGGCGTACTTCGAGGGGACCGATCCGAAGAAGTCGGCCGAGCTCCAGGGAACGCCCAAGGAGCTGACCGGCGACACCGCCGCGGAGTGCATCGAGTCGTTCCGCAAGGCCGGCGAAGCCGAGATGAAGGCCAAGTGCGCGCGCGACGTGGAGAAGAACAAGGCCACCGCCAACGGGGGCGCCGACAAGTCGGACGAAGAGGGGAAGGCGCATCGCGAGCGGCTCGCGGAGCGCGCGAAGCAGGACGCGGAGCGCGAGCAGGCGGCCAAGGACGCGATGCACACCGCCAACCGCTCGATGGGCCAGCGCCGACGCGCGATGCGGGACGCCACCCGGGAGTACAAGAACAACCCGACGCCCGAGAACAAGGCGAAGATGAAGGAGAAGATGAACAACTACTGGGCGTCGCAGGAGGAGTCCCGGCGGGCGACCGAGCGATACGACCAGGCGACCGACCGCGCGCGGGACTCCCGGCGCGCCAACAACCGCGCCCGCTACGCTCAGTGTCGGCGTGAGCAGGGGGAGCGCATGAACGAGGACGGGACCGGCGGCAGTCACAACCCGCGTGTCCCCGGCTACAACACCTTCGCCGACCCCAGCCCCAGCAGCGGCGGCGCGAGCGGGACCTGATGGACGACCTCTCCTACCAGTACAAGTACAACCACGCGCGGGGGCCGAGCCACGACGACTGCGTCTGCGCGGGCTACCGGTGGGCCGCGGACGCGCCGATGGTCGACGACCTGACCGAGTCGAGCGTGCTTCGGATCCGCGGCGGGCAAGTGGAGCGCATGCTCCGCGTGGCCGGGATCGTCACCGGGGTGTGGCGCTCGCCGGCGGGGGTGGTGTTCGCCTCGCTCATCGACGGCCGGCTCTTCTGGCGGCCTCAGGACGACGTCGGCGCGCCGTGGCACGAGCACGACACCGGCGGGAGCCTCAGCTTCGTCTGGGGGCTGCGCGAGGACCTCGTCTTCGCGGGAGGTCTCCGCGCCGGCCGGCCGGTGATGTTCCGCGCCGACGGCCGGGACCCGACCCACACGGCATGGACCGAGGTCGCCTGCGACGGCCACCCGACCTGTGTGCACGGCGTGCACGAGGATCTGCTCTTCGCGGTGGGCTACGACGGCTTCATCGGGCGCTGGAACGGCACCGCCTTCCGCGCCCTCGGCTCCCCCGTGCAGGCGCCGCTGGCGAGCGTGCACGTGGTGGACGCCGGGGAGGCGCACGCGTGTGGCCCCCGCGGTCACGTGCTCGAGGGGAGCGCGCACGGCTGGGTCGAGCGCCTCGTGGCTCCGCACCCGTTCTCGGCGGTGCGCAAGTGGGGCGGCAAACTCTGGCTCGCGGCCGCCGACGACGGGCTGATGACGCTGGGCGACGACGACGCGCTCGAGGTGGCGCGCGACGACATCCGCGCCCGCTCGCTCGACGCCGGGGAGCGCTTGCTGGCGGCGGCCCCCGATCGCGTCACGAGCACGGCGGACGGCGCGACCTTCGCCGGCTGGGCGGTGGACGGGCTGGTGAACGCGCTGGCCGGGACGCGTCCGGCGTGGCGGATGTGAGCGGCCGTCGCTACACGCCCGACCACGTCTGGATCGACGACGCCGGTCGGGTGGGCGTGACCGCGCACCTGCTCCGGCGCCTCCCGGAGCTGGTGGCGCTTCACCTGCCCGACGTGGGCGTCGAGGTGCGCACCGCGGAGCCCTTCGGGGCCCTGGAGGCCGACAAGGGCGCGTTCGATCTCCATGCCCCGTGCGACGGGGTGGTGCGCGAGCGGAACCCGGTCGAGCCCGCCGCGCTCGACGGCGACACCTGGCTCGTGCGCCTCGAGGGGCGTCCTGGACGCCTCCTCGACCGGGACGCCTACGCGGCGCGCCGCGGCCCGGTCAGGCTGGCGCGCGAGCGTTGAACGGGAAGCCCCGCTGGCTCGAGAGGTGGCAAACGATGGCGCAGGGGCACCCGGCCCCCTACTACGACGACCGACCCGAGACGACGGCAGGCGACGAGCGCAGCGAGGTCGCCGCACGCAAAAAGCTCAGCGAGGAGCAGGCGGCGGGATGGCCTCGAAGAGGACGACGCCGCGCTCCCCGCCGTCGCTCGAGCCAGTGACGAGCACCGTGCGCCCGGCCGGGTCACCGCGGCGCAGCCCCTCGACGCCGAGCATGACGCCGGTGGGCATGGTCGCCGCGCCCAGCTCCCCGAAGTGGCTCGGCAGCATGTCGAGCGAGCCCTCGGGGGTCATCGCCAGGTGCGCGGCGCGCGGCCAGGCGAGCTGCAGCTCCTGGAGGCGGAGGCTCTCCCCAGTGGCGTCGGACAGCCACCAGTCGAGCGCCCGCCCCTCGTCGACGAGCCGGCGCACGACCGCCACCGCGGCGCGCGAGAGGCCCAGGCCGAGCTGGCCGACGTCGTTGTCGCGCCGGGCGACCTCCTCGTGGGTCGCGGCCGACAGCAGGCGCGCGGTCGGCTCCACGCCCATCTCGCGGGCGACGTCGGGGCGCGCGAGCACGAGCACGGTCGCCGCCTCGCCGGGCACGAACGCCTCCCGCCAGTCCGAGTCCAGCACGCGCTCGTCGGCGAAGTGGTGCTCGAGCAGGACCGGGTCGTAGTGGCTGTCGGCGCCGAGCACGAGCCCGAGATCCAGCTCCCGCCCCTCGAGCGCGCGGCCCAGCCAGAGCGCCGCGTGGGCCATCGACGCGTGCCCCTGATCGTAGGTGCGCGGCTGCACGTCGAGCCCGCGCTCGAGGAGGGGGCCGACGAGCTCGCTCTCCAGCCGACGGCGGAGCTGCGACGCGCGACGCTCGAGCCCCGGCAGGTCGGCGCGGTCCGAGATGCACAGCGCCACCCCGACCCGGGCGGAGGCCGGGATCCGGGAGAGCGTGCGGTCGACCGAGGCGATCGCGCGGGCGGCCATCGCCGCCACCCGATCGACGCCGGTCGTGCGCGGATCGAGCTGGCGCACCCGGGCGAAGCTCAGCACGTTGCCGCTGGGCAGCCGGAAGGGAGACTCGACGAAGGCGGTGATCTCCGCGCGGCGAAACGCCCACGTCTGATGCGGGTCGAGCCCGATCGCGTTGCAGGTGCCGACGTCCACCAGCACCGGCTCGCGAGAGCTGCGGGCGCCGAAGTGCGCGACCTCCACGCTCATCGGAGCTCCTTCTCGTGCACCTGCACGAAGCGCAGATCGGCCGCGCGGCGCGGCAGCTTCACGACGCTGCGCCAGGTCAGCGTCGCGGCGCGCGCGTTCGGCTCGAGCAGCACGGTGTCGAGCTGCGGCGGGTGCTCGCTCAGCCGGTCCGCCGTCTGCAGCCCGACGAAGAAGCGCAGCTTCGGCAGCTCGAAGGCGAACGGCCCCTCCTCGTGCATGCCGGCGACCTCCACCCGCTCGCCACCCTTCAGGGGCGCCGGGGTGATCTGGTCCGGGGGCGCGCACTGGTTGAAGCGCGGATCGAAGTCGAGCGGCAAGAGCGGCATGCGCTCCTCCATCCAGAGCGCGTCGCAGGTCCCCGCGTACTCCCGCCGCGGCGCGAAGTGTCGCCCGATCGCGCCCAGCCCGGCCGGCCGAGGCCGGGTGCGCTGGCTCTTGATGAGCTCGCCCGGGTCCTCGACCTGAGGCCCGCGCTGCCCCTCGAGCGCGTCCACCTCGCGGACCAGCCCGCAGCCGCTCGGGTTGCGCGGCTCCTCGAGCGGCCGCTCGGGGTCGGTCTCGTAGTCGGCGCCGCCCCACGCGTGCTCCCAGCGGACGGGGACCGCCTCGAAGGGCTCGGGCGCGGTGAGCGACACCTTGCCGATGCCGGCCTTGTACCAGACGCGGGGACCGAACACGCGCACGTATTTCTGCACCTGGCCGACGCGGACGTGCACGTCGAGCTCTCGGACCGCCTCCCGGTAGGGCGCCATCGCGCTGCCGGCCACGATCACGTCGGTGCTCGGCTTCCGGGTGCACAGATCCGTCGGGAAGCGGATGCTGCTCGTCTCGGGCGCGTCCGGGTCCCACGGCTCGTCGGCCACATGGACCTCGGCGCCGCCGGCGCGGCTCACCTCGCCACGCCGGGAGGCGACGAAGCGCTCCTTGATCAGCACCACGCCGATCAGCGAGCCGTCGACGTCGTCGAAGTGGGGGACCACCTGGACGGTGGCGCGGGTCCCTTGTCGGAGCGGAGGCGGATCCACGAGTCGCCGCGAGGCTACATCGAGTTGCCCATCCCGGGGTTGCCGGTGATGGCGATGGGCATGCCCTCGAAGTGCACCGTCACGGCCGGTACGGGGAAAGGCCAGGACTTCTTGCCGGTCTGGAAGGTGCTGACGTCCTTCTGCGAGCCCGGCTGGTTGCCGTTGCAGGACTTGACCTTGCTCTTGGCGTTCAGGGTCTTCTTGCCCTTCTGCTTCACCTTGCTCGTGCCCGGGTCGAGCTTGCTGGAGCTCGCGGTGATCGGATACGGCAAGGGCGCGGGCGCGCCGGCGGCGGCCCCGGGGGTGATGCAGAAGTTCGGCGCCATCGGGACCACCTGGTGGCCCGAGTCCTCACAGACGATGTCCATGTTGAGCGCCTTGACCCCCACGCGTCACCCCCTCGGTCCGGAGGATAGCCGGTCGTCGCGCGTCAGGCGAGGCGAGCGCAGTCGTCGAGATCCAGCTCGCCCATCACGGGCAGACAGCTCGAGACCATCTCCGGCTCGTCCGGGTGACCGTCGAGGCGTCCCCAGAGCGAGGCGCGCTCCCGTCCGGCGTCGTCGAGCCCCTCGAGGCCGGCAAAGGTGTTCTCCTCCCAGTCGGCCCGCGTGGCTGCGTCGTTCGTTCGATTCTTCATGATGACGACCCCCCTTCGGTCGGCGAGAGACGGAACGTGACGCCTCCCGGACGGACAGGTAAGCACGGTGAGAGAGGGCGATCACGCCACGGCGCGTCAACGCCTCCGCGTCATCGGGGCGACGCGACGCGTCAGGGTGCGCTTGACGCGGGGTGGGCCCATGTTCATACCCACGCCCCCTTCTCTGGAGTACCCGCGCATGAGCGAGCCGACCCTCGAAGCCGTCCGCGAAGCCCTCTCGGGCGTGGTGGATCCCGTCTACGACAAGCCGATGCTCGAGATCGGCACCCTGAAGGACCTCGGCGTCGAGGGCGCCACCGTCCAGGTGACCGCCGTGCTCGCGAGCCCCTCGGACGCCCTCCGCGACCAGGTGCGCGAGCGGGTCCAGGACGCGCTCTCCAGCCTCGGCGCCAAGCTCGCGCTCGCCTTCGAGACCCGGGTCCCCACCCGCGAGGTCATGGGCGACGACCCCATCCCCGGGGTGCGCAACGTGATCCTGGTGATGAGCGGCAAGGGCGGCGTCGGCAAGAGCACGACCGCGGTGAACCTCACCCTCGCGCTCAAGTCGATGGGCCTCCGCGTCGGGCTGCTCGACGCCGACATCTACGGCCCCTCGATCCCGACGATGATGGGCGTGAGCGGTCACCCCGTCAGCAAGGACGGCAAGCGCATCTCGCCGCTCGAGCGCTTCGGCGTCTCGATGATGAGCATCGGCTTCCTGCTCGAGGACGAGACCCAGGCCATCGTGTGGCGCGGCCCGATGCTGCACGGCGCCTTGCAGCAGTTCCTCAAGGACGTCGACTGGGGCGAGCTCGACTACCTCGTGCTCGACCTCCCGCCCGGCACCGGCGACGTGGCGCTGACGATGGCGCAGCAGCTGAAGGTGACCGGCGTCGTCATGGTGACCACGCCGCAGGAGGTCGCGCTCCAGGACGTCTACAAGAGCGTCTCGATGTGCGCGAAGCTGAACCTGCCGATCCTCGGCGTGGTCGAGAACATGAGCTGGTTCATCGACACCGCGGGGGTCAAGCACGACCTCTTCGGCTCGGGCGGCGGGCAGAAGGTGGCGGACTTCGCGAAGGCGCCGCTGCTCGCCCAGGTCCCGATCGAGCCGCAGGTCCGCGAGTGGGGCGACAAGGGCATGCCGGTCGTGCAGTCGCGGCCGGACTCCGAGGTCTCGCAGGCGTTCCGCGCCGCCGCCGAGGCGCTGGCCGAGACGGTGGCCAAGGCCCACTTCGCGCGGACCGGCGGCGAGAAGGCGCCCCCCGACAAGGGGCCGATGCGCCTCAAGATCGTCCGCTAGCAGCCCGCGGCGAAAATGACTGCGCGCGCCTCGCCGGCGGGACGCCGCGCCCAGCGCGCCAGTCGCTCCTCCGAAATGCTGAAGCATTTCGTCGTCGGCCCGCCGCGCTGGACGCGACGTCGCGCTCGCCGATCCATCACGCGCATATTCGCCGCGGGCTGCTAGGCGACGTGGGAGGTGTCGTCCACCGCGCCGAAGCGCGGCGTGCGACGCCAGACCCCGGACTCGTCGCCGTAGAGGTCGCTCTGGTGGGGCACGCCGTCGAAGGCGAGCCCCATCCGGCGCGGGCCGTGGGTCGAGCGCCAGACCACGCGACAGGGGAAGACGTACTCCACCCCGTCGCGCGGCGCCTCGATCCGGAGCACGACCCGGGTGCCCGGCTCCTGAGGAGCGGAGGTCTGCACGCAGACGCCGCCGCCGCTCAGGTCGCGGATCTCGCCGTGCTCGAAGCCGCCGGGCCGCGTGAACTGCACGCGCATCGGGAGCTTCACCCGCGCGTGGCCGCGCCGACGCGGATCGGGCCGCTCGCCCATGAGCAGCCGGTGGAGGCCCATGCGGCGCGCGCGCTCGCCCGCGTCGAGCGGGATGTCCAGGTGCCGCTCCTTGCTGGTGAGGAGCTGGTACGCGTAGATCATCTCGAGCAGGTTTCGCACGCCTCGCCTCCCTTCGACCGCCGCCGACCGGAGTCCTTTGCGAGACCCGTACCGGCGACCGTCACTCGCCCTTCATGGACGATCGAGGGGCGAAAAAGTTTCGCGGCGTGAACGAAGGACCCTGGCTATGGTCCGGGCCCGGACCGAATTGTCATACCGGCATGGACCTCTTCGACCACGCGCATGAACGCGACCTGGAAGGCGCGCCACTGTCCGAGCGGATGCGGCCGCGCACGCTCGCCGAGATGGTGGGCCAGCGGCACGTGATCGGCGAGCACCGGCTGCTCGCGAAGGCCATCCGCGCCGACCGCGTTCCGTCGATGCTCCTGTGGGGGCCGCCCGGCACCGGCAAGACCACCCTGGCGCGGGTCGTCGCCCACGAGACCAAGGGCGACTTCGTCCCGTTCAGCGCCGTCATGGGCGGGGTGCCGGAGCTGCGCCGGCTCATCCAGAAGGCGGCCGAGCGCAAGAAGCTCTACGGCCGCCCGACCATCCTCTTCGTCGACGAGATCCACCGCTTCAACAAGGCGCAGCAGGACGCGCTCCTGCCGCACGTCGAGAAGGGCACGGTGATCCTGATCGGCGCGACCACCGAGAACCCGTCGTTCGCGGTCAACGCCGCGCTGCTGAGCCGCGCCCGCGTCTTCCGCCTGGAGTCGCTCCCGCCCGACGCGGTCCTCACCCTGCTCCGGCGCGCGCTCAAGGATCACGATCGCGGCCTGGGCGCGCTCGCCGTGAAGGCGGAGGAGGGGGCGCTCGAGGTGATCGCGGAGCTCGGCCGAGGCGACGCGCGGCGCTCGCTCGACGTGCTCGAGCTGGCCGCGCGCGAGGCCGCCGCGTCGGGCAACCCGATCGACGAGGCGCTCGTGCGCGAGGCGCTGGCGGAGAAGACGCTCCTCTACGACAAGAGCGGCGAGGAGCACTACAACGTCGTCAGCGCGTTCATCAAGTCGATGCGCGGCAACGATCCCGACGCCGCGATCTACTGGATGATGCGCATGCTCGAGGCGGGCGACGATCCGCTCTTCGTGCTGCGCCGCCTGATCATCTTCGCGAGCGAGGACGTGGGCAACGCCGACCCGCAGGCGCTCCAGGTCGCGGTCGCGGCCGACGCGGCGTTTCGCCGGCTGGGCATGCCCGAGGGGCTGTTCGCGATGGCGCAGTGCTGCACCTACCTGGCGAGCACCGTGAAGTCGAACGCGAGCTACGCGGCCTGGACGGCGGCCCGCGAGGACGTACGAGAGCACGGCCCCTTGCCGGTCCCGATGAAGCTGCGCAACGCGCCCACCAAGGCGATGAAGGAGTGGGGCTACGGCGAGGGCTACCGCTACCCGCACTCCGAGGGCGGCCACGCGAGCGGCGAGACCTATCTGCCCGAGAAGCTCGCCGGGCGCCGCTACTACGAGCCGCGGGACGCCGGCTTCGAGATCAAGATCCGGCGTCGCCTCGCCCGCCTCCGCGGCGAGGAGGAGCCCGAGAGCTAGAAGCCCAGTCGGCGCGCAGGGTGAGCCGGCCGGCCGATCCCTCGATGCGCACCACGCCGTCGCGCCCGGTCCGCTGGAGGAGCTCGGTGCCGTAGCCCTCGAGGAGGGCGTGCCAGAGCGGGGCGCTGCAGATGGTCTCGGGCGCGTCCGCCACCTCGTAGACGATGTGGTCGGCGTCGCTCGACCCGAGCACCAGGCGGCCAGCCCCGCGCATCACCGCGTCCCAGACGAACGGCGTCACCCGCATCAGCGCGCCCGGCGAGTGCGCGTACTGTCGCACCCAGCAGCGGAGGATCGGGGCGACCGCGCCGAGCTCGATCGCGGCCCGGAACCGGGCTCGACCGAGGGCGCGCAGGCCGGCGGGCCCGCGGTCTCGCCCCAGCACGTCGAGCAGGACGCGGTGCCCGGCGAACGAGACGAACGGCCGCGCGCCGGCGTCCTCGAGCCAGCCCTCCATCTCCGGGTCGGCCTCCAGCGCCGCGCGCTCCACCTCGGGCCAGCGCCCCTCGTCGATGAGGAGCCGGCGGATCCCGTTCACCACGGAGGAGGCGATCTGGGTGTCCTCGCGCACGTGCTCCCCACGATCAACGGCATGAACGGGAGCCGTGTCGAGTTGCCGTTCGGGGACAGCGGGTCAGGCCACCGTGTCTTCGCCGAGATAGGCGGCGAGCGCGTCGCTCACGCTGGTGAGGTTCGCGGTGACCTGGCGCAGGAGGAACGCCTCGGCGGTGCGGGCCAGCGAGCCCGCGAGGAAGCTCGGGATCGCCCGGACCCGGTCGAGCTCGATCGAGAGCTCCCCCGTCATCTCGAGGCGGGTGCGGCCGCCGCCCAGCGCGATGAAGGCGCTCCGTCCTCGACAGCGCACCGCGTTCCGGAACGCGTGGGGCTCGATCACCCAGTCGGCCGTGTAGGCGCGCTCGTCCCAGGCCGCGTGGTCGTCCCAGGAGAGCACCCGGGCCTCGAGCGCGCCGGCCAGGGACGTCGGCAGCTCGGTCGCGCCGTGCCAGACGTTGTGCAGGTGCACGACGTCGCCCTGCGCCTGTCGGTCCACCACGTCGATCGACCGGACGTTGGGCAGGAAGGACGCGAAGGCCGGCAGGGCGTCGCGATAGGCGGTGAAGACCGCGTCGCGCGGGTGCCGGAGCACGGAGTCGGCCTCGATCCGCACCGGGCCTACGCCTCGAAGCAGGCGGCGAGAGACTCGATCGCGGAGCGGCGGAACTCCGGCACGTGCAGCATGGGCAGCACGGTGCGCGGCAGCTCGGGCAGCTCCTCCTTGAGCTTGGCCATCGCGTCGCGCTGCGTCGCCTCTCGCAAGGCGCGCTGACGGCCGGCCATCGCGAGCGCGAAGGCGGGGGAGCCGTCCGCGAGCGCGCCGGGGAGCGCGGCGATCGGCTCCCGCTCGGCCGGCTTGAAGAGCTTCGAGAGCATGCTGTTGACCACGAGCGCGCCCACCGGCATCGCGACGTCGTCCCGGGCCAGCGCGGCCCGCAGCTCGATGGTCTCGTTGGCCGGCATGTCCTCGGGCAGCGTGACGAGCACGGCGGCGCTCCGGCGCGCGTCACGGAAGAGCGCCCTCGCCTTCTCGGCCTCGTTCCGGAGCAGCCCCGGGGGCGCCACGTCGCAGATCACCTGCGGGACCCGGAGCATGTCGAGCGCGTGCCCGGTCGCGGGCCCGTCGACGATGACCAGGTCGTAGCGAGGGCGGCCGGCCTCGTCCTTCTCCTCGGTGTGGAAGTAGGCCTTGCCGAGCATGGACCAGGCCTCGATGCCGGGCGTGCCCCTCAGGACCGCGGCGACGAAGCGGTTCTCGAAGACCGCCTTGTAGACGCTGCGGACCTTGAGGACCATCATGCCGTACTCCTCGAGGGCCACCTGCGGGGTCATGTTGACCGCCTCGAGGTTCGGCGCGACGCGCTGGTTGCGCGTGCCGATCGCGTCGACCTCGAGCAGGTGGCTGAGGCGCTCCTTGGCGTTGCACATGGCCACCAGGACGCGCTTGCCGCGCTTGGCGGCCGCGAGCGCGATGGCCGCGCTGACGGTCGTCTTGCCGACGCCGCCCTTTCCGGTGACGAACAGGAACTCGCGATCGAACAGCTCGGTCGTCATCGGCGCGCGAATCCTATCCTCCGGGAGGGGCTTTTCAAGCCCCCGGCCCGGCGCCCCGCACGAACGAAGACGGCGGCGGGGCCGAGGGCCCCACCGCCGCGTGGAACGGGCGTGCGCGGGAGGCTACCGGCGCCGGCGGATGCCGAAGGCCGCGGCCGCCCCGAGCAGGGCGAGGAGCGCGAAGGCGCTGGCGGTGTTGCCAGGGCTGACGGTGCAGAGGCCGTCGCCGCGCCCGCCGTCGCGCCAGCCGACGCCGGAGCCGCCGGAGCCGCCGCCGTAGGGGTCGGTGCAGACGTCGCTGCAGACCGCGTCGGGCTGACGGTTGCGCTCGTTGGTCACGTTGATGAAGCCGGGCAGGTCGCCGCCGTCGGCCGCCGCGAGGATGAGGTCCTCGCCGAGGTGCTCGACCGAGAGATCGGCGGTGAGGCGGGTCAGGTAGGGGCGCTCGAGCCCGCGCGAGGCGACCTCCCAGTCGTCGCGGGCGTAGTGCGGCTCGCCGGCGTCGTCGTAGGAGACGTAGCTCTCGAGCTGCCAGTCCTCGGTGTGCATCGCGTACTCGGCGATCCAGGTGCGGCCGTCGTTGGCGCCCGCGGCCACGTCGTAGAGCGCATCGTAGTTGAACTGACCGGTGTCCCAGTCGTACCAGAGGGCGTCGCGCTCGACCTCGCCCACCGCGAAGTTCGCCGAGCCGTAGCGGCCCTCGGCGATGACGAAGAGCTCGAGGCCCACCGAGCCCTCGACGCCGGCCGCGACCATGCGGAGCGGGAAGGTCGGGTTGAGGCCCGGCATCGTCACCCGCACCGGCTGCATCTGGTTGACGCCGTAGTTCGGCGACAGGCGGAGCACGGCGAAGTCCATGCCCTGGTCGGTGTAGTGGCGGATCGTCGGCAGGATGGAGTCCGGCACCGCGTAGTAGTGGTCACGCAGCCACTGCACGAGCGCGTCCGGGTCCTCCGAGCCGATGGTGACCGTCTCGTAGGGGCCGATGCTCGCCTGATGGTGCACGGTGACCGAGCCGGCGTCGGCGCCGCCGCTCCGGTCGGACTCGGCGGCTCCCGCGAGGAACCCACCGCAGGGATCCGGGCAGAAGGTGACGGGCGGGGTCGGCGCCTGGAGCGTGATCCGGGTGGTCTGCTCGAGCGCCTCGAAGAAGGCGTTCTCGGCCAGCTCGACCGGCGCGCCGTTCCGCACCGGGAGCACCCAGACGAAGTCCTCGGGGTCCCCGGCGTACTCGATCTGGTCCCAGAGGGTCGTCTGCTCCATCGTGAGCGACACCGCCATCTGGTGACGCGTCACCACCGTGGGGCTGCCCGTCGGGGCGAAGCACCCGCCGCACGCGGCCGCCGGCTGGGGCGCCGCGAGCCCCGCGAGCCCGGCCAGGCACGCCAGGGCGCCGAATCGAAAGCTGTTCTTCATGCGTCCTCCGCTCATCACGCTCGGGGATACAGCAATCTCGGTGCCAGCGCCTCTCACGCTGGCCGAGTGGGGTCCCCGAGCGCGCGGCGGGCGAGATCGGGCGCGCCCGCCCGCCGGCTCGTGCCGCCGTGTGCCGCGCGTCACGTCACCGCGTCGACACGCCGCCGGCCGAGACGTACGGTGCGCGGCGATGTCGAACGCCGGACCGCGGAAACCCTCCTTCTTCGAGCAGCTCACCGCCTTCGGCGGCGTCTACTGGACGGCCAACTGGATGGAGCTGGTCGAGCGCTTCGCCTACTACGGCGTCCGCACGGTCCTGCCGGTCTTCATGGTGCTCGCGATCAGCGAGGGCGGCCCCGGGCTCGACCACGTCCAGAAGGGCTCGATCTACGGCATCTGGGCCCTCGTCCAGAGCTTCGTCCCCATCTTCACCGGGGGCTTCGCGGACCGCTACGGCTACAAGCTCAACATCGCGATCAGCACGGTGCTGAAGATCATCGGCTACCTGCTGATGGGCTACTGCATCACGCTCGCGGAGATGGCGGCCGGGATGCCGCTCGCCGAGGCGCGGGCGGCGGGGACCGACCTCGTCTACGAGATCTTCTTCGGCGGCGCGATGTTCCTCGCGCTCGGCACCGCGGTCTTCAAGCCGGGCCTCCAGGGCCTGATCGCCAACCAGATGCCCAAGGAGGCCGCGTCGTTCGGCTGGGGCATCTTCTACCAGATGGTCAACATCGGCGGCTTCCTGGGCCCGCTGATCGCCGGCTACCTGCGCGTGCTCGAGTGGGAGTACGTGTTCATGGCCTGCGCCATCGGCATCTCGCTGAACTTCCTCCCGCTCTTCTTCTTCCGCGAGCCGGAGCGCGAGGACACCGGACCGCTGGCGGGGCCGGGCGAGCTGCTGGTCGACGCGGTGAAGGGGCTGCTCGAGCCGCGCCTCTTCTTCTTCACCATCACCTTCGCCGGCTTCTGGCTGATGTTCTATCAGCTGTTCGACATCCTCCCGAACTTCATCGACGACTGGATCGACTCGCGCGGCCCGGCCGGCGCGCTGCAGTCCATCCTCGGCGAGGGCGCGGTCCCCACCGTCAACGGCGGCAACCTCACCCAGGAGTGGATCATCAACGTCAACGCGCTGCTGATCAGCGTGTTCGCGTTCCTGGTCGGGTTCCTGACCGGGCGGCTGCGGTCGCTCACCGCCATCGTGGTCGGCATCGCGATCTCGGCCGCCGGCATCTACGCGCTCGGCGTGAGCATGAACGGCTGGATGACGCTCGGCGCGATCGCGCTCTTCTCGGTCGGCGAGATGATGGCCAGCCCGACCAAGATGCGATACCTCGCGAGCATCGCGCCGAAGGGCAAGGACGGCCTCTACATGGGGTACGTCAACATGACGGTCGGCATCGGCTGGTCGATCGGCTCGGTGGTCGCCGGCGAGATGTACCAGGAGAACGGCGACAAGGTCGTCCTGGCGCGGCGCTATCTGACCGAGCAGGCCGGCGTGGAGGGGAGCGTGGTCGAGGCGCTCGATCGCGGCGACGTGATGGCGTTCTTCGAGCGCACCGTCGGCGTGGACGCGTGGGGCGCGCGCGAGCTGCTCTGGGAGACTTACGAGCCGCAGTCGATGTGGCTCGTCTTCACCCTCATCGGCCTCGGCTCCATGCTCCTGCTCGTGGTCTACGACCGCCTGACGCGGAAGGCGAAGGCCGACCCCTCCTTCTCGTTCAACACCCACGGCCACCTCTGGGTCCGCGCGCTCCTCGTCCCCATCGTGTTCGCGTTCGCGGCGGCGACCTACTTCTCGTACTCGCTGGCCGTGGCCGTGCAGTTGGTGATGTTCAGCGCCCTCTTCGTCTCCAGCTGGTTCCTGCGCCCCGACCCCGTCGAGCCCGACGAGGATTAGCGGCGCGAGGCCTCGAAAGAGGGGGCGCTGCGCCTAGACTCGATGGGGTGGCGCTCCGTTTCCTCATGCCCCCCTCGGTCGGTGACGCCCGGGCGCACGCGCGGGGCGAGCTGCTGGAGCGATCGCTCACCCGAGATCTGGGCGCGCCGGTCACGGTGGAGGTCGCGGAGAGCTACGAGGCCCTTCGCTTCCGGGTGAGGGCCCACGACGTCGAGCTGGCCTGGATGCCGGCCGCCGTGTGCGCGCAGTGCCTCTCCCACGTCGCCGCGGTCTTCCGGGTCGTGCGCGGCGGCCGCTCCACCTACCGCTCGGCGCTGGTGGCGCGGCGCGACGCTCGCCTCTCGTTGAGCCGGCTGAAGGGCAGCCGCGCGGCGTGGGTGGACCCGCTCTCGCTGGGCGGCTACCTGCTCGCCGCCGATCATCTGCGCGAGCGCGGCATGCCGCCCGACGAGACGTTCGGCAGCCAGCGCTTTCTCCGGACTCACCCGGCCGCGCTCGCCGCGGTGCTCGAGGGCGAGGCCGACGTGGCCGCGGTGTCGGTGGCCGGGCCGGAGGACGAGCGGGTCGAGGAGGCGCTCGGCCTCCACGCGGGGCGCGCGGGCGCGCTCGAGCTGTCCGCGCTCTTCGTCACCCGCGCGGTGCCGACCGACGCGCTCGCCCTCACCCGGGCGCTCGAGCCGGACCGGGTCGAGGCCCTCGAGGCGCGGATCGCCCGCGGCCTCACGTCGCTCCGGCTGGCGATGGAGGCCGAGGCGCTCGAGCCGGCCGAGCTGTCGGAGTACGCCCAGGTCGCCGCGCTGCTCGAGAGCGCCTGAGGCCCCGGGCTGGCGAGCGCGCGGCTCCGGGACTGTATCTCCGGCCGCGGTGACCCCGTCGATCGCCATCGTCTTCGGGCTGGTGCTGCTGGCGCTGGTCCTCTTCGCGTGGGAGCGCGTCTCCTACGACGTCACCGCGCTCGTCGTCTGCGTCACCCTCATGGTGACCGGCATCTTGACCCCCGAGGAGGGCCTCGCGGGGTTCGCGAACCCGGCGACGATCACCATCGGCGCGATGTTCGTCCTCAGCGAGGGGCTGCGGCGCACCGGCGCGCTCGCGCACGTGGGGCAGCTCTTCCGGGGGCTGGCGACCCGGAGCCGGTGGCTGGCGATCGCGGGCATGATGGCCGCGGTCGGGCTCGTCAGCGGCTTCATCAACAACACCGCCGCGATCGCGATCGTCATCCCCGTGGTCCTCTCCATCTCGAAGGATCTCGGGCTGAGCCCCTCGAAGCTGCTGATGCCGATCAGCTTCGTCTCGATGCTGGGCGGGGTCTGCACGCTCATCGGCAGCTCGACGAACATCCTCGTCAGCTCCATCGCCGAGGATCGCGGCCTCGCGCCCTTCGGCATGTTCGAGATGGCGCCGCTCGGGCTGATCTTCCTGGCGGTCGGCTTCGTCTACCTGGCGACGATCGGCCTCCGCCTCACCCCCGCCCGCCGCAGCCTCGAGGACCTGACCGCGCGCTTCGGCGTGCGCCGCTACCTGACCGACGTGCTCGTCTCCGACCCGACGGTGGACGCGCGCGCCGTCTTCGCGGACCGCGCCATCGACGTCGTCGAGGTCTTCCCGCGCGAGACCGGCCGGGTCGTGCGGGTGGTCGCGGCGCCGTCGGCCATCGCCGAGCTCGTCGCCCGGGAGGACGTGCAGCTCGAGCCGCCGCGCGCCTGGGCGGACGCCGAGCTCCGGACCGGGGAGCGCGAGCTCGTCGAGGCGGTGGTGGCGCCGGACGCGCCCTTCGTCGGCCACCGCATCGAGGAGATCGACTTCCCCGAGCAGTTCGCGGCCGTGGTCCTGGCGGTGCGACGCCCCCACGAGGTCCAGAACGAGCGGCTGGCGAGCTGCGAGCTGCGTGGGGGTGACTCGCTGCTGCTCTCCGCGGCCCGAGAGCAGGTCGCCGCGATGAGCCGCGATCCCTCGTTCGTGATCGTCTCGGAGGTCGAGCGGCCGCCCGAGAGCCGCCGCCGGAAGCTGCCCATCGCGCTGCTCGTGCTCGGGGCGGTCGTCGCCCTCGCCGCCTTCGACGTGGTGCCGATCGTGGTCGGCGCCCTCGCGGGCTGCGTCGCGCTGATGCTCACCCGCACCCTCCGGCCGCGCGAGGCCTACGAGAGCGTCAGCTGGAAGGTGATCTTCCTGCTCGCCGGCGTGATCCCGCTCGGCACCGCGATGGACCGGACCGGGGCCGCGTCGCTCCTCTCGCACCTCTTCACCGACGGCCTCGGCCCCATGGGTCCCCACGTGGTGCTGGCCGGCTTCTTCGGCGCGTCGCTCCTCCTCACCAACGTCGTCTCGAACCAGGCCACCGCCGCCCTGCTCGCGCCGATCGCGATCGAGTGCGCCACCCTGCTCGAGGTGAGCGCCCGACCGATGCTGATGGCGGTGACCTTCGCCGCCTCGCTGAGCTTCATGACCCCGGTCGGCTACCAGACGAACACCCTCGTCTACGGCCCCGGGAGCTACCGCTTCACCGACTTCACCCGGGTCGGCGCCCCCCTCGACCTCCTCCTGTGGGGCCTCGCCGTCTTGCTCATCCCGGCCCTCTGGCCCTTCTGACTGGCACTGTCTGACACGAGCTCACGCTCGAAGCGTGGAGGCCGCGCGTGGCACGACCAATGCAAAGCTCGATGGCAGGAGGACCGACATGAAGAAGCCCCCGCTGTCTCTGCTCGCACTGGGCTTGCTCGTACTGGGCTTGCTCACCAGCGCCTGCTCCAGCGCCGCGCCGACGCTGACCGCGGCCGAGCTGATGGCCGACCCCGAGGCCTACGTCGACGTGACGGTCGAGCTCACCGGCTCCCCCCTCGACTACGGCTACGCGGTCAACGCCGCCGCATGCGACGCGCCGGGGCCCTGCAACAACCTGGGCGGGCCGCACCGCCTGGCCGGCACGGACGTGTTCGTCGCGCCGAGCGCGAGCTTCCCGTCGGACGGCCCCGTGGCCGAGGGGGTCAGCCCGCAGCCCTGCTACGACGCCATCTGCGAGCCGCGGCGGCTCGGCTGCCACGGCAACGACGCCGAGGCGTTCTGCGCGCCCGACCTCCCGATGAACATCGAGCGCGTCGTCGCGCGGCTGACCCGGGTCGACGGGCGGCTGCAGCTCGAGGTCGACGACTACGTGCTCGCGGAGACGCGCGTCGCGGCCGACGGCATCCACCTCCCCGCGGAGTGACCGCTTCCCGAACGCGCGCCTCGCCCCTACCCTCCGCGCGTGGGGGACGCGGCGTTTCGGTTCGGGTACCGGTGGCTCTTCGCCTCGATGCTCGGCATGGTCGGGCTCGGCGCGCTGCTGATCGTCGCCGACACCCGGTGGCTGCCCTGGTACCCGGCGGCGATGACCGAGGCCTTCTGGGGCGCCGCGGAGCTGCCCCCCGAGGTCGTGCGCTACCACCGCTTCGTGCACGCCGTGCTCGGCGCGACGATCCTCAGCTGGGCGGTGGCCCTGCTCTTCGTCCTGCGCGGGCCGTTCCGGGAGCGACGGCGCTGGGCCTACGGCTGCGTGGCCGTCTCGCTGCTGTCCTGGTTCGTGCCGGACACGGCCGCGTCGCTCTTCCACGGCGCCTGGCCGAACGCGGTGTTCAACCTGACCGCGCTCGTCGCGCTCGGAGCCCCGCTGGTCTTCCTACGACGCGCCTTCGCGATCGACCGGCCGGACCTCGACGTCGGGACGGACGCGTAACGCGGCGCCCTTCACCTCGCGGTCGAGCGTCAGCAGCGCGCCCCGCTCGGCGCCGTCGAGCGCCGCGCTCGCGTCGCTCCGCTCGCGGTCGATGCGCCGCAGCCGCACCAGCCCCCCCTGCCCGCAGAGATCCCACTCCGTCTTGCCCTTGGAGCGCACCGGGCCGCCGACCACGCGGTGCGCGCGGGGGCTGCGATCGGCGACGTCCCACAGCCGCCGGCCGTCCGCCCGCAGGGTGAGGTAGGCGTAGGTCAGGCGCTGCCGCCGGAGCCCGGCGCTCTCCGCCCGCGCGTCGAGGCCCTCCGGCAGATCGAACGGGAGCTGGTCGTGGCACCAGTCACGCTCGCGCTCGAGCAGCGGGCAGGGGCCGTCGCGCAGGCACGGCGCGAACACCTGCGAGGCCAGCCGGTCGCGCAGGGTCTGCAGCTCGCGCGAGAGCGCGCGGGTGGCCGGCTCGATCACCACGAGCGAGCCCCCGGGCCGGAGCCGCTCGACCATCGATCGCAGCGCCGCCTCCCGCGCGTCGAGCCGATCGGCCTCCTCCCGGTCCGCGTAGAGCTCGTTGAGCGCGAGCCCCATCACCACCAGGTCCGCCGGCGGGAGCGACGCGATCTCGAGGCTCTCCAGGTCGGCCCGGCGCGCCTCGAGGGTCATCTCCGGGACGAGCCCCTCGGCGTGCGCCTCCCGCGCCAGCACCCCGAAGACGTCGAGGCTCGCGGCGTCCTGCTCGACCGCCGTGATCTGCAGCCTCCTTGCGCCCGCGCGCTTCGCCAGCTCCGCCAGCCCGAGGCTGGTGGTGCCGAGCCCGGCGCCGAGATCGAGGACCCTCCAGGTGTCCCCCGACGGCAGCCCACCGGCGAGGGCGAGCTCCGCGAGGGGCCCCTGGATCTTCGGGAGATCGCGCAGCAGGAAGAAGCGGAGCCGGGCCGCGAGCGCGTCACTGGCGAGGCCGATCTGGGCCCGCTCCCGGGTGTAGAGCTCGCTGAGGCGGATGATCTCGGCGGCGAGCGCGTCGCCGGTGCGGTCATCGCGCCCGAGCACGCGGGGAGCGATCCGGTCGACGAGGGACACCCAGCGGGGATCGAGGGGGGCGGCGGTCGGAAGAGGCGACATTCGAGGCCCCGGGTTATAACCTCCGGCGGTGGCTCCGGTAGCCCCTGGATACCGGGGGCCCCTGGCCCCACCCCCCGCGAAACCATGAAGGACTCGAGCTCCACCCGCCCGCCCCTCGGCTGGCTCGTGCTGGCGGCCATCACCATGGCGCTGGTGCTGGTCAGCGTGTGGGCCACGTTCGTCCACGCGCCGGTCGAGATGCGCATGGGCGTCGTGCAGAAGATCTTCTACATCCACGTGCCGAGCGCGTACGCGATGTACGTCGGCTTCGTGGTCTGCGCGGTCGGCTCGGCGATCTTCCTCGTGAAGCGCGACGAGAAGTGGGACGCGCTGGCGGTGGCCGGCGCGGAGGTGGGCCTCCTCTTCTGCCTCGTCGTGCTCATCACCGGCCCGCTCTGGGCGCGCAAGGCGTGGGGCTACTGGTGGACCTGGGACCCGCGCCTGACCACCACGCTGCTGGCCGGCATGATCTTCACCGCCTACGTCGTGCTCCGCTCCTTCGGCGGAGGCGAGGCGGAGCGGCGCTTCGCCGCCGGGCTGGCGATCGTCGGCCTGTTCGACCTGCCCGTGATCCACTACTCCGTGCAGCGATGGCGGGGCACGCACCCGACCGTCATCAGCTCGCGCGGCGGCGGGCTGCACCCCGACATGACGCACGCGCTGCTCGTCGGGTTCGTGCTCTTCACCGCGCTCGTCGCGCTCCTGATCTGGACGCGCACCCGCACCGAACGCGACCGGCAAGCGCTCCAGGCGCTCGAGCTGGAGGCGGCGGAGCGCGGGCTCTTGGAGGACCTATGAAGTCGCTCGGGATGTTGCTCTTCGTGCTCGGGCTGTCGCTCTCGCCGCTCACCGCGCTCGCGCAGGACGGCGAGGACGCCGGGGAGTCGCGGGCGGAGACCTTCCAGGCCGCCGAGGGCGCTCAGACCGAGAACATCCCCGGCGGGATGCTGATGGTCGGCGCCTATGGGGTGACCCTGGTGCTCGTCCTCGGCTACGTCGTCTCGATCGGGATGCGGCAGGCCCGCACGGCGCGGGAGCTCGAGCGGCTGCGCGCCGACCTCTCCAAGCGCGAGGGCTGAGCTTGCCGGTCGAGCACATCATCTACATCCCCGGCATCCTCCTGGTGGGCGTCGCCGTCGGATACGTGCTCGGCGCCCGGGCCGCCCGCGCGGAGCTGGACCGGCGACGCCGCGAGCGGCGCAAGTGAGCGCTACGAGAGCACCGTGAGAGCTCGGGTCACCCTCCCCGCCTTCATCGCGCTCGCCGTCGCCCTGACCGCCAGCGCCCAGGACGACGCGCTGCCCTTCGTGGGCGCGAGCGACGATCAGGACACGATCCTCGATCGCCTCTCCACGCGGGTCCCGCGGGAGCTCGAGCAGGTCGGCACCAGCAGCGTGACGCTCAAGCTCGACCTGGGGGTCGGCGCGAACGCCGCCTTCAAGCCGCGGACCCGCAGCCACCCGCGCGGCTACCTGTCCGAGATCGCCGCCTACCGCGTCGCGCGCGCGCTCGAGATGGACAACGTCCCCCCGGTCGTGGGACTGCGCATCCCGAGGAGGCTGATGGAGGCGCGCTTCACCAGCGACCACGAGGAGGACTGGGAGGCGATCCGGCAGGAGATCCTGTGGGACGCGCCCGGGGTCGCGCGCGGGGCCTCGATCCACTGGATCCCCCGCATGCGCTCGACCCCGCTGGCCACCTACGAGGGCCTCTCCGAGGCCGGCCCCTGGCTCCAGATCGACCAGCCGATGCCGCCGCCCGAGCGCAGCGCCATCGCACGCGACCTCTCCACCATGCTCGCCTTCGACTATCTGATCGGGAACTGGGACCGGTTCAGCGGCGGCAACGTCTCGACCGACGACGGCGAGCAGAGGCTCTTCGTCCGGGACCACAACGTCGCGTTCCAGGCGCCGCTCACCGACCACCGCTACGAGCGCCTCCGCGGGCTCCTCGAGCGCAGCCAGCGCTTCTCGCGCGCCTTCGTGGAGGCGGTGCGAGGCCTGGGCGAGGCGCGGATCCGCGCCGCGCTGGCCGAGGATCCCGAGGCCGAGATCCGGGACATCCTCAGCGACGAGCAGATCGACGGCGTGCTCTCCCGGCGGCGCGCCTTCCTGTCCTACGTGGGCGCGCTCATCGCGCTCCACGGCGAGGCGGCCGTCCTCGCATGGGAGTGACGCTCGCGCTTCTCGCCGGGGTCGGCGCCGGAGCAGCCGTCGCCTGGCTTCTCTGGGGACGGCCGCTGAGCGCGCGGCGGCGGGAGGCGCTCGAGCTCGACGCCCGGCTCCGTCGCCTGGTGATCCCGGTGCTGGAGCGGCGGGCGGACGTCCTGGCGATCCCCCCGTCGGAGCGCGGCCGAGACGCGGACGGGGCCCTCGCGTTGACCCTGACCCTCGCGAGCGCCATCAAGGAGCAAGAAGAATCCGTCGACCTGCCGTTCGGTGATACGGTCGAGGTCGCGCGAGCCGAGCTCGACGAAGAGCTGAGGGCTCGCGGTAGGCGTCCGGAGGAGACGTGAGTGAAGAGAAGCTGCGCGCAGCGATGGGTGATCTGCTGGCCCTGGTGGTGCACGACCTGCGGAACCCGGTGGCCACGATCAGCGCCAACGTCTCCTTCGTGAAGGAGGTCGGCGCCGGCGACGACGAGGACGTGATCGAGGCGCTCGACGACGTGGAGACCGCGCTGGGCGACCTCATGAGAGGCCTGGAGCAGGTGGGCTGGGTCGGGCGCTGGATCGCGGGGCAGGCGTCGATGGAGGGCGCGGCCGGCGACCTCCGGAGCGCGGTCGAGGCCGGGGTGCGGCGCACCCACACCTCGCTGTCCGTCACGCTCCCGAGCGAGCCGATCGAGGTCGGGCGGGCGGGCGGAGCGCTGGCGCGGGTCGTCGAGCTGCTCGTGCGCAACGCGCTCGCGAACGCCGCGCCCGAGACCGTGCACGTGATCGTCCGTGACGGCGGCGCCGAGGGCGTCGTCGAGGTGCGAGACGCGGGCCGGGCCATCGGCGAGGAGCTCCGCGAGGCCGCCTTCACGCTCGAAGGCCAGCAGATCCTCAAGGGCCGCGCGGACGGGAGATACTCGCGCGTCGTGGGCTTGCTCGCGGTGCGCACCCTCGTCGACTCGCTGGGCGCGAGCGTCGAGGCGGACGGACAGGACGGCGACGCGGTCTTCCGCGTCCGCGTCCCGAAGTAGCGGCCTCAGTCCTCGAGGAGCCGGAACGATCGAATCCGCGCCGCCTGCCCGAGCATGCCGATCGACACCTCGACCGGCCGCTCCTCGTCGACCTCGATCTCGGCGCGAGCGCCATTCTGCTTGAGCCCCTCCGGGGGATCGATGAGCTCGACCTGCGTGCCGTCGTCGGTGATGAGCGCCCAGACGCCTCCCTCGATGCCGATCTTTCGGATGGTGCCTTCCATGCGCTCCTGCCGTTCCGGTCCGGGGGAGACGACGCGCTTGACAGAGCGGCCACCGTCTCCCGATTCTCTCGCATGATGGACGAGGCGGAGCTCGCGCGCACGCTCGATCGGATCGGGTGGGGGGCCAAGCCCTACGGGGACAACACCTTCAAGGTCAATCACGAGACCGGGGAGGGGCCGCTCACGGTCTACGTCCGCCTCACGGACAACTGGCTCATCGCGTCGGTCGTCCCCTTCCTCACCACCCGCGGCGACAATTCGTTCGAGCTCGCGCGCTGGCTGCTCCGGATGAACCGGGACATGTACCAGTGCAAGTTCGCCTACGACGAGGACGGCGACGTGGTGCTGACCGTCGAGCTGCCGACGGAGTCCTTGGACTTCGGTGAGATCGCCTCCGCGCTCGAGAGCCTGCTCAAGCACGCCGTGCAGCACCGCAGCACCCTGCGCGAAGCCGCGAGCTGAGCCCCCCTCCGCGCCGGCGGCCGCCACCCCCGAGCCCGCCACCTCCGCCAGATCGGCCGCGTAAGTACGCGGAATCACATGAGCGGGGTCCGGCACGGGCGGTGAAACGGGTGGCGGCGTGTCCGACCCCGCCGTC